>Ga0210402_10003078_pt1 | contig 15835 bp, 13 predicted proteins | sample IncBWC7MmetaG_FD_161055 | JGI IMG/M metagenome (GOLD analysis project Ga0210402, IMG submission 161055) | Forest soil microbial communities from Barre Woods Harvard Forest LTER site, Petersham, Massachusetts, United States - Inc-BW-C-7-M | ecosystem: Environmental > Terrestrial > Soil >...
CAGGAAGCAATGGCGCGCCAGGAGGGATTCGAACCCCCGACCCTTAGCTCCGGAGGCTAATGCTCTATCCATCTGAGCTACTGGCGCGCAGCAGGCCCGCCTCGATTCTTTCCGAGGGAGCGGTCCGAAGGAACTTCAGCGAACATTAGTATTCTATCCGGTATGAATCGCGGGCGCTAGGCGCATTCGTGGCGGCCAGGCGGACTCAGCCTTTGGCGCGAGCCCTGATTTCCTTTGCCAGCTTTTCAATTTCTTCCGTCTTTCGCAACATAGCCATGGAGAGCACCTGGACGGCATCGGTCTTTTCCACCTCGCCTTTCAGTTCGCTGGCAAGATCGAAAAGCCTTTCGACATTTTTCTTAATTTCCTTTTGATTGGCTTCGAGAATCAGTTTGGGGTCCAGCTTGGGTGGACGCATCTCGTCGTCCTTTTGTTGCTGGGGACTCTGCTGGCGCCTGGTCCGCGCCTGCACTCCGGGGAAAAGAGCGAGGACACCTGCGGGCACGCCTACCGCGATGGCAGCGGTCAAAAATTTGCGTCTGGATTTCATGGAAAGGAACCCCCTTGTGTCCCGCGCACTCCGCAGGTGCCGTGGAGAATGGTTCCTCGGAGCACTTCCAATGTTATACTCCCACTCTCGTAAAAATCATGCCTAGTTCCATCACTCACTGGCTGGATGCAAATCTTTCCAACGCACTTCATCTAGCCGGAATACTTGTGATTGCGTTGGTCTTGAACAGGTTGCTTCGCGCGCTGACGAATCTGGTCATCAAGCAGGCCTCGGGACAAGGCCGCCCGGCACAATTGCGCGAACAGCAGACACGCACGCTTGCGGGAGTGCTCTACGGCGCGGGGAACAAGGTCGTCTGGGCAGTAGCGCTGCTGACGGCGGTGCATGAGTTCAATATCGATATCACGCCGGCGGTGACGCTGGCGGGACTGGCCAGCCTCGCGATAGGCTTCGGAGCACAAACACTGGTTCGCGATCTGATCACCGGCTTCTACATCGTGTTCGAAGACCAGTACGTAGTTGGCGACACCATTCAAATCGCCGATAACGTCGGCCGGGTGGAACACCTCACATTGCGGCGGACAGTGATCCGCGATGCGCGCGGCGCGCTGGTCACCATTGCCAATGGAGAGATCCGCACGGTCAGCAACCTCAGCCGCGACTGGTCGCAGACGTTCGTGGACGTGTCGCTGTCGCCGGAAAGCCCAATCGAGAAAACGCAGCAGGCGCTGGAGGCGGCAGCGGCAGCATTGCGCGGCGATCCAGCCTGGTCGCAAGCGCTGGTGGACGGACCGCGGATTCTTGGCGTTCAGAACTTTGACCGTAATTCTTCGACGGTGCGATTGCAAGTGCGCACCGCGCCGACAAGGCAGGATGAGGTGGCGCGGGAACTACGCCGGCGCATCCAGATCGAGTTTCAAAAACAGGGTATACCCCTGTCGAGCGTGCAACGCATCGAACTAGCGGGCGTTTCTCATGCCGCGCCGGAAGCGGCGCAGCCAGACGCGGCTAGTTAGAGCCAGGAGGATCGGCAGTGGCCCAGATAACCTACGACGAAGTGAACCTGATGCTGCGCTTGTACGATATGAGGCGTGAGACCCGCCTGCGGCAAGCGCGCGCTTGGTTTGTCGAACACTTCCATCCGGCATCTCCGGAAGAGATGATGCAGAAGTACCCGCAGGGGGGCGAGGAAAATACCTATATCCGGATGGTGATCAGCTACTGGGACATGGTCGCGGGGATCGTGAACCGCGGGCTAATCAACGACGAACTGTTTTTCGACAGTAATGGAGAGATTTGGGTTGTGTGGGACCGCATGCGAACGATTGTTCCCACCTGGCGGGCGGCATTCAAGAATCCGCACCTTTTCCAAAACATCGAAGAAACTTGCAAGCGGCTGGAAGCCTGGCGGGAAAAGCGCGCTCCGGGATCGTCTGCAGCTATGCGGCAGATGATGGGGCAAGCAAAATCGGGCACGAAGACTGTTTAGAATTTGCGAAGCGGAAGGTTCTGGCAGATGCGAAGGCAGACCGACGATCAGCGGCGTACATGTAGGGGTAGATGAGTTTGCGATTCGGCTTCGGCAGTGGATGGGTTGGGGCTGGCGATTCTTACGCAATTGCGGCCGGCAGCCTTGGCCGCGTAGAGGGCGCCGTCGGCCTCGCGCAGCAGTTCCTCGACCGACTGGCAGCCCCATTCCTGGCTGATCAAAAGCCCTAGACTCATGGTGAGGGGAACCAAACCGATGGTCGTGGGCACGGGCCGTTGGGAGATGGATTTGCGGATTTCCTCCGCGCGGGCGAGAGCGTAAGCCGGATTGCAGTTGTTCAACACCACCAGGAACTCCTCTCCGCCGTAGCGGCCAACAAAATCGTAGGAGCGCACGGAAGCGAGCAGGCGCTTTGAGGTTTCCTTCAAGACATCATCGCCGGAGAGATGGCCGTAGGTATCGTTCACTTTCTTAAAGTGATCCAGATCGCACATTAGAATTGAAGTGGAGACGTGCTCGCGCCGGGAACGGGCAAGTTCGCGCCCCAGCAGATCCATAATCATGCTGCGATTCCAGAGTCCGGTCAGCCCATCGTGGGTGGCCTGGAAGCGCATCGCCTCGCGGGCTTGGACCAGCCGGTCTTCAAGGTCGAGGATTCGCAGCCCGGTGCGCAGGCGTGCTTTCAGCTCTTCCGGGTCAAAAGGCTTGGTGAGGTAATCGTCGGCGCCGGATTCAAGTCCCGCGACAACGTCTTCTTTTGACTCCTTAGAGGTCAGCAAAATCATATAAACGTAGGATTGCTCCTTCCTTTTGCGGACTTCGCGGCAGACGCCCGGCCCATCCAATTCGGGCATGACCCAGTCTAATAAGGCAAGCCTTGGGGCATTGGCGGGGCACAACTGGTCCGCGGCCAGGCGGCCGTTCTCTACTACGGTCACTTCGTAGCCGGCGCGCTCCAGGGTTTTCTGGAGGAGTTTTCGCGACATCGATTCGTCATCGGCGATGAGAATCCTCATCCGCACACCTCGACCATGCAGGTGTCTAACTGCAACAATAGATCTTTGCTAATGTTCTCGAAGGAGGCGCAAGCCTCCTGAAATGCGGCCACTTCCTTCGTGCGGCCCAACTGCTCGAGGCGTGCCGCGGCGACGGCCGCCGGGCTGGCGGCCAGATTGGAGAGCATGCCCTTCAAAGTATGAGCCTCGGTCGCAACTTTTTCTCCATCCGAGGCATCCACCGCAACGCGCAAGGCCAGGAGGTGACGGGGAAATTCCTCCTTGAAAATGAGCAGGAGTTCACGCATGAGTTCGCGGTCATTTTCGACGCGCGCCAGGAGTTCCGCGAGATCAATATTTGCATTGGGCATGTATTTTTCCTCACGCTGGATGGGCCTCGGGGTATCGGCGAGGCGTGGTTGAGTCAAACGATCAATCTCCGCGCGGAGGACACCAGTCCGCACTGGCTTGGAAACGTAGCCGTTCATTCCGGCCGACAAGTATTTTTCCTCATCTCCGGCCATGGCGTGCGCGGTCATGGCAATAATCGGGATCTGGACTCCCGAGTGGCGTTCCGCGTCGCGAATCTTTTGCGTGGCCTCGACTCCGCCCATCACGGGCATTTGGATGTCCATCAAGACCAGGTCAAAAGAATTCGGCTTCAATAACTCAAGCGCTTCCCTGCCGTTGACGGCGAGAGTGACTCGATGCCCCATTTTTTCAAGCAAACGCATCGCCAGCCTTTGATTTACGAGATTGTCTTCCACCAGCAGCAAGCGCAGCACGCGGTACTTTTCCAGTTTGGCAAGCGGGTCGTGCGTCTCTTTTGAGGAAACGGGCACCTTCAGGCCGTGACGAATCGCCTCATAGAGCGTCGCCCGACGCAGCGGTTTGATGAGCGTCCTCTCGATGCCAAGCTTCTTCAGCCGCGCGGGCTCGGCCGCGGCCGGCGCAGAAGATAAGATGACAATGACTGGCTGGTCTTTTTTGGTCATCTGGCGAATTCTTCCTGCGACCTCATATCCATCCATTCCAGGCATGTTTTGATCCAGCAGCACGACTGAGAAGGGCGCCCCTCCCTCCTGGCTTTTCCTGAACAGCTCCAGAGCTTCCATGCCACTCGCGGCGCACGTCGTCAACAAGCCCCATGAGGGAAGTACCTGCATCAATAAGTTGCGGTTTATTTCGTTATCGTCGACGATCAAAGCCTTTTCGTTCATCAGCGAAGGATGGGCCATGCCCGGAATTGCCGGGGGGACGGCTGTCGCTCTCACAAATGGCACCGTAAACGCAAAGGTGCTTCCCTTTCCCGGTGTACTTACGAGTTCAATTTCGCTCTTCATCAGCTGGATCAAGCGCGCGGAAATGGAAAGCCCCAGCCCAGTACCTCCGAATTCACGCGTGGTCGAGGAATCCGCTTGCGAAAAAGCACCGAATATTTGCTGCTGTTTTTCCTCGGGGATGCCCATTCCCGTGTCGGATACGGAAATACGGATGGGGATCAATCCATCCTTCAATTGCAGGCGTTCGGCCCGCACGCTTACCTCGCCTTGCTTCGTGAACTTGATGGCATTGCCTACCAGATTGATAAGAATCTGGCGCAAGCGGGTAGGATCGCCCCTGAGGAATTCAGGAATGTCGCCCTGCAGGGCCCAGGTGACTTCCAGACCTTTTTGTTGGGCACGGACGGCAAGAGGCTCCAGAGCGCTCTCGATACAATCCGGAAGGGAGAAAGGAACACTCTCGAGGTCGAGGCGGCCAGCTTCGATCTTCGAAAAATCCAGAATGTCATTAATGATTCCAAGAAGCGATTCAGCGGAGGAGTGCACCATTTCCAGGTACTCGCGCTGCTCGGGCTTGAGTTCCGTGTCCAACGCGAGATCGGTCATTCCAAGGATCCCGTTCATCGGGGTACGAATCTCATGGCTCATGTTGGCCAGAAATTCACTCTTGGCGCGGCTGGCTGCTTCGGCGGCTTCTTTGGCTTCCTTCAGGCGCTGCTCTGCCGCACGGCGCCGGGTGATGTCCTCGACTACTCCGACATATCCCTGCAACGCTCCATCCCGTCCGACCAAGGCTCTCGTCTGCCACTGCACCCAATTTACGTGGCCGTCCGGTGTTAGAAACCGGCATTGGTCTTTCAGCTCTATCTGCATGGCAAAACCGCTTTCCCAAAGTTTCTCCACGACTGCCCGGTCTTCGGGATGGACGGCATCTGCCCAGCCGGCGCTCATGGCATCCTGCGCGGTGCGGCCGGTCATTTCTTCCCATCGTTTATTGGTGTAAAGAATTTTGCCATTTGCGTCGGTATAGAAAATTCCAATGGGAGCCGCGGCGCTGACGGTGCGGAAAATCTCCTCACTTTCCCGCAGTGCTCTTTGTACCGCCATCCGTTCGCTGATGTCCTGATAGAGCGCCAGAACATTTTGTCCGCCGCCTTCCAACGAAAGGGGTACGGCATGAACTTCTACATCCACTAGATCTCCACTCTTCTTGCGGCGCTGTACCGTTTCGTGGACGGTTTCCTGTTTCAATTTCCGCAACCGCGCGTCCATTTCGTCCTTGCTCATGCCGACAGGGTAGAGGAGATGGTCAACTCTCTGCCCGATAGCCTCTTCGCTGGCGTAGCCGAAAAGTTGTTCGAACGCAGGATTTACAAGTTGCAGTCTTCCGTCGGGTCCTCCCACGGCGATCGCCAACGGATTGCTGGTGATCAAAGTGTTCAGAAACGCGGTTCTTTGCTGCAGCGCCTGCTCCGCGCGGCTTCGCTCTTTGACTTCCAGTTCCAGTTCACCGGTGCGGGCAGCGACGCGAATTTCCAAAATATCGCGGGCTTCGTTCAGTGCGGCGTCACGCCTCTCGATTTCATCCAGCATATGATTGAAGTCTGCGCCAAGCTGCCGGAGTTCTCGCCCGGAGAGGGGCGGCGCGCGCACGGAATAGGATTTTTCAGCAGCGATGGAACGCGCCGTGGCGGCGAGGTTCTGAATCGGCCCGGTGATTCCACGTTGCAACGCCGCCGTCAGCGGATAAACAACCAACAGACTTCCCATGGCGATGAGCGCCGTCAATTGCTCAAAGTGCCGAAGCCGCTCTTGTAGATCTTCCAGGCCGGACTCCAAGTAAAGCGCACCTACCACGCGCGGGCCCAAACTGATGGTCGACCAATAGGTCAGCCGGTCTTTTGCCCAAACCATCCCCTTTGGCAGGCCCTCGGAGGAAAGGATCCTGGGTTGCAGATCGGATCGGACATAGGCGGCAACGTAACTTCCATCTGGCCTGTAGAGAATGCCTGACCGGATTTCAGGCCGAGTACTGAGAGATTCCAAAAGCTTCGCCCCTGCGATTTCGTCACCAAATTCCAGCGCCGCCGTAGAATTCATCCCGACGAGATCTCCCGTCGAGCGAAGCTCTTGCATCTTCTCCTGGCGGGCCACGTGCATGTCGTACGCCAGAAAGCCTACACATCCGAGCAAGACTCCGATGCCGCTAGTGGCCATGGTCAGGAGCAGCAACCGCTGGTGCAGTGACGCTTCGCGGATCAGTCGGAATCGCATCTCAGCTCTTTGCAGCCTCCATCTGATTAACGACGTGGCGAGCCAAAGCGAGCAGCCTTGAACTGATCTTGAGGTGCGCTTTGTTGGCGGCCGCCAGATTCACGTCAAATTGGATCGTTCCCTGTTGGCCAGAGAAGCTGAGAATCCCGCCAGCATCGAGGAATTCCGGTGTTTCCCCGACCGTGAGCACCATTTTGCCGCGCACAGCATCCAGCGCCTGGCTGTATCTCTTCTGTTCGGAGCGGCTGACAAACAAAACCTGACACGCGGCCAATTCCTGCGCCTTGCGCACCCAGCGAATTTCAAGTCGCCGATCGTGGACCGTGGTGCCGCGAGTGATTTCCGCCAGAGAGGTTCCAAACGAAAACTCGCCGAACACGCAGACTAGAAACGGCGCATTCCCCGAAGGCAGCGCTTCCGTTGGCCATTCCACGAAACTAGGAAAATTCGCCAGATAATTGGCCTTGGCGCGATATTCAGCCGCCGCGGGGGTTTGCGCCCGGAGCGGCGGTACTAACAGTAGGGAAACTGCCATCCAAACGCGCAACAGCGCCCGGGAGGGAGGGCCCGGGTTGGTGACCAAATCTCGAACCTTGCGATAAGGGCGACGCACGAGAATTCCCGAGAGGACAAGGGCACGCGAGTGTCCATGCTCGATGGCATCATTCCGGCTAGATGATTGATAAGAATCGAGTTCGGCTCAGGAACCCATGCTGATTCGGGAGGGAGAATGCCACAATGAAACGAGACTGCAGAAATGGTTCAGTTTGAAACTCGCGGCTGATTCAACTCATTCGCGAAGGAGATTCCGAAAGAGTGGGGGGCGCGAGCACGACCAATTCCTGCCGTGGATACTTGGCAACGGTGCGACCGATTTCCCCATTGTCCCCGATGAGCCGATTTAGTTTATTCTCGATGGCCCGGAGCCGCGCGCTGACTCCCGTGGGGACCACTCCAACGACGAATACGTTGACTACAAGCCTCTCCAATACCCAACCAGCTTCGACCGCGCCGGAGTTGCCATCCTTACAAGATGCGCTCCCGCCGCTGTTGTAGAATCTGTTGGTGCGTACAAACATGGACTTTTTGAAGTTATCTGCTAAGACTGGAGAAGGAATGGCCGGGTACTCGGAATCTTTGGAACGCTGGCGCACAATTTCTCAAACCTCGGCGGCAGTCTCAAAATAAATGGAAACTTTGCTATCTATCGTCGCTCTCGGTTTCTTTCTCGGCATGCGCCACGCTACCGATCCCGACCACGTCATTGCCGTGACCACCATCGTGAGCCGCCAGCGCAGTATCCGGCAGGCTGCCCTCATCGGAGTTCTCTGGGGACTGGGCCACACCATCACAATACTTATCGTGGGCTCGGCAATCATAGTTTTCGGCCTCGTGATTCCGCCGCGGATCGGTCTGACGATGGAATTGTCGGTTGGCCTGATGCTGATTCTTCTGGGAATTCTGAATCTCTCTGGAATCATGCGTTGGATTACGGAAACAGTTACACCGTTTCAGTCGGGACAACATTCACATCCCCACGGCCACGGCGACTACGTTCACGCTCATCCGCACAGCCACGTTCCCGAAAAACACGGCCATGCCGAGGAAACGACACCGGTGGGTTGGATGGATCGCACCCTTGGCCGGCTGGGTCTCTATCAGGCGGTGCGGCCCTTGGCCGTGGGCATAGTTCACGGCCTGGCCGGCTCGGCAGCCGTCGCCTTATTGGTGCTCACAACCATCCGTGTTCCCTCTTGGGCGGTCTTGTATCTTCTGGTCTTTGGGATTGGCACCGTCGCGGGAATGATGCTGATCACCGCCGCTATTGCTGTCCCGTTCACGTTTTCGGAGAACCGTTTTGCTCGCCTCAATCGAGGCTTGGGATTAGTCTCGGGGCTGATTAGCATCGCGTTTGGGCTTTTCATCGTCTATCAAATGGGCTTCGTCAACGGGCTGTTCACCCAGAAACCCACCTGGATTCCTCGTTGATCTTTACTCTCCAGCAATAATCAAATGGTTTGAAACGGTAGGATTGGAGGCGCGGGTGGGATTCGAACCCACGAATGGAGGTTTTGCAGACCTCTCCCTTGGGCCACTTGGGTACCGCGCCGAACTTCTAAGTATAGCAAACTTGCTGGAACTCTTCGGACATCCCGGCGGCGTTGCTAACCCGACTCTACTTTTTTTCCACGACAGCAGGGAGCTTTGCTTCCCGCAAAAACCGCGCCGACTCTTCCGGCGGGGTTGGATTGATGTAAAAACCCGTGCCCCACTCGAAGCCGGCCACTTTCGTCAATTTCGGAATGATCTCGATATGCCAGTGGTAGTGATCGTTGGTCTCTTCGCCGATCGGAGAAGTGTGAATCATGAAGTTGAGGGCGGGCCGGTCCAGCACCTGGTCGAGGCGCATCAGCGTATCTTTCAGCATCCGCGCCAGGCTGGCATAGATGGAACTCTGGTTATTCTCGTACGAAGATCCGTGGACCTTCGGCAGTAGCCACATTTCAAACGGGAAGCGCGGCGCATAAGGCGCAAGCGTGATGAAATGTTCGTTTTCCCCGATCACGCGCTCGCCGGTATCGCGCTCTTGCCGGATGATATCGCAGAAAATGCAGCGCTCTTTCTCGTCGTAGTAGTGCCAGCAGTTGTCGACTTCTTCCCGGACGCGGCGGGGAACAATCGGCAGCGCGATGAGTTGCGAGTGCGGATGATCGATCGTAGCGCCGGCGGCCTCCCCGTGATTCTTGAAAATCAGAATGTAGCGGAAGCGCTTGTCATTCTTCAGATCCAGCATGCGGTCCCGATAGCCCCAGAGCACGTCTTCCACGGCGCGTTCGGGTAGGGTTGCCAGCGTCGCGAGATGGTTCGGCGACTCGATCACCACTTCATGCGCCCCGATCCCGTTCATTTTGTCAAAGAGACCTTCGCCCTCGCGATCCAGTTCGCCTTCGATGCCCAGTGCTGGAAATTTGTTCGGCACAACTCGGATGCTCCAGCCGGGCGTGTTGGGGCCCCCGCCGTTTCTCCCGTAGACGAGAATTTCCGGTGGCGTTCGAGCTTCGTTGCCGACGCAGAAAGGGCAATTCTTCTCTTCCCTTGGGATGACGCTCTCGCGCAGGAAATCGTTTGGACGCTTCCCTCGTTCGGTCGAAATAATCACCCATCTTCCCGTGATCGGGTCTTTACGCAACTCCGGCAAAGCAATCCTCCTCGACTAGGTTCTCGCTCACCCGCGTGGGGTGGGCAACCTGGAGACTTTGAATTGTACCGCGTCTGGAGTTTCTGTGAAGAGGTTCCCCTCAGCGCCTCACATTTTAGGGCCGAAGGCATCCTTGTGCAGCCGCACCACCGGCGGCTGTCCGGGGCAGTTATCAATCGCCATCACGTCAAATCTACAGGGACAGTCGCCGACATGGCGTTCCGCCAGAAATCGCTGTGCGGTGCGTACCACCACATGTTGCTTCTCCCGAGTAACGCTCAACTCCGGCAACGCTGGAAAATCTTCACGAATCGTGCGCGTCCTCACTTCCACGAATGCCAGCGTCTTGCCATCGTAGCCGACAAGATCGATTTCGCCCTTGATGCCGCGCGGAGTGTAATTCCGGGCTACGAAGATGTACCCCTGCCTTCGCAAATACCAGTAGGCATAAGTCTCTCCGCGAATGCCGGTGCGCCGCGCTTCCAGCTTCTTTGCATCGCTGGAAAGACTCTCTCCTTCACGCAGACCGCGGCGCGCCGCCCAGTGCACCACGCGAAACATCAGTTGTGAAAATAGTGGCATGATTTCAACACCGGTTCTCCAGCCTTCCGCGCAGTATAAACAAAAATCCCGTGGACGCCATGCTTCATTCTGCGGCAACCACGGGATACCTTCCGGTTCTTCTCTCTGCGAACTCTGTGCCCTCCGTGAACTCTGCGTTAAATCTTTTTCTCCGCCTCACGGAAGCAATCTTCTAGCGTCTGCACAGCGAAGTCCGCCTGTTCCTGATCGATCAAAAGCGGCGGTGAAAGGCGAACGGTGTTCTCGCCGGCGCCAAGCACCAGCAAGCCCTTGTGAAATGCCAGGTCGACGATCAAGTTGCGCAGGTCCGCGGCCTTTTCCTTGGTACGCTGATCCCGCACGATCTCAATGCCAACCATCAATCCACGTCCTCGAACATCCCCGACGATCTTGAACTTCTTCGTCCAATCCGCAAGGCGCCCGAAAATGTACTCCCCCATGCGAGAAGCATTTTCCTTATACTCGCTCTCGATCAAGTCCACCGTGGCCAGCGCCGCCGCGATGCATACCGGGTTTCCGCCAAACGTTGTGCCGTGCGCGCCTGGCTTCCAGCGCATCACGCTCTCGCGTGCGATGATCGCGCCTAGAGGCATTCCGCTGGCGATACCCTTCGCGGAACAAAGAATATCCGGCTCGATTCCAGCATGTTCACTGGCCCACCATTTCCCGGTGCGCCCCATGCCCGACTGCACTTCGTCCACGATGAACATGATGCCGTGCTGCCGGCAGATGCGTTGCAATTCCTGCAGAAAGAACTTGGGAGCTGGAACATATCCGCCTTCGCCCTGAATGGGCTCGATGATGATCCCAGCGACATCCTCGGGATCAAACAAACGCTTGAAAATTTGCCCTTCGAGTTGTTCAAGAATCTCCGCGCCGCAGGTCTCCGCAGTGTGGCCATGCGCGCAGCGATACGCGTACGGATACGGGATGTGCTCGATGCCGCTAAGCAACGCTCCGAATCCCTTGCGCTGCGTCGATTTCGACGCTGTTAGCGAAAGAGCCCCCATCGACCGGCCGTGGAAGCATCCATAGAACGCAATCATCTTGTCGCGCTTGGTGGCGTATCTCGCCAGTTTGATGGCGCCTTCAACCGCTTCGGTGCCCGAATTGGTAAAGAACACCTTCTTATCTTCCGACCCCGGCATCGTGCGGGCCAGCCGCTCCGCCAGTTGCGGCATGCTCTCATAATAAAAATCCGTGCCGGACATGTGAATCAGCTCGGCGGCTTGCTTCTGAATCGCAGAAACTACTTTCGGATGGCAGTGTCCCGTCGAACACACCGCGATACCAGCCGCAAAATCGAGGAACGAGTTGCCGTCCACGTCTTCCACGATGGCCCCATGTCCGCGCTTGGCCACCAGCGGATAGTCCCGCGTATAAGACGGCGACATAAATTTGGCGTCTTGCTCCAGAACTCGCTTGGCGTTCGGCCCAGGTAGCGCAGTCACGATCCGGGGTGTTTTCAGTTCCAATGTCGTCGTTGGCATTTCTTCCTCCATAGAAGAAACAAAAGGTTGGAGTTAATCGAAAACTACGGGCGAAAGCAGGTGCGCGAACGGACGAGTCCGCTAATGGCCTGCGAGAGAGAAAATAAAATTTACTTAGTCAACGCCGTAGAGTTGTGGCCGCTGGGCGGCCGGCGGGCAGTTCCCCGGGAGGAAAGAAGGGCGAATTTGGAGGTTTAGGCTCACTTGCGTTTCCAGCGGACGCTGCCATCTTTAGCGTCCTCAATTATTATACCACGATCTGCCAGTTCTTTGCGGATACGATCGGCCGTTGCGAAATCGCGTCTCTTCTTCGCGGCATTGCGCTCTGCAACCAACTTGTCGATCTCTGCGTCGCCCGGTCCGCTGTCCGAGCCTCCATATCCGAGCGCTCGCAGCTTTTCGCCATCATTGTCCTCCACGACGGCGAAAATTTTGTCAAAAGTGGCCAGAAACTCGAGCACTGCGGGAACATCGCCCTGGCGGAATTCACCTCTATCGACGGCGATATTTGCCTCGCGCACTAAATCAAACGCCGCCGCTAACGCTCGTGCCGTGTTCAAGTCGTCTGAGAGTCCGGCGTCAAACTCTTCCGCCGCCTTGGAAATTCGCGCCGCCATACCCTCTTGCTTGCCTGCGGGAAATTTCCCGCGCTGCAGCCGGTCTGCAAAATTCCGCAACCGCTCCACCGAGCTGGCTGCCTGCTGCAAACCATCGAACGTGAAATTAAGCTGCTTCCGGTATGGAACGCTGGCAAGAGCAAACCGCAGTGCCGAAGGCTTATAACCCTTTGCAAACAAATCGCGCAGTGTGAAGAAGTTGCCCAGCGACTTGGACATCTTCTCGCCTTCCACTAACAAGTGCTCGGCGTGCAGCCAATACCGCACAAACGGCTTGCCGGTCGCGCCCTCGCTCTGCGCGATTTCATTTTCGTGATGCGGAAACGCCAGGTCGATTCCCCCGGTGTGAATATCTAGCGTTTCGCCCAGATACTTCATGGCCATCGCCGAGCATTCTATATGCCAGCCGGGGCGTCCGGGCCCGATCGCTGTCTCCCAAAAGTGTTCACCCGGTTTTGGCGCTTTCCACAACGCAAAATCGCGCGCGCTTTCCTTTTCGTAGCGGTCGTTGTCCACGCGCGCGCCCGCCTGAATGCCACTCAGGTCAATCTTCGAGAGTTTTCCGTACTCGGGAAATTTCGTGATGCGGTAATAGATCGAACCTTCGCCCGGATAGGTGAAAGTTTTTTGCTGCAATCGCTCGATCAATTTCACCATGTCATCGATATGATCGGTCGCACGGATCCAATGCTCCGGAGCCTCGATGCTTAGTGTCTTGCAATCGTCGAAAAACGCTTGCACGAATTTCGCGGTGTAATCGCGGATGCTCACGCCGGCAGCAGCCGCGTTCGCGATGATGCGATCGTCCACGTCCGTCAGGTTCATCACGTGGTTCAGCTTGAATCCGCGCAGCTTCAGGAACCGCCGCAAAATATCCTGAAAAACAAACGTGCGGTAGTTCCCGATATGCGCGTAGTCATAGACCGTCGGCCCGCACGTATACATGCGCACTTCGCCCGCTTTTTGGGGGACAAATTTCTCGATTTTCCCGCTCAGCGTGTTATGCAGCTGAATCTCGGCCATGGGCTGTAGATGGTCTCTTTCCGCAGAGAGATAAGCGTTCGATTGTAGCCGAGCCGTTCGAATCGTAGCAATGTGGAAGCTACGCAATGTTGCGCGGAATCGGAGCAATGCGACTCAATTAGTCCTAATTGACGCTGGCCGCTCGCGCGGTTAGAGTCCTCCTTCTCGTCTACTGAAGGAGTTGTCCATGAATCGCTCTCTTGCCGCTCGCGCTCTGTTTGCTCTCGCGACTTTCGCCGCTCCCGTCCATGCTCAGGAGCCGCCCAAAGCGACCACGCCGACCCAACTTACCCCTGAAGCGGCTTTGAACCTGCGCAGCATTTCCGATCTGCAGTTCTCGCCCGACGGTAGCCGTTTAGCGTTCGTGGTCACGGAACCTGCCAAGGGAGAGCGCCGCGCGCGCCATATTTGGATTTATGAGAAGCAGTCCGGCTCGACGCGGCAATTCACCTACTCTGCCAAGTCCGAGTTCTCGCCGCGATGGTCGCCTGACGGCAAACAACTCGCTTTCCTGTCCGACCGCGACGATCAAACGCAGATCTACGCCATGCGCGCAGACGGCGGTGAAGCCAGCGCTCTGACCAAAGGAAAGCGCGGCGTCCGCAGTTTTGCCTGGTCGCCGGACGGCAAACAGATCGCATTTTTAGCTCCCGACGTAAAAACCGAAGCGGAAGAAAAAAAGGAAAAAGATAAAGACGACGCGCATGTCGTGGACAAAGAGGACAAACACGCCCGCCTCTGGCTGCTTGCCCTCGACTCCGCAGAAGCCAAAGCGTTGACCGAACCCAAGTGGGACATCCGGGAAGCTGTCTGGCACCCCTCCGGCACCGGCCTGATGCTCAACGCCACGGATCACCCCGAATCGGATCAGAACACCGAACGAATTCTCTTCTTCCGTCTCTGGGACTCCACCAGTGGCCCTCGCAAAGAGGTCAACTCCATTACGGAGGTCCTTGCTCCCCGAGGACCCTTCGGCAATATCCGGGTCGCCACGGATGGCCAGCGGATGGCGTTCATTGGCTCTCGCGAAGACGGCCCCACCCCGCACGACCTCATCCTGGCTCGTCACGGCGAGAAGGGCATGCAGAACCTCACCGGCGCGAGCGTGGACCGGCCCGTCTTCGACTTCCGCTGGTCCAAAGATGGCGGGCTGCTCGCCGTTATGGAGGATGGCTTTCACACCAAGTTCGTCGCCTTCACAGCCGAAGGTGCGTTGAGAGATCTCCCCGCAGTCCCGGCCAATCCAAATGCTTTCGGTCTTTCCGATTCCGGCGAAGTCGCTTTTGCCGGGCAAACTGCAACAACTCCGCAGGAATTGTGGCTTTGGGACCAGAAAGGCACGCCGAAGCAAATCTCTCACTTGAACGATTCGTGGCAGCAGTACACGCTCATCGCCCCAGAGTTCTATAAATACAAATCTTTCGATGGGCTGGAAATCGAAGCTGCTCTCCTCAAACCCCCGGGCTACGACAGTAAGACGAAGGTGCCGCTCATCGTAGTGATCCACGGCGGACCCACTGGCGCCTGGCAGGACTCCATCGAAATCTGGGGACAGCTTCTTGCCGCGCGTGGCTACGCGGTTTTCTATCCCAATATTCGCGGCTCCAGCGGCTACGGCCAGAAATTCATCGAGTCCAATCGCGGCGACTGGGGCGGCGGCGATTACCGGGACGTGATGGCCGGCGTTGACGATCTCATCGCCAAGGGCATTGCCGACCCCAATAAACTGGCCATCGGCGGCTGGTCCTACGGCGGCTACATGTCCGAGTGGGCGATTACCCAAACCACCCGTTTCAAAGCCGCCGTCTCCGGCGCCGGCCTCTCCAACCTCATCTCCGAGTACGGCACCGAGCAGGGCCCTTCGTACGACGAGTGGTTTTACGGCCTCCCGTACGAACCGGAAAAGGTCGCTGGCTTCCTGAACAGCTCCCCCTTCATTCACTTGAAGAACGCCAAGACTCCCACCTTGATCCTCCAGGGCGACGCTGATCCCACCGATCCCCTCGGCCAAAGCCAAGAACTCTACCGCGGCCTCAAGCATTATGGCGTCGAAACCGAGCTGGTCGTCTACCCCCGCGAGCCTCACGGCTTCCACGAAGAAAAGCACCTGCTGGACCGCCTGAACCGCATCCTCGCCTGGTATGACAAGCATTTAAGAGAGAGTTCGTCGTCTCCCAAGTAGAAACGTAAGCAGCTCTCTGGCATTCCATTACTCGCTTGTGGCACCAGTAAATCAGCCACAAGATTTAGCGTAGGGCTTTACACCTGCCAAACATCATGTTACTGTTTTCTCCCGTACCGCCATCCTTGCGCCAGGCGGCTGGGCCTCTGACTGAGAACCTGCCAAACGTTTTCACAGGCGACCCGTGTAG
>Ga0210402_10003080_pt1 | contig 15825 bp, 18 predicted proteins | sample IncBWC7MmetaG_FD_161055 | JGI IMG/M metagenome (GOLD analysis project Ga0210402, IMG submission 161055) | Forest soil microbial communities from Barre Woods Harvard Forest LTER site, Petersham, Massachusetts, United States - Inc-BW-C-7-M | ecosystem: Environmental > Terrestrial > Soil >...
CCGTTTGAGGGGATTGCGAACTAACTGATGAGCATAGGAACCGATAGGCATAAGATTACTTTACGGGATGGTCTGAAATGACAAGGACAGGTAGGGTGTCTTGTTCAAACTCACAGCATCGCGTTTCGATGAAGGATCCGGAACTCCAACAAAGCTATAAGAACTTCAATGAGGACAGTGGAGACAGCCAGGCCCAGATATCCACCTGCGAAGATTGCTATGGGGGTCAAGATCACATTGCTCAGCGCTGCCGCGCCAACCACACGCAGGAAACTCGAATGAAGACCGGCCGCAAGCATTCCGTGAACACCTAGAACGGTGTTGGTCGAAACGGCACACACGGAGAACACGAGCACCTGAATTACACCCACGGAGCTCCTGAACTTCGGGCCGAGGTAGATCGGCACGAGATGAGGCGCTGCCATGCAGACGAGGGAGGCCCCGACCAGCGTCACCCCGAAAACCAACACCACAAGGTGCCTTAGTTGTCTCGCCGTGCGGTCCGGATCGGCGCGAAAGGACTTGCAGAAGTAAGGATATAGGGACTGAGAGACAGGCGTCCAAAGAGACTGTAATCCGGCGACCACCTTCTGGCCAGCCGAATAGTAACCAATTACCGTCAAGTTCGTCATTAAGCCGAGGAGAACAGTGTTTGTAGATGTGTAGAAATTGGTGGATACGGTCGCCATAAAGGTACGCCAGCCATCGTTCAGTTGCGCCAAGATGCTGCCTAGTGTCGGCGTGGGGAGCGCCACGTGGAGGCGGCGGCGTGCCAAGCTCGCACCAGCGATGCCGCTGGTCAGGAACGCGGCCGATTGGATCAGGAGAACCAGCGCGTAGTCGGAAGGCCCCTTGACCAGTACGAATACCAAAGGAGATAGGACTAGCTTTGGAATCACGTTGATGATAGTGATCCACCTCATCTCCTCGATGGCCTGGAAGAACCAGTCCAGGTACAGGACACTGCCGAAAACGCTGATGAATCCGCAGAGGTATGCGCCCAAGGCTGGGCGCAGGGACGGAATCGCGGTGAAGACGGCGACACTCGCCGCGAGGCAGGCCAGCATCAGGAGGCATTTAGCGGCCCAGACGTTAACGACGATCTCCGCCAATTTCTGCGGGTCACCTTGATAGAGCGCCGCCTGACGAGTGGCCGAAAAGGAGAATCCGTAGTTGGTAATCAGCGTGGAATACTGCACAACTGCTTGCATGAGCGCCACCTTGCCAAAGTTCTTTGGACCGAGCACTGTTGCCGTGTATGGGAGAACAACCAGGGGTAGGACGTAGCTGGCAGCTTGGGCGGTGGACAGAGCCGCGACGTTTTTGAGGATTCGCCGGCCAGTGCTGGAGCGAAACTTCCGCCGCGCATCGACAAACGTTGCCAAAAACCAAGCCTGGGTTAGTGGTGTCACGCCGGTCATTTGGCTCCGGCTCCCACCGTTTCTGGGCGTGATTGCGAGATGGGGACGCGTCGCACCCCAGCGTTGGCTTTGGCTGGACAAGAAACGGTCAACTCTGGTGTGTTCAGCAACAAGCGGTCTACCAGTTCGACTCCCTGCATGCAGGTATGATCCTGGTTCGCCGCTTCGTATTTCCAGGCACCGAAGCGGCCACGGGAGTAAATCGCGCACTTTTCAAGAGCGGGGAGAATGCTGTCGAGATGCTCATCGCGACTCAGTGTTGGCACCGGGTAACCGCGTTCCAGTTTCTTGTGCCAAACGGAAATAATTTCGGCCTCAGAGGCGATGAGACGAGTCGACAGCATCCCTTGGATGACAGCTTGGACCAGCGATTCCTGCGCCACTGGCTTAAAGGAGGATTCCGAGACCTCAGCCATCAGCGACCAGCAGCGGGTTGGGTCGGGGACATTGTTGGGCGAGTAATTCGAAAACACGGTCACCCGGTAGAAGGGGCAGTCGCCCTCCGGAAAGTACACCCAATTTTTTTCGGCCAAGTGCTCCGGAACCTGACCCGCCAAGCCGATTCCCACAACATGGGTGGCGGCAAATTTCAGGCCAGCGGCATGGTGGATAAGCTTCGGATCGCCTACCAACGAAGCCAGGTTATCGAGTGGCATAGTCGAGATGAGTGCGTCATACGAGTATTCGTCGCCCGAACCGGTGTGCGCGATATGCCGATCCGTGTCAATCGCCGTGACAGTCGAACTGTACTGGAAATGCGAGTTGGGAACCATGCCGGCCACCGCCTTCCAGATTGCGCCTGTGCCGCCCCGAAGGGGGAATTGAAATGTGTTATTAGGGCCCCAGGCTGGGTCATCCCGGCCATGGATGACATTGTCGACGACGCGCTCAAGGTCCACGGTGGCGACGCGCTCTCCAACCCAGTGATGGCTCATCATCGTTGGGGAATGTGCCCACACTTTGAAGTTGTAGGGGAGCAGGAATATGTCCGCGATGCCTTGACCGAAGGATCGTAGTATCCAGTCCTGAAAGTTGGCGGGAGGCTGGCGGCGGTCATTCCGTTGGAGTTGGATCAGACCATTGATGCAAGCGGCGAGATCGTCAGGAGGAAGATGACGAAGATTGTTTTGAAAGGGGTAGGGAATGAATCTTTGCTGGAGCCAGATGTAGGACTGACGGATGTGCCGGAGCCACGCGTAGGGGAGAGCGCGGTCCATGAGGTCGTCGAAGTAATCGTAATGCGAGAACTGGACGTGGCCCCCGAGGTCCCAAGTGAAGCCCTTTTTGTCCTCGAAGGAGGCGGCGAGGCCGCCTGGGTAAGAGTTGGATTCCAGGACCTGGAAATTGGCGTGCCCGAGTTCGTGCAAACGGTAGGCTGCACCGAGGCCGGTGCAGCCGGCACCGAGAATAAGAATGCGTGGAGATAGCATCAGGCGATCATCGGAGTCTGATTAGTCGGAAAAACCTGCGTTAGGTCAAGAAGTGAGGTGCCTTGTAAGACGTTCTTGACTTGCCGTCGTTTTGAGAGGCCGCATGCTAGACAGCTCGAAAGGTTATCAGCGGCTTCGCTTTTCATTGACGAGAGGATTGTCATACTTTCGCAGCCCCGGACTCTTGATACCGCTGGTAATACTTGGATTGGTAAGAATGGTAGTAGTACCCGTCGCTGGTATTCGCATTGACACCATTCAGCACTACGCCCAGCAGGTTGGCGCGCAGCCGGGATAGCATGTTGACTGCTGTTCGCAGCGCTTTCCGGTTGGTCTGGCCTGCCAGCGCGACTAGCAGAACGCCGTCCACTGCGGTCGCCATGTGCAGGGGCTCCGAAAAGCCCAGCAGTGGCGGCGTATCCAGAATCACCAGGTCATATTTTGCGGACACAGCTTCGAGCACGGTCGACAGTTCACCACCCACCAGGTCCGCTGCACGGCGCGATGACGGTCCGGCCGTAATGATGTCGAGGTTTGGTGTTTCCACGCTGCTTACCACTACGCTCTGCCATTCCACCTCGTGGTTCAGGATGTTGGATAGGCCATGTGTGTTCGGCATGGAGAATTGCCGGTGAACGCTGGGCCGCCGCATGTCTGCGTCGATCAGCAGCGTTTTACGCCCTTGCTGAGCATTCGCCATGGCCAGGTGCGCGGAGATCGTCGATTTGCCTTCCGACGGCGACGGGCTGGTGAGCATCAGGCTTCGCACCCGTCGGTCGAAATCGGTCAAGAAGATTGAGTTCCGTAGCGTGCGGATGGCTTCGTTGTAGCCCGTCATCCGCTCTTGCGAAGAGCTATCGGGTAGCATGAGAGCACTGCCAGGGTTGTTACCATTGGCTGTAGCCTGGAATGCCCGAAGCTCTTTTGTCCGGGGGAGAACAGCTACCACTGCGGTATTCATCAGTCGTGTCACCTGGTCCGGATCTCGCACGGCGGTGTTCAGCAAGTCCGCCAGAACAGCCGCCCCGACAGCCAGGATGGTCGAAAAGAGGATAGCCAGCGTCAAGTTTACTGGAATGTTCGGAAAGATCGGCACGACCGCCGCCCGGGCCAGGTCCGCGATGCGGATTGCGCTGTTCTGGAATCCGGAATTGATTCCGGCTTCCTTGATCTTCGTCACCAGCTCTTCGTACAACTTCTTGTCGGCATCCGCCTCGCGCTTCACCACCTGGTATTCGTACGAGCGCGCGTTCACGTGGTCGAACTCGGTCTTCGTTTCGGCGACGGCCTTCTGCAACATGGCCTCCCGGTGCACGGAGTCTTGGTACTCCACCGCAACCCGCTGACCAATATTCTGTTTGCCGCGCTCCAACTGGCGCTCGATCTCGGCGACCTGGGTATCGGCCTTTTTGTACTCCGGGTGGTTGACGCCGAAGTGGATCTTCACGTCCGCAAGCTTCTGTTGGGCCTCGTCCAGGCGCAGGGACAGCGGCTTCAGGGCTTCACCTTGCGAGGAGACCTGGGCTGCCTCCATGGTGCCGCTGTTGACGGATTTGAAGGCCGTCTCCTTGCGCACCCGGTCGGTTTGCGCGTTGGTGTACTCCGTGTTTAGCTGAAGCAGCCGCGACGAGAGGATACTGGTCTTTTCCTCGGGGTTGATGACGTTCAGCTCCTTCTCAAACTGGGCTACGGCGGCCCCGGAACGCTCCATTTTGGCCTTCAACTCATCAATCTGCTGCTCCATGAAGGAGGCGAGCTTGGCCGACGATTGGAACCGAATCTTGTAGGTGTGATCCAGGTAGGAATTGGTCACGCCATTGGCTACTTCCGCCGCCAGCCGCGGATTGGTGGAGCGGTAGCTGATTAGCAGAAGGTAGGTGTTCGGGGGCCGGGTGACCTTCAGTTGCTTCAAGAGCACAGGCGCGTCCTGAGCGGCCGCCGAAGCGAACGCGCTGCCACCGGCGTCCTGGGTCTCCACCGTACGCAGGTTGAATTTGTCGGCGACGGGCCGCAACACCGAATCCGACTGGATCAGCTTCACTTGGGTCGCCAGGAACTGGTCCGCATCATTTCCAGCAGCCCGGTTCGCCTCCTGGCCGATAATGCCGGATGGCATCTGGCGGTCCACGTCGACTATCGAAGTGGATTCATAAACGGGCGTCAGGCGCTTGGAAACCACCAGCGTCGCCAGCGCCGCAATCGTGACAAAGGTCAGGATCTTCCACCACTGCCGGCGTAGAATCCATAAATAATGGGAGAAAGGAGTACCCGTTTGCCCGGTCTCCATCTCCACGTAGTTTGGAGCGCGGTACACATCGGCCGGCACCGGCAGGTATTGTCCGGATCGCTGTTCGGCTGGGGAAGGCGGCGCCTTCATCAAATGGTTATCAGGCATGTTGGTCACGGTGGTCTGCATTAGCGGAGTGTATAAACCAAGGCGGCTGCCGCTCCGCCGCCAATCATTAAAAGCTTCTCGAGGGCGCCAAGCGTCATCCGCTGGCGCTTGTTGTCCGGTATATAAAGGATGTCGTTGGCCATCAACGGAGCGTCCGGCGATTTCCGCTCCATGATTTTTGTCAGCTCGATGGGAATCTCGTTTTTCGAACCCGTCCCGCCCTCGAGGCGGTAAATGAAGGCCTGCTTGCCGGCGAAGGGAAGCAGCCCTTCGGCGAGCGCCACGGCTTTCAAGATCGTGGTCTCGCTGCCGTTCTGGAGCGTGAAGGCGCCGGGCTTCTTGACATTGCCCACGATGTAGATCCTCCCCGCCTCCGGCACCCGGATCTCCTCGCCGCCCGTCAGCCTTACATTTGCTTCGGGATCGGCGGCATCAATCAGCAACTTCACGGGAACCCGCTGCACCAGCGTGGTCGCCGCAGTATCCGGTCCAGTCTGCACCCGGCTGATTAGAATCTCAGGGCCCGCATCGGCGCTCAACCCACCCGCTTTCGCCAATGCATCCAGCAGCGTTACAGGGCTATCGGCCTGAAAGGTGACCGGAAGCTTTACCGCGCCCATCACGCTGATGGGCCGGCTGTGATACTCGGCTATGGTTACGGTGACGAAGGGATCTACGATCAACCCTTCCGCGGTCAGCGCCTCGGCGATACTGTCTTCCAGATCGCTGGGCATGAGGCCTTCCGCCTTGATCCGCTGTTTCAGCATCGGCAGGCGGATCATGCCGTCGGCCCCGACACGTACCATCCGCGTAAACTCCGGCGAATCATATACGGAGATGGCGATCATATCGTTGGGACCGACCTTCTGGGCAGGGAGATTGGCTCCTCCGTCGGTCATGGGCGCAGGCCGAACCGGCACCTGGGCGTCAATACAGAAAATAAATAAGACGGAACAAATAGCTAAACGCATCGCGTACTCCTGACGTCAAGAATCAATTTCTGATCGTCCAGCCCAACGATCTCCCGGGGCACTTCGGTAGGCATGCCGCCGTCGAGCAACTGCGACATCTCCCACATATCGGTATGCATGTCGGTGAGCTTTCGCTCAATCGCGTCCAATTTGCGTTGAATAAGGTACTCCTCCGATTGTGCATGCAGCAGGTTGAGCAGCTCCGAGCGCGTGAACTCAGATAAGTTCCGCCCTCCTTTTTCCGCACAGGCGCGCTTCAGGGATGCAAGTTCGTCCAGCGTCAATCGGAAGACAACAATTTTATTTCTGGGGTTTAATGCCGACATTTTAATGCTTTTCTCCAACAACGGTTGCGGATTGACAAACGGCAAGGGACAGAGCTATCGCAATCTCAGTCACACATCTTCGATGTCCTGCTCGGTTTGTCGAACCAAACCCCCAAGCCCGGACATCAGACCATAAGACCTCTGTATCCGATTCGTACATCACCTATGTGTTCTAACGAACAAATTGTTCTCGCCTTTCTTTTTTGGGGCGGGCTAACGGGTCGGTAAGAATGTCCGGGTGCATTGGGAATGAAGACACCGGCAGGTGAGCTTTTGCTCAATCGCGACCAACTCGCTTTGAATCAAGCACCTCCTCCGATTGTGCGTGCAAGCAGGTTGAGCATCTATGAGCGCGTGAACTCCGATGAATTCCGCTCTCCCCTTTCCGCACCGGCGCGTTTCAGGGGTGCCAAACCCAGCGTCAATCGGAAGATAACAATTGTATTTCTGGGGGTTAATGCCGACGTTCTAATGCTTCCTCCAACAACGTTGCCGCTGATTGGCAATTCAACTCGCTAACCACAATGCCAGGATTACGGCGATATGTGATATAGGTAGGAATATACTCCTTGACACAATAGGGGAGAGGACTCAAACCATGACCGCAGAACCGGAAACTTAAAGGATGCGCGCATATACTTCGCCGAGCCCGTCAACTGCCGCGAATATCTGGTTGCGCGGCGCTGGCCCGATGGCGTTACTTGCCCGCGTTGCGGCAATTAAATAAGGATCTTCAGTTCGAAGAGTTGCACTGCCGGCGGCAGTGCAGCAGCAGCACGAGGCTCGACGGTTCACCATGACGACGGGAACCGTCATGGAGGACTCGCCAATCAGCCTCGACAAATGGCTCAATACAAGGTGGAAAATCGTAAACTGCAAGAGATTCCGAGACGCCGTCCGCAACCTGTTCACTGTTTCAAAAGAAGATCTGCGAAATGCTGGGCAAAGGCTCCCATGCCGATTGCCAACTGTACGACTCGTTGCTGGGACTCGATGCCGCGTTTCGACCGCCGCCGTTCAGGTTAGCGCTGCCGGCTGTTTAGGGGTCCGACGGCGATTTAGTTCCCCTGTGGCCTGGACCGTCTCCCCGGCAGCTACTCCAAAAGGAGATGCGTCCGTCGCGAGCGCGGTCCAAGACCCCCAGTTTTGTGGCCGAATTCCCTCTTCACACTACCGCGTCGGACGAAATGCAACTGGCGGTCCGATTGGACGAGGCACCCATGGTTGAGAGGCTCCCGATCACCATCACCTGCACGGGCTGATATTGCCCGCAGTGCTTGCGCAAGAAGTATATCCTGAGGGCCATACCATGCCCATTTCGTCGCCGCTCGATTGCAATTGGGACGAGTTGCGCAGGGCGCTACGCTCGATGTGGGCGCAGACGACAGCCGCGAGCAACTGGATGATGACTGAGTTGTACGCGCGCGACGTGCGGCGTGGGAGCGAGGAAAAGATGCCGCCGATGGCGCGAGTGTATCTATACCCGGAGGCGCGGACGCGGTTCCCTGGCCTGCCGTCGCAGACGGTGGCCAGCCTGGAGCAGAGTGTCCAGCGGAAGTACCGGGCGGTGCGGTACCCCGTGGTGTGGAGCGCCGCGAAGTCGCTGCCCACACATCGTTATCCGACCCCTTTCCCGGTGCCGAACCAGGGATGGCACGCCACAATTGAAGCGGACCAGGCGATCGTCAGCGTGCGGATCGGAGACGCCCGCTACCGGCTGCGGCTCAAGCGCGGGCCGCAATTCCGGCGGCAAATGAATGTATTCCGCCAGATTGTCAAGGGGGAAGCTGTTGCTGGCGAATTGGCGATCTACGATCATGACGGAGTTCTGGTTAAGATGGCGGCGTGGTTACCGCGGGAGGAGGACAAGGGGCCGCGGGCGGGTGTGCTCACGGTCCGGACCGGCAAGGATTGCCTGCTGGTCGCTCTGAATGCCAAGGACGAAGCGCTCTGGCGCTACAACGGAGATCACCTGCGACGGTGGGCGGGAGAGCATCGGACGCAATTGCAACGCTGGAACGAGGATCAGAAGTACGAGCAGCGGTCGGTACCGGCGTTCGCTGCACGGCGCGAGACAGCGGTGCGGAAGTTCCGCGACCGCTTGAATTCGGCGACACACGAGATCGCAGCACAGCTCGCCGGTTATGCCGCCCGGCGGCACTTCATGCAAGTGCGGTACGATGATTCCGACCATTCCTATATGGGCGACGGGTTCCCGTGGTATCGACTGCGGAGCTTGGATCGGCGAGAAGTTGGACGCGCGAGGAATCGTGCTAGAGGCGAGCGCCCAGCCGGCGAAAGAGAAGCCTGGGCCGCTCGCGGAGGAATAAAGGATCATGATTAGGGGTTTTGCGCTACCGACAAGCGCCGCGCGATCACCGGTGGGAACGCTTGCCGACCCAACCGCTCGTGGAAGGCAGGTAAACGTCCGGGATATACGGGGCTACCCCGACTGCCCCGGAAGTGACCAATTAACGTATTGGGCATTTCGGGGTGATTTGTTCGGTTTTAGTGAGCCGCGGCCTTCATCCGGCTCCAGGCTCAATATGTAATGGATTTCGGCTTCCGGCAGAATCCGCTCGGCCAACCGCTTCAGCACTCCAGAACCAGCGGAGAGCTCGGCGGACGTCGAAGAGCAGGGTATCCAATGCGGTGGCCGAAGGCCAGGAGACCCTTGAGGGCGGAAAGGATGAGGTAAAACGGCCAGGGGGCCAGGGCGCCGAGAGTATGGGCGAAACGCTGGAGATCGGTCAGGGACCGAGGGCGCGGTAGGTGCGTTGGGTGTGAATGGCGAAGCGGGCCTGAAGCGCCCGGCGTCTCCAATCAGACGCTGCGCCACCAGGGCCGGGACCTTGGGCTACCTGCACCGGCGACCCTTCGAGCACTGCAGGACATCCTCAGCCACGCCGACCAGCGCATGACGGCCAAGCACGCGCCCGTGGTGGGAATGGCGGATAAATCCGGTGCTGTTTTATCGAAGGTTTGGTTATGCGCCTCCTTCCTTGGCAAATATCGCAATTTGAGTCACACATCTTCGATTTTCGCTCGGTTTATCGAAGCTAATTCGAAGCGTGAACACGATAATAGGCTCTGTGTATCCTATTAGTATGCTAATGTGTACCCCGGCGACCGACTTTCCTCTCGCCTTTCTTTTTCTCGGCGAGACTTGGGTCCGGAAGTCCGGGCCGCTTGGGAATAAGCAACAGCGGCGAACATGTGAGGTTCTACGAACATCGCGTCCAGACTTCCTTTGAATCAGCCAGTCCGCCCGCGATTGAGAATAAAGATGCGGCAAGCAACGGCATTCCTCGGGCGGAGCCCTTATTAATCTTTTTAGGTCTTTATGGCTGAATATGCCCGGGTGTGAGGTATGATAAGGATCAGGCACCGCATATGATTGAGAGTTTTCTAGCGGTCGAACGACCCAATCTCGGAAGCATTTTCCGATTTGAGGGATACAAGCGGCTGACGAACGGCGATTACGTCCGGGGTTGCCCTTTATGCGGTCAAGGATATTGCCCACAGCCCGCTCGGTTGAGGATTAGATTGGAATCCGGAGGATCACTTTGGGAATCCAGGGCGAACCGCGGCAGAGATTCTGCATTGTCGTAAATTTGTTGTTACTAAATTAGATCAAGGAATGGCAGGAAAACACTATGAAGTTAGGTTTTAGGACACGGGCAACTTTGTCATTAGTTGCAGCTTTCTCGGTGACTGGTTTGATGGCTTCCAGCCCATCTATAGGTATAGCCACGGCGAACGGCAGCTTTCAAGTGAACTCTTCACTAGTACGGGGGAGCAGCACGCTAATGGAAGGGAGCGTAATCGAGACTAGCTTTGCGTACTCGCAACTCCAGATGAATAATGGCGCGCACGTCCGTTTGGGCGCAGGATCCCGAGTCAAGATCTATGAAAGCCGTTTAATCCTGGAAAAGGGTCTTGGAGAGCTGGATTCCTCATCAGCGTACTCAGTGGAGGCCCACAGCTTGCGAATCTCTAACGTAGGGCCTAACACGGTCGCCCGCGTACAAATCACCAGCCCAAGTCAAGTGGTGGTAGCCGCCTTGAAGGGGCCGGTACGTGTGACCAATTCCGCAGGCCTTTTGATTGCCAATATCGCGGCCGGCAGTTCGCTCTCTTTCGATCCGGAGGATGGCGCGGCAGGGCCGACCAAGGTGACCGGATGCGTGGCGAGCAGAGATGGTAGGTCTGTCATTACTGATGGCACGACGAACGTGACCATGGAAATCCGTGGCGCCGGCGTCGAAAAGGAAGGTGGGAACCGCGTTGAAATTACCGGGGCCTCCGATGCCGGTTCCCCAACCGTGAAGGGAGCATCCCAAATCATTAATGTGAGCGATTTCAAGCGCATTGGCAAAGGCGGCGCTTGTTCGGTTATACCGGCTGGCGCAGTTGCTGCTGCCGGAATTCCGGGCGCCGCTGCCGGAACGTCCGCAGCCGGAGCCTCCGCTGCCGCTGCTGGAATCTCGACTGCCGGTACTGTCGCGATCGTGGGTGGCGTGGCAGTTGCTGGTACTGCGAGTGGCTTAGCAGCATCCGGCGCATTCGCAGGCTCCAGCACGCCGGTTTCGACGAGCCGCTGAACGGACCAAGCACCGCCACTATCAGCGGCGCCGTCGAGGGCATGAACAACAAGATCAAGTCCATCAGCCATCGCTCCTTCGGATTCCGCACCGCCGAGCACTTCATTGCTTCCGTCTTCTATCATGCTGTGCTCGGCTGCCCTGCCTCCTGAACGCTAATTTAATTAGACTGTTGGGGACAGGACCCTAATTGATTGGGGCAATAGTTTACTTGACTAACCGGGCGATTCAGCGTACCAGTCAAATCAGTTATCGCCCCAACAAGGCGACGGCCGCTGATGAAGGCGAAGTCCGCCAGTACGCCGCCGAGCTTCTGGACGCAAGCCATTCTCGGGCTCAACGGTGCGCCGTGGTGCCGTTTGCTCTAGATCGCAATCCGCTCGACCTCCTCAAGTGAAATCTCCTCCTCCCGCCGGTCGTAAAGCTTCGTGGTCCGCGGCGACGAATGTTTGGCCATGATCGACGTTAGTTTATTGGCCGCATGTTGTGCCGCCCGGCATACGGCTGTTCCCAAAGGCTGCGTAATCTGCTGGGTTTGCAACCTGGTCGGATACACCGAGACGGCGTTCAGAAAACTGAATATTGCGTAACGCAATTTGCTGTCCCCACCCGGTCGGAAATAATCAGCCGGATCTGACTGCAGATCCGTGCCGATCGAATATAACTGCCAAGCCATTCAGCTGCGGCTTTCAGCCGGGTGAAGACAATACCGATTGTGCTTTCCATCGTGGAAGCCTTGGTACACGCAATGTCTTCCCAGCCCATCGACCAGGATTCCCCCTGGCGATTGCCATTTATAATCTGCCATCAGACTCCGATCCCGCCGTTCAGGTTTTGCATAATCGGTTTTCGACTTCAATAATTTCGGCTTTTCGTAAATCAACATGGGAACCGGCATCGCCGCCGAAGACCCGATGCAAGTCAATACCATTGGGTACAGCCGCCAATAACCACAACTAAACGATCTGTTCTCCGGCATCTCGGCAAAGCTCATCGGCCCGGTAATCTGAGTCCCGAATTCGCCAGACCCTTGCGGATTGCACTGGTGTCCCTACCCGGGCAAACGAAAGTTGAAGGCGGCCACTGTGGTCTCTGGTCTCCGGCACGAACGAGTAATTCGTTCGCTTCGGCGAGAATCTCCCGGAAAACGCCGAGTTTCTTCGCAATTTCCCTGTTTCGCTCCATCGGCAGGAGCCTAGCTAAGTACTCCTATTCTTAAATACGGTGACGTATTATCGATATCGATTCGTTGATGTATTTTGTTAAGCTGGCATCGGAGGCAATCGGCCGGCGATGCCAAAAAAAAGCCCATTTGACATACGTCTGTCCAGCGATGAGCGGTCATCGCTGGAAGCTGTGGCCCGAAGATATACGTCACCGTATTGCGACGTGATCCGCGCCAAGATCATCCTTCTTGCCGATGAAGGTTTTGTCCAACGACCTCATCGCGTCCAAGCTCGATACGCCTCGCCGTAGGGGATGCTTCTCAGGTACGCGCTCTTCCGGCGACAGGTAGCTGAACATCGAACTCTGTTGGGCATCAGTTCCTCGCATGGCCGAAATATAATAACACACTTTTGTTTCAACACGTAACGAGGGCCGGGACTTTTTCAGCAGCCTACTCTAGGGCAAATAGCTGAGCGCCGGAGAAAATCGCGACCACCGACGCTAGAAACGGAAAACCCGGCACCGAATCTCCCTCTAGGAAATAGCGGCCGAACATGTAGAAAGCACAACTAGACCCAACAGAGTAAAGACGAAGCCGGTCAGACTCGCCATCTGCAGTGGGAGCGTGCTAAAACCGGTAATCATGTTCATCGCGTGGGCGAACAGCTTTCCAATCGTGTAATGCGGGATGCCAATGGTGCGTTCGTCGTTTCTCACCGGGATCGCCTCGAACCTTCTCGTTCCCCAAGTCAACAAACGTCGATGGAAACGTAGTGGCCAGAATAATTCACGAAGGCTTCCCTCAAATGAGCGCGGAAAACCCGGAAAGCGCTTAAGTTCCGCGCAGTCGCTACCCCCATCGCGCTCTGCAGCGCCAGTTTCGTGAGCCACGAAGCCATATTGCGGAATACACCATGGGTTTGGCGGCGGGGTGTTCCATAAACGACATCATAGCCCTCGGCGAGCTTCCTCAAAAGGCGGGGAACCTCCTCAGGGGGATTTTGAAGGTCGTCATCCATGGTGACGATCACATCGTAGCGGGCGACCCGAATCCCGCAGAGCAGGGCGTTGTGTTGCCCATAATTGCGCATCAGCTCGAGGCCGCGGACGCACGCGTTTGCCTCAGCGAGCGACTCGATGATCTCCCAGCTTCGATCGGCGCTTCCGTCATTCACGAGAATGATCTCAGCTTCACGGCTCTCACTTTGAAAAAGAAGCAACAGGCGTTCGATCAGCTCATGCAACGAAGCCTCTTTGTTAAATACAGGGATGACGACCGATAAGCCGTGCTGAGACATCTCTTTGAACAGGGCGCCTCCAGCGCCTGCCGTGCAACGGTAACAACGCCCGTATCGGTGACACGGTTAAGTACTTAAGATTTGAAATGATATCACGGGTTGTAGCCGCACGCAACGAGCAGGGACACAGGCGGCCGATCCGCTGAGCCCACAGCGAACGGATCAAAAGAACCGGGTACGGCCCAAATTCCGAGATATTTACGATCCGTTTAAACCGGGTCGATCTCCATAATATAATACATTGGCCTGGGTAGCAGCCGCGTAGTATGATGAGTGTTCTATGCTATCGGCCTCACGGGTACCCACTAGAGCCTCGGATGAGATCTGAATCCCAGCGTTCGGCATCGGAGACAGACCGTCCAGGCGGTTACGATCCCCAGCACTTCGCCGTTCTCGCAGCCGTGGAGGAGGCGCACTTCTGGTTTCTCGCGCGAAACCGAGTGATCTCCAATCTGGTTGCGTCGGCTGTTGCCGATTTGCCACCCGGTTATCGGGCACTCGAGATCGGCTGTGGAAATGGTAATGTGTTACGGCATCTGGAGAAAACCTGCCGAGACGGCATAGTCATCGGAATGGACCTGTTCGCTGAAGGCCTTCAGTTCGCACGAATGCGCACCCACTGCTCACTTGTACAGGGCAATGCCAGCTTGGCTCCTTTCAGCACGACCTTTCAGTTGATCGGAATGTTTGATGTCCTCGAGCACGTCCGGGATGACGTAGGCATGCTCCGCGATACACGTTCCCTGCTTGATCCCGAGGGTACTTTGCTCTTAACTGTACCCGCGCACCCATCGCTCTGGAGTTATTTTGACGAAGCAGCACATCATTGCCGCCGGTATGAGCGACAAGAGCTGGTCTCAAAGCTGGAGGATACTGGGTATGAAATTGAATATCTGACTGAGTATATGGCGAGCATTTATCCATTGGTTTGGATTGGGCGTCACTTGGCGAACTGGAGGAGAGGGAATCGAAATGCTAAAGAACTGGTTTACCGCGAACTGCAAATCTATCCCCTGCTGAATCGGGCACTGACCGCCCTGCTGTTCCAGGAAGCGCGCTGGATCAGCCAGCGACGCCACTTGCCATTCGGCGTATCCCTGATTGCCATGGTGAAAAAGTCCCGAGATTAGAGGAGGGCCAGAGAGTGTGTCACTCCCGTTTCAGCCCCCCCTGTGCCGGCACGATATACCTAAAAGGATGAGAACACCAGGTCCGCCCAGTAGTTGGCGGCCCCGCCGTCAAAGGACGGGAAAGATGGCGTGGCACCGTACGCGTACACGCTGTTGGGCCCGTCCACGCCGTAGCGCAACGCGTGCAACGGTGCACTGTCTACCCCACTGCCGGAGAAATACCCGGCGTCATAGGCGAATCCGGACGTGCTGTGGTATGCCGCGACGTACGTTGTGTTGCCCAGGATCGTCACCGGCGTGGAGAATGTCGCCTGCTGCCACCCCGAAGCTGTCTCACCGCTAAACGTGGCCTGCGCCAGCAACGTGCCGGTGGCGCTGTACAGCATCCCGGTATGCGTCCCGTTGTTGCCAGCTCCTTTGTAGAATCGGATGCCCGCGATGGTGCCGCCTACGTCCGACCGGAACTTCACCCCCAACGTTACCGGCGAATCGTTATGCCATCCTATTCCGGGGACAACGGGGGGCGTCCAGATGGACGTAGCTGTCGGCGTTGCGGTGATGGTGGTTGGATCAGTTGCCTGATCGTTGCCCGTGTTCGTCTCTCCGCCTCCGGAGACGGTGACGCTGTTGGTCAGACTGGCCGCTGCATTACTGGCCACATTGACCGTCACCGTGATGGGCGGGTAACTGGAACCAGCAGCCAGAACATCGCTTCGCGTGCATGGACCGGCCGGCTGTGTGCAAGTCCAGTTGCTTCCGAGCATCGACGTGGCGGTCAGACCTGCCGGCAAATTCTCCGTCACCGCCACCGTCCCGCTGGTGGGAGCATTCCCGCTATTACTGACCGTTATGGTATAGGTTGCGCCGGTCTGCCCCTGCGTGAACTTGCCCGTATGGCTGCTGGCGATGATCGGGTCTGGAGTGGGGGCAGGCGCACTCGTCGGTAAATATGCAACGTCCGCCCAGTAGTTGGCGGCCCCGCCGTCAAAGGACGGGAAAGATGGCGTGGCACCGTACGCGTACACGCTGTTGGGCCCGTCCACGCCGTAGCGCAACGCGTGCAACGGTGCACTGTCTACCCCA
>Ga0210402_10003081_pt1 | contig 15825 bp, 12 predicted proteins | sample IncBWC7MmetaG_FD_161055 | JGI IMG/M metagenome (GOLD analysis project Ga0210402, IMG submission 161055) | Forest soil microbial communities from Barre Woods Harvard Forest LTER site, Petersham, Massachusetts, United States - Inc-BW-C-7-M | ecosystem: Environmental > Terrestrial > Soil >...
GACTGCTCCGGTTCGCGCCCTTGCTGCCGCTCGCGTTGATTCCTGTTTTTGTCCTGTCCCAGGTCTTCTTTGTTTTGGCCCAAACAGGCGACCGGTTTCCGTTCGTAGATATCGCCGCTGAATCGGGCGTGACCGTTCCCAACACGTTCGGCGGCAAGGATCGCAAGGACTACATTCTCGAAGCCACCGGCACCGGCGCCGCCATCTTCGATTACGATGGGGACGGCGCCAACGATCTCTTCATCGCCAATGGAGCCACCTTCGACCCGGCCGGGCCGAAGACGCCTTCGCAGCTTTATCACAACGACGGCAAGGGCCATTTCACCGATGTCGCCGCGCAAGCCGGGCTGACCCGCACCGGCTGGGCGCAGGCCGCGTGCGTAGGCGATTTTGACAACGACGGGAAGCCTGACTTACTGGTCACTTACTACGGCCACAACAGTCTCTACCGCAACTTAGGCAACGGGAAGTTTGCGGATGTCACTCAGCAAGCGGGGCTGCCGGTCACCGGCATGCGATGGGGCGCCGGATGCGCCTTTGTGGATTACGATCGCGACGGCTACCTGGACATCTTCGTCTCAAACTATGTCGATCTGGATATGGCCAAGGCGCCGCGCCCGGGCAGTTCGCAGGGTTGCGAGTGGAAAGGCCTGGCGGTCTCGTGCGGCCCTCTGGGGCTGCCCATGGGACACAATGTGCTGTACCACAATAACCGCGACGGCACCTTCACCGACGTGTCGAAGGAGGCGGGGATTCTGACGCCCGGCGGGCGCTACGGACTGGGAGTGGCCGCCGCCGATTTCGATAACGATGGCTGGCCGGATATCTATGTTGCCTGCGACCAGACACCGAGCCTGCTCTATCACAACAAACACGACGGAACTTTCGAAGAAGTGGGCGACCGCGCCGGGGTTGCCTACAATGCCGATGGCCGCGTGCAGGCGGGTATGGGGGTGGCGGTGGCCGATTTCGACGGCAACGGCTTCCTGGACATCGCCAAGACGAACTTCTCCGGCGACCGGCCCTCCCTCTACAAGAACGAAAACGGCGCCTTCTTCGACGATGTGTCGGAACAGGCCGGACTGGGCGGTCACCATCTGCTGGGCTGGGGCATCGCGTTTCTGGATATCGATGAGGACGGTTGGCCGGACCTGGTGATGGCCAACGGCCACGTCTATCCGGAGGTGGACCATTCGCCCGTCGGCGAAACTTACCGGCAGAGAACCCTGCTGTATCGCAACCTGGGCAATGCGCGGTTTCGGGACATCACCGATTCCGCCGGCGCCGGGTTTCGGCCGCTAAGGCCGGCACGGGGCCTGGCGATTGGCGATCTGGATGGCGATGGGCGGCCGGAGATCGTAATCGTCAACATGAATGACCGGCCGGCCGTGCTGCGGAACATGGGGCCGCGGCGCAACGCGGTAGGCATCGCGTTCGAAGGCACGCGGTCGAACCGTAGCGCCATCGGGGCCAGGTGCGTGGTGGAGGCGGGGGGCCGCAAGCAGGTCGGCGAGGTCATGAGCGGGGGCAGTTTTTATTCCCAGAATTCCATGACGCTGTACTTCGGCCTGGGCAGCGCGGATAAAATCGACCGGATTGAGGTGCGCTGGCCTGGGGGCGGCACGCAGAGTTGGGTGGGCGTGGCGGCCAATCGAACGCTGGTCATCACGGAGGGCAGCCAAGCCATCCGTGAGGTCCGTTGGGCCAAGCGATAGCAGGTTTCGGTGACGCTGCTAAACTGTCTTTGGAAGCGTACTTCATCCGGTGGTGGGCACAGTCTTCAAAACTGTCGAACGGCTCAAAAAGCCGTTGATCGGTTCGACTCCGATACGCTTCCGCCATGCCCTGACCAGCCATGCCCAATTAACCTCGGCAAGCATTTCCATACTGCCCAAATTCAGCTCCGAATAGGCGCAGAATCCCGCTAGAGTCGATGGTGGATTCTTTCCGATTCGCGAGGCGGTTATGAAGTGGTTGCAGATTGTTTTCCCGGTAGCGCTGGCAGGCCAACTGGCCATCTACGCGGGGGCGGCGGAACGTGACCCGGCTCAGCCGCAAGCGACAGCCCCGGTTTTGCGTACCAGCGAACCTTCGGACAGTGTACTGCTGAAGCTTCCGGGTGAGCCGGTTCCCCCCAAGGGGGTGGTGGTTCCGGCGCCGGCTGCATCCGTCCCGGCCCAGGGGGTTGAAACCCCGGCGGCACCCCCGATGTCAACCCCAGTGTCAACCCCGTTGGCACCCAGGGACCGGCGCGAGTCGCCGAAGTCGCCGGCCGAACTGGAAACCGGCACCATCGCCAAGACGCCGAAACCGGCCCGGCCGCCGGAACTCGCCGCCCTCCCTAACCTCGCCCCGCCGGAACTCGCCAAGGATAGCTCCCTGCTCTGCCAGAAACAGATCGGTCACTGGAAGGCAGCCGACGCCCGGTCGCTCATGGGCGCACCGCTCCGCCAGCGGTTCGCCTACGGCGACGACAAGACCACCGTAAACGGCAGAATCTACGCCTTTTCCGACCCAACCGGCCGGTACCGGGAGTTGGAGCTGGATTTCGATAAATCCACCGGAAACCTACGCACCGTCTTCAGCTATCCGCCGCGGATGACCTGGAAGGAGTGCCTCCGCCTGTGGGGAAACAAGGTGGCCGCCACCGACGCCAGGCAAGGCCGGACCTTCTACTCCTATCTGGACCGCCGCCTGGACGTTCTGGTTGACCAGGCGGGCAACGTAATCAGCCTTGGGCTGTATTGACAGGACGATTAAAATTCCGAAACCCGGCCAACCGGCGCCACGTTTAACAGATAGGCTATCCTCCGCTCGCGAATTGGGCGTATAGTAGCTATACAGGAGTTTTCGGAAGATGAAACTTCGTTTAGTTCGGCCCCGGTTGGTTCGGTCCCGCTTAGTTCGACCCCGCCTGATTCGGTCCCGCTTGATTCGACCCATGGCTGCCCTGCTCTCGCTCGGCTTGGTCGTGGGGTGTGCGTTGGCTGACGACAAGAAAAAGGACCCGAAAAAAGATACCGACGAAATCGGTAATCGGGACATTGGCAAGGGCGTAAATTTCTATTCCCTGGAGAAGGAAATCGCCCTCGGCAAACAGTTGGCGCAGGAAGTGGAACGGCAGGCCAAGGTCATCGACGATCCGGTGATCGCCGAGTACACCAACCGCATCGGGCAGAACCTTGTCCGGAATTCCGATGCCAAGGTGCCGTTTACCATTAAGGTGCTGGACTCCGAAGAGGTCAACGCTTTTGCGCTGCCGGGCGGCTTTTTCTTCGTCAACTCCGGCCTCATCCTGAAGGCCGAGTCCGAGGCCGAACTGGCCGGCGTGATGGCGCATGAAATCGCGCACGTCGCGGCGCGGCACGGCACCAAGCAGGCCACCAAAGGCGAGATCATTAATATTGCCTCCATCCCGCTCATCTTCATGGGCGGATGGGCCGGCTACGCCATTCGCCAGGGCGCCAGCCTCGCCATCCCGTTGGGGTTCCTGAAGTTCACCCAGACCATGGAAGCCGAAGCCGACTACCTCGGGCTGCAGTACATGTACAAGTCCGGCTACGATCCCACGGCTTTCGTCGATTTCTTCGAAAAGATCCAATCGCTGGAAAAGAAAAAACCGGGCACGCTGGCCAAGATTTTCTCGAGCCACCCGCCCACCGATAACCGAATCAAGTCCGCCCAGTCCGAGATTCAGAAGATCCTGGTGGCCAAGCCGGAGTACGTCGTCAACACCTCCGAGTTCAACGACGTGCATGACCGGCTGGCGATGCTGCACAACCGCCGCAAGGTGGATGTCGACAAGGATTCCAACCGTCCGCGACTCCGCCGCGCCCCTGGCACCGGCACCGGCCCGGTTGACCCGAACGAGGACGGCACCAAGCCAAAGACCGATTCCGACGAGCGCCCCACGCTGAAGCGCCGCGACGGGTAACTTTGTAAGTCAGGTTGCCAACCTGCGGCGGATTGTGAATCCGCCTGCCGCTAGTACATAGAGAGCCGCTAGTTTCGTAGAGGGTTGCCGGTTTCGAACAGGCGGATTGCCAATCCGCCGCAGCTTGCCAAGCTGCCCCACAAAGCACTTTTCTGCGAACCGCGGTCGCCAGTGCAGTGACCGCCGCCACTCGATCCAGCAACGCCTACGGGGGATGTCGCTCCGCTTACCGCTGAATGATATTCCGAATCGCGCTGATCCAATCGGAAAACAGCGGGACGTAAAGTCTGCGTCGAACCGGCTGCGCTTTAGCGGCATTTTGTAGGGGAAACAATCTCGGCCGCTGGCACGCGCTTCACAACCGTGTCCACCGCGGCGTAACGCACCACCTGGCTGGGGTCAATAATGAAGACGGCCGGCTTGGCGATGCCGCCTTTCTCTCCCGAATTGTAGATGCCCCAGTCCCTCACGACGCGACGTTCCGTATCGCACAAAATCGGAAAAGGCAAAGAGAGGTCAACCCGCAGGGCCTCCGATTTGTCGGGTGCATCCACCGAGACAGCCACTACGCTCGCGCCCGCCGACCGGATCTCCAGGTAGTGCTCCCGGTAGTCCGCCAACTGGCGGAGGCAGAAAGCTCACCAATTACCGCGATAGAAGAGCAGCACCAGACGGCCGTGCGAGATCAACTCCGACAGCCGCCGCGGCACTCGTGTCGAGTCTGGAAGTTCGAATTCCGGTGCAAGTTCGCCCGCGATGGGAACCTTTGCCACCGCCCCAGGTTAACACTCGGTCTGGACGTGCCTGGCCGCACCGCCCAGCGGCCCGCTGCCAGCTATGGCCATCGAGAAAATCGGGAGAGCAGCTTATCTTAACGCCTGTGCCGGGACCGGAGGCGTTCCACCACGCCCGCCAAGACAAGACCGGGCGACTCCTTCACGGTTCCTGTACCATAGTGAGTTCTATGAGACTCCTGGCCGCGTTCGTTTTCTGCGCCGCCGCCGCTGTGGCCGCGCCCTGCGTCACCACCACGTGCACCGAATGGGTCACGTTCAACGGCGGCCCGTCGCGCTCCCTGATCTACCGCACCTATGCGCTGGACACGCCGAACCCGCAGATCACGCGCGCCCTGGTGATGGTTCACGGCGCCGGACGCGACGCCGACAACTACTTCCGCACCGCCCTCGCCGCCGCTTTCCTGGCCGGCGCACTGGACGATACCGTAGTCATCGCGCCGCGCTTCGCATCCAACGCCGCCGGCTGTCGCGACACCCTGGCCCCCAACGAAGTCAGTTGGAGCTGCAATGGCGATAGCTGGCGTTCCGGCGGCGCCTCCGCCAGCAACGACAAGCTGACGTCCTACGACTTCACCGACCAGATCCTTCGCAAGCTGGCCAGCAAGGAGAACTTCCCGAGTCTGAAGGCCATCGTGGTCGCGGGCCATTCCGCCGGCGGCCAGTTTGTCAACCGATACGAGATGGCGAACCAAGTCCATGACACCCTCGGCATCCCCATCGCCTATGTGGTTTCCAACCCCTCCAGCTATGCGTATCTGGACGCCACCCGCCCTTCGCCCGAGGCCGCCGATTTCCGCCCGTTCAACGACAGCCGCAACTGCACCACGTTTGACCGCTGGCCCTACGGCCTTCAGGGCCGCACCGGCGGCTACACCGCCAAGGAAACCGACGACCAGTTGAAGAAGCAATTGGCGGCGCGCCCCACCACCTACCTGCTCGGCGAAATCGACATTCTCCCGCTCGGCGGTTTCGACGGCTCCTGCCCCGCCATGGCCCAAGGGCCCACCCGCCTCGCCCGCGGCCAGGCCTTCGGCAAATACGTCAACCAGAAGTTCGGCGCCCATCATACGCTGACGGTAGTCCCTCTCTGCGGCCACAACGCGCGGTGCATGTTCACCTCCGAGCCTGCCATGGCGCTGCTGTTCCCCAAGTGACGGGCCAGGGGCCGGGGGCCGGGGGCCAGGGGCTAGCGGCCAAGGGGCCAGGCGCCAGGGACTCCACCAGGCCGGAGCTGATTCTGGTCAACGGCAGCATCCACACCGGACGCGGCGAATGGAAGCTTTGCCAGAGCGCCCGCTCTGAAGCGAGCCCATTAACACTTAGGACACTTAGGACACCCCCCTTCCCACCAACCTCAAAATGTGATATCTTCCTGACCATTAGATTCATTCGGGGCCCCTACGTGACTGGGCCGGCAAGGCGCAGCTTGGTTTGGGCTCAACTTGCTGGAGAGTACTACCCTTAGGAGGGGCTTCATGAGTACGGTCCTAAACCGGCCGCCCGCCGAGACCTACCCGTCTCTGGACGACCATACTTTTAAACCACAGTTTCCCGGAATCCCCACAACTTCCGATGGCGCGGGCATGGTGGTGTGGGTGGAGACGCACATTACCCAGGGCGCCTGCGCATACCCTATTACCTCATCCACTACCATGGGCGGCGGCTACCAGGTGGAAGTTGCTAACGGCAAACGCAACCTCTGGGGCGACGAACTGGCTTTCATCGAGCCCGAATCTGAACATAGCGCGGCCACCTCCTGCGAGGGCTTTGCCGTCGCCGGCGGACGTGTGACCAACTTTACTTCCGGCCAGGGCCTCATCCTCATGAAAGAGGTTCTCTACACGATTTCCGGTAAGCGCCTGCCGGTGGTTTTCCACATCGGCGCCCGTGCCCTCACTTCTCAATCCCTGAACGTCCACACCGGCCACGATGATGTGGTTGGCGTTGCCGATTGCGGCTGGGGCGTCCTCTACGCGCGCAATGCGCAGGAGGCCGGCGATTACGCCCTCATCGCGCGCCGCACCGCCGAGGATACCGAGACCCCGTTCCTGAACGTGCAGGACGGCTTCCTCACTACTCACACCATCGAAAACGTGCTGCTTCCCGAGCCCGACTTGATGCGGCAATACGCCGGCAATCCCGCGCACCGCCTGCGCAACCTGATGGACCCGCAGATCCCGCTCATGTCCGGCGTGGTGCAGAACCAGGACAGCTACATGAAGGGCAAGATCGCGCAGCGCCGTTTCTACGACCAGGTAATGCCCGCGCTCAAGAAGGCGATGCAGGATTTCTACCTGCTCACCGGCCGGCGCTACGACGTGGTTCTGCCCTATCGCCTGGAGGACGCCGACTATGCCATTGTCGGCTCCGGCTGCATGTTGGAGACCGCCGAAGCCGCGGTGGATTACATGCGCGATAAGCTGGGTCTGAAGGTCGGGCTGCTGCACATCACCAGCTTCCGCCCGTTCCCCTCGGCGGATATCGTGCGCGCACTGCGCCACGTCAAGGCCATCGCCGTCATTGAGCGGCTGGACATCCCGCTGATGCAGTCCAACCCGCAGCTCTGCGAACTGAAAGCGGCTTTCGCCGATGCCATGTCCGGCGCGCCCGGGTACCCCACGCTCACCCGCATGCCGAAGTTCTCCGGCGGCTCCGCGGGGCTGGGCAGCCGCGACGTGCGAGCGGGCGATTTTATCGCCATCATCGAAAACCTGCGCAGCCCGCAGACCCACCCGTACTTCACCGTGGGCGTCAAGCACTCCACCGCCTTGCCCGTAACGCTAGACCCCGACGTGCGCGACCCCGGATCGTTCTCCATGCGCGGCCACTCCGTGGGCGGCTACGGATCGGTCACCACCAACAAGATTATCGCTACCATCGGCGGCGAAGTCTTCGGCATGGACGTGCAGGCCTACCCCAAGTACGGCTCCGAGAAGAAAGGCCTGCCGACTACTTATTATCTGACCATCGCCCGGCAGCACATCCGCGTTCACTCCGAACTGGAGCACGTGGAATTCGTGGCGCTCAACGACGTCAACGCCTTCAACCTGGAGAACCCGCTGATGGGCCTCTCCCAGGGCGGCATGGTCTTCGTGCAGAGCCCCAGCGCCGACCCAGCCGAAATCTGGCGCGCCATCCCCGCCTGGGCACGCCAGAATATGTGCGAAAAGAACGCGCGCCTGTTCGCGCTGGATACGGTGGGCATCGCGCAGAAGGTTTCCTCCCGCGCCGACCTGCAGCAGCGTATGCAGGGCATCGTGCTGCTGGGAATTTTCCTGCGCATCACGCCGTTCCAGACAGACCTGGCGCTGAGCGAGGAAGAGGTCTTCCGCGGCGCCGAAAAATCGCTGCGCAAGTACTTCGGCAAGCGCGGCGAGCGCGTAGTGCAGGACAACCTGGAAGCCGTGCGGCGCGGCTACCATGAGGTGATCCAGGTGCCGCGGGAAGTGATGCTGTCAACCGCCGAGGCCGACAAGGCTAACGCGGCTCTGAGGGTGATGTAGATGACCGAAACGATCCCGTACGAAACACGGCTCGAAGATATCCGGGCCAACGTAGTAGACATCGCCGATTTCAACGAGCGCGTGGTCGGCGCCTACAACAGCGGCCTGGCCGAGCGCGGTCTGCCCGCCGACGACATGTCGGCCCGCAGCATCATTCCGGCCGCCACCGCCGGCCTGCGCGACTTCAGCTACATTGCCCCCGACATCCCGGAGTTCAACGGGCCCAATTGCGTCGGCTGCATGGACTGCGTCACGCAATGCCCAGACACGGCCATCCTGGCCAAAGTGGTGGAGCCCGCCACTCTGGAGGAGCGCCTGGCCGCCATTCCCGATGCATCGCTGCGTCAGGAGATGGCCTTGCAGTGGACCGTCACCAACAAGTACTTCAACGTTCCCGAACGGAAAGGCGTCGGCGGCGGCAAGTTCGGTATCTTTATCGACCCCACCAAGTGCAAAGGCTGCGCCGAGTGCGTGGATGCCTGCGGCGATCACGATGCCCTCAAAATGATCCGAAAGACCACCGACAACCTGCAGTGGTACCGGACGGCGTGGGACATGTACAAGTCCATGCCGGAAACGCCCGCCAAATACATCAACGAAAAGGCCCTTTCCGACATGATGCTGACCGAGCGGTCGCTGCTGTACGTGGGCGGCGCCGGTTCCTGCATGGGATGCGGCGAAGCCACGGCGCTGCGCATGATGCTGGCCGCCACCGGTTTCCTCTACGGCCAGGAAAACATCGGCATTGTGGCCGCCACCGGCTGCAATACGGTCTACACCTCCACCTATCCATACAATCCGTACAAGGTTTCCTGGACCAACTCGCTGTTCGAGAATGCGCCGGCCGACGCCATGGGCGTACGCGCCCGCTGGGACCAACTCGGCTGGGGTAACAAGCGGCTTTGGATCATCGGCGGCGATGGCGCCATGAACGACATCGGTTTCCAATCGCTCTCCCGTATGATGGCCGCGGGCTGCGATATCAAGGTGCTGGTGCTCGATACGCAGGTCTACTCCAACACCGGCGGCCAGGCTTCCACCAGTTCCTTCAAGGGGCAGGACGCCAAGATGAGCTTCCACGGCAGCGCCATCAGCGGCAAGAAGGAAAACCGCAAAGAGCTGGCAACCATCTGCATGATGCACAAGGACGTCTATGTGGCCCAGACCACCTGCGCCCACATGAATCATTTTTACAAGGCCGTGATGGAGGCCAACCAGTTTCCGGGGCCGGCGATCGTCAACGTCTTCACTACCTGCCAGCCCGAACACGGCGTGGGCGACAATATGGCCGAGCATCAGGCCAAACTCGCCGCCGATTCGCGCAGCTTCCCGGTATTCATTTACGACCCGCGCAAAGGCTCGCGCTTCAAGGAGCGCCTGAGCCTGGTGGGCAATCCGAATGTAAAGGACGATTGGTACGTTCACCCCAAGACCGGCGAGCAGATCGACTTCGTCTACTTCGCCCGGTCAGAGGGCCGCTTCGCCAAGCATTTCGATAAAGACGGCAACCCCACTCCGACGCTCCTGGCAGCACAGCAGGACCGGCTGGAGAACTGGCACATGTTGCAGGACCTGGCCGGGATAAAATAGCCGTTTCGTTACAAGGCCAGGCCTGCCTGGCCGGGAGGAGACGCATGGTACAACTAGAAGACCTCGCAGAGGTGGTGAGAGACCTCCAAAAGCGGGGTGTGGATGCTATCCACGAATTTGTCTATGGCCCTCACGGCTGTCTGGAGGGCATGGATGTGGGCGAAGACTTCTTTCCGCTCTGGGAGCTGAATCTCCCGGAGAATCGGGAGTCGATCAACACGTGGGATTTCGACGCCATCAAGGCCCGCCGCGGTCCGGATTGGTCGGTGGAGGCGCCAAAGCCCAAGCTGGTGGGTGGGGCAGGTTGCTAACCAGCCTTTGTGGGGCAGGCTGGTAGCTTGTGGGGCAGGTTGCTAACCTGCGGCGGATTGGCAATCCGCCTCTTCGCGGGCGTCACAACATTCTCACAGTTCAAGATAAAGTAACGGGGTAACGGGGGATAGCATGGCTGAAACAATCGGTTGGATTCTGAGAAACAAGAGCGGCGGCATCTGGTCCATTGCGCCCGAAGCCACTGTATACGATGCGCTCACCATGATGGCGGAACGGCAGGTGGGTGCGCTGCTGGTGATCAGTGGCGGCACGCTGGTGGGCATCATCTCCGAACGCGACTACGCCCGCAAGATAATTTTGCAGGGCCGGTTGTCCAAGGAGACCGCGGTGCAGGAGATCATGACCGGCGCGATGCACACGGTCACTGTTGACGACACCGTCGATGGCTGCATGCGGGTCATGACGCATCACCACATTCGCCACCTGCCGGTTTTCGACGGCGGAAAACTGGTTGGTGTGGTTTCGATCGGCGATCTGGTGAACGCGATCATCTCCGAACAGGCGCGCACCATCGACCACCTGCACACCTACATCGGGGCGAATTACCCGGCGTAAACGGCACAGCCGGTGGGACAGACCATCGCCTTTTGTGGTCTGTTGGGATGGGCGTTCCGCCCGCGAAACTTCATGAAAAACCACGCCAGGCTCCGGGAGATTCCGGATGGGCGAGGTGGTTTTTCGACCCTGTCTTCCGGGCGGCTGTCTTCGTCGGCGTCCGTGAGCGTTCCGACGGCCTGAGGATCGGTTTGCGCGGGCTCCGGGGATCCTGGGGCAACTGATGCTTGGAACTGGAGAGGTTGACGATGTCTTCCGAACCCCGCGGGCCTTCTGGAATTTCGGCCGTGATTCTGGCTGCGGGAAAATCCTCAAGGATGGGAAGTCTCAAGCAATTACTGCCCCTCGGCGGCAGCACGCTGCTTGAGAACGTGCTGACGAACCTGCGGAGATCCCAGATCGACGAGATCGTGTTGGTGCTCGGTTTTTCCGCGGATGCGATTCGCCGGCAGACTCCGCTCGACGGCGTCAAGGTCGTCGTCAACGAGGCATATGGCGAAGGCATGGGAACTTCGGTCCGCACCGGCATCGCGCAGGTTTCGCCGCAGGCCGACGCGGCGTTGGTCGTGCTGGCGGATCAGCCGTTCGTGCAACCCGAAACCATCGACCAGCTCATACGCCTTTACCGGGAACGGAAACCGCAGATCGTGATTCCGGTTTATCAGGGTTTTCGTGGGAATCCGGTGCTTCTCGACCGTTCGGTGTTTCCCGAACTGCTGGGCCTTGCGGGCGACATCGGTTGCCGCGCGGTCTTTGGCAGTCACACCGAAAATATTCTGAAGGCGCCCGTCGACGATATCGGCGTCTTATTGGACATCGATACTCCCGGCGACCTGGAAACCCTTCGGCAAGCTCACGCGGAGGGCAAGGCGGGGGGAAAATGGAATGCGGCGCTCCTCGAATCGGCGGACCTGGCAGGCCGGGATGTCGGCAGCGAGCCGCAGTTGATCGTCGTCGGCCAGGAAGCCGTGGCCAAGTCGCTCATGGGCCTGGGCCGGCTCATGAAGTTCACGGTGACCGTGGTCGATCCGCTGCTGACCGCCGAGCAGGCTCCCGGCGCCGACCGGATTTTGCGAGTGCTGGACTTTTCGCGATTGGCCGGAGAAAAGTATGTGGTCATCGCCAGCCGCGGCCGGTTTGACGAAGAGGCGGTCGAACAGGCGCTGGACCACGACGCCGTTTATGTGGCGTTGGTGGCGAATCGGAGAAGGGCGCAGGAGATTGTCGCGACCCTCAAAAGCAAAGGCGCCAGTCCCGAGAAACTGGCACGCCTGCACGCACCTGCGGGCCTCGAGATCGGGGCCGAGGGACCCGATGAAATCGCGCTCAGCATCATGGCGCAGATCATCGCAGAGCGGCGCCGGGCGCATCGCACTCCGTGACGACTCTGGGGCGCTCGTCATCCGAGCCAGCGGCGGGTTTGAGCTTGAGCGGTACGCCGGTGCCCCCGCGGAGCACCGCTACCATTTGGCTGACCACACTCAGCGCGATCTCTTCCGGGGTCGCCGCCCCCAAATCCAGACCAGCCGGCGCCCACACGCGGGTCAACTTTTCCGGCGCCACTCCATTGGCAGCCACATAGTCGAGCACCATGGAAGCGCGATGGTGGCTGGAGATGAGGGCGATGTAGGCGGCCCCGGCTTCAATGGCTTTCTGCAGCCAGATGTGATCGCCCTTATGTTGGGTCGCAATCACCACGAAGGTCCGCGAATCGATAGGCGCGGCGCTCAGGTCAAGATCGTCGGTAAGCAGGCGATCCGCATCGGGAAACAAATTGCGGTCTGCGGAAGGATCGTCCACAGTCACCGAGAAACTCACCAGCCGGGCCAGCGCGGCCAGCGTTTCGGCAATTCGGCCATGGCCGACAATTAACAACTCCGGTTTGGGCAGCACCGGATCGATATAGATGTCCATGACCCCGCCGCAGGGCATTCCCACGCCCAGGATTTCATCGGTCAGGTCCAGTGTGATCAGGCGCGGCCGGCCGCGGGCGATGCACTCCAGCGCCTCGCGCTTGACGGTTCCCTCGGCGCATCCGCCGCCCACCCATCCCATAACGAGCTTGCCTTCGCGATCGATGATGGCTTTGGAGCCGGGCCGCGCGGAAGATGAGCCTTTGACGCGAACCACCGTGGCGACGGCGAAAGGCTGGCCTTCCGCGGCCAGTTCGCTTGACTTCCGCAGGAATTCTCTAGACACGGCGGCCCTCTTTCTTTATATTATCTGAAGCGCTGGCTTTATATTATCTGAAGCGCTGGGAATAACCGATCCGGCAACATGTAAACGATCCGGCAACATGTAAAAAACGAGGGCCACGATGATTCCTCCGGTGTTTGAATACCTAAGGCCGGCGACGATCCCCGAAGCCGTCTCTCTGCTCCAACTCCACGGCGAGGACGCCAAAATCCTAAGCGGCGGCCAAAGTCTGATTCCGATGATGAAGCTGCGGCTGGCGCGGCCTGCCTGGCTGATTGACATCAACCATATCCCGGACCTTGCCTACATTCGCGAAGACGGCCGTTATTTGAAGATCGGCGGGTTGACACGCGAGGCTGATGTCGAAGGTTCTGACCTGGTCCGCTCCAAGTACCCGATCATTCACGATACGGCTCGGGTGATCGCCGACCCGCAGGTGCGAAATCTGGCGACGATCGGGGGAAATCTGGCGCACGGCGACCCGGCCAACGATCATGGGGCTACGATGCTCGCGCTCGAAGCCGAGGTGATCGCCACGGGAGTCAACGGGGAACGATCCATCCCGGTTCAGGATTTCTTCGTATCGATCTTCACGACGGCGCTGGAACACGATGAAATCCTCACCGAGATTCGCGTTCCCGTTCCGGCGGCGCGAAGCGGAGGCGCGTATTTCAAGCTGGAGCGCAAGGTGGGCGACTTCGCCACCGCGGCCGTTGCGGCCCAGGTCACGCTTGACTCGGGCGATTCGTGCACCAAAGCCGGGATCGGCCTGACCAACGTGGGCCCGACACCGATCAGGGCCGGAAAAGCCGAGGCATTTCTGCGTGGGAAGAAGTTGGATGCGCAGACCATCGCCGAGGCGGCCCGGCTGGCGATGGACGAATCGCAACCCAGTGCGGATCTGCGCGGCCCGGCGGAATACAAGAAGGGCCTGGTGAAGGAATTGACCAGGCGGGCGCTCACCCGCGCGGTGGAAAGAGCCAGCCGATAGGAGACCCCGATAGGAGACAACATGGCCAGCACACATCACATTCGCGTCCGCTTGAACGGCATCGAAAAGGAGGCCGAGGTCGAGCCGAGATTGCTGCTGATCCACTTCATCCGCGACGTGGCCGGACAAACCGGCACGCATCTGGGCTGCGACACCACCAGTTGCGGCGCGTGCACCGTGCTGCTGGATGGCCGGCCGATTAAATCGTGCACATTTTTCGCGGTGCAGGCCGACGGGCGGGAGATTCTGACGGTCGAAGGATTAGTACAGGGCGGCAAATTGCATCCCCTTCAGGAAGGCTTCCATCAGGAGCACGGTTTGCAGTGCGGCTTCTGTACGCCGGGTATGCTGATATCGTCTTTGGCGCTGCTGGAAAAGAATCCGAGCCCCACGGAAGAAGATATCCGCTGGGGGATCTCCGGCAACTTGTGCCGCTGCACCGGTTATCAAAATATCGTGAAGGCGGTGCAGCACGCGGCCGCCAAGATGCACGAAGGAGTCACGGCATGAACCAGCCAACCTCATTCGAAATCGGCGGCATGGGCCACTCGGTCAAACGCAAAGAGGACGCCCGGTTCATCCAGGGCAAGGGCACCTACGTGGATGACGTGCACCTTCCGGGCATGGTCTTCGGTCAGGTGGTCCGCAGCCCGTACGGCCACGCGCGCCTTAAGAGCATCCGTATCGACGAGGCCATGAAAGTACCGGGCGCGCTGGCCGTGATCACCGGCGCCGATCTGGCCGCCGCCGGCCTGGCGTGGATGCCCACGCTGTTCCACGACCAGCAGATGGTGCTGGCGACCGGCAAGGTTTTGTTTCAGGCGCAGGAAGTGGCGTTCTGCGTCGCCGCCGGGCAGTATGCCGCGGCCGATATGGCGGAGTTGGTCGAGGTGGAATACGAAGAACTGCCGGTGCTGGTGGATCCGCACAAGGCTCTGGACCCGGATGCTCCCATTCTGCGTGAGGATCGCGCGGAAAAGTCGAATCACATTTTTCATTGGGAAGTGGGCGACCGGTCTGAGACACAAAAAGAGCTGCAACGAAGTCCGGTCACGGCCAAAGTCGATGCCGTTTTTCAACGGTGCCATCCGGCGCCGCTGGAAACGTGCGGATGCGTGGCCGACTTCAACCCGGTGACCTCGAAGCTGACCATTTGGTTGACCTCACAGGCGCCCCATGCCCATCGCACGTTGTTTGCGATTGTGGGCGGAATTCCCGAGCAGAACATTCGCGTGATCTCGCCCGACATCGGCGGCGGATTCGGCAACAAGGTTCCCATTTATCCCGGCTACGTCTGTGCGGTGGTGGCGTCGTTGAAGCTCGGCCGTCCGGTGAAGTGGATCGAAACGCGATCGGAGAATCTGCAATCCACAGGTTTCGCGCGGGACTACCACATGACCGCCGAAATAGCGGCGGAGCGCGATGGCACGGTAAAAGCTCTGCGCGTCAAGACGCTGGCCGATCACGGAGCCTTTAACGCCGCGGCGCAACCCAGCAAGTTTCCCGCTGGATTGTTCAGTATCTGCACCGGTTCTTACGATTTTCCCAAGGCGTTCTGTGAGGTGGATGGCGTATATACCAACAAGGCGCCGGGCGGCATCGCCTACCGGTGCTCGTTTCGAGTTACGGAAGCCGCGTACCTGATCGAACGGGCCATGGATGTTCTGGCCCAGCAGTTGAAAATGGACCCGGCCGAATTGCGGCTCAAGAATTTCATTCCGCCGGACAAGTTCCCGTATCAGTCGCCGCTGGGCTGGACGTATGACAGCGGCGACTATCCCGCGGCCATGAATCTGGCGCTGAAAATGGCCGGGTACCAAGACCTGCGCAAGGAGCAGGAGGAGAAACGCGCGAAGGGCGAACTGATGGGGATCGGCATATCGAGCTTCACCGAGGTGGTGGGCGCGGGTCCCGGCCACACGTTCG
>Ga0210402_10003083_pt1 | contig 15821 bp, 10 predicted proteins | sample IncBWC7MmetaG_FD_161055 | JGI IMG/M metagenome (GOLD analysis project Ga0210402, IMG submission 161055) | Forest soil microbial communities from Barre Woods Harvard Forest LTER site, Petersham, Massachusetts, United States - Inc-BW-C-7-M | ecosystem: Environmental > Terrestrial > Soil >...
TGACAAAGGCTCGGTTGAATTTGAAACGGGCTATATGCGGTCCTTGTTTGCATACGGATATGAGCTTGGCCGCTCTGGACAGGCTTGGCAATCGTCACCGCCCCAACTGCAGTGATGCCGCACGGGGGAGCCTACCCGATCGTCGACAATCCGAACGGCCCCAAAGTGCAGAAGGTACGCCTGCGCGAGATGGCCGAGGCGCTATTGCGAGAGCAGCGGCACAACCGCCCTGCGATGTTCCTATAGGATTGTCGCAACGCTACAGCGCTTCCCGATGATATGTGATCAGCAGCGCGGCAGACTCGGTCTTCTCCCTCTCCCCGTTCTTAACGGGGAGAGGGGTGGGGTGAGGGGCGGAGTTCAACACGAGAGGTTGTACCCCTCACCCCAACCCTCTCAGCCGAAGTCGGATATATCCAACTTCGGCGGCTATTAGAGAGACCGAACTCGGGTATACCCGAGTTCGGCCGCCCCAAGCGCGGGGAGAGGGAGCCGCGCGGCGCCCGTTGCAACATTTGTGCATCAATTTCACCGGGACACGCTCTAGCCGTCAAAGTCCGCTGGTCAGCTTATCGGGTATTCGGTAGCAAAATGCCTTTGCTGGCGTCCCAAAAAAGCCGGCCCTCGGGAGGTGAAGATGAGGAGATCAGCTGCCATCGCGTCCGGCGCCGCGCTGCTGCTCGCGTGCGCATTCGCTGCACAGGCCCAGGAAAAGATCTCCGACGGCGTGGTGAAAATCGGCATGCTCGAAGACATGTCGAGCATCTACGCGGATATCACCGGCGTCGGCGCGGTAACCGCTGCCAAGATGGCGGTAGAGGATTTTGGCGGAAAAGTGCTGGGCAAACCGATCGAGGTCGTCGCCGCGGATCATCAGAACAAGCCGGATATTGCCTCGGCCACGGCGCGGGAATGGTTCGACATCCAGCACGTCGACGCGCTCATGGATGTCGCCGCCTCGGCGACAGCCCTCGCCGCCATCGAGGTCGCCAAGACCAACAACAAGATTGTTGTTCTTAACGGGCCGGGCGCGACGCGCATCACAAACGAAGCATGCACGCCGGTCTCAATCCACTACACCTATGATAATTACGCGCTCTCCCATGGCGCCGGCGCCGCGACCGTCAAGGCGGGCTACGACACTTGGTTCTTTCTTACGGCCGATTATGCCTTCGGCCACGATCTTGAGCAGGTCACGGCCGCCGTCGTCAGAACCGGCGGCGGTCGGGTGCTCGGCAGTGTCCGGGTTCCGATCAACACTTTGGATTTCTCCTCGGCGCTGCTGCAGGCGCAATCCTCAAAGGCCAAGGTGATTGGGCTCGCCAACGCCGGTGCCGACACCACCAATTCCATCAAGCAAGCGGCCGAGTTCGGCATCGTGCGTGGTGGACAGAAACTGGCGGGGTTGCTCGTCTTCATCAACGATATCAACACCCTTGGCCTGGAGGCGGCACAAGGCATGCTGCTGACCAGCGCCTTCTACTGGGACCGCAATGAGGAGTCGCGAGCCTGGGCACAGCGCTATTTCCAGCGCATGAGCAAGATGCCGAACATGACGCAGGCCGGGATCTATTCGGCGACCACACACTATCTCAAAGCCGTACAGGCCGCCGGCACAGACGAAACCAAAGCCGTAATGGAGAAGATGCGCTCAACACCTATCAACGACTTCTTCGTCAAGGGCGGGAAGATCCGCGAGGACGGCCGCATGGTCCACGAGGTGTATTTGTATGAAGTCAAGAAGCCGGCCGAATCCAGGGGGGCATGGGATTATTACAAGCTTGTCGCCACGATTCCGGCGGACCAGGCATTTCAGCCGTTATCAGAATCCAAATGCCCGCTGGTGAAAAAGGCGCAGTAGGTGTCGTAGAAGGTTATGATCTTAGCACCACCCGATGCGCCGCCGCGCGAGAGCATCGAGATCCGCGCGCTGATCTTCCACCGCTTTCGGCGCGATCGAGCAAGACCAGCAGGAAACCGTAAGCGCCGAGATGGCAGATCACGCAGGCGAGGATGACGAGGCCGCTCGCGAGACGCAGAACACTCCGCGCTTGCCGCCCGGCCCCAGCCATTGCAATGCGTCGTCGCAGTTAGCTAGACGCAGTGTGTAGCGCCGCTGCGCGAGCTTCGCTTCAGGCTAAGAAGCGAGGCGGACGTGCTTCAAGACTTCTTCTCAAAAATTCGGCGGTTGCTCAGACACCCGCCAGTACTTTCAAAAACCGATCGAAACGTTCGCCCGCCATTGAGACACTGTCCAATATGGCAGGATCGAGCTCGTCTTTGGAAATAGTGTCTCCTGCCAAATCCAGCTCTTCGTTGGCGTTCGATCGCTGCCCCATTTGACGCAGGCGATCGGCAAGAAACACCGCCAGAGCCTTGTAGAAACGGCACCCGAATGCCACATCCGATTCGATCTTCTGCAAGAGGATATTCTTGTTCAGCAACAGGACCCGACACTCGCCCTGGGCGGCAACGGTTGCAGACGGCGGCGCCAAATCAACCAGGGACATCTCACCCACTATTTCGCCCACGCCCAAGCGCGCAACCACCCCGACGTTCTTGACGGTCACCGAAAACTGACCTTCAAGCAGCAGGATGATCGAATCGGTGGGCTTGTCTTGCTCGATCAGTACTTCGCCGTCCTTGGCCCGTATGCGAACGCCGACGCGCGCCATCCAATCGACATCGGTATCTGTCAGCAGACCGAATACGTAAAGAACCTTGCGCATGATCGACTCTCATGCATCGTCATCCGCGTTCCGGTCTCACCAATACAGGTGCCAGATGCCGCCTGCCAAAATGCCATGTCCCTGTAGCGTAATACGCTCGTCATCGCGAGCCATCCCCGGCATAGGGGCGATCTGATGCACCGTATGCCCGGAGTGAATGACCATTTCGCCCGCCTGATAGGGCTCGTATCTGCATTCACGCGACTTGAAGACGGCTCTCATCGCGTCCAGAGACTTGCCGACAATCTCGTGATGCTCGATATCCCACACTTGCAGCCCGCTGCCTCGTTTGGGAAGCGCAATGGCGAGCGTGAATGAAACGGGATCGCTAAAATCAGGGGCCGCATAACCTGTCCAATCCAGCCTGACGTACTGGCGATCGCAATGCAGGCATCCGGTTGAATTTGCAAAAGCGGCGGCGGCCTGAAAAATGTGAAACCCCGGCAGCGCAAATCGCGGCACGTAGCAGGTGGGTGCATTCAGATACTTTTCCAGAACGACCGCCACACGCTCATAGAGCGACCCGAAATTCTCTCGCAGGGTGACGTTAAACCGTTGCGCCAGGACATAGTAGCTGTCCTCGCCGGGTTGCGCGTCAAGATAACTGGCAGCGCCCAACGAAAAGAGCGGGGGCTCCGCGCGGCGAATCCACAGAGTTTTCAAAGAATGTACTTTGTCCAGGATAGCCGTGCGCTCCTGCGCTGCCAGGACCGGCACATGTTCGAGCGCTCGTGCCATGAAAGCTTCCTTCATGCGCCCGACTTTTGATCAGCCGCCGCGCAAGTCAGAGCAGCTGGCGCCTGGCAAACTCGGCAAACATGCCGGTAGCAGCGCTCAGCTCCTCGAAAGTTCCGGACTGGACAACCCTTCCGGCCACCAGAACGATGATGCGGTCGACATGTTGAACCGTGCTGAGACGATGCGCAATGACGATGCGGGTCACGTTGAGCTTGGCAAGCGAGGCGCTCACGACCGATTGAGTCTGGTTGTCGAGCGAGCTCGTCGCCTCGTCGAACAGGAGAATGCGGGGGCGGCGGATCAAGGCACGGGCAATCATGAGCCGCTGCCGCTGGCCGCCGGAAATGGTGCTCACTCCCTCCGAGATGGCGGTGTGCATTCCCATCGGCATTGCGTCGATGTCCTGGTCGAGACCGGCAAGCCGTGCGGCCTCCCATACCCGCTCCATCGGGAATGGGATGCCGCTGCAAATGTTCTCGTAGATGCTGCCGGTCATCAGCTTGGCTTCCTGCAAAACGACGCCGATCTGGCGGCGCACGGCGCTGATGTCCAGCGTATCCACCGCCTTTCCGTCGAAGAAGATGGCCCCCGATTCCAGGTTTTCGAACCCCAGCAACAGTCGGAAGATGGTCGATTTTCCGCTGCCGGAGGGGCCTACAATAGCGACATACTCTCCCTGGCCCACCCGAATTGTGGCGTCGTCGAGGATCGGCGGCCCGCCAGGCACATAGCGAAACGTCACCTTCGAGAGATCGATCGCTCCCGAAAGTTCACCCGGAGATTTTCGCTCCTCGGAAATTTCGACCGGGTTGGTCATGAGCGGGCGCATGCGGGACAGGTACGGGACAGCAATCAGCGAATCGCCGATGGCCGTGCCCCATTCGCCGACGGCGGCCATTGATTGGCCAAACGCGGCGAAGAAGGCGAGGAACGCGCCCAGGTCGAGGGCCAGACTGCCGGCGGACGGGTCCTGGCTTGCAGCGAATACGATCAATGTCGCGACGGTCGGAAACGCCGCTTCGATGATTCTCAGCGCATTTGCAGCGCGCTGCGATGCAATAAAATGTCGTTTCTGGGCCGCGAACTGGTTGCCCCAGACCGCAAGCGCGCGGATCGTCGCGCCAGCCACTCTGAGCTTGCCGACGGCGGTCAGAAGCTGAAGCACCAGCCCTTCGACCTTGCCCCGCAACTCGACATGCCGGCGCTCGTGATAAAGGCGTACTGTACTGACGGCAAGGATGACTAACCCGCGCAGCGCCGCAAGCACTGTCGCAATCAATGCCAACCTGATATCGTAGTAGAACATCAGCAGCAGACTGAACAATCCGAACAGGCCGGCCAGCAATCCGCGAAGAGTTCTACCCGTCGCGACGCGTCGGACGGCATCGACCCCCAGCGTGCGATCCGCCAGATCCCCGACCGTGTACTGCCTGAAGAACGATACCGGCAGGCGGAGCAGCCGATCGAGAATGGCGGCCTGAAGCTTCCAATCGAGGAGACCTTCGAGGCGCAGCATGGCGATGCCTTGCATCGCCTGCAGACTCGTCATGCCAATAGTGACTATGACCAGCGCGGCAGTCAGGTAACCGAGCTGATCGAACTCCGTGCGCGGGATCACCGAATTGATGAGCACCTGCGTGATGAGGGGCACCGCCAGGCTGAGAGTAGCCATTGCCAATGCGCCGAATATGATTCGGCCGGCATTGGCAGCAACGTGTCGGGTGCAAAAGCTCAATAAATGCGACGGAGAGAGCGCCGTTGACGGCAGCTTCGGATAGAGCATCGCGGCCTCGGCGGCCAATTCCGACGCCAACGATTCGTCAATACTGCGACGTCCCGGCGATCCCGGCTCCACCATCACATAGCGGCGGGACATGGGTAGGAGCGCCACCGGGCGGCGGGCATCGCCACGCCAGGCGATCAGGGGCCCCACGTTCCAGTGCCACCAGTTCGGTCGCAGCAGTGTTCGGCGAACCCGAAGCCGCGAAGCTCGCGCGATCTCCGTAATCTCGTCGAAATCGTGCCGAGTCAGTCGCCGGCCCGGCGGCTGAACAATAGTCATGCCGCTCGCGTCGGCGACAGCTCGGCACACTGCAAAGAGCGGGCCCGCTCCGGCTTCATCGTACTCCACCCGACGCGATTGCGGGACGATCACCGTCGCAAGATCGTTGAAAAGCTCGTGCGCCTTTGCTTTGGCAAGGTTGGTGCGGTCGGTGAGCCGCCCCGATTCCATCTCGGCGACGATTTCGAGCCGACGGCAGACGCAATCCATGGCAAGGGCGTGAAACCGATCGATGGCAAGCCACAACTCGTCTCCGGTCGGCGGCTCGCTGCACACTTGAATGGAAGCGCCGACGGGCGCCTTCACCCAGGCTCCCGATGCCAACGGCAATGGCGGCTCACCGGCCTTGCACGTCACCAGTCCCATGAATTGCACTTCACCCCGATCGCACGAGGTCCAAACGACGCCGCGCGCAGCTCCGCGCACCTGCTCTCCTCCGGCGAGCTCGAATACTGATCCGGGAGCCGCCTCCCGGATTGTCCAATCGACTGGTGTGCCGACGATCGCCGCGCTCAACCGGGCAATCCAGGCCTCGATCAAGGCAAGCTCGCGCACGCATTCGCGAGCTCCTCCCAGCGCTTCGGTCCCTGGTCCGCCGACGGCGATAACACCTATTTGTCCCTTTGCCGCCACGACGTTCGGAAGCTGCAGGATGATTTCGCCGCTCTCCAGACGAAAGAGGTGATGTCGCGCTCCCTTGAGCGTTCCCTCACCGAGGCGGACCGCGAATAAGTCCACATGGCCGGCGACGACCTGCAACACATGCTCGCGGTCCCCGAGAGACCACGGCCGACGGCCGTCGAGTGCGACGCGATCCCACTGGCGCGGAGCCGCATCTTCCGTCATCAGGACAGGGAACGCTCCTGCCGCTATGCGTGACGTTTCGGTCATTCCTGGGACATCAGCCGCGCGTATGCTCCGCCCCTCGCCAGCAGCTCTTCGTGCTTGCCGCGTTCCGCCACTTTGCCTTGATGGAGCAGAATAATCTCGTCACAATCGCGAATCGTGCTCAAGCGGTGCGCGATGATGATGCAAGTGCATCCACGGCGCCGCAAATTGTCGTCGATCTCCTTTTCGACGACCGGATCAAGCGCCCCCGTCGCCTCATCGAGGACGATCAGCGAGGGATTGCCTACCAGCGCCCGCGCGATTTCGATTCGTTGCCTTTGTCCGCCGCTGAAATTGGAGCCGCCCTCGCTCACATGGCAATCGTAGTTTCCCGGACGGGTTGTAATATCGTCATGGATCAAGGCGTCTTTCAGCGCCTGCGATATATCGATATCGGATATGGTCGCATCCCATAGTGTGAGATTCTCCCGAACAGTTCCGTCGAACAGAAAGATATCCTGGTCGACGTAGGCGACCGAGCTCGCAAAAATTTGCGGCGGTATTTCAGACGGCAAGCGGTCATCAAATCGAATTTCACCGGCCCAGGGCGTGCATAAACCGCAGACCAGGCGCCCGACGGTCGACTTGCCGCTTCCCGACCCCCCGACCAAAGCAATTCGCATGCCCGGCTCGAGAGCGAGCGAGAGCCCGTCGATCAGGGGCGGCTCCATCGTGGAATAGCCGAATTGCACGTCCTTGAGCTCGATCCGGCCGACAAGTTTCGGCGGGATGTCGCCAGGCGAAGCTTGTGAACCGTGGGAAGCTTGCGCCGGGTAATTGTACACGTCATCGAGCCGGGCGAGCCCGCCGGCAATAGTCTGGAAACTTCCTGCCAGCTGGACAAGGGACGTAATTGGCCCGCTGAAACTTGCCATCAGTGACTGGAATGCAACTAAGCCCCCAAGCGTGAGCGCACCCTCGATCACACGAAGACCCCCGAACCCGAGGATTGCCGCCATGGACAAGCCCGCAAAAAAGGTGGGAAAAATTTCGAGCAGTGCCGAGTAGAACCCAAGATCCTGTTCGGCATTCAACGCCTTCGCCTGCACCCCGGCCCAGTAGGCGAACGAATCGTCCTCGAGCCCGCTCGCTTTGAGAGTTTCGATCGTGCGAATTGCGCCGATGGTGTTGCCGAGCAGCTTGCCGCGTTCGAGCGTGAGGCTGGCGCTGAGATCTTCTCGCCGCTGGGAAATGAGCTTTACAGCAAGCACATTCATCAGCGACAAGCCGATGCCGATCGCCGCCAGCAGGGGATCATAGAGCGCCATGGCGGCGGCGAAGAACACGAGCGACACGAGACTCAAGGCGTTTGTTGCAAGGCCCTCCGAGAGCAAGCGCGCAACTTGATCGTTGATGGCTATTCGGTTTGCGATGTCGCCGGCGTGGCGCTGGGCGAAGAACTCCATCGGCAGCGCAAGCACGTGCCACAGGAAACGGCTGATCATCGTGACCGTGAGCTTGGTCTCCAGGCGCAGCAGCAATGATTGCTGGCAAGCCGTGATGAGCGCGCGGGCAATCGCCGCGACCGCCATACCGATCAGCAACGGGACGAGCCAGCTGTTGGCATTTCGGATCAGGATGTCATCGACGAAAATCCTGGAGAAGGCCGGGATCACGATTCCGGGAACGACGAGTGCAAGGCTGATGGCCACGAGCAGGGCAACGGCCTGTTTCGAGCCGCTCAAGTCGCGACCCAGAATGCGCGATGGCTTCGGCTTGCTACCCGCCTTCTTGAAATCAGCGGTCGGCGCCATCGCCAGGACCACGCCGGTGAAGGCGGCATCGAATGCCGCCATGTCGATTTCGCGCCGGCCGACTCCCGGGTCGTTGATATGCGCGCGGCCGCGATGAAACCCCTCCAGCACTACGAAATGATTGAAATTCCAGTGAATGATGCAGGGCATCGGGAGCTCGTGCAGGGTCGCCGGCTCCTTGCGGAATCCTTTGGCCGCAAACCCGAATCGGCGCGCCGCTTTCAGAATATTTCCTGCCTTGCTGCCGTCGCGCGACACCCCGCAGGCGACACGCAGCTGCTCGAGCGGGATCCAAAGGCCGTAAGACGCGAGGATCATCGCCAGCGATGCGGCCCCGCATTCGAGGGCTTCCATCTGCAGAACGGTGGGCGTGCGTCGGAACGTACTGCGGCGAATGCCGAACGCTGCGCCCAACCGTTGAACGAAGGTTTGCGGCTGCGGCCGGTCCAGGTCGAGCGAAGTACTCATCAAGACGCGATTCTATCCGCCAAGTCCGGTGAGCCGTTTAATATTGGGGAGCACCAGATCGATCGGACGCCGCTCCCGAGTCGTGATCTCGGCTCGGATCAGCGTACCGGTTGTCAAACGCGCCGGCGGCCCATGTCCCGCCGACCAGCGATAGCCCGTGGGTGTGGCGTCATCGTGCTGAAGCTCAGCCACGACAGCGTAAGGCGCACCGTCGCGCGAAAAGCGTGAGACCAAGGTATCGTTGTGCAGCACAGCGAGCATCCCTTGTGGCGTCATGGGGAAGTCCGAGATCGTGCGCACCGTTCCGATCAGGGTGCCGAACTCTTCGCGCCGCACCGTCGCCGGCTCGATGCGAACCTCCATTCCCGGCTTGACGTTCTTGCCGCGATCGCCGGTGACGTATACGACCGCAGCGAGAGTGAGGCCTTCACTCTCTATTTGGATTACCGGCGTCCCGATAGCCAAGACGGAACCGGCTGATATCTTTATCTCGATGACGCGACCATCGATCGGACTCATCACCCGGGAGTTGCGTTCGAGCTCGCCGGCAAGCTGCTCCATCTGCCGACGGGCCTCGTTGAGGCGAAATTGGGAATCTTCACGATCTTTCGCGCGCTGTGTCTCCAGATCAAGCTTCTGAGATTTGATTTTCAGTATCTCGTTCTGTGCATCTTCTCTTCGCTGCTGTGCATCCGTGAGCTCACGGCGCCGGTCCTCGACATTGCGGCGCGTCGTGATACCTTTTGCCAAAAGGCCCTCGAGGTTTTTAACCTCGGCGGCGAGGTAATCAATCCGCTGGTTCGTTGCTCGAATGATCTGCTCGAATGCCGTCTCGAGTTTGGCAAAATTCCTGGACTTGGCGGATAACTCAATCTCGATCCTGGCATTGAGATCGGCATGTTCACGCTCACGCTCGCGATGCACCTGTACGGCATTGCGATGGCGCTGCTCGGTATCAGTTTGCGCGATTCGCGCTACGAGCTGGCCTTGCGATACGTGATCGCCGACAGATACTTCCACAGCCGCGAGCCGACCTGCCGCAGCTGATACCGCATCCACGACCTTCCCGCCGCCGATGATCAGAATGCCTTCGCCCGGAGCCCGCGTCGCAATGCGGCCGACCAGGCTCCAAGTGACTGCCACGACCAAGGCCAGGCCGATGGCCAGGAGGGCCGCCCAGTCGAGGGGCCGCGTTATCCGAACCAGCTGATCGAGTTGCTCGGGCGACGAGAGGCGCTCGATTGCCGCCGCTCGAAAGATTCTGTCCGACGTTCTGCTCATGTTCTCACCATGAGAGCACAACCATCGAGACATCCTCCAACTATCGCGCGATGGTCTACGCCGATCTCGAAGGCCAACCGGCCCGTGCTATGCACCGCTCTGCCGGCGTCCCGAAGGCGGGAAAAGTCTTGGTTGAGAGTCGGGCTATGTTAGGCTAAACTGATACTATATTCTAGACTGGCGTCATCATAGGCCGGTGGGCCTTGAGCTTTGGAGGCAACTACCATGGCAGAGACATGTTGGGCTGAAGACTTTGCGACCCAGTGGGAAAAAATCGCAGGTAAGGCGTGGAAGGACGAGGCGTTCAAAAAACGGCTTGTAAGCAACCCTGCGGCGGTCCTCAAGGAAGAGGGTCTGGAACCACCGAAGGATACGCAAGTCAGAATTGTGGAAGATTCGCCCTCGGTCGTACATCTGACATTGCGCGCGAAGCCTGCCGTGGAGCTCTCTGAAGACGACTTGCTTCGAGTCGTCGGCGGCAAGGCGGTTGGCGGGAAGATCTGGGGCGGGACCCAAGTCCGCTTTTGAGGGTTCAGGCTTGGGCCAAGCCTGATCGCGGCTTGGCCCTTTCGTTGCAGTCGAGCTTATTTCTCGGGTCAAGTATTTTTTAACCGAATATTCGAGCATCAAGATAAAGACGCCGGCATGCGTGACGAGCTGTTACAGCGCTGGCGCGAGGTGCATTGCTTGCCTGGCTGAGGCAGCGGCTTATCCCGTTCCGGCGCGAGACGGATTGAGGGCACGAAGAGGTTGTCGCATTCGGGAGGTGGATCGGACATGAGCGGTTTGGATCTTGATTTTGAGAGATTGATCGCACCGATCGAGCCGGATGCGTTTTTCCGCGACACATGGGAAAAGCAGACTTTGCTCATCGCCCGAAACAAGCCGGATTATTATTCTGGACTTTTTTCGATGCGAGATGTCGCGTCCATGATTTATTCTACAAGACCCAGCTTTTCCGGGCTGCGTTCGGGCGAGACCGTGGGACACTGCGGCGGGCGAGCGCTAAGAGGCGTTTACGCTCACCAGGAGCAGTCCTTTTCCGACGGCGAGAACGATCTTTCTGCGCTGTCCAACGAGTATGCTCGAAGTAAAACCATCTTCGTACACGGCCTCGAGCAGCGCTGGCACCCTCTGGCGGAATTCTGTCGAGGCCTGGAAGGCACCCTCGGCCATCCCGTGAATGCAGCCATCTTTTTGACGCCCAAGGGCTCGCAAGGAGTCGAGGCTCATTTCGATTCTGTCGATACCTTTATCCTTCAAATCGAAGGGTCCAAGCACTGGCGGCTCTATGAGCCCAGAGTCCAATTGCCGCTCAAGGAGCTATATGAGGTCATTCCGGAAGATGAGCTGCCCGAACCCGTAGAGGAGGTTCACCTCAAGCCAGGGGATTTGATGTACCTGCCGCGCGGCTATATCCATAGAACGTTCACCTCCGATACCTCTTCTCTGCATGTGACGGTGGCCGTGGCCGTCCTGCGCTGGGCTGATCTGCTCGGCGCCGCGCTTGCGCGTCTGAGCAGTCGAGATGTGCGCTTTCGCCAAGCCGTACCTGTGGGTTCGTTGGCACGGGGCGAGGCAACGAGCGCAATGAAGGGCCAGTTTGACCAGCTCGCGCAGGAGCTCGCCCGAAGCTTGCGTGCCGAGGAAGCGTTCGATGCGCTCAGCGACAAGTTCATCAACGACATGCTGGTGTTGCCGGAGGGGCATTTCATTCCGCCCGAGGATATCGAGCGCATCGACCTCGCCACCATCCTGGCGAAGATCAAGGGAGCGATATGTCGGGTCGTTCGGGAAAAGGATTCCGTCAGCATTCAGTTCCCCGGCAATCGCACCAGAGGCCCGAGCCAGATTGCTCCGGCTTTGGAGTTCATAGCGGCTGCGGACCGGTTTCCCGTCCGCGCACTCCCCGGCAACCTCAGTGACAATGCCAAGGTGGTGCTCTGCAGGCGCCTGGTACGCGATGGCCTTTTGACGATCATCGACGAGCAGACGACGGCATCTGCTGCACGTCCGGCTCCTTCATTACGGCAGGCATCCTGAATACGAGGTTCCGAAACGGGAAGCAGCTTCGATTCTCTATTGCCGAACTACCCGGGGAGCCGCCCTTCTGCCCGTCAAATCGAAACTGCCTTCTTCCACCGCTGTGTTCCTGGGTCCTTCGCTGCCCGGATACGAGGCAAAAGAAATTCTAGCGGCGGATTACTATCCACCCGCCCGCAGGGGCGATGTCTATCGGATCGTCGCTTCAGGCATAAAAACCATTGTGCTGATCGACGGGGTTTTCCATAGCGCGCCATCGATCTGGCCGCGCGAGATCCTCGATGCGATCGCAGAGGGTATCCAGGTGCTCGGGGCGTCAAGCATGGGGGCATTGCGTGCCGCCGAATTGCATGAATTCGGCATGCTTGGGTACGGCACGATATTCGATTGGTACCGCAAGGGATTGATCGACGGGGATGACGAGGTGGCACTCTGGCATGGGCCGGAGGAAACCGATTTTTGTCCGCTGTCCGAGCCTCTGGTCAATATACGCGCCACGTTGAGCAAGGCGGTCGAGGATGATTGCATAACCGACGCGGAGGAGCAGGAGCTTCTGGATTATGCCAAGCAGACCTATTATCCGGAGCGGTCCTACGCTCATCTCCTCACGTCTGCGGTTGTGAAGAGCTGGCCGCAACAACGTCGCAGCGATCTCGAGCAATACGTTCTAACACAGTCGATAAATCTCAAGCAGCTCGATGCCATCGGCGTACTTCGCTATTGCGCCGAGCAACAGCGAGACAAAAATCTGGTCGTCGCCTGCGATGATTTGCGATCAAACCAGCGCAACTGGCAATTGGATCGGATTGTCCTGACCGGGTTCTGCGCTTCGAATGAAGTAGTGCCGGGCGAGAGGGTTCTGCGTGAAGCCGAAAAGGACCCCAGCCTCCTGAGCCGCATGTGGAAGGTATTGTCGACGCGCGCCTTTCTGTTGGACTGGGCTCAAAACAATAAGATCTCCCTGCCTGAGGAATTGCTTCGGGCTGCCATCGAGCGGTGGGGGAAGGACCGCGACATCGCGCCCGGAAGCAGCTGGTTGCAGGCAAATGGATTGACCGCGCTCTCGTGCCGGAGCTTGCTGGCTGAGCAATTCTTGATTCACTGGTTGATAGCGCATGCGGATTATTTCGGCGTCACGTGTAGATCAGAAACCACGGGGTACGCCCGCCTTCCCCGGAAAGAATCGAATCGCTGGGGTGAGCCGATCTCCTTCGCTGAAGTAAAGCACGTCGACAATGACATGCTGCTCAAATTGTCCAGCGGCTTTCTCGTGGACTGGGCACGGCAAAATGGAGTTTCCTGTCCCGTGGACGCGCTGAGCGATTTTGTCGCGCAACTGGGACGGGAGGGCACAGCGTCGGCCCCCGGTTGCCAGGTTGATCGCGCAGAGCTCGACCGGCGCGACGGCCTGGCGGAAATCGCCTTGACGGAATGGATGGTGGCCCGCGGCCCCGGTTATTTCGGTCTCGACTGGTCCTTCGAATATGCCTTGCTGCGGGAATTGCAGATTAGCGGAATGGCTGCGCGTCTGCTCGCCGGCGCCCCCGCAGAATGACCGCGCTGCACAAGGCATACCACCGGGGAACGCATCGCCTGCTGGCGCCGGAAGTCACTCTTGCCAACGTTCAAGCGCACCTGCCCGCTATCGGAGTCACGCGCTGCGCCGACGTTACCGGCTTGGACCGCATCGGCATTCCTGTCTACTGCGCGGTGCGACCGCGCGGCAAGACCATCCAGGTCACAAACGGCAAGGGATTGCGACACGTTGATGCGCGCGTGTCGGCTTTGATGGAAGCATTGGAAATCTTTCATGCAGAGGATTGCGCGCCGGAGCTGGTAAGATCAAGCCTCCGGTCGATGCGGGCGGATGGCCGGACCACGATCCCTCCGAAATTGTTGCCGCGCTACCGGCCTGACCGCTATTTCTCATCCGAGTTCATGATCGACTGGATTCGAGCGGATGAGCTGGTGACGGGACGCGAAGTATGGTTGCCGGCAAGCGCCGTTGTGTTTTTTTCCTTCCCCATGGTCTGTGACTCGGACTCCAACGGGTTGGCAAGCGGCAATGAGATCACCGAGGCTACTCTGCACGCGCTCTATGAAGTGATCGAGCGCGATGCCATCTCGCGCATCTGCGTCAATGGCCGTATTCGTCTCGATGGGGAGCACTGCAAATGCGTCGATCTGGCCACGGTCAAGGACGGGCCGGTGCGGGAGCTGATCGAGAGGCTTGCGCGCGCCGACATCAAATTAGTGCTGTTGCGGGTTGCCAGCTGCATTCCGGTCGACACGTTCTGGGCGGTTCTGCTCGATCAAAAGCCTTTCGGCAACTGCTCGACGGTCAACATCGGTTACGGCACCCATGTGAGCGCCGAAGTGGGCGCAGTCAGGGCGATTACGGAAGCAGCCCAAACAAGACTCACCTATATTCACGGGGCCCGCGAGGATTTACACCATGAGGCTTATCTTTCCGGTGAATCCCAATCGAGGCTGTTCGCATTGTTTGACCGACTTGAGGGCCGCCTCGACTGGAAGACTCTCCCCGACAGATGCTGGGACGACCTGCTGCAGGATTATCGTTACATTATTGCAGGCCTTACCGGGGCAGGTTACGAGAATGTTTTCCGCGTGGATCTGACCCGTCCGCCACTCGGTTTGCCAGTGGTAAAGGTCATTGTGCCGCGCCTGCAATATAACGAAAGACTCTTTTAGGCGTGCACCGTCTCGGTCCTTCCTTGTCGATCGTGGTGGGGATTCTTCAGGTCACTCGCACACAACCGTCACATGGGAGTGACCGTGAACTTCAGTGTGCGGTGACACTCGTTCAGCCGCTCCACGACATTCGCTTGCGATTCACCGACCGCCAGAATGAATCCGACATAAAAGCCAGTTTCAGGCAAACCCACGAGAATATCGCCCGGTCTCGAAATGATGATGACGTCGCGGATACCCTCGATCTGACGAGCCTGCTCAATCCCGTCAATGGCCTCCAGACGACCCCGCTGCGGGACAGGTATCATCATGACGCCCGACGGGGTCTGGTGCGTTTTTGGAAGCACGATCTGCTCTCCGAGCGAGGATCGCAGCGCGATGCCGAGGTAGTCCAGGCCAAGACCGTAGGAATGCAAGCGTCCGCACACGCCGCCGATTGCGCGTGCGCCTATTTCCAGCAAGACTGGTCCGTTCGGGGTCAATCGCAGCTCGGCATGGATTGGGCCGAGTCGCAGACCCAGCGCCGCAGCCCCTCTTGCGACCTCGGAAACGACAGCAGTGGCTGCACGCGCCGGCAGGCTGGTCGGACTGACGTAAATCGTCTCCTGGAATGTCGGCCCCACCAATGGGTCCGGCTTGTCGGAAATCCCCGCCAGAAGGAATTTGCCGTCGGCCAGGAAACCGTCGACCGCGACCTCCTCGCCGGGAAGGTAGGTTTCCAGGAGGAGAAAATCGTGCGCGGGGTCGTCCAGGTGGAAGGCCCGGTGGCGATCAGCCACCCGCCTGACAATCGGAAGCCGCTGCTCGAGTTGGCCTATATCGTCGATACGCAGTACACCTTCGCTCGCCAATCCGAACAGCGGTTTGAGCACGCAAGGGAAGCTCAAGCCCGTCCTGGTCAGCTCGGCGGCGTCTTCGGTGGTGCGCACAAGGGCAAATTCCGGCGTGGCAACGCCCGCGTCGCGAAACCGAGATCGCATCGCAAACTTGTTGCGAGCCGCGTATGCCGCATCGCGCGTATTGCCGGGCAGACCTAATGCCTTCTGCATCGAAGCGGTTGCAATCACCGCACGCTCGTCGAAAGTGACGACACCTGCGACCTGGTTGCGAGATGCATAATCGCTCAAGATGCGGACCAGCTCCGTT
>Ga0210402_10003084_pt1 | contig 15819 bp, 36 predicted proteins | sample IncBWC7MmetaG_FD_161055 | JGI IMG/M metagenome (GOLD analysis project Ga0210402, IMG submission 161055) | Forest soil microbial communities from Barre Woods Harvard Forest LTER site, Petersham, Massachusetts, United States - Inc-BW-C-7-M | ecosystem: Environmental > Terrestrial > Soil >...
TCGATGTCAGGCGTTGCAACTTTGAACAGCTTGACAACACCGCCGCCGATGTACTTTAGGTACTGTTGTAGGTTACCGTCGCCTTGAGTTTGCAGAAAGAATAGGTTGACCAATGGTGCTGTTAGACCGAACTCGGCAAGTGTGAAGGTTTCTCCACCGATCGTGTAATTGGTGATGGTGATGCACGCAATTGCGAATGTTGTGCCGAAGTTGACCTTATTAGTAAGATGACTCATAAGTCAAAGTAAAATTCTGGAATACGCAGTTGAACTCCGGCAATTACGTTATTGACTGTTGCTAAGGTTACTCCGCCAGCCGTGGCGGTCGTCGAACGTCCACTGCGTGTGACCGATTGATTCCTGATGGATGCTTGAAAAGTACTTTCTAGAAAATTGAGAATCGTCACTGTCACATTGTCGGTTCCTGTCCACCCAATCCAATAGGTTGCATCCGCAATAAGTGTAATAACGGAAGATAACGCGGGACGCTTGTTTCCTGCTGTAGCAGTCGATACTCCGTCTGCTGCGGTTAATTTTTGGGTGCCGTCCCCGGAATAAAGAGCTACACCAAAGAGTGAGCCAGCTAACCCAGTTCCTATAGCGAACGTCACGTGGCCAATCGTAATCGTGTACGGTTGCACGAATTGATAGAATTGTTCTTGGTTTGGTGCACCTTGGATCGTGTTGGCATCCACAAGCTGTAGACTAGTTGTTCCGAACGGTAACCAAACTCCTGCATTATTAAGCACAGGTGATGATGGCGGTGAACTAGCGTCTATGGTGCGCCTCATTCGTACACTTCCGACCATGAGACGGATGCCGCAACTGTTGCGACCGCCCAAATTGCGGACGCCGTGTCGTACTTCACCCATTGACCACGACCGGCTGGTAGTAGGTCGCCTGTGATGGTGGATACGGACGAACTGTTACCAAGGAATATTTCGGTTGACGTTAGGTTAGTAATTTTTATAGCACCGCGTAGGGAACGTGGGCCAACCACTTGTACGGGGTTGGTGGTGACGTTGATTTGACCAGTACCGAAGTCAGTGTCGTTACGTTGAATTGGTTGCGCAAATGAACGCGGCGGCGGTTCCGGGTTGAATTGCCGTTTCAGATTAGCGGCGATTTGGTCTGCGATGGTAGTCATAATTCATTTAACAGAGTCCCGTTCGGCTTGACGACCTTGAGCGTGTGCCGCCACTATCTTAGCAGCCGTTTCCGCTTTCCACTCGTCCAGACGACTGTTAAGGCTTAGATGAACTTGTTGAATACGAAAGACGGCGATGATGCCCGGTAGCGCCGCGATACATGCCACCGCAATAATTGCCCATGTTGGCGTCATTGGTCGCTATTCGTAACCTTCTCCCACGTACGGGCGGTTACGTACCCAGTAAAGCCGATGGCGGTTAACTTGTAAACCCACGGATCCAGTGCGACCACCTGAAACTCCGGCATCCAAACACGAACGAATATGGGCACGATGGAATTTAGCGTGATGGCCAAACCCCACAACAAGAGGAGTAAAGGACGCACGTTGCGCGGCAACCACGATTGGGATTGCGCTTCCGCTTTGATGACTTCCGCCGAAGCGTTCATTTCGGCGGTTGCGGCGTCAACTGTTTTGGCGGTTAGGTCCGCTTGAATCTTCGCTAGTTCGGCGGCGTGTTCGGCGGCTTGTTCCGGCGACAGCTTGAACACGCCAACGACCTTGGCAACCGTATCGCCTAGGTTACTACCTAGGATGGTAGCGAGTTTATCGAATAACGGCATTACGATTTGCGTTCGATTGTGGTGTTCGGCAACGGTTGCCCGGTTACCTTGATGTGGGCGATGTGTAGGTCGAGTAACGCCTTGTGCGCGTCTTGAGCGATGTTCCGATAAAACGTCACAACGCGCGCTGCGAACAGGTACGACAACGACCCGCCCATGAACAAGCCGCATAAAAAGATGTAAAGTTCCTTCATGCCGCCTTCTTTCGACGACGTTTGCGCGTGGCCTTGAACGTTACTGTACGACCATCCTTCGTCTTAAACGTCACCTTAGCGCGTTTCATAGCGTGAACCCGGAAGACGACCGCTGAAACGTTACCGTGTACAACGGACGCGAGAACCCGCCGTATTTTGACGGGAAGACGGCTTGAATAGTAGCCGACGACGGCTTGCCCGTTTGGTCGGCCATCTTGACCGCCCACAACATGTTGTCGATGCTTAGTTGCAACGACGCGCAACCAACGCAACACACCGCTCCGATACTCCCGCTGCAATACGTACGAGATGCGGTCGTCGCTAGTTCGGTAGACGACATCATATTTGCGGACGACGGGCACGACGCGCCGTTGGCGCACCCGTTACGACCTGGTTGGATTTTGGGCGAAACTTCCGACCAATAATTCGACATGATGGCGGCCAACATCTGCGCCACTTGTCCCGCACTAACCGACCCGTTGTTGTACGCGTTGACCGTTTGCGTTACGGCGGAGTCCCAACCGGGCACGGCTTGCGCTACGGCGGTATTTTCGTCGGTGGCTTGTTGCGCGCGTTTGGCCGATGCCGCCGCAAAAGTGCGCGTCAACGCCGTTGCCACCGCCGACAACGCCGGACCGACGACCGGGATGGCGTTCAACGCTAGGTTGGCGGTTTGGATGGCTTGGAAGGTTCCTTGGTTGCCGTTGGCGGTTCCCCTTACGGCGACGCCTTGCGGCGGGACGTTCGTTTCCCCGGTAGACGACCCGAGCGCACCGCCCGCGAAGACGTTACCAATGGACGCGACGCCGCCTTTCGACAGAACGAACAACGCGGCGATAGCGGCAATGAGCCAACCCATAAAGCCTCACGTGCGGCGGATTAACACGCCAAGTTCTAAAATAATGATAACCATTAAGACAATTACGACTTCCACTGCTAGTATGATGTTCTGTTCGGCGGCGGTTGCTTGCGCTTGCAACGTCGCCGGGTCGGTTCCGGTAATCGCGGTAAACAACGACTGCGCAATACCAGAGAACGAATTCACGACGGTTCCACCTTACCGTTAAGCACATCTACGAACCAGCACGCCGCTTTCATTAACACGTTGGCGAACTCCTCCGCATTCAAGTTGTGGTTGAGTACGATTATCATGGACGTATACCCACCGTTGTCACGGACAACATGAAAACATTCCACCGAATTCTCGATGGACGCGAAGTAACGCGTTGGTTTATGTACCAACCCCACATTACGAGACGCCCGCCGTACGTATGCCCACTTGCACCACCATACCAGTTAAGAACCCGAGCATCAACCAACCCGCTACACTTGACGCCGGGTACAACGGCGACGTGGTGGCTTGGAACTTGTCAAACGCCATCACCAACAACAACAAGGCTATGCTGCCGATGAACCCCGCCACCACCGACGACATTAGGTCCGGCTTTTTCACTCGCCCCCTTGCGGCGGGATTAACGACGCCACAATAAGCATAACCGCCGCGATAACCAACAACGCCAACCAAAACGACTGACACTTCCCGCACGCCATGGCAACCCCGTTTACTGCAAGAATTGCATGCTGGTTTTATAGTTGATGCCGCCGCTTTGCGTGATGTTGGACGGTCCGCCTAGCAATGCGGTTGAAACCGGATGCACCAAATGCGAGTTATTATTGACAGGCATAAACGGTGATGCGTTCGGATTACACGACCACGGTGGTGGTTGCGTAATAGGTGAATTGCCTTGGTTTTGAATCGTGGAACCCGGTACCACGTCGGGCGACGGCACGGCGTTCGGCTGGTTAAACACCGCCGCCGTGGTTGCGCTTATGTTCTTTCCGAACAACAACACCAAGATCACTACGACCATCCATCCGAAACCGTCCATAACGTTACGTCCTTCCTAGGTCCACGGTCCGCCCAAGACTTCTAGGGCGTCCGGTTCCGCTGCGCACAAGATGGTAATGACGTTCGCCCCGCCGTTTTCGTGGCCCATGTCGAGGTAAAAATCCTTGATAGCGTCGTGCAACCGGATAACCGACCAATAGAACGGCGCGGCGGACGCCACGATCTGGTTGGTCATCGGTATCCACTCTTCTTTACCCGTGGCGGCAATCGCGTTGTTACCCGCGTACTGTTTGTTCAACTGGTTCAAGTGAAAGAAGACGCTATTTTGCGCCGCAAAGATGGACACGATTTGAAAGATGCGGCACGGGAACGGCAATGTCACGTGAAAATCCGCATCCGCGCCGCCGATGGCTTGCCCGGTAACGTGCGCGTAAAAGAACTGCGGTCCGCCCACGTACAGGCGCGATCGGAGTGGTTGACAATTAGTACTCATGCCGGAACCGCCCCTTTCTTCACTGTCGCCCACCGCGACACGCCGGATGACGTACCCGCTTGCGGATCCGCATGCGCGCCAATGGTACCACCAGACCTATGAAAAGACATTAAGGTATGGTTGGACGGTGGCGGCGTATACGGGCGACGTATTGGTCGCGTCGTTTGTTTCAACGACGGCGCGTTTGGGCTGTGTGCTGTGTCTGCGTGCGGTGACGGTCCCATGGCCCGCCCTACAACTGGACGACCGGGATGTGTACCAGAAAAATGAGACCCTTTTTCGTGTGGTGCGACGCGCACTACTTTATGAACCTTGACCACATGACCGGGCGTTTCCATCGCCAACGCCGCCAAGTGCGGTTGCGTGGACATTGTTCGCCCTTCCGGGAAAACCGACTTACCACTAGACGTTAACGGCGCGGCGTACGACGTGCCGCCGACCGTTGTGGTATCGTGTTGCGTGGCCGCTAGTTCCGACTCGAAAATTTGGCCCGCGATTGGTCGCGCCATCTTCGGGGAAACGCCATTGAGTGCAATAACGCCCATAGAAAAATTGCGCGTGTAACGTATGCGCGCCCCACGTTGGTGCCGCTAATGCGGCGTTGACGCGTTACCTAACCGACGCGTTTGATGGACAGTTTGGCCGTGTTCGCCGGAACTGCCGAATCACTAACCGCGATGGCAAATGACACCGGACCCGCCGTGGTGGGCGTACCAGACAACGAAACAGTTTCCGACGTGTCCGTGTTGACTACCGATGAGAAGGCGTCACCTGGGATGATAAACCCGGCGGGCACCAACGCGAACGAATACGGTGGTACGCCTTTGGCCACGTTGAACAAGACTTGACCGGGATCAGGAACACCGACCGTTTCCGGGTTTAACGCCACCGTAGACCCGTCCGACAGGATGTTGCCGTTGGCATCGGTGATAACCAACGGATTGGGCGGCGTTCCGGGATTGACCGACAAAGTAAAGTTGATAGTTTCCGTCATTACAATTTCTCCTCGAATGTTGAAACTGAATTTGCGTTCTTCGCGCATAATGACCTACTTTACTACATGCTTGGTTTTGAATACTGAGCTATTTTGCTCAGTTGCAGGATTTATTTTCGCGGCGTCGGCGACCACACACAGTGGACACTTGCACCCTTCCCCGTAAACTTGACCGTGTTCCTTGCATAACGGCATAAATTAAACTCCCTTCATCCGAAAATCCCGAACAGCGGTCGCTGCCACGCTTGCTGGTTCGGCGCGATAACCAAACCCGGATGTAAGGTTGCGTTCCACACGTCCAACCCCACCACAGCGTATTTCAACACAAACACCGCTGCCCACCCAATCAAAAACCACTTGACGCGTACGTCACTCATTAACGTAATCACCGAGCGACGAATCTACGTCCACGCCCAACCGCGCCGCCACGTTCGCCGACCACACCGCCGCGTTGCCCGCCCACTTGACGCCAATTTCCCGCCACGACATGGACGGGTCGTACACCGCTGAGTTGCCGTTGACGGCGTTTTGAAGTTTGGCGTACAACCACGACCACCCGGTTAGCGCGTCGGGGAAATGCGTCACGTGCGACCCGCTATGGAACTCCGCACCAAACTTGTCCGCGCCGTCCGACAAGTCGCCGGGATTGTTCAAGAGGTACGGCACCGCCGTTACCACGTTGTACCCTTCCGCGTACGCGATGGCGCGACAACAGTCCCACAATTTATCGCCGGACGGCCACGTCTTCGGGTCGTTGGTTACATGTTGCGGAATGGCGGGTACGGCGTTGGTATCCATATTTCCCTCATTTACGTTTGATAAAGATGACGCTACCGCCGTCGTGCCGCCGCTAATTAAGCCGATGGCCAACAACGCCATAATCAACAACGCGAAGATGACGTTAACCATGTCAACCCACACTGACCCGCGTCCCCGTAGACTTCATTAACGACGGTAGTACAAACAAGATGACCGCCACCACCACTAACAACAACGGCAACAAGCCAACCAACGCCGTGTTGATGCCGCTTGTTGCCACGCCAACCGTACCGCTGACAACATTAGTTGCCGCCGTTTGGACCGCCGTAGCCACTGCCGTCGTCGCGTTCGCCAACGACACCGTTATCGTGGATGCCGCCGCCATGACTCCGCCAACCAACACCATCCCGTCGTTGGACCCGGCTTTGATGGCGGCGATAATGCTGTTCGCCACGTCTGACACCACGTCCGACCCGTCGCCTTCGTATGTAAATTGCACGTTGTACAACGACGTAGTAAACGGCGACGTGACGCCAAGCGACGTTAGGAAGTCGGGTGCGCCCGCAACGATGTCGCCTTGCACTGTTTCGGCACTTGGGTTCGATAGCCAGTTCGTACACTTGAATTGGAACGTGTACGTCCGCCCATTTACCAAGTTGTCGTCTAGTTGTACTAAGTCTGGCATAAATAACTAAGCCGCCGCCAACCGTTTCTTACCGCCGAACATGAAGAAGGCCACCACCAACGCGATGATAACCAGAAAAAACCCGGAACTACCGCCGAGCAACCCACTAACTCCGCCCGTGTTTACCGGACCGCCGACGTATTGTCCGGTTGCCGGATTATAGTATTGTTGTTGTCCGGTTGCCGGATTAACTTGCAACCGTAACCCGGTGGTTGGCGTGCCGCTAAACGGTACCACCTTTGAAAATACGGTAGTTCCGAAATTCAAAATGGACCCGAACAACGCACTGCCGCCGTTGGACGTGGACGCGGCGGTGGCTACCGGACTCGCCGATTGCGCCGCTTGCACTTGCGCCAAAAGACTGGACGACGAACCGGGACACGGGTTGCCGTTCACGTCGTACGGCATACCACTGGAACAATTGGAAGGGTTGAGCGGCGTGGTGCAATCATCCGCTAGGGTATCGTCGTATACGCACGCCATAAAATCCGTTCTCCCGTCTTGGTAAAAACGGGCAACCGCTTTCCAGTTCGGTTGCCCATCTTTCTCCCTGTTACACGAACAACCGTTAGAACGTGTACAACGGACCCGTCGGCGTGTGCAACGACTGCTCTTGCACTATGATGCCTTGTGCGTTCGCCAACGACGCGACGTTCGCCGTCAATTGAAATGTGGCACCGTCACCCACGTCTTGACCGGGATACGCGCTATCCGGGTTGCCGGACTCCATGAAGTCGAGCAGGTTGTATCCGACGATGTAGTTGCGTTCGTACGTGTCGAATTCCAGTTCCTTGTGCGCGTACACGTCAAGGACGTTGCGCACGTTGCGGTTCGCGCCGAGTAAAATACCCAACGCCGTCACGTTCGTGTCGTTCAACGTCGCCATCGCGGGCGGGGCGGTCCCCGCACCTGACTTCAACCACACGCGCGTGGTGGGTTGCTTTTGCAAGTTGAGCAAGTTAACGCCCGTGCCCGCCGCTTGCAAGATTGTGTTGATGGGCGTGGACACGCGCGACAGGATGCCGGGTAACACGCCATCCTTTAAATCCAACCCCATGACGATGGGCAACGAGTACACCGACACGGTCGGCGAACCCGAGCCTGACCCGTAACCGGAGAACGTTACCGTCGTCGTCGCGCCGCCCGTCCCAAGCGGACCCGCCACCGCGCCGCCCACTTGCGTGGGGAACGTGGCGGTAATCTGGACGGAGTCCTTCCATTCCTCGTTACGCATGAGGTACGCGGGAACCCAATGCGGGTGATTGCCGAAGCATTGGTCTGCGAACGGATGCAACGGCAACGCCAACACGATACGGAAGTCGTACGTACCCGTTGCACCCACCGGGTTGTTGTCCGTCGGCCACGGCGTGGACGGTTCCGTCGTTTGGGTTTCGCCCGTTCCCGAGTTAATTGAGTAGTACGCCGCGCGACGCGTAGATGTGGTGTGAAGGATGCCGTACGCGGTCGCAAGGTCCACCGACCACAACGTCACGTTACCTTTTTGTCGGGCGTTGGTGCCTTGGATGGTGATGTTGGAAATTAAGTTGAGGAATCCTTCCGGCGTCACGGACGCGAACCCAGCTGTCCCAACCACTAACCGCCCGGTAAAGATAAAGAGGAACGCGCGCAACGGAAGTGATAAATCAACTTGTTGCGAGAGTTGGAAACCGCCACCCGACGCCCACGCTATGTTAAGCGCCACGGGCTTGGGTCCGACCGGACGGTATACGTCCGCTTGCGACTTGCGTTGCGTTTGGGGTGCCATGTTTGCTTATCCTCTTAAATGGGTTGGCGCGTTCGCGTCAACGCGGTTAGATGTTGACGCTCAACCAACCGGATAGCAAGCCGCGTACAACCTTGGCTGCAACCACGGCGACGAAACCGATGAGCACGTAGTGAAAGGGTTTCATGCGTAACTCCCTTTCACCGCCGACAGGATGGGATTGAGTACGCCAACCAACATTGTGTTGACGGTGTTCGTCAACGCAATGAACGCACCCAACGCCACCAACGCGATGACGTGATAATGCTTCATGATAATGCTTCCTCCAGGGCTTATGCCCGACACACCCATAATAAGGATGCACCAAAAAAATGCAAGGGGAATCATCAAAATAGGAGCTTGACAGTTTGACCCTAGTGGGCGTACCTTGGGTAGTGCCTTGGGGGGTAGCTCAGGGGAGCTGCCACTTGAAAAACAAAACAGAATTGAACAACCACAACATCACATTATCACAATGAAATACGACAATCGGATAGTTGATGACACCACAATCGTTAATCGAAATCATAGACGCCGCTCATTTGACATCATTTATAACGAGTCCATTCCCTCAACGTGGTGCCCTGATGGTTGTCGGTCCTCCGGGCAGTATGAAAACGACGTTCATACGAGTAGCGTTAAGCGAGCATCCATCCGCATTGTTTCTGTCCGATTTGAACATTAATTCATTAATGAGTCTTCGTGAATCGCTTGTATCCGGTCGTTACCGTACCATAGCGTTTCCGGAATACGAAAAACTTTACCAGCGCAAAGCGGATACGGCATCAAATATCGAAGGAACAATTAAGCAACTAATTGAGGAAGGGTTTACACGTGCATCATTTGAGGAGCAAGACGCCATAACGTATACCGCCCGTACGTTGGTCGTTGGGGCGATGACGTACAGTTTTTATAACCGCATGATTGGCAAGTGGCGAGAAAGCGGTTTTAAGCGTCGCATCCTGTGGGTTGGCGTCAAGTTGTCGAACCCGGACAAAGTCATGGAAGCCATACGTAAATGGGAACTCATCGAAATTAACGGCATCCCACGTCGTTATCCGTCCAAGGACATCCCGTTCGATGTAACCGACGCGGAATCCCGCATCATTGAAAAGATGTTGGAAGGCCAATGGGAAGCGACGCCGTACGTCCTGTTGAAAAAGATATACGCCGTCCTCAAATGGAAGTACGCCAAGGAACCCGGTAAAGCCATGAAGTTAATGAAGGAACTCAGTAGTTGCATCGACAACAAGATGGGGATTATTGAGCTATGATTACATGGACGCCCGAAAACGAACTCGACTTGAAAAACGGCATCAAACGTGGTCTCCACCCGGCAACCAGTACACGAAAGAACGTTCTCTTGTGTTCGTACGGTAATTGTCTTCGCGTTGCTTGGAAGGAATTTGACCTACCAGTATTCAACACGTGTGACGACATAATGGAACGTCACTTCTTTTGTGGTCCCGAACACCAAGCCGCGCAACTTGTCGTATGGGAGCGTAACCAAATTGATTAAACGTCTTCTCATGTACTTCGGTCGCAAAACGCATGATGTACGCATCCAGTTATTGTGTGCCACGCTGTACGGCTTGGTATCAATGTACGGCATCGGCGGAGGAATCGCCATCATCTTAAAGGCCCGAAAACTCGCCAAACCACGTAAGGTGGTGAAGAAATGATAACCAACGTACCTGATGAACAACCCATCATACCATCCGAAGACGACGGACAGACATTTGACCAATTCGCCGCCACCCTTCCCGAGACGGCGCAAGGTTTCCTTGACGCGGCGCTTCCCTCCCCAGAACCAAGTGGCGTCGAGGACGTGGGACCATCCATGCTGGACGGGTCGTCGATATCGGGCGACGACTTGTCCGCCCCACGCAAGCGCGTGAACGTGTCCAAGAAAATTCGCAAGGCGATGAACAAATTTAAAGGGAAAGTCGCCAACGTGCCTATCATGTGGTTTCACGCGCAAGCCAAGGACCATCCGGAGTGGGAACTGGACAAGGACGAACAAGAGTTACTAACCGACAGCATCGACACCGTCTTCGAGGTACTTGACGTACAGTTCGAGATTGAGCCGTTGTCGTGGACGCTTACGTCGATTTGGTGGGTTATCAGTTATCCGTTACTGGCGTTCACCTTCCTTTTTCTTACCAAAAAGTCCATGACCATGGAGAAGGAGAAGCAAACGGAGGAGATACAACCGTCATGACCATCGGTTATCCACGACGGTGCCATTGGCTCAACCAAAACGGCGTGCAGTGCGGGATGCCGTTGGGCCATACGACCGAACACGGCAACGGCTTGTTGACGCCGGGTCCGAACGACTGGCACGAAGCGTTGACCGAAGGCGCGCCGCCGCCGAAGGTGTCCACCGGGGAAAAGTTTGGCGTTGTGCACACCGACAAGTCAACCGTCATCCAGTGCCTATGGATGGGCGCACACGGGCGGTGCATCTACGAAACCGGGCACACCATCGGACATAAAGAAGAAACATTACATGGATAACAAAGAAACATTTACATGGACTGCGATAATTAAGTATCGGTCTTTACTCCAAAGAAGGTAATCTTGTAAAGGAATTGAAACCAGAAGAAATTAGCATTTGGCTTAGTTAACCATGTTCAATAAAATCATCATCGTCATCGGTCCCAAGCGTGCGGGCAAAACTCGTAAGGTATCGGAACTCGTAGCTGAACTGGACCGCGTCGGCGTCTTTGACATGATGCGCGACAGCCAGTATACCATCAACACCATGGTGGTACGCGGGCGACCGGGTGACTTCGCGCGCGCCATCGCGCCTGACAAAAAGACGTTTAAGGTGGTGTACCAACCAACCATACAACGATTGAAAGACAACAGCTTAATGGACATGCCGGAGTTTGAACCTATCCTCAAGTTATGCCACCTACGCGGCGACATGTACCTAGTCATTGACGAAGCGCACCTACTATGTAACAGCCGTAACTGCCCACCCGAACTTGTCATGGCGTCACTTGTAGGCGGGCACAAGGGATTTAGTATGATCTTGGTGGCGCAATCGTTTTCCGGCATTCATCCGTTGGTTCGGCAAAACGCCGACGAAATGTACTTTTGGAAGGTCATCGAACCGCGTGACTTAGATGGCATTTCCGACCGTTGCGGAAAGGATGTGATGGAACAAGTTCAAGCGTTACGGTCAACCGAAACTAACGACAACAATGAGTTTGTGCGACCGGGCCAAATGTTGCATTGGACTAAAAATAAGGGCGTCGTGGAGGTAACTGAGTGAGAATTAACATCTATGCAGAAGAATTGACGGAAGAAGTTAAAGTCATACGAAAACCGTCAACCGAGAGTCCGTTGAACCGTGAATTTCTCGGTATTCGTCTATACTTAAAAAGTCACGCCGACTTACACAACACACCAAACGATGATGACCGTTCGGCGGTAACACTGTGGGTTCCTTTTACTCAACAACACGGAAACGACACACAATACCTTTCTCGTATTCTTGAGTGTATGGCGGATGCCATTGGCAAAGCAAAAGAATCAATCGAACCATAAAGGTTGCGGTCATTTACGTACTGACCATGCGAAACGTGGACCTAAACCGCATCACGCCAGCAGTCAGTTGTATGCCAAGCAATTGGCGTCAACCATCATTTGGCGTGATTATCCAGTTCGCAACGGTCCATATACGTATTATCCAACAACTGACAAAGCGTTTTGCAACATTGCCTTATGTACGTGTATTAACTTCGTAGGCAAAGGCCAAGTGTGCGGTGAGTAGACAAATAGACTTTGAGTACGGCAACAACATAGCGCCGCCGTCCCATGACGACCCGCCGACGTACTCACAAGCGTGCATGGGCATGATGATATGCCCGCACTGCGGTAAAGCGGCGATCTGCGGCGACGTAGACGCTATTACGGTAAGACCGGAGGAAAGTATGATACCAAGAGGCGAACGAATTCAAGACGACGGAAATTCACGCGGTACCCGTCGTAAAAAAGGTAGCGGGTTACGTTACTTGTCAACCGATATGTTGTCTACGGCGCACCAACTGGCAACCATTGCCGACGCCAGAGTGCAAGACGACAATTTCAAGCCAAACGGTCCGCAAGTAGTCGTAGTCAAACTAAAATTCAAAGGGGAGTTCATCCTTTGGACGTTGCGGTCCAACAACCCGTGCTTAGAAGCCATCGGGGATGCCTTTGGCGACGACGAGACAGCATGGAAGGGACTGGACATCGAACTATACATCGAAGAAGATTCGTTTGATGGTAAGAAATGGATTCGCGTGGAACCAGTTGCCAAGACAGCAACAACCAAACGGGGAAAGTAATCATCCTAGGCGGTACTGTCCAACGTCTAAACGACCTAGGAAAAACGTATTGTGACGCCGATGACGACATCCCGTTCTGAGGACACCAACCGAACCATCCAATTCAGTGGCCGCGTAGCGTGTCCTAAGCACGGCGCGGTCATGGTTTTGGTTCGGCATGTCTTGGGCAGTAAATTCTTAGACGGGCATCCGCACCACGGCGTCGTCACGTTCTTTCGCTGTACAGGCACCGACGACGGCGTCCAGTGTAAATTCATGCGCCCAAACAAATACCAAGTTCGCAAGAAAGGTGAACGCCACAAATGACCTTACTCAGCGACGGAGGTTGCCACGCACACGTCGGCAAGCCGAAAGAAATGTACCACCCGTGCGGTTTAGACGCCAGCCACTACGCCGTCAAGCGAAGAAACACGGGAACGTTCACCGAAGGCCCAACCGTCACCGTATGGTTTTGTGCAGTTCACCATGATAAGGCCATCAAAGAAGGATGGGAATTGACGCTCATACCGTGACAACTTGTAACGTTCTTTTTCCTTGACATCCGGTCATGCGATTAATAGAATATTTTTACATGATAACCACGGTCCACACGCCTGATGCACTCCGAGACATAGAAACGTTGCGCGCCGTGGACCCGTTTCAACTCGCCGTCCCTTGTTACATTCGGCGGGTGTACCACCAACTACCACCCGAGACGCAAACGACCGTTGTCCGGTTAACACCATTCGAGGAGCTTAAAAAACTTATGGCCATCCGAACCGTAGAAGCAACCGCCGCCCCCGCCCGCTTGTTCAAGCGTGGCGGCATCTCATCTAAAGCCGATTATATTGAACTTTTGGCCGCGTTGAACACCGCCAAGCCAACCCAAGCGTTCATCGTGGACATGGACCGTGCCGCATGGGAAGGCGTCAATAAGCCGGAAGTCGCCTTTGCCAACAACTTGCGCCGCCGCTTCGAAGTAATGGGCGTTCCTATCACGGCATACATGTCCGCACCGTTCCAAATCACAGTACGCCGCCTGACCGCCCTTGAACAGAAGGAAAGGGAAGCTGGCAAGGGTAAACGTAAGAAGTAAGACAGACGCGGCTAACCGCCGCACCGTATCGCGCACTTAAGCATACAGCAAATAACCGAATCCTGTGGAGTGTATTCGACTCGCCGGGGTGACAAGTGGTAACTGCCGAACTCCATGGTAAGTACCTAGCGCGATACAGCGGGACGGTTCCCGCGTTCGGTCGTTCAAATTATAGCGTCTCATCGTCCTAGGCTACAATGATTTGAGCGATTTGGACGACCGAACGGGGTAACCGTTACCATCACCAAGGATGCGAAATAGTTCCCGCGTCCGGTCGGTTTGACGGGTCGTCATTAGCGACGAAGCGTGGTTAATGGTCTTACCAAAGACACGCCATACAACGCAACCGACCGAACGAGTGGACTAGTCCTTTAGTAACTTGCATTCATCTGGTTATCCGGTAGAATGAATACATGGAAAACAAAATCAAACCCGAAACCACCACCGAACGCGCCACGCGCCTAGCCGCGCAACGCCGTGCGGACTCCGCCATCATTACCCGGAGGAATAACCAATGAAGACCGACAACGAATACTTTCACATTGCTGTGGCAACATGGTGTACAAAGCACAAATGGGAAAAAGACCTACCTGTGACGCCGTCGTGGTTTTCAGAGATGCTGCGCGACGCCCAAGCACTCAAGACAGCAGACCGTGCGAAACTGGAAACGGAACCAACCACATGATTCACGAACTGATAACCAACATTCTCGCATATTTCATCCATTGGTCCAAGCATTATGATCAAGGGTGGAACGACGGTTGGAACGCGTGTCGTAGCGCGCGACCAGAAGACCGCGTCTTCAAAGGCCCGGTATGGCGACCGTAAAACATTCATACATCCAGCAATTACAATGCGCGGGCGTATGCGGCGAGTTGTTCAACGTGGTATTGGAGCGAAAGAGCGACCTAACCGCGTCCCACCTGTCCGACACAGGCGACCCAACCGAAGGATACGCCATCTACCGGGACAAGGTGTTCGTCAAGTGTCCGCACTGCTTTTCGTTGTGCCGCCTTGGACCGCTCATCGCCGACGTGGAGGTAATTAAACGTGCTTAAACGTCTTAAGCGTAAGTTACGTCAATTCTTCGATAACCGTTGGAAACGTCGTTACTACGCGTTAATCGAAGAAATCAAACACGACCACGTCAATTCCAGTATGTACAACATCGGTTGGAATGACGGTTATAATTCAGGGCGTGCAAGTAAACGACGCTAAATGCCTAAACGTTCCAAATCGTCGTCCCGTCGTGCGAACCTAGCCAAACTTCGCCATGAATACTACGTCTTCAAAAAGCGGTCGGAAGCGGCCAAGCGCGGGTGGGTCACCCGCCGCTTACGGGAACTCGGCATCGAACCGCCGCCACTCGGAGAAGTCACCATCGAACGCCTCAAGTACAAGCCGTCCAAAGGCGGTCGTATGCTCCACATTGAAATTGAGCGCGTCGGAACGCGCATTACACGCATTAGCATCGGCAACAAGTCATACACCACGCGCGGTGATATTCAAGCATTTAGCAACGTGCTTGAACACGCCGAATTGGACGACTAAAGGAGTCGTAAAATATGGACACTCCCCGTACACACTTTTAGTCGATTGCGATAAACGGCATCCCGATTCTTTCGTTATCGTACTCCGAAAACTTCAAAGCCTTTTTCTTCACCCCGTCGCCCTGTCATACCAACGATCCAACCGTAACTGGCACCTTGTCGTTGTCGTTCGTGAAAGAATCCCGCTCCTCGGGACCATCTTTTGTCAACTCTATCTTGGTAGCGATATCGCACGCGAACGCTGGAATTTCATACGAATATTCCATTACCACCGACGCGACCAATACGTCCAAGTCCTATTTGAACGAAAAATCAAATAGATGTACGTCTGATCCAAACACCTGTAACCATC
>Ga0210402_10003085_pt1 | contig 15812 bp, 16 predicted proteins | sample IncBWC7MmetaG_FD_161055 | JGI IMG/M metagenome (GOLD analysis project Ga0210402, IMG submission 161055) | Forest soil microbial communities from Barre Woods Harvard Forest LTER site, Petersham, Massachusetts, United States - Inc-BW-C-7-M | ecosystem: Environmental > Terrestrial > Soil >...
GGCTGATAAAACCGTAGCCCTTGGCGTCGTTAAACCACTTCACTGTTCCTGTTTCCATGATGTTGCAATTTCCTTTGTTGTTGATGTAGCGCTGAAACTTTCAAGGTCTTTCTGCAGGAAGGTCACTCGCTGGGTTGAGCGGAGAGGCTTGTACTGCGAAGGAACTCTAAAGTCAAACGCAACTAAATTGTAAAGAAAGTGCCCTATAAAAGCCACATATTTGCTGTGGGCTATGGCTAAACGATTGATGGGAGGGATGTTATGGGCGCTGTGACAAGGTTAGGCTGCGCCCCGCGGACGGCCCCTTCGACTTCGCTCAGGGCCGGCGAGGGCGGCCGTCCCCGCATAGTGTTTGCCCTCTTGCGACCTTTGGGGAAACCATTCATCATTTGAGTATGCGTTTGAGAATTCTGCTGGTTTCGGTTTTGCTCACGGCTTCGGCTTGGGCTGGGATTGTGGACGACGTTCGCGTCGCGCTGGCGCAGAACAGTTTTTCTGGCGCGGAGTCGGCGCTGAATTCTTATCGCGGTCAACAGGGAGTCACGGCCGAGTATCTGGAGGCCTATTCGTGGCTGGGTCGAGCTGCGCTGGAGCAGGGACAGTACGACCAGGCGTCCGCTTATGCGAAGCAGACGCAGACGCTGGTGCAGGAACAGTTGAAGCAGCGTGCACTGGATGCCGATGGGCACCTGCCGGTCGCGTTGGGAGCGGCGCTGGAAGTTCGGGCGCAGGCGCTGGCGGCGCGCGGGCAGCGGACGCAGGCGGTCGCGCTGCTGGAGTCCGCGCTGGGGACGTATGGGAACACTTCCATTCACGACCGGCTGCAGAAGAACCTGAACCTGCTGGCGTTAACAGGAAAGGTTGCACCGGCGCTGAAGGCGGACGAATTTCTGGGGGCGAAGTTGCCGCTGGCGGCGCAGCTGAAGGGGTCGCCGGTGCTGCTGTTTTTCTGGGCGCACTGGTGCGGGGACTGCAAGGCGGAGGCGCCCATCATCACGCAGCTGCGGTCGGAGTTTGCCGGCAAGGGACTGCAGGTGATTGGTCCGACGCGGCGTTACGGATATACGGCGCAGGTCGAGCATGCCACGGCGAGCGACGAACTGCAGTATATCGATGCGGTGCGGCATCGGTTCTATTCCGGGCTGCTGGATATGCCGGTGCCGATCAGCAAGCACAACTTCGACACTTATGGGGCTTCGACGACGCCGACGCTAGTGCTGCTGGATCGCGCGGGGAAAGTCGCCTGGTACCATCCGGGGGCGGTGCCGTATGGGGAGCTGCGGGGGGAGATTGAGAAGGTGGCGCGGTAATCTGTAATCACGCAACCAGCCTATCTGAAAACCGTGCCTCAGCTAGAGCCTCGAGGTCGATGGCCGGACCCCATCTCACCCGCTGTTCGTCTGTCCGTCGGCGTGTCCAGAATTCGTCGATTCTCTCGTCGGAGTCGAAGATCGCCAGTAGGTCAGGCCTCGTGAGGATTTGTTCAAACACATGACTTGCGAGAATCTGAGCCTGATAGACGCGGCGCAAGGCGGTATCGCCCCGGGCCTCCGGCGGATAAGCCTCTAAGACGGATTCAAGCTCGTTCATGTGCTCAGTTTGACTACGTAGCTGATAAAGTTCAGAAAACAGCGCACGCGCTCGATCGGAAGTACCGGCAAAGATCTGGCATCGATGAGTAAATAGTCTTTCACTCCGGCCCGCCTCAGGCTTTATAAGGGCTTCAACTGCGCGCACAAACTGATGCAGGCGGTCGTGGCCGTGAAACTCCCGCATACCTCGATGCCATGCTCGAAACCCGCGGCGCAGACGCCCGAACCGATTCGAGTGTATCGAACGTATCCCAGCGGCCACGGCGTAGGCTCTTCGTATCGTGCCCTCCGAAATTCTGGTTGGGTGCACGCCATTGGGTCTGATGTGGGGCTCAAGGTCGCTCACGTTTCGAATGTCGGTGTCGCCGCCGTTGTTCGCCCCACTGAGGATCAGGCCGCCTTCAAAGTGAAATATTTCGCAAACCAACAAAGCCAAGAACATGCTGAAGGCATCCTTAATCAGCAGTTCATTTTCATCATCCGTGATCCCGGGTCGATTCGAGGGGCGATGAGAAAGGAGGGTAATTCCCGCCCGCCCGAAGTTCTCCGTTTTCAACGAACCGAGCCAAGTCTGCCAATGAGGTGCGAGATCAAGGGGAGTTCCGAAAACAGCCCAAAACCCACCTCCGAGATCCAATGGCTCTCGCAAACCTCGGTCGACAGCGGCATTCGTCAGACAAACGCAGCCGAACTTGTGGTTTAGAGGAACCTGGAATGGCATCGGCTCTATCAAACCACTTAGCCCTAGATCCCGACAAGCTAGAGGCATTGAACCACCGCCACTGTCATCGCGCAGCTGCCGAGCTTCGCTCGGCAAGACAGCCGGTGCGGCTGTCCCCACATGGACTGATTGCACGGTTAATCTTGTTCCACTTCTCTTAACTTCCCGGTCCTTACGTCGTAGACAAACCCCCGAACCGGAATGTGCTTCGGGATCCACGGGTGCGACTTCACTCGCTGCATCTGCTGGCGGACATTCGCTTCCAGATCGTCGAAGGCATGGAAGTGGGCGGGCTCGGCGGCGGTGGTTCCCATCTTTTCGGTCAGGCGGGCTTTCAGTTCGTCTTCGCTGACTTTCAGCAGGCCGCAGTCAGTGTGGTTGATGATGATGAATTCCTGGGTGTCGAGGAGATGATGCGAGACGATGAGCGAGCGTATCGCGTCGTCGGTGGCGATGCCTCCGGCGTTGCGGATCATGTGGGCGTCGCCGGGATGCAGGCCGAGGCAGTGCTCGAAGAGGATGCGGGAATCCATGCAGGCGAGAACCGCGACGTGGCGCTTGGGGCGTACGGAGAGCTGGCCCAGCGTGAAGTTGCGCGCGAAGGCTTCGTTGGCTTTTAAGAGTTCGTCGGCGACGGACAAAGTTTATTCGCTCCTGAGGGATTGTCGGACCCCCCACTTTTCGCGCAAAGAGCGCGCGAGAAATGGGGCACCCGGGAAATGTTGCGTTGGTTTTGCTAACGACCAACGACAAACGACCAACGACTAGTTTACCCGTTACAATCGGCGCGTGAATCTGGATGACACTATCGTGGCGATCGCGACGCCGCCGGGGCGCGGCGGGATTGGTGTAGTCCGTCTGGCGGGGGCGAGGGCGCTGGAGATTGCGGCGCCGATGCTGCGGCTGCGGCACAAGTTGGAACCGGGGCGGGCTGTGTTTGGAGAGTTGGTCGAGCCATGTGGAGCGGACACTCCTGTCCGCTTGCCAGGGGATCGCAAGGAAGCTGACAGCTTTGCCTGTGGACCTCCTCCGGATTTGGCATTCCCCGCGGTTTGTCGGACAGGAGTGTTCGACCCACAAGAACCCGCTCAGCGCATCGATGAAGTTGTGGTTACCTATTTCGCGCGGCCGCATTCTTATACGACCGACGACGTTGTGGAGATTTCCGCGCACGGGTCGCCCGTCGTGTTGCGGCATATTGTCGAGCTTTGCGTGGCGGCGGGAGCGCGGCTGGCGGAGCCGGGAGAGTTCACCATGCGCGCGTTTCTGAACGGGCGCATTGATTTGACGCAGGCCGAGGCGGTGCGCGATCTGATCGACTCGCAGACTTTATATCAAGCGAAAGTGGCGGCGCAGCAGCTGGAGGGGGCACTGTCGCGGCGATTGCAGCCGATCAAGAAGCAGCTGGTCGAATTGATTGCAGTCCTCGAGGCGGGGATTGATTTTGCGGAAGACGATGTGTCGGTGATGGCCGACGCCGTGATTCTGGATCACATCGCCGCCGTACGTGCGCCCCTTGAACAGCTCGCCGCGACGTTCGCTTACGGAAAGATCGTGCATGAAGGGCTGACGCTGGCAATTGTTGGGCGTCCGAATGTGGGCAAATCGAGCTTATTCAACCGGCTGGTGGAACGCGAGCGGGCGATTGTAACGGCGACTCCGGGCACAACGCGGGACCTGGTCAGCGAGACGGTGGCGATTGGGGGCATCCCGGTCAAGCTGGTCGATACGGCTGGGATTCGCGAAGCGATCGATGAAGCGGAGTCGATGGGGATTCGGAAATCGATGGAAGCGCTGGCAGATGCGGACCTGGTGCTCGTGGTGCTTGATGCCTCGCTGGGAGAAACGCCGGAGGACGCGGAGTTGCTGCGGCAGGCCGAGAATCGGCCGGTGATTGTGGTGGGAAACAAGTGCGATTTGGGAAGCAGTGACCAGGGGTTAGTGGTCAGTGGTCAGGGGGTTCGTACTTCTGCGGTTACGGGCGAGGGCATCGGCGAACTGCGTACGGAAATTTTGCGGCACATTGGGGGAGAGGCGGGAATTCAGGCGGAGTCTGGATTTCTGACCACTGTGCGGCATCAAGGGTTGATTCAGGATTCGCTAGCCGGGCTGGACGCGGCGAAGAAGGCGGTCATCGGGAGAGTTCCGCACGAGATGCTGCTGCTCGATCTTTACAACGCTCTGCGGCCGCTGGATGCGATCACTGGGGCGACGACTACTGACGATATTTTGAACTTGATCTTCAGCACGTTCTGTATTGGGAAGTGAGGGGACTCCTTAGATGAGAAGAATCATTTGGATCGCGATTTTCGCGACTCTGTGCCTATCGAAAGTGGCGTCCTGCCAGGAGCAGCCGTCTGCAGACCCAAAGCCGGCGAATGCCGTGTTTCGGGAGCCCTTCACCCTTAAACTTCGCGTAGACAAGAGTCACTATTACGAGGAGCACTACGACAGGCGCGTACCCTACGTTTCGGAAAACGATGTCTATCTCTTCTCCGGAGAGAACTTCGGTGTGAACCTGGGTATCAAAGGCGACGTTGTTGTCGAAGTGGCCTACCAACCCGACGCTAAGAAATCGGATGTTTGGTTCAGCTTCAAACAGGCAAAAGAGCTGCCGGGCGGAATTGGCATGATGTTGATCATCCAGAATAAGTCAAAGAGCCGAATCTCCCTGGATGCGCTCATGACCGTCCCAGGTAAGAAGGAAATTCTCAAGACAAGCATTGTGCCCATCAATGCGGGCCTCAGCGACTACGAAGAGTGGCCGCATCCCATCGTGCAGTTGGTCTTGAGAAACTTTCGCCTTGCAGAAAAGACAGCAGGCGAGTCGAAACCGTAGCGTTCGCGAACGAAGAGCTACTTCGAGAGCGCTGCGAGCGCGTCGCGAAACATCGCGTCGAAAGAACCGGGCTTGCCGTTTTTCGCGGCGACGGCAAGGGCTTTTTCGGCGGCGGCGCGCTGGTATCCAAGATTCAGCAGTGCCGAGAGCACGTCTTCTTCGGTCGCGCTCAGGGGGGGAGCGGTGGGGGCAGCGGCCGGGCCGGTTTCCGGGAGCTTGTCGCGGAGTTCCAGCACCATGCGTTCGGCGGTTTTCTTGCCGATGCCGGGGATGCGCGTGAGGCGGGCCACATCGTTGCCGCGAATCGCTCGGACCATCTCGTCGGCGGGCATGCCGCTCAGGATTGTGATGGCCAGTTTGGGGCCGATGCCGCTCACGGTGATCAGCTTCTCGAACAAAAGTTTCTCTGACGGTCGCAGGAATCCGTAGAGCGCGATCAGGTCTTCGCGCACGTGGGTGTGAATGTGCAGTGCGACTTCGGCGCCGAGAGCGGGGAGGTCCGAGAAGGTCGGGACGCTGATCACCACGTCGTAGCCGACGCCGGCAGTTTCGACGATGGCCTGGTTGGGATGCTTGGCCAGCAGCTTTCCACGCAAGTGCGCAATCATGCAGAGCCATTGTAGTGGCAGAGAGGGTTGCGGAGCCGAAATGACGCAGGATGGACACTCATGCTCGAGACTCTTAGAATCCAGATAGTTCTGTGGGCGGCTTTGTGTTGCGACTCAGACTCGGATTTCCGGCGTGGCTTGCTGTGCTCGCTCTCGGTCCGGCCTTGGTGCGGGCGCAGGAGAGCGCGCTGGACCTGGACGGCCACGCGGTGAATCCGTTTGCCGCGGATTCCGGCAAAGTTGTGGTGCTGGTGTTTCTGCGCCGCGACTGTCCGGTTTCCAGCCGCTATGCTCCTGCAATTCAGCAGATCAGCAAGCAGTACGCTGCCCGCGCAAATTTCTGGCTGGTGTATCCCGACAAGGCGGACTCTCCGCAGGCGATACGAAAATATCTACAGGACTACGGATATCATTTGCCCGCCCTGCGAGATCCCGGGCATGTGTTGGTCAAGCTGGGGCACGCGCAGATTACTCCTGAAGTTGCAGTGTTTGACCGCGCAGGTCAGTTGGTCTACGACGGGCGCATTGACGACTGGTTCGTCGAGCTGGGACGAGCGCGGCCAGCGCCGACGACGCATGAATTGGCAGACGCCCTCCGCGCGACGCTGACTGGGAAGCCTGTAGCCAAGAGCGAAGTCAGGGGAGTGGGATGCTACATCTCGGACCTGGAATAAGCTCCTGGCTCCGCAGGTCAGGGTGGACGGTGATTGTGTCGGCGGGCGCCGTGGGAGCGCTGTCTGGCAGACCGGCTGCGCGGCAGCCATCTTCCGCGCCTTCGTCACCGGCGGCTCAGGTTACTTTCAACCGTGATATCGCGCCGATCATGTTTCGATCTTGCGCCAGCTGTCACCGGCCGGGAGAAGCGGCGCCGTTTTCCTTGCTGAGCTATTCCGACGTCAAGAAGCATGCACGGCAGATCGCGGATGTCACGGAATCTCGGGCTATGCCGCCGTGGCTACCGGAGCCGCAGAAGCTGAAGTTCGCGGATGAACTGCGCCTTTCCGATGCCGAAATCAAGCTGATCCGAAGCTGGGAGGAACAGGGAGCGGTCGAGGGCGAACCGGCCGACCTGCCTCCTCCGCCGAAATTCGTGGAGGGCTGGCGTTTGGGAAAGCCTGGCCTAGTTCTCACCGCCAGCAAGCCGCTGACTCTGCCGCCGTCCGGAACCGACACGTATTGGAATTTTATTTTCCCGGTCCCGATTCAAGAAACACGCTGGGTGAAAGCGGTCGAAATTCGTCCGGGCGACAAGCGTTACGTGCACCATGCGAACATTCTGGTGGACCGCGCGGGCTCGTCGCGCAGGCGCGAAGCTGAGCCGGGCGCGGGTTTTGGCGGGATGGAGATTCGCATCGAGTCGCAGGTCTTCGATCCCGACAGTCATCTTCTTTTCTGGAAGCCGGGAACCGTTCCTTACGTCGAGCCGGAGGGCATGGCTTTGCGTCTGGACAAAGGCACCGACCTCATACTCAATACCCATCTGCAGCCCTCTGGGAAGCCGGAAGTGATCCAGCCGAGCATCGGGCTTTATTTCACGCCGCATCCCGCGACGAAGCTGCCGATGCTGCTGCAGCTGGAAAATGATTTGAAGCTCGACATTCCTGCGGGGCGAAAAGATTTTACGGTGACCGACTCGTTTACGCTTCCGATCGATGTCGATCTCCTTGCGATCTATCCCCACGCGCACTATCTGGGAAAATCCATTCAGGCATTCGCTGCGCTGCCGAGCGGTGGGACAAAAATACTGATCCACATTCCGCATTGGAATCTGAACTGGCAGGCGGTGTATCGCTATGCCGAGCCGGTGCGGTTGCCGAAGGGGACGATTGTCAGCCTGCATTACGTGTACGACAACTCGGAGGAGAACCCGCTGAATCCCAATCATCCGCCGGCGCGTGTGGTGGGCGGGAATCGTTCGAGCGACGAAATGTGCCACTTGTGGCTGCAGGTGCTGCCGGTAAATTTCGACGCTGCGCAGGGCGATCCGCGGATGGCGCTGCAGGAGGCGCTGGCGCGGCACAATGTGGAGAAGAATCCCGGCGACTTCGAGGCGCACTACAATCTGGCGGCGATGCTGCAGGCCAAGGGCAAACTCGATGCGGCGATTGCCGAATACGAACTTGCTGTGCGGCTGCGTCCGGAGGACGCGGCTGGGAACAACGCGCTGGGCGCGGCGCAGGTGGCGGCGGGGCATCCCGAGCAAGGCATCCCATACTTGCAGGCGGCGCTGAAATCACGTCCGGAATATTTTGACGCGCATTATAATCTCGGCTTTGCGCTGGCGGGGCAGAATGATTTTGAAGGCGCGTTGCAGCAATTTCGCCTGGCGCTGCAATTGCAGCCGGACGACGCCAATGTGGAGGCCAACCTGGGGACTGCGCTGGCGGAGATGGGTCGCTTTCCGGAAGCGAAGTCGCACTTCGAGCGCGCTTTGCAGATTGATCCCAATCAGCCGATTGCCAAAGAGAATCTTGCCGCGCTGCGGAAGGAAATGGGCGCGCATTAGGCCGCCGCCGCCTTCAACTTCGCTCTGTCGAAAATCCCCACTTCTCGCGCAAAGGGCGCGCGAGAAATGGGGCACCCGCCGCACGGCGCGCTGCGTTGATTCTGTGCTTTAATCCTCACAGATGAGGAGAATTTTCTTGCCTGTTTTCTTTCGCTTGTCAATCATTCCCGTATTTCTCTGGGCGCTTTCCGCTTTCGGTTTGGCGCAGCTAGCTCAGCCTCCAGCACCGTCTGCCACGACGCCAGTTTCTGCAAGCGGTCCCTCTGAGTTCGCGGAGGCGCGGAAGTTGATGCAGCAAGGGAAGATCGACGAAGCTCTCGCCGAGTTACAGGGTCTCGAAAGCCGTGATCCCGCCGTCAAGGGACTGGCGCTGGAGATAGGCACGGCGTACTACAAGAAAACCGATTTCCCCAAGGCGATTGAGTATCTGAAGAAAGCAACTGCGACGGATCCGGCAAACGAAGAGGCGGTCCAACTACTCGGGCTTTCTTATTACCTGGGCGGGCATCCTGCGGACGCGATTCCATTGCTCGAAAAGGTGCAAGGCTGGTACTCGCGAGCCAACGTGGACGCGGCTTACATCCTGGGGATTTGTTACATCCAGATCAAGGATTACGCGCAGGCGCGGAAGGCCTTCGGGAAGATGTTCGATGTGCCGCCGGACTCGGCGGCCAGTTATTTGTTCACGGCGCGCATGCTGTTCCGCCAGGAGTACGATCCGGTGGCCGAAGAATACGCACAGAAGGCGGTGGCCCTCGATCCAAAACTGCCGCTGGCGCACTATCTTCTGGGCGAGCTTTATACCTACAAATCGCGCATCCCGGAGGCGATTGCGGAATTCCAGAAGGAGCTGGCCATTAATCCGGCGCACGCCGCGACCTATTACAAGCTGGCTGACGCTTATTCCCGAATTCAGAAATACGAAGATGCGGAGCGCCTGCTGCAGCGCTCCATTTGGCTCGATGCCAGTTCGACCGGGCCTTACATCCTGATGGGGAAGGTGCTGGAGAAAAAAGGAGAGTTTGATTTAGCCGTGCGCGCGCTGCAGCGCGCGGCGAGTATGGACCCCAACAATCCCACGACCCACCACCTGCTGGGGCAGGCCTATCGCGACATGGGCAAGAAAGACGAAGCGGAGAGCGAATTGAAGCTGGCAGAAGAACTGACCCGGGATTCGCATCCGTAGCAAATGTTAGAGGGCGGCGGCTTGGTCGCGGCGGCGGGCCTGGATCTCGATGTAGACATTCACCAGCGACACGGCTGCGGGTGTTACACCGGGGATGCGCGAGGCTTGGCCGATCGTACGTGGGCGCACGTGAGTGAGTTTTTCCTGCATCTCGCGGGAGAGTCCGCTGACGGAGCAATAGTCGAACCAGTCGGGGATCGAGTGCTGCTCGGATTTTTTCAGGCGCTCCATGGCTCGCTGTTGCTGCAGGAGGTAGCCTTCGTATTTGATTTCGGTTTCGACGGACTTGAGTTCGTTTCTTACTTCTGAGGAGAGCTTGGCCGCTGATTCCGCTGGGGACGCAGATTCTTCACTTCTTTTGAAAAAGTCTGGGGTGAGTTTTCGCAGGATTGGGACTACTTGCTCGACTTTTACTTCGGGGCGCTTCAGGACCTGGGCGATCGTTTGCCCCGCGGCCGACAGAAGACCTGGCGAACTTTGCTCGGCCGGACAGCCGGGGGCGGCTGCCCCCACATGGGCGTCGCTGGCTTCGGCGGGGCGAATGTGTTCCAGCATTTCGGGCGTGAGTCTTGTGCCTTCCAGCATCGTCTTCATATTCAGCAGGCGCTCCTGCTTGGCCTGGAAATCTGCCCATGCATCGTCGGTGATCAGGCCCACGCGGCGGCCGTGAGGGGTTAGGCGGCGGTCGGCGTTGTCGATGCGCAGATGCAGGCGGAACTCGGCGCGTGAGGTGAACATGCGGTAGGGCTCGTTCGTGCCCTTCGAAATCAAGTCGTCGATCAGGATTGCGGTGTAGGCTTCGGTGCGGTCGAGGATCAGCGGCGGCTCGTCCTTTACCTGTAAAGCCGCGTTGATGCCGGCCATCAGTCCCTGGCACGCGGCTTCTTCGTAGCCAGAAGTGCCGTTAATCTGGCCGCCGAGGAACAGTCCGGCAATCTTGCGGGTCTCGAGTGTGCGCTCGAGTTCGGTGGGATCGATGGAGTCGTACTCGATGGCGTAACCAGGACGGAGCATGTCGGCATTTTCGAGGCCAGGGATCGACTTCAGAATTTCCAGCTGGACTTCGACCGGCAACGAAGTGCTCATGCCGTTAACGTAGATCTCGTGCGAGTTCAAGCCCTCGGGCTCGAGGAAGAGCTGGTGCATTTCCTTGTCGGGAAATTTGACGATCTTGTCTTCGATCGACGGGCAGTAACGCGGGCCGATGGACTGAATCTGGCCGCTATACATGGGCGAGCGGTGCACGTTTTCGCGGATGATGCGGTGCGTCTCCGGCGTGGTGTAGGCGATGTAGCAGGGGACCTGCGAGTCGTGATGCGCGACGCGCTTCGTACGGAAGCTGAACGGGGTAGGATCAGCGTCGCCGGGTTGTGCGGGGAGGCGCAACCAGTCGATGGAGCGTCCGTCGAGGCGGGGCGGGGTTCCGGTCTTAAGACGGCAGCCGCGCAAGCCAAGCTTCTTCAGCGCCTCGCCCAGCAGGACCGCGTTGGGCTCGCCGGAGCGTCCGGCGGGATATTGCTGCTCTCCACAGTGGATGAGGCCGTTGAGGAAGGTGCCGGTGGTGATGATGACGGCAGAAGCGCCGACGGTGCGGCCGTCGCGAAGACGAATACCTAAAACACGGCTTCCGGCTTCCGGCGTTCGGCTTCCGGTTTCTGAATGCTGCGCGTTAGGTTCTCCGGAAGCCGGAAGCCGAGAGCCGGAAGCCGTGTCTACAATCAGATCCGCGACTTCCGCCTGCTTGATTTTCAAATTGGGCTGCGAATCGAGCACCTCGCGCATCTTCAGTCGATAGGCTTGCTTGTCGCACTGCGCGCGGGGCGACCACACGGCCGGGCCGCGGGAAGTATTCAGCAGGCGAAACTGGATGCCGACCGCGTCGGTGATCTCGCCCATGATGCCGCCGAGTGCGTCGACTTCGCGGACGAGGTGGCCTTTGGCGATGCCGCCGATGGCCGGGTTGCATGACATTTGTGCGATCAGGTCGACGTTGAGCGTGTAGAGCGCCGTCTTCAGGCCCATACGCGCGGAGGCCATTGCGGCCTCGCATCCGGCATGGCCGGCGCCGACGACAACCACGTCGAATTGTTCGGTGAACTGCATCGGAATCGGACGGGGCGAACCCCAGAAAATCCTTGTGCCTGTTTCTTCTTTCATTCTAGCAACTTGCCCAGAAACGTGATCTCGATCACTTGCTGATCAGCGTCCCCGCCCTTAATATTGGCTGTCCTAAATCCTTTCGGAAGCCCAAGGGGCCTTATGACTACCGCTGAATTCTTCGAGCAACTGGAAGCGCGTATCTGGAAGTATGACCTGCTTAGCCATCCCTTTTACAAGGCGTGGTCGACGGGCGAGTTGACGCGCCACGATCTGCGCGAATATGCGCAGGACTACTATCATCACGTGGAAGCGTTCCCTTCGTATCTGGCGGCTCTCGGGATGCGCCTGGAAGAGGGCGAACTGCGGCGCGCGGTGTTGGCCAACATGTGCGACGAGAAGGGCGTGGACGGGCGGCCTGGGCGAGACTCCGTTCCGCATTCGGAACTTTGGCTCGACTTCGCCGAAGGTATGGGATCGAGCCGCAATCTGGAGTGGCACAGCCCGGTGCCGGAAATTCGGCAGCTGATCGGGCACTTTCAGCAGGTGGCCAGCGAAGGCTCGCCGGAGGCTGCCCTCGCCGCTTTTTACGCCTACGAGTCGCAGGTGCCCCGCGTCGCACAGGAAAAAGAGCGTGGCCTGCGCGAGATGTACGGCGCCGACGACAAGACCTGCGGCTACTTCGCGCTGCATGCGACGGCCGATGTCTTCCATTCGCGGGTTTGGCGCAAGCAGCTCGAAAAGCGGATCGAGGCCCATCCCGAGGCCGCGGACGTGGCTCTGGACGCGGCCGAGAACGCTGCGCGCATTCTGTGGAAAGCGCTGGATGGGATTGAGGCGCGGCGGACGGCGCTGGCGGCGGCATAGCGCAAGATCTGGTGTAAAAGCTGGTGTTCAAAGCTTGAGCCAATGATTCGATAGAATTGTTGGCTCATTCTTTCGTTGGAGAGGGTATCGGCTGTGGCCAGAGAGATCCCTGTCGGTGCGCGCGGCGAAGCGGAAGAGACGGTGGCATTCGAGCACACGCTCACCTCGCACCATCCGGAGTTGCCGCCGGTGTATTCGACGCCAGACATGATCCGGCTGATGGAAACCGCGGCGTTTCGCGCGCTGCAGCCTTACTGTGAAGGCGACGAGATCACGGTGGGGACATCCATCAACATTGAACATCGCGCTGCCAGCGGGATCGGCGCGCGCATCAGGGCCGAGGCCGTGCTTGAATCTTTCGATGGACGTTTCTATGTTCTGCGGGTGATGGCGCGCGACGACGCGCAAGAGATTGGACGCGGAACCGTAGGCCGGGCTGTGGTCAGCGTCGGCAAGTTTGTCAACAAAATGAAGAGGAAGTGAAGTCGGACCTCGGACTTCAGACCGCAGACCTCGGACCCAAGACTGAGAACTGAGAGCCCCATTCTCATCGGCGTCATCTCCGACACTCACGGCTTGCTTCGGCCCGAAGCGTTGCAGGCGCTGCGCGGGTCGGAACACATCATTCACGCCGGGGATATTGGCGCGCCGGAGATTCTCGATACCCTCGCAAACATCGCGCCCGTAACCGCCATCCGCGGCAACGTCGACACGGCGGCGTGGGCTCGCAAGTTGCCAGAGACCGAGGTTGTCGAACTCGCGGGCATTTCCATCTACGTGCTGCACGATCTGGCTGGGCTCGATCTGAAGCCTGAGGCGGCGGGAATTCGCATCGTGATCTCGGGGCACAGTCATGTTCCGAAGCAGGAGACGAAACAGGGAGTGCTGTATCTCAATCCGGGCAGCGCGGGGCCGCGGCGGTTCAAGTTGCCTGTGAGCTTGGCGCGGGTCACGATTAGCGGGGGAGAGATCGGAGCCGAGATTCTCGAGCTGAGCGTGTGACGAATCCTCACGTAGCCATGGACGCATTCGTTCGGCGAGAAATCACAAACTTGTGGCGCTGGCAGGGGGCGGACGAATGCGTCTGCCCCTACGTGGGCATGGGCCGAGCGAACCATTTCGGTTGCTACAATCCCAACAGAATGCCCCTCTCGTTCAACATCGATTCCGTTAGCGTAAAAGCGCGCCGTGGGCGTGTGGTCACGCCGCATGCTGAGATCGCGACTCCTGTGTTTATGCCGGTGGGGACGGTGGCGACTGTGAAGGGAGTGTCGCAGGACATTCTGGAAGAGCTGGGCGCGCAAATTATTCTCGGCAACACTTATCACCTCTACCTTCGGCCAGGGGTCGAAACGGTAAGGAAACTCGGCGGGCTGCATGGATTCATGGCGTGGCGGAGGGCCATTCTCACCGACTCTGGTGGGTTTCAGGTTTTCAGCTTGAACGAGCTGCGCAAGGTCACCGAGGAAGGCGTGACGTTTCGTTCGCACCTCGACGGGTCTTCGCATTTTTTCAGTCCGGAGAGCGCGATGGAGGCGCAGATCGGGCTGGGCGCCGACATCATCATGGCGTTCGATGAGTGCACCGAGTATCCGGCGGACGCGGCGCGGGCCCGGGTGTCGATGGAAATGACGGCGCGGTGGGCGGCGCGCAGCAAGAAATATTTCGAGGAGCATAAAGACGAAGTGCCCTGGGCGGAGAGCGCGGGCGGGGGCGCCCGCGCTACACAGGCTTTGTTTGGCATTGTTCAGGGCGGGATGGACCGCGAGCTTAGGAAAGAATCGGCGGAGCGGACCATCGAGATTGGGTTTCCCGGGTACGCCATTGGTGGGCTGAGCGTGGGGGAGCCGCGCGACCTGACCCGCGAGATTGTCGAATCAACGCTGGAGCATCTTCCCAAAGACAAACCCCGCTATCTGATGGGGGTGGGTACGCCGGAAGAGATTGTCGAGTACGCCAACCTGGGCGTCGACATGATGGATTGCGTGCTGCCGACGCGGGCGGCGCGGCATGGGCTGCTGTTTACTTCGGAGGGCAAAGTTTCGATTAAACAGGCACGCTACGCCCAGGATGCGGGGCCGCTAGACCCGAATTGCTCCTGCCGGGTGTGTTTTCGCTACTCCCGGGCCTATTTACGACACCTTTATGCATCCAACGAGGTGCTGGCACAGGTCTTGAACACGATCCACAACCTGAGTTTCTACCTTGACACTATGCGGCGGGTACGGCATTCTATTTCACTTGGGGAAGAGTCTCGTTTTCTTTCTGGTGTCTGGTCACGACCGAAACCGGAGACCTCCCTGGATGCAAGCCTGAAAGCTGAAAGAACCCGGCCGAAGTCGATCTAAACCCCGTGGTGAAATAACAGCTCCCGTGGCGCTGACAGGCGCGGGCGGTTTTTCGCGGGTAGAATCGTTCACACGTTCTTGAATATGCAAGCTCTATTCATACTGCAAGCGCCGAGCGGTGGCGGCATGTCGATGTTGATCATGGTTGTGCCCATGATCGCCATTTTCTATTTTCTCTTGATTGTGCCGCAGCAGCGCCGGCAGAAGAAATGGCAGGCCATGCTGGATCAGCTCAAGACCGGCGACAGAATCACCACCAGCGGGGGTCTGCGGGGAACGATCATGGCGCTCAAGGATGATTGCATCCATCTGCGCGTTCCTCCGAACAATCTTGTGATGGAAGTGACCAAGGCTTCGGTGGCGAGTGTGACCACGAACGAGGAAGAATCCAAGGCCAAGTAGGACCTGATTCGGATTATTTTCTATTATGAACAAGAATTTTCTTGGGAAGCTCGTAGCCATCGTAGCGATCGTGCTGTTTTTTCTTTTCGGAATCTTTGGCATTCCGAAGAGTTTCTCCCGCGAGGGGCTGATTGCGGCGGTGAGCGATCACATTCACCTCGGCCTCGATTTGAGCGGCGGAACCCACCTGATTCTGCAGGTTCAAGTCAACGATGCGGTCAACGTCGTGGCGCAGGGCGCCATGGAAGTTCTGAAAGAGCAGCTGCACAACCGCAAGGTTGACTATGCCGACATTACCCAGCCCGACCAGCAGAACAACCCCGACCACCTGGTGGTGAAGGGCATGCAGCCGGCAGGTCGTTCCGACTTGATCGCGATTGTGCAGGAAAAGTTGCCCGAGTATGACGTGACCGGAGCCCCGGACAATTCCTGGAATCTTGCGATGAGGCCGTCGGCGCTAAGCGACCTCAAGACCAAGGCGGTCACACAGGCGATCGACACCATTCGAAACCGGGTTGACGCGCTCGGTGTCAGCGAACCTACGATTGAAGAACATGGCCTGGGGGACTATCAGATTCTCGTGCAACTGCCGGGCGTGGACGACTTCGGACGCGTGAAAGATCTCATACAGTCCACCGCCATGCTT
>Ga0210402_10003086_pt1 | contig 15810 bp, 9 predicted proteins | sample IncBWC7MmetaG_FD_161055 | JGI IMG/M metagenome (GOLD analysis project Ga0210402, IMG submission 161055) | Forest soil microbial communities from Barre Woods Harvard Forest LTER site, Petersham, Massachusetts, United States - Inc-BW-C-7-M | ecosystem: Environmental > Terrestrial > Soil >...
GGTTGGGGTCGGTGCGCAGGGAGGTTTCGTATTCGGCGAGCGATTCCTGCGGGCGATTCATTTCCAGGAGCAGGTCGGCGAGCATTTCGCGGGCGGGCATTTCGGTTTCGCCTTTGCCGATTTTGTCTTGTTTGTCGGCGACGGAGCGGAGGAGATGCAGGGCTTCGTCATTTTTTCCGGAAGCGAAATCGGCCCAAGCTTGCATGACGTCCCGGACTTCCTTGAGATCGGCTGCGTAGTAGGGCTTGTCGGATTTGCGAGTGGCTTCGATTAATTCGTCGGCGTGTTTCATGGCGTCCTGTGCAGTGGCGGTATCGCGAAGATGTCCAGCTGCGATAGCGTGCGCCCAGTAGGTGACGAGTTGGACGTAAGGCGGAACGTCTGCGAGTGGCTGAAGAGCAAGCGCTTCTTTCCATTGGCGGCGTTCAAGAGCGTAAGCAGCCGGAGCGAGCGCCTGATGTTGTTCGAAATAGTCCTTATATTCAGGATCGCCATCGGCGGCTTGCACCGCGGCTAGCGCATCGACTTGGGCTTTGGCGCTGGCGTTGTCGCCGATTTGCAGGTAGGCGTATTCGAGGAAGTCCATGGAATGTACTTTGTGATGCAGGACGTGGAGATGCATGTTGGCCATTTTGTTGGCGGCGGCGATGGCGGCGAGATTGGAATTGATGTCGTCCTGCCAGAGGCCGAGGCGGGCAAAAATGTGCGACGGCATGTGAACGGCATGAGCGGAAGCGGGAGCGATGCTGGCGTACTTGCGTGCGGCGGGAAGAGCGAGGCTGGCCATTTGGGGATTGTCGCAGGCGTGAATGATGTAGTGAGCGATGCCGGGATGGTCGGGCTGCTCGTCGAAAAGTTTGGTGAGAATTCCTACGGCGAGTTTGGCGTTGGTGTGATTGGCGTCGTGATCGGGACCTGAGCCGAGCAGCGAGAGCGCGTAGAAGACGGCGGCTTCGCGATCGGTTGGATTGCGTTTGTAGACGCCCGACATGGCTTTGGCGTAGGCGTCGGCGCGCTTGCTGTGGTCGAGCTTGTCGTTGTTGGCGTAGAAGACGGTGAGCGCCTGGATGTAATCGCGTTCGCGCGCGGTGGGCGGCTTGAGGGCGCTGGCTTTGGCGAGGAGTTCGGCGCCGCGTTGGAGATTGGCTTTGGTGGGGCGCTCCCAGAGCTGGTGATAGAGGCTCATGGCTTGTCCCCAATAGATCATGGCGCAGGTGGAGTCCTTCGTGGCGATTTCGTTGAATTGGTTGGAGGCGGTTTCGTATTCGAAAGAGTAGAGGAGAGCGACGCCGCGTTCGAACTGCGCTTGAGTGGTGGGAGCGCAGGAAATGGGGAAGGAGACGGTGCCGAGTTTTTCGGAGGCGTCGTGGTGGTGCGGGGCGTTTTGCGCGAAGGGAGAATTGGAAAGCGCGAGGGTGGCGGCTGTAAATAAAATTGTGCGAATAATTTTCATTGAGAGCTCCAGATACAAAGAGCGTATTCGGGGGAGGAGGGGATGTCAACGAAAGGCCAATTTTCGCGGCGGAGAGGCCATCGTGTTGACCGGGTCGGGCGGGGCGGCTAGAATTTGCGGGCGATGAGCGAGGCGATTTCTCCAGTCGGGCAAACGATTTCCCACTACAACGTGCTGCGCAGGATTGGAAGCGGCGGCATGGGTGTGGTGTATGAGGCGGAAGACTCGAAGCTGGGGCGGCGAGTAGCGCTGAAATTTTTGCCGGCGGAGATGGCGAAAGATTCGCAGCTGCTGGAGCGGTTTCAGCGCGAAGCGCGAGCGGCGTCGGCGCTGAATCATCCCAACATCTGCACGGTTCACGCGATTGAACAACACGAGCGACAACATTTTATTGTGATGGAGTTGCTGGAAGGTCAAACGCTGGCGCAGCGGATGAACGGTCAGCCGATGGAGCTGGAAAAGCTGCTGCCAATGGCGATTCAGATTGCGGACGCGCTGGAGTCGGCGCACGCGAAGGGAATCGTGCACCGCGACATCAAACCGGCGAATATTTTTTTGAGCGAGCGCGGGCAGGTGAAAATTTTGGATTTTGGATTGGCGAAAGTGGAGAAGCTGAGCGTAGCGGCGGAGAGTACGTCGTTCGAGGCGGACGACACGATGGCGGAGACCGGTGCGCTGACTTCGCCGGGGTCAGCGATCGGGACGATTATGTACATGTCGCCGGAGCAGGCGCGCGGCGGATTTGTGGATGCACGAACGGATTTATTTTCGCTGGGGACGGTGTTGTACCAGATGGCGACGGGAAGTTTGCCGTTTTCGGGCGACACTTCGGCGGTGATTTTTGACGCGATATTGAATCGCGATCCGCTGCCGGTGGATACGGTGAATTCGGGATTGCCGCGGGATTTCGGAAGAATCATCGAAAAGACGCTGGAGAAAGACAGAAATTTGCGGTGCCAGTCGGCGACGGAATTGAAGACGGATTTGATTCGGCTGAAGAGGGATCTGGAATCGGGCAGGAAAGCAGCGGCCGCGGTGTCCACCGATTCGAAAGCGGGAACGACGCGAAGCGGTTCGAAATCGGTGGCGGTTTTGTACTTTGAAAATTTGAGCGGAGTGAAGGAAGACGAATACCTGCGCGACGGAATTACCGAAGACATTATTACGGAATTGTCGAAAATTCGCGGGCTGAATACTTTTTCGCGGCCGACGGTGCTGGCGTTTCGCGACAAATCAGTGACTCCACTGCAAATCGGGCAGCAGTTGAAGGCGGCGTACGTGCTGACGGGGACGCTGCGGCGGTCGGGCAGCCGGCTGCGAATTACCACGCAACTGGTCGACACCAGCACGGATTTTCCGCTGTGGAGCGAGCGCTACGACCGCGAGATGAAGGATGTTTTCGAAGTGCAGGATGAAATCGCGCGGAAGATCGCGGAAGCGTTGCGAGTGACTCTTTCGCCGCAGGAACTGGAAGCGCTGGCGGTGAAGCCAACGGAAAATTTGCAGGCGTACGATTTGTATTTGCGCGGGAAGCGGTACGCACGGCGGCAGACGCGGCAGGATCTGGAGTTTGCGCTGCAGATGTTTGAAAACGCGGTTGCGATGGACCCGAGTTTCGCGCTGGCGTATGCGGCGTGCGCCAATGCATGCGCGATGTTCTACTGCAATTTCAGCCGGGAAGCGGTTTGGGTGGAACGCGCGAGGGAAGCTTCGGGAAAGGCGCTGGGGCTGCGATGGGATTTGCCGGAAGTGCAGGTGAGTCAAGCGTGGGTTTTGTATGCGACCGAGTTGCACGATGAAGCGGTTCGAATGGTGCAGAAGGCGATTGAGCGCAAGAAGGATTGTGAAGGCGCGTATTACCTGTTGTGCAGAGCGTTGTTTTCAGCCGGGCGCTATCAAGAGGTGGTGAACGTGATGGAGGCTGCGCTGGAAGCGAGCGGCGAAGATTACAACGCGTATGTGCCGATTGTGAATTCGCTTGGGGCGCTGGGGAAAAAAGAAGCGCAGCAGAACCTGACGCAGCGACGGATCGCGGCGTTGGAAAACCATTTGAAACAGGTACCAGAGGATCCGCGGGCGCGAGTGTTGCTGGGCGGGGACTACGCGGAATTTGGCAGGGTGGAAGACGCGATTCGCGAGACCAATCTGGCGATCACACTGCGTACCAATGAAGCTTCGATTTTATATAACGCGGCTTGCACCTATTGCCAGCTTGGGATGAAGGATAAGGCACTAGATGCGCTGCAAAAGGCCTGGGACGCGGGATTCAAGGACGCAACGTGGGCGCGGCGGGATCCAGACCTGGCGCTGGTACATGGCGATCCGGAATTTGACAGGTTGTATCCGGAGAAGCCTGCGAGCGGCAGCGCATCGAAGGCGCATTGAAAATGGAGTTGGGCAAATTCAAGGAAGCGCGAGAAATGTTGTCGCGCTATTTGCCGAAGACGCGACTGGTTCGAGCGGCGTCGCTGGAGAGTAATCCCGAACAAAAAATATTTCTGAAGCTGGAAAGCGAGCTGCCGACGGGCTCGTTCAAAGTACGTGGAGCGTTGTATGCGCTGAGCGTGCAGATGGCGCGAACAAACGTTCGGGAAGTGGTAGCGTCGAGCACCGGAAATCATGGAGCGGCGGTGGCCTACGCTGCGCAATTGTTGGGCGTGAAGGCGCGGATATTCCTGCCGGAGAACTGCAATCCAGTGAAGCGTGCGAATATCGCGCGGCTGGGAGCGGAGATCGTTGAGAAGGGAAGCTTGGACTGCGCTGCAGCGTTTGAGGCCGCGGACGAGTATGTGAAGGAGCGTGACGCATTTTTCTTGAACGATGCGACCGACCCGGATTTGCCGGCGGGGCCCGGAACGATTGCGTGCGAGATTTTCGAGCAGCTTCCGGAAACGGATGCGATTTATGTGCCGATGGGAGACACCGCGTTGATTCGGGGCGTCGCGGAGGCGGCGAGGCAAATTTCGAATAGCGTCAAGATCATAGGAGTGCAGAGCGAACGGGCGCCATCGTACTTTCTTTCCTGGAAAGAAGGACGAGCGATTGAGACGGAAACCTGCGACACCATTGCGGATGGACTGGCGACGCGAACGCCGGTCGCGGCGAATGTGGAGGCGATTCGTGCGTTAGTCGATGAAGTGGTGTTGGTGAGCGAAGAGGAGATGCTCGGGGCGATCGGGCGGCTCCTAATCGGAGAGCATGTGGTTGCGGAGCCTGCGGGAGCCGCGGCAACCGCGGCGTTCCTAAAATCTAACGTTGAGAATGGCCGGAACGTAGCGCTGCTAGTCACTGGCGCGAACATTTCCATCAATATCTTGCGGCGAGCGATCGCCACGATCAGCGAAGACACGCAAGCTTGACAAGCGCGAGGCTGGGACGTACTCTCCGGTCGCGGTTTGCCCCGGAAGTCCCTTTCCAAGTCGTCAGGACAAACTTTAAAAGACGGTAAAAAGCGAACTTAAGGAGTGGTGCATGCGTAAGCAATGGCTGTTGGCTGGTAGTTTTGTGCTTGTGAGCGTGTTGGCGTTAACAGGATTGCACGGAGGATCGGCAGCAGCGCAAAGCGCGGCAGCGGAAAAACCGGTGGTCTACACGTACGTATCAGAGTGGGCGGTGCCACGAGCGATGTGGGCCGACTTCAAAAAAGAAGATGATGCCGATATCGAAGCGATGAAAAAAGGAATGGCGGACGGAACGCTGGTTTCCTACGGCACTTTTTCGGTAGTCAACCATCAGGAGGGGGCGCCGACACACGGTTCGTGGTTTACCGCCACATCGATGGCCAACTTGATGAAGTTTCTGGAAGGGCTGCGCAGCGCTCCGGGGGCTACCGCGCCGGTGTTGGCGGCTTCCAAGCATTGGGACTTCATTTTGAGCAGCACCGACCACAACGGTCATTCCGGAACGTTCACGAACGGATATCTGCGAGTGGCGCGTTGGCCAGGGAAGGCCGGGGCGAATGACCCGGACGGCAAGATTCTGAAGGCCACGATGTTGGGAATGCTGGAAAAGCTGTTTGCGGACGGCGCGCTGCACTCCTACACGATCGACTACGAAACTATTCATTCCGAGGATCCTGGCACGATGTTCGTGGTGTTTGTGGTGAACGGAGCAGAGGGCCTGGACAAATTCAATGCTGCGGTCAGGGACATGCAGAAGAACAACCCTGCCGGCTTGGCTGCCTACAGCTCATTGATCGATTCGCACGGCCATACCGACACGCTGGCGCACGTAAACACAATGACTAACAAATAGTAGCGGAATCATTTCCCCGGCGATGATGCACTGTGCTTCGCCGGGGGATTTGTTTTTCCGGGCACAAATCTATCGGCTGGAAGAGGTGGTGAGATCCCTGGCGGTCGAATCGGCGAGCTTCAGGATTAGGACCTTGCCGTTCGAATGGAATGAACCACCGGTGGCGGTTTTTGCTTCCTGCATGGGGTTGTCGGGGAGAAAGTGTGAGACTTCGGTGACGAGGCCGGTGCTGGAAAGCGTTTTTTCAACGTAGTCGCGCTCGATATCGATGTCCGGATCAATTTTGTGTGTAACGCCATTGTTGCGCTGGTCGCGTTCGAATCCGATGTCGTGAGTAGCGGCGCCTACCCAGAGCATCTCGCCATTGACGGTGAATGGCGCTTTCCAAATGCGCAAATGATTGCGGGTTTTTACGACGTTGATGGGCGTTGCGTGTGCCCAGCCGTAGTCTTGCGGGCGGCCGAAGAGATAGAGCTGGCTCATCGGCATGGTGAGATAGGACTCTTTGGAAAGGCTGTTGAGCAGGCCGTGGAAGACGGCGTCCTTTACGTCGGAATCGACTTTGACCCAACCGGCGGTGGTGAAAACTTTTTGCATAGCGTCTTCGGAGCCGAGGATTAAGAAGTTGACCATGTCTCCGGGATCGCCGATTTTGTCGGAGACGCGGCGAGGAATTTTTGCGAAGAGCGAGTTATCAATGCCCGGAAGTGAACTCACCGATTTTGCGATGATGAGGTTACCGTTGGAGGACGAATCAGCACTGTAGACTTCGACGTGAACATTGTAGGAACCATCCGCGGTTTCGTTCTTGCCCTGATTGATGCCCAGGCTCAAGCGGCCAGTGACGATCGAGACGGTGTCCTTGGATGCGCCGATTAAGAAAGGTTGCGCAGTGTCGGCGTCGCCGATGCGGGCAATCAAAGAGCCGCGCCCGGAATCGTTGAATGGCAGAATGCGCAGCAGATCCTTGAATCCGCGGCTGAGCCCATCCGGACCATTGTCGGATTTTGCGTCGGCGTAGCGCATGGTTCCGGAAGCGGTGACCACAATTTTCTCGCCGGGCTGCAGATCGATGCCAGTGTCGGTCCATGTGGAATCACCTTTTAGCGTGAAATCCTTGGAGAGCCGTTTTTTGGCCTTGGATGGCGCGGCCTCGGTGGGAGAAGAGGTAGCCGACGATGCTGGCGAGACGTCGATTTGCTGAGGCGGCTGAGTGTCACTTGCGGATTGAGATCGCGCCAATTGAGGCGAGAAAACCAAGGGAAGGGTAAGGAAAACGACTGCGGAAGGGAATTTCGAGACAGAGATTCGCATCGGTCGAGCCATCCTGCGGGAGTAGTGAAGCATCTTCACTTTAAGCAGATGCGATGGCGGAAGGCAAGAGTTGCCGGCGGGGTAAAGTGGGCCGAATTCTTGACTCGAAAGTAACGCGCTTGTAGATTGAAACACAGCTTTAGCGCTGCATTACCGGGCAAATCAGACGAGAATGGGGCGAACTTCGCGACCAACCGAATGAGAAAAGCACTTTCGATTACAGGCTTAATCCTGTGGGTATCACTTTTTTCTGCGATTGCGGCGCAGAGCCAGGCGCCGGTTCCTCCGCCCAAAATGCAGGCTGCGCCGGCAACTACGGTGACGGTCGACGGCAGCGAGGCCATGTTTACGACCATGTGCGCGCTGTTGGCGTCGGGATTCGAAGCGGACGTCAGCGCCCAGAATTGGTCGCCAATGCGGGCGCAACTGCGCGATCGTTTGCAGCATCAACAGGGCCCGGCGGTGGATGCACTGCGGGCGTTTTACAAGCAACATGAACTGGCTGATGCGGGGCAGATGCTTTCGCGCTACTTGTGGTTCGGACTGGTAAGCGGGCCAGCGCCGAAATTCGAGCCGATATTGCGCCGCGACGAATTGCCGCCCGAAGTGATCGCGCTCGAAGGCTTCCAGGAAATTCTCTCGAACTATTACAAAGAACAGAAAATCGGCCCGCTGTGGCGGCAGGTGCAGCCGGTGTACAACCACGAAATCGAGCAGATTCACGACTCGGTGGCGCAGGTAGTGTTCGTGGCGACCGGCTACTTGCGCGAAATTCTAGATCCCACCAACCCGCGATCGTTCACGATCATCGTGGAGCCGCTGGTTGGCCGGATCACCAACGTGCGGAATTTCGGCGACCACTACGCGTTGGTGGTGAGTGGGGCGGCGGACGTGCCGTTGGACAATGTAAGGCACGCGTTTCTCCACTTTTTGCTGGACCCGCTGCCGCTGCAGTACTCGCACGTAATCGCGGTAAAGCTTCCGTTATTTCTGACGGCCGCCAGCGCCCCGAGGCTGGATCCGGATTTGAAGGACGATTATCCGTCGTACTTCGCGGAGTGCACGGTGCGGGCGGTGGAGCTTAAGTTGAAAAAGGCTTCACCGGGCGAGCGCGAGTCGGCATTAGAAATCGACGACGCCGACGGATACGTGCTGGTACGCCCGCTCTATGCGGCGCTTACGAAATTCGAGCAGTCCGAGCCGGGAATGAAATTGTATTTTCCGGACCTGGTGCGTTCGATTGACGTGGCGACAGAACAAAAACGAGTCGCCACAATCAAGTTTCCACGAGCCGACGCGAAACGAGACTCGACGCAAGCCGAAGTGGTGGCACGGCGGAGACAGGCTGCGCCAACGACTGTCCCGAATGACGCGGAAGCGATCGCGGCCCTCACCGAGGGAGAACAGCGAATTGCCGAGAAAAATCCGCGTGCCGCAGAAGCGTCGTTTCAGAAGGTGCTGGTGAAATATCCGGATCAGCCGCGGGCGTGGTATGGATTGGGTGTGGTGGCGATGATGGAGCAGGATGGCACACGAGCAAAAGAGGTTTTCGGGCGCTTGACCAGCGGCGAGCACGCGGCAACGCAAGATCCATTGGTACTGGCGTGGTCGCACGTGCATCTGGGAACCATCTATGACATCGAGGGTCATCCGGATCGCGCCAAGGTGGAGTATGAAGCGGCGCTGGCGGTCGAAGGGGCCCCGGAAAAGGCGCGGCAAGCAGCGAGCAAGGCGCTGAGCGCAGTGAGCGGCGCAAAAAGTCCGGAGCGCCCGTAGGCGGCGCGCGGAACTGCAACCGCGCGGATGAAATGTGTATCATTAAGATTGCAGACCAGCCGCAAAACATCCGACGTAAGAGGGAGAATTGCAATGAGCAGTAGCGACAGAATAGCGGTGGTAGCAGGTTTATTGGCTGGCTTTCTGATGACGCAGGGAGCGTCAGCATTCGCACAGTCCGGCCAGAGTGGGCAGGGAAGCCAGAGCCAATCCGGACAGCAGCCGGCAGCGGCGAACAAAGATCAGAAACCTGCCGATAACGGCAGCACACTTTCGATTCCGACGGCGCAGCCGCCGGTGAGCGCGGAGGAAGACGCCGCAGCCAAAGCTTTTCAGGCTATGCCAAACAGCGATCTTCCCAAGAAAATTACTGCGGGGGAAGATTTTCTGACGAAATATCCGGAGAGCAGATATCGCTCGGTGGTGTATTCGGCGCTGACGATGGCTTACCTGCAGTCCAGCAATTTGGCAAAAGGTTTCGAAATGGGCGACAAGGAAGTGGCGCTGAAACCGGACGATGTGCAGGTTCTGGCGATTCTCAGCCAGACCATAAGCCGCGCAATGAATGCCGGCACGCCAGAGCCTGCCAAACAACTGGCCAAAGCCGAGACATACGCAAAGAAAGCCATCGAATTGACGCCGACCATTCCCAAGCCAGAAGGCATGGCAGACCAGAGCTTCATCTTCGCGAAAAATGAGACGCTGGCGATGGCGCACAGCGGACTGGGACTGACGTACCTCCGCGAAGGCAAGTTTAACGAAGCGATTCCGGAGCTCGAGCAATCCGTGAAGATCGATCCGAATCCGACGCCGGAACAGACAAATTTGTATTTGCTGGGCCTTGCCAACCAAAAGGCATCGCACTTTGATGAAGCGGCAATGGTATTTAACAAGTGCGCCGCGATGTCCGGCCAATTGCAGGCCCCCTGCAAGAACGCGGCGGACGAAGCGAAGAAGCAGAGTTCAACCCAGCTCAGCGCTCCGAAGTGACGTTTGGCACCATCGATTCGACACGGGAAGGCATGACACTTAACCACGATGAACAGCTGCAGGAGCGACTGGGCTACCGCTTTCGCGATTCCGCATTGCTGACAATTGCGTTGACGCACAGCTCGGTGGTTCCTGAATTGCGAACAGCGGCAGAAACGAGTGGTGGAAATCCTGCGGCGATTCAGGACAATGAGCGGCTGGAATTTCTGGGCGATGCGGTGCTGGACCTGCTGGCCAGCGAGTATCTGGTGGAGAAATTTCCAGATTGGACGGAAGGCCAGCTATCGCGAAGTCGTTCGCGTCTGGTCAACGCGGGAGCGCTGGAAGAAGCGGCGCGGCGACTGGGCATCGGGGAATTTTTGCGGCTGGGACGCGGGGAGGAAAAAACCGGCGGACGCGACAAGGCGGCGATCATTGCAGACGCGCTGGAAGCAATTGTGGGTGCGGTTTTTCTGGATACCGGGCTGGACGCGGCGCGGCAGTTGCTACGGCGCGTGCTGTTTGAGTTCGCGATGGAAGGTGGCGGAACGCACATCGCGGATTCGGATCGCAAGTCGGCGCTGCAGGAATTGTTGCAGAGCCGTGGGATGCCTCCGGCGGAGTATCGTTTGGCGAGGGAAGAAGGGCCGGATCACCAGAAACTTTTTCATGTCGAGGTATGGTCGCTGGGCGAGCGTTTGGCCAGCGGCGACGGAAGTACGAAAAAAGAAGCAGAACAACGAGCCGCACGTACCGCGCTGGAACGACTCGTACATGCGGAGACGCGAGACTAATCCAGGATGAGTGAACACGCCACGCAAGAATCGACGCACCTTGAAGAGACGCACCGCGACACCGCAACAATTCCGGAGTATCTGGAATCGCTGCTGGTCACGGTGATTCTTGCGCTGTTCGCCACCAGCTTCGTGGTGCAGGCGTTCAAGATTCCCTCGGCTTCAATGGAAAAGACGTTGCTAGTGGGTGATCACCTGTTAGTGAATAAATTTATTTTTGGCGGCACCGGTGCGTGGTACGAAAAACTACTGCCTTATCGCCCACTCGAGCGTGGCGACATTATCGTTTTCAAGTTTCCGTACGCCGACCATCAACACTTTGTGAAGCGAGTGATCGGGCTACCTGGCGACCGGCTGAAACTGGTGGATCAGCAGGTGTACATCAATGGCAAGCCATTGAACGAGCCATATGTAGTGCATGATCCAAACGCCTTCTACGATCCGCTCAACTATGCCTTTCCCCCGGCTGGCAATCCTCTGTACAGCTCGCACGTCGAGCCGGACTGGGCGCGCGACATTCGAAAATATGTGAAAGGCGATGAGTTGGTAGTGCCGCCGGACCGTTACTTCGCGATGGGCGACAATCGCGATCAGAGTATGGACAGCCGCTATTGGGGATTTGTCGATCGCGGCGCCATCATGGGCCGTCCGTTTCTGATTTATTGGTCGGTGAACGCAACGTCTGCCGATTACGGGCAATCGACTTTTGCGCAGCGGTTGCGCAGCGTATTCGATACGCTGGCGCATCTGCCCGCTCGCACCCGCTGGGGCAGGATGCTCCATACCGTTCATTAGCGAAGAAAGCGGTTCGGGCGGGATCGCTGCGCGCCGCGCAATCGCTACCAATTTGCCGCCGAGTCTGCGAAAATTTTGCGGCGTCGGTTGGCTGCACGCCGCTTCGGTACGACTCCTGTGAACAGACTGCGAAAATGGTTGAAGCCCGGGCTGGTGGTTCTGCTGGCGATCTTGGTGCTGCAGGCGGGAACCTCTTTGCTGGTTCGAACCGCGCGTGTAAGAGCTTTTCTGACACGGCAACTGCAGATCTCGTTTGGGCGCACCGTGGAGGTCCGGGGATTTTCGGCAAGTCTTTTCCCCAGCCCACAACTGGATGCGGATGGGATTACGGTTTACGAGGATCCGAATTTCGGACACGAATATGTTTTGCGGGCGGACCGGCTCTCGGCCGGACTGCGCTGGAGCGGACTGCTGCGCGGCCGATTCGAATTGGGCACGCTGGAACTGGAACGTCCAAGCCTGATTTTCTCGCGCGATCATGAAGGACGCTGGAACCTGGAACGCTGGCTGCCAGCGGCAACTCCGGCGCAGCGATCTGGGGCCGAGGCCGCGAGCCCGGCCGTCGCGACGACTCCCACGCACCAATTGCAGAAAATCGATATCAGCGACGGACGCGTCAACTTCAAGGTTGGTGATGACAAGACATCGTTTGCGTTTATTCAGGTGGAGGGAAGCGTCGAGCAGGCCGCTCCGGGTCGCTGGCGGATGGACCTGAAAGCGCAGCCCTGGCGCAGCGGTGTGGCGTTGCAACTTGCCGGCACGGTGCGGGTTCACGGCGATGTGGCGGGGACTTCCACGCGCTTGCAGCCGGCGAAATTTCAAATGAGTTGGGAGAAGAGTTCGCTGGCCGATGTATTTCGGCTGATCGGCGGCAGCGATTTTGGCGTGCGCGGAACGTTTGCTGGAGAAGCGACGGCGGAGAGTGGCGCGGTGTCCGCGCCCGGAGTGAAGAATGCCGAGGCTGGCGACTGGCTATTTTCTGTACAGGTCCGCGCGTCGGGAATTCACCGCTGGGACTTGACTGAGCGGGAGGATAATCCGCGAGTTGGTGCGCGCCTGAATGGACGCTGGAATCCGGGTGTGGGCATTTTGCAGGCGGACGATTTCGTTGTAGAGACGCCGCGTTCGAATCTGCGCGGAGTGGCGACGTTGAAGAGCATTGCCGGATCGAGTTTTTCGGTGCGAGTAGATTCGGCGGGTGTCCAGGCGGCCGATCTTCTGGACTGGTATCGCGCGTTCCGGCCAGGAGTGGCCGAGGGCATTAGGGCGAATCAATACTTCACGGGCGGTGGAAATTTCACCGGCTGGCCGTTGGTGGTCAACGAAGTGGCATTTTCAAGTCCCGGCGGGCGGTGGACAGTGCCTGGCTTTGCCGCACCGTTTGAAGTGCGCGCTATTCGCGGCGGAACTCAGAAACGCAAGGTGATCGTCGAGCCATTTTCGGTGAGCATACCGGCGGTCACAATTGCCGGCGCCGCAAGCAAGGAGTCTGGAACTACCTCCACCGTTGCGAGCGTGGACTTCTCGTTGCTTCATGATCTTGATACGCGAACTGGCGGCATCCGGATTGCTTCTCGATCGGCGCGAATTGAGGATGTTGTCAGCGTTGCGAATGCGTTCGGCAGGCAATTGCAGAACGGCTGGGAGTTGAAGGGCAAAGTGAACGCTGATTTGCGTTGGGATTGGAGCGCCGACGAGACGCCTGCATGGAACGGGCGCGCGGACGTCAGCCAGGGGAAATTGCAGGTTGCAGGACTAAATCAGCCAGTCGATCTGGCAAATTTTCGAGCTGAATGGAAGAACGCTCGTCGCAAGTTTACGTTGGCGCAGGTCGGGGCTTTCGGCGCGACTTGGAGTGGAAGTATCGAACAGCCGGAAAGTGTTCCGCCGGATTTTGCAGAAACAGAAAACCCAGCATGGACTTTTCAGCTGCATGCGGATCATCTGGACGCCGCAGAATTGGACCGGTGGATGGGCCCACGAGCGCGCCCTACTTGGCTGCAGCGCCTGCTGCCAGCGGGACTTGGCGGAGCGGCAGCGCCAGCTCCACCAAGCGTTCTGCTCCAGCGGATTAACGCCGAAGGAGATCTTCGCGCCGACGAACTGACCATCGAGAAATTAAAGCTTAAGCAATTCGTGGCGCATGGCAAACTCGCCGAATTGAAGTTGAGCTTGCGCGAGGCGCATGCGCAGTGGGCCGGCGGCGAAGTTTCCGCTAATGCGGAGGCCGACTTTTCCGCAAAACCGAAATATGAGATCAATGCTGGCTTGGAGAAAATCTCGATTGCGCAAACGCCGTGGCTGACGAAGGTTTCCGATCGGCTTGCGGGCACCGCATCCGGGTCGCTGCAAATTCATGCCGAAGGCATTGGGCACACCGCCCTGATCCAGAGCCTAACTGGCAAAGGAGAACTGCGTCTGAGCAACGTCGAGTTGCGCGGCTGGGATCTTCCGGCAACGATGGCGCTCGGCGAATGGCGGACCGGAAACTCCCGTTGGATTTCGGGAGCCGCGACATTTCATGTGAGTGATGGTGGATTTGATTTGAATAGCTTGCGCCTGGCATCTCCTTCGGCGGAGTTTCTGTTGAAAGGCAGTGTCAGTTTTTCTGAAGATGCGGACATGACCGCCGAGAGCCATGCCACCGGGCGTAAGGCAGTTCCGCAAAGTACGGTACGATTCCTGCAGATTTCCGGACCTCTTTCCGGACTAAAAGTTTCCCTGGAAAAAGCAACGGCACAACAACCGGGGGATTGAAGGAGCGCGATGCACATTCAGGTTCGAAGCAAGTCTGTGGCGGCGTGTGCGATTTGCGGGATGTTGGCGGCTCTTCTTATGGTCGTTGGAACCGCGCGAGCACAGCAAGCGTTCACGTTGGAACAGGTCTTGAGCGCACCGTTTCCGAGCGACCTAATCGCTGCCAAGAGTGCCCCTCGCATTGCCTGGCTGCTGGATGAACAGGGCAAGCGCAACATTTATGTTGCCGAAGCGCCGGACTTTAAGGCGCGGCGCCTGACTTCGTATTCGGAAGAAGATGGACAGGAGCTGTCGGCCCTGCAGTTTTCAGCCGATGGCAACACGATTGTGTATACCCGCGGCGGCGGTAAAAATCATGCCGGACAATCGCCGAACCCCACCAGCAATCCTGCTGGCGCGGAACAGGCGGTCTTCCAGATTTCCTGGCAAGGCGGCGATTCACAAAAAGTCGATGCCGGCCACTCCGCGCGTGTCTCTAGCAAGGGAGTTTGCTCTTATGCACGCGACGGCCAGTTGTGGCTGGCGCCGCTGGACGGCAAAGACAAGCCGACTCAACTCGTCGTGCGCGGCACGAATTTCGCCCAGTCCTGGTCGCCCGACGGCAGCAAGCTGGTGTTCGTTTCGGCGCGCGGCGATCACAGCTTCATTGGGGTTTATGAAGTGCCCACGAAGAAAGTACGATTCGTCTCGCCCAGCGTTGATAGTGATTCGAATCCAGAGTGGTCTGCAGACGGGAAACAATTGGCATTTGTCCGCCAGCCGGCCGTCCCTCGCGATAGTCCAGAAGGATATTTCATTGAGCCGGATCGCACGCATCCGTGGGCGATTTTTGTGGCCGACGCGGAGACCTTGAACGCAAAAGAAGTTTGGCACAGCGGCACCGAGTTGCAGGATTCCTTCCCCTACATGGCGGACGACACCGGCGGCGGAGTGATTCATTGGGCCGCGGAGAATCGCATCGTATTCGCTGGCGAGCAGGATGGCTGGCAGCATCTTTACGCGGTGCCAGCTGCGGGCGGAACCGCGAAACTTCTTACGCCGGGAAATTGCGAAGTCGAGCAATGGTCATTCAGCGCCGATGAGAAAAATATTCTCTTCAATTCAAATTGCAATGACATTGACCGGAGGCATCTGTGGAGTGTCAGTGCGGCAGGGGAAACTCCGCGTGAGCTAACCAGCGGGCAGGGAATCGAGTGGAGTCCGGTCGCGATTCCGGGTACCGATTCGATGGTCTACATTGCGTCCGATGCGCTGCACACCGCGCGGCCTTTTGTCCGCCGCATCGCTGATACCCGCGCCGCGCCACAGTCACTGGGTTCCACAACATGGCCCTCGGACTTTCCGGCGGAGAAACTTATCACACCACAGCAAGTTGTTTTCAAGTCCGAGGACGGCTTCGATATTCACGGCCAGCTCTTTCTGCCCAAGAATCTGCGTCCCGGTGAAAAGCGGCCCGGCGTGCTCTTTTTTCACGGCGGCTCAATGCGGCAAATGTTGTTGGGCTGGCACTACATGTATTACTACTCGAATTCTTACGGCATGAACCAGTATCTGGCCAGCCGCGGGTACGTGGTGTTCGCCGTGAATTACCGCAGCGGAATCGGTTACGGCCGTGCATTCCGCGAAGCTCCCGGCCGTGCGGGACGCGGCGCCAGCGAGTATCAGGACGTGGTTGCCGCCGGAAAATATCTGCAATCG
>Ga0210402_10003087_pt1 | contig 15808 bp, 12 predicted proteins | sample IncBWC7MmetaG_FD_161055 | JGI IMG/M metagenome (GOLD analysis project Ga0210402, IMG submission 161055) | Forest soil microbial communities from Barre Woods Harvard Forest LTER site, Petersham, Massachusetts, United States - Inc-BW-C-7-M | ecosystem: Environmental > Terrestrial > Soil >...
GGTGCTCACTTAGAACTCGAAGCGCATCCCCAACTCGATCCACCGGGCGCTGTTGGTGCGGTTGGGCGGAGTGTAAGTGCTGGTGATCACGCCGAAGCTCGTCGGGCTGGTGTAACTCAATCCCGGGTTAGTGAAGTTATGGTGATTGAACACGTTGAAGAAGTCCGCCGAGAAGAGCAGCATCTTCTTCTCCGCGATCCGGGTATCCTTGCCGAGACGCATATCCATGTTATAGAACGGCAAACCGCGCATCGGATTGGCGCGTCCCGTGCGCGTGTCGCTACTGAGCTGTATGTAGCGGAAGCTGCCGTATACGGCGCATGGGTTGCTGAAGATGTTGAGCCCGGCGCCGGTAGCGGCCGTGGTGCCCACGCTGCCCACGCCCGCCAGAGTGCATCCGGCCGATCCGCTGTTGATGGCGGATGACGCCACCGGCCCGGTGGGCACCATATAGGTAGACACCCCGATGGTGGAAGTGGCGCCGCCCCAGACCTGCGAGCCTTGCGTTACCTGCAGGGGCAGGCCGCTCCACGCCGTGACGACGCCGGAAGTATTCCAGCCGCCGATGATGCGGTCGACGAAATTCCCGGCGTGGAGCTTATGACCGCGGCCCGCCGGAAGGTCGTAGATGTAGTAAGCGTTGAAAACGTGATGCCGATCGTAACTGGAGGGGCCATAGTCCACGCCGGGATGGAAACTGTTGGCGTAGAAGCCGGCATTGTTCTGGTTGGAAAGGTAATCGTCCAGCGCGCTGGAGTAAGTGTAGTTGGCTCGCACCGTCAGGCCGTGAGACGTGTTCTTCGTCAGCGTCAGGATTCCCGCGTTGTAGTTAGACTGGCCGATGTAAGTTCGCATGAATTCGATCTGCGCCTGGTCATTGGTAAACGGTATCAGGCCGAGCGAGCGGCGGTAAGTGGCCATGTTGATGAACAGGCTTCCCAGATTGCCCTGGGTGAAGCTGGCTGCGTTCCGGCCCACAACAAATGCGGTAGCCGAGGCCGTACCCTGGAGTTTGGCGATGCCAGGGAGCTGGTTCTCGAACCAGGGCTCCGTGGGCGCGGCCTGTCCGGCGCGCAGCGCGTTGGCGATGGCGTCAAAGGCCTGCGCGAAAGACTGGCCCGAGGCCGGGTCCACCATCATGTAGGGCGCCGAGGTCAGATTTACTGCCTGCGGCAGACGGCGGGAGAACCTTCCCAGGTAGGCGGCTTCGACAACCATATTTCCGGGGAGTTCGCGCTGCAGGCTCAGATCCGCGTTAAAGCTGCGCCCCACTTTGGTGTTGGGGTCCACCTGGAAGGAGAGAGTTTCGGTGTAGCCCGGCGGCGGGATCACGGGCGAGGTTACCGCCGATGGCACCGGAGTCGGCAGGGTGCCATCCACGCCGATCCGGAAACTGGCCGATGCCGGGTTAGCGCCGGTTCCCAAGGCCGCGTTACAGCCCGGTCCTCCCGCGCCGGTGGCATTGCACAGCGGCGCCTGCACAATGATGTTCTGGTCGAAGCCCACGCCGAGCATGGGGATCTCGACGCTCTGTACCGTGTTCGACCGGTCGTAAACGATGGCAAATCCACCGCGCAGCACCGTCTTGTTGTCAAAGAATTTTCCGGACGGCCTCCAGGCAAAAGCGGCGCGCGGAGCCCAATCGCCATAATCGACGTTATAAACCGGCACACCCGCCTTGCCTACCGTGGCAAAGCCGATGTTCGGGTTGTAGATCTGGCCCGCCAGTGCGGCCTGGAGCCGGCTCTGCATGTACTGGGGGCCGCTGATCAACTGGTTATTCTCCGCATTGATCATCACGGTTTGCAGGTTGTGCTGCTCCGTAGGGGCGCTCTGCCAGCCGTAAGAAAGCCCCAAGGTCAGGGTCAGCGACTTGCTCAGACGCCAGGAATCCTGGAAGTAAAAATAAGGGGCCCACTCGTTGGTGTGGTCCACCAGGAACGTGCCCAGCGGTTGCGGTTGCAGGTTCTGGTCGCGGACCGCCAGAACGCCGACGTTATCCACCAGCCCCAACGTGGACGCATAGAAGCGGTCCCAGTTGGTGAGGTTGGCCGAAGTGATGCAATTGGATGTGACGGTGGCACTGCAGGTCAACGGGCGGTTGGCGGTGGGAATGGACAGATAGGTTTGATCCCCGTCCACCAGTGCCACGGTAGAGGTGAGGGAGCCCACCACTTTGTCGGCACGAACGTGGGTGTAGGGCAGCATATTCACCTGCGCGCCGAACTGGAGAGTGTGCTTGCCCCAGATCTTCGTCATGTCGTCCACCCACTGGAAATCGCCGTTGTAGTTGGCCTGATAGCGCGCCCGTTGGGTGTCCATATCGATAGGCGAATCGATGAAGCTGCTGACGCCACTGCCGACCAGAAGCGCTACGGGCCCCGCGGGCGTGCTGGAACCGGGGGTGGCCAGCAGGCCGGCGGCCGCCGTGGGCGAAGTAGCCTGGGTGGCATTGTTGTCGCGCACGTACCCGAAGCGGAACGTGTTGAGCCAGGAGGGCGAAAGCTGCCAGTTCACCGCGGCGCTGTACACGGCGCCGCGCTGCGGGGTGTTGATGAAAGACTTGGGCTGTCCGTTCTGGATGCCGACATCGCTAGACGCGGTGGTGATGCTCCGGAAGTAGGTATAGCTGCCGTTGAACTGCACTTTCTCCGAAAAGCTGTGATCCAGGCGCATGACGCCGTAATCCGTCTGCACCGGCACCGGAAGGTTGAAGAAGTAGCCGCTGGTGTTCAGACCGTCGCCCACGCCCGAAAGGTTGGGCTCCGGCATTTGGGCCCACTGCGCCTTAACAGCCGGGCTCAGACCCAGGCCGCGGGGGTCGCAAATGCCGGTGCCGCTTGAACCGCACACGGCGGCGCTGCCCAGGTTGAATTTTTCGATGTTTCCGCTGAGATCCTTAAACTGGAGGATCCCCAGTTTCAAGGTGTCGGTGGGCACGGTCCGCGTCACTTGCGCCACGTTGGCAAAGCGCCGGCCTTCGTAGTTCGCAAAGAAAAAAGTCTTGTCCTTCACAATGGGCCCGCCGATGCGCCCGCCGAAGCGGTTGTCGCGAATCGGCGCTTTGAGCAGGCTGGCACGGTTGTTGTCCCAGGTATTGGAATTCAATTGAGAATTCTGGAGGTATTCGTAGAGCGCCCCGCGGAATTGGTTGCCACCGCGCCGCCCGACCAGCGTCACTTGCCCACCCGAAGCGCGCACCAGAGCCGAGTTGGGGGTCAACACCGTGACCCGGAACTCCTCCACGCTATCGGCCGGTGTCGGCACCGCGGTATTTCCGGCGACCACCTGCTGGGTGATATCCAGACCGTCCAGCGTCACCGTGTTCTGATCGTCAATGGCGCCGGCCACGCGCATGTTGAGATTGGCGCCGCCGGAGACCGTGCCCGGCTGCAGGTTCAGCAGCTCCGTGGCGTTACGCTGCAAGGTGGGCAGGCGCAGTATGGCGTCCGTGGAGACCGTGTTGCCGATCTGCGCGTCGACCGTTTGCAACATGGCCGCCGCGCCGCCGGTGACTTCCACCACCTGAGTTTCCGAGCCCACCTCGAGGCTGATGGAAGCGTCCGAGCGTTTATTCACCTCCACCACCAGATTCGGCTGGGAAGAGATCCGGAATCCGGCGATCTTCACAGTGATCTTGTAGCTGCCGGGCGCGAGGCTGGCAAACACGAATTGACCTGCGTCGTTGGTGAATTGCTTCTCCGTTGCATTGGTGTCCGCATTCACAAGCTGAACCTCGGCCTTCGGCACCACGGCGCCGCTTGGGTCGGAGACCACTCCGGCCAGCGCGCCGGTAGTCGAAGTTTGTGCCGACGCCCCAGGCGCCATCCAGCTCAAGGCGCAGAACGCGATGACGATGGCAGGGAAAACCGCCAAATGTAATTTAAAACGATCCATGCCGTACCCCCTATTTTCGTTACCTTTGTAAAAGGCCGTGTCACTCCGAATCGCGGACCGGGCGAGGAACCGGGACGCACCAACCGTGTGCTGTTTGGGAGATATTACCAGTGGCTGAAAGCGCTGTCAACGGAAATCGGATGCCGATTGCCAGGGGCCAGGGGTCGGGGGCCGAGGGCTGGGGGTCGGGGGGGGTCAGGGGCCCGGGGCCAGGGTGGGCGCGGCGTTTTCCGGGAATTGAGTGCGTTCGGCCTGGGCTGATAGCGCGGGAACAAAGGTGAGGGCGCGGTGATTTCGACATCGCCATCGGCGATTTCCGGAGCCGTTAGGACCGTGGGCCTGTCCCTATGGTCGACGGTCTCGTTGAGACAGGCGGTGAAGAGGCTGGACTCCAGGCGGGCGGCGCGGAGCATGGATGGCCGGGCGAGGGCGATGCGCTCGACGGCGAAGAGTTCCTGGGAGTTGACGGGCTGGTGGACGGACACGGCGAGGTCGCGGAGGTGGGCGATTTCGCTGACATCTTGGCGGCGAACGACGGCGAATGTGGAGGCGGTGAAGCCGTGTTTGCGGGAATTCAGCGAGGAGCGTGCTTGCCTTCGGGGGAGCGCGGGCCGGTGGAACCAGCGGCGTTGGTGCGATTGGGCGGCGAGTTGAGTTAGCCCTCCGGTTTGAGATGTAACACGGGTGATGCCGCGAGCGATCGTTCCCAAAACAGGCTCGCATTGACCCCATAAGTCATTCACTTCAACAGCCGCCTTCGACAGGTGAGTTTTCGTAGGACTAAAACAGGCAGCGCTATAACCAGGTCTTCTTGTGCGCAAGCCGCGATCCAGTGACTCCCGTGGGTTGGTTAGAGTCAAGGACTTTGTGTAGAGTTATTAGGAGGCTAACTTGACCTAAGTAACCCTGCGGGTTGGTAGTCCGCCGGCCGTACCTTGCGGGCAAGGACACAAACGCGGCTCGCTGCCGCATCGCGCGGGCGGATTAACAATCCGCCGCAGGTTACCAACCTGCCCCACAGGGCGGCTAACGGATCACGTAGAGATCCAGATCGAGCGGGGTGTCGCGGCCTTCTTCGATCTGCACCGTCCTGGGGCTGGCCAGTTCCATGGTGGCCGAGTCCGGCGCCAGGAATTCGAACGTGCTGACGATGCGGTAATGGCCCGGCGCCAGGCCGACGAACTGGTATTGGCCGCGGATATCGGCGCGAGCCTCCCGCACGTCAATCAGGCGCTTGCGTGCGTCCACGTCGTACAGCTCCAGGTATACCGGCGCGCCGGGCACCGGCTCGTGGCCCGACGCGGTCACAGTGCCGTGCAGGGTGCCGGGGCTGGAGGACAGTCGAAAGAGCACTGCGTTCGGGGGCGGGGAACTGGTCACCACAATTTCGTTCCAACCATCGGCGCGGCCGCGCTCGACCGGGTCCCCGGCTGGGCCGTGGAAGTTCTCGGCGTAATATTTCGGGTTCGGCGACAGCGCTACATCCCAACGGCCGGGAAGCAGGGTCACGCTGTCTTTCAATAACCGCAGGTTTTCGGGTTTGCCATCGCCTGCCAGATCCTTGCGCCGCGCCACCACCTGTACCGCGCTGGGGTCGATGGGTTGGCCCTTGGTGTCCCGGAAGGAAAACACCACCTGAGGGTAATAGCGAAGGGCGATACGGACGTCGCCGCGGTCGCGGTCCACCTCCAGGGGAATGAAGGCGGCTATCGGCCCGCGGCGGTCGCCGGGCGCCTGCGCGTACAACTCATACCGGCCCGGCGCCATGGGGTTGAACTTGAAGTTGCCTTCCGCGTCGGTGGTGAGGGACTCCGACCCCGTGTCGGAAACCAGGCTCAACTGCACGGGCTGCGGAGGATTCGCCAGGGCCTGCCCGGCAATGGTGAACAACTGGCCGGGGTGCGGGCGCACGCTGACGTCGCTGGTCTCCCGGTCGATGTCCACTTCGATCTGGTAAGCCTGATCCAAGGCCGTCACTTCCTTATAGAAGGTGGGAGATAGCCGCCCTCCTCGTATTGCTTGCCCACGGTGCGGATCAGATACCGGCCGGGTTCGAGGCCGGCGATGCGGTACATGCCGCGGTCATCGGTCTTCACGCGCGTCACCAGTTGCGGCGGGCGCGTGTTGCGATAGATCACGACATCGTGCTCCGGGAGACCCACATCGTTCTCGTCAAGAATGACGCCGGTCACGGAGCCGAAGCGCGGCAAACGAATATTGAGGAAGGTGGACTGGGCCTCCTCCAAAAGCACAGGGACTCCGGGCGCCTTCCAGCGCTTCTGCCCGTACTGGGCGGGCGCAAAGCTGCGTCGCGACACGCTGACCAGGTAGGCGCCGGCGGGCAGCACGGGCGTCTCGAAGGCGCCGTAAACGTTGGTGCGGACGCCCACTGTTGGGCCGGCCGAACCCTGAACGGGGGTCACCACTACCAGGGCGCGTGCCAGCACCTTGCCGGTTTGATGTTCCACCACCGTTCCCCGGATGGTGGCGGCATGGAGCATGCCGGCGGTCGCATACGTCTGCAACAAGGCCACGAGCACAAATTGGCGCATAGGTTCCTATTCATGACGCCGCGGAAGGCGGCGGAGTGCAGGGAGAATTAGCTGGCGGCGCTCAGGGAGTAGCGCGCGGGCACCGCTCCCTAACGGTCACGGCTCTGAGGCAGCGTGGCAGCGGCGGCGCTTTGCCAACTGGAGCCCCAGGATTCCAACTGCCAGGGCCGCCGCGCAGAACGGCAGCTCCGACCAGAGGATCGGGCCGGCGCGGTCGAAGAACCTGGCTATCGACAGGGGCGACACCCGAATTGGACGCCAGGGAAAGAAGAAACGCCCGATGGAAAACGGGAACAGCAGCATGACGCCGCTGCCGCCATCGGTCAGCATGTCCAGCAACGGATGAGTCACGGCAGATACGGCCCACATCAGCGCCAGCCACGCGACGGTGCGGCGCCCGTGCTTTCCGGCCACGGCTGCAGCCAGCAGGGCCGCGCAGAGGATCAGAAAAAACGGCGAATGGAAGAAGCCGCGGTGGCTGAAGATGCTGGAGCGCGGGATGCCGAAGCCGAGCATCAGCCAGGTATCCAGATCCGGCGCCGCCGCCCACAGGCCGGCCGTTACCGGCAGCGCCCACCTTGGCATGAAGGGCCGGGGCATCGCGGGCCGGGGCATCACATGCAGCAATGCGCGCGATTGCATGGCAGGCAGTGCGATGGCGGCGCCGACAATGAAGTGCGTGATCGCGGAAGCCAATCGGTACCCTTTCTTTCGGTGATCACCTGGACCGCAGTCATCGGAGATCGACCCATACCATTTCCAGGTAGCTGAAGGTTGCCAGGCCAGGGAACGAGCCGCCGCCCACGAGCGGCACTGCGTAAAGAACAGGATTGCCGTTGGCCGGCGTCAACAGGAGTTCCACCATAGGTCTGACGGCAGGTGTGCCCGCCGCCGCGCCCGAGTCAGTCATGACCGCCAATTGCGCGATCAGCGAAGACGGAATAGCCATCGATCCGGCGGTCGCGGGCGCCTGGCAGATCACCGAGCCGGCGCCCACGCCGATGCTGCCCTGCATCCATTCCCGATCGGTGTAACCCGTCGCGTCCCATTTCAGAATTAAATCGCTGGCGCGGGAGACCGGCGAAACCGTGGCCCGGTTGGTCCAATGCAACGCCGGCGGAATTCGGAGGTTGGCCTGGAATCCGGCAATGTCATTCCCGCCGGGCGCCTGCACCGACCAATCGCCTGGAACGAAGGAGGAAGGCGGAATGGCGTCCAGTGTGTAGGCCGTATCCGATGGCTTCGTCGAGTAATGCCCGAAGCTGCCATCCATGGCGATGCGCACACCTCCGGGACCGGTCACAACGGGCGTCCCGGCATCGAAAGGCGGTGCGCTGACGAAGACACCGCCTATCGCGCTGCCTGCAAGGTTCAACTGGCAGCCGGAAGCCGGCATGGAGATTAGCCCGGTGATCACCTGCACGCCGGCGGCATCGTACTGCATAAACTCCAGGCTGACGGTGTCGTAGCGGCTGTACCGGTCCGAGGCGCCGGGACCGGAGACGACATCGCTGTGCACCCAGCTTTGACTCAAGCGCACGCGACCGCCTTGGTCGAGTTTGGCGAGTGCGTCGGGCGAGAGGCCCAGACGGTGATGACAGACCCCCTCTCCACCAGCACCAGGAGCGGTGGCAGCCGCGATGCTGGCGGTATTTCCGGGGCGGCCCCCTGCCTTAACGACGATCGGGACGTAGCAATCGCCGGGCACGCCGTCGGGAAACTGAAAGTTGATCTGGTCTACGCCGGGAAGGCCGGGCGCGGGACCGGAATACGAGGGGGCGACGCCGATACCGGCAACCTCCACCGATACTGCAGAAGGCGCGGTGGACCCGAGGCCCGTGCCCCAGAGCGTCACCCACTCACCCGCTTGCACGGGCGCGGTCAGGCCAACCGTGAGCGGAGCATTGCGCCAGACCTGCGCCACAGCAGCGTCGTAACCGGCGGCGGCCTTGGTAAAAATGCCGAAGTCAGAGGCGGCGATCCACACAGTGGTGGAGTAGCTTTTCCCGCGGGCCGCCACGGCCAGTATTTCCGCCTGGCCGATGCCCGACTCGGGCGGCACCAGCACCGTGAATTGGGCGGGAAAGCCTCCGAAGGATGGCAGCGTGGCAAGGATTGTCAGATCGTGAGCGTCCGCTGCGCCGGGTGCGCGAAACCGCAACGTCACCTTGTCATCCGGCGAGAGACTGCCGAACGGCTGGTACAGGCCGGTGATGTTGATATCGCACAGCGACCCGGGCGCGAAGCCGGTCTCCGGTGTCTGCGCGGTGCGGCGCGTCGCCGATTGGACTGCGTATATGGCTCCCGGCAGGAACGGACCTGAGGTCTGCCCATGGGCCGGCAGCGCGGCCAGGCAGGCGACGATTAGAATTGAGCTCTTGATCCGCATTTTATTGAACCAGATAAAGATAATCAGGTTCTGATTATTAGTATAAGCCGGGAATCGCCACAACGGTGCTTTTTGTGTGGGGCAGATTGGCAATCTGCGGCGGATTGTTAATCCGCCTGCGCGATGCGGCAGCGAGCGTTTGCGCCGTGCCTGAAGGGGTTCGCCCACGCCCGGCAGATTACCAATCCGCCGCAGGTTAACAACCTGCCCCACAAACAGCGCTAACCTCTCAGATACGCGTCGTCGCGCTGGAGCCAGTCTTCGCGGATGGGGCTGAAGATGTCGAGATCGAGCGTGTCTTCGAGCGCCACGGCGCGATGCGGCACGTGGGAAGGGATCCTAAGCACCTGGCCCTTTCCCACCACGATCTGTTGGCCGGCAATTTCGAATTGCAGCGCGCCTTCCAGGATGTATGTGATCTGCTCGCTTTCATGATGGTGCTCCGGCACGATCGCTCCCTTGGCCAGGAACACCTGCGCCACCATGGCTCTGTCACCCGAGATGATCTTGCGCGCGATGGTGGGGCTGAGAACCTCTTTTTCCATTTCATCCCAAGTGTAGAATTCCATGTGGGTCTCCGTCGGGGCGACCCAGAGGGTCGCGGCTACTGGCTGTTTCCACCTGCTGAAACCATAGGTCGAGGACCAACAGCGACCAGAGCCAGGTTTCGTTATTGCGGCGGCGGCTGTCGTGCTCCTGCAGCAGCGTGCGCACGAATTGGGGCGAAACCACGCCGCGATCCAGAAAACGCGACGAGGTCAAGTGGTCCCAGAGCATGGGGCGAAGCGGGCCACGGAACCAGGCGTCCAGCGGAACGCCGAAACCCATCTTGCCGCGGTGCAGCAGTTCGCCGGGCAAGCGGTCGCCGATGGCATCGATCAGGATGCGCTTACCGCGCCCATGGCGCAGTTTCCAGGCGTGCGGCAGCGTGGCGGCGAACTCGGCCAGTTGGTGATCGAGCAGCGGCGAGCGTACTTCGAGCGAGTTGGCCATGGACATCCGGTCCACCTTCACCAGCATGTCGCCGGTGAGGTTGGCGGTAGCCTCAAAGTACATGGCCTGGGTGAGGATGCCGGCGCCCGGGGCAGGCAGGCACGCGGCCATGGCGCCGATGAGGAATGCGCCATCGGCGGGGAGCATCCACTCCGGCTGCAGCAGCCGCTGGCGCATGAACCAGGGCGCGTAGTTGTATTCGAAATAGCGCTGCAGCGCGTCGGGGCGGCTGATCATCCGCAGGTAATTCTTGCCGTAGGCCGCGTAGGGCAGCAGTTCGGCGGCTCGCGACAGCAGCCAGCGCACGGCTCCCGGCACCAGGTCGAACTTGCGCAGCCGCTCCATGGCGGCAAAGCTCTCGTATCCGCCGAACAGTTCGTCGCCGCCATCGCCCGAGAGCGCCACCTTCACGTGCTGCACGGCGAACTCGGAGACCAGATAAGTAGGGATGGCGGAGTTATCGCCGAAGGGTTCGCCGAAATGCCTCACGAGCTTCGGCACCAGGTTGGCCGAGTCCGGGCGCACCAGAATTTCGTGGTGCTCGGTGCCGTATTTTTTGGCGACCTGCGCGGCGTACGACAATTCGTTGTAGGCCGCCTCTTCAAAGCCGATGGAGAACGTTTTGACCGGCTCAGGCGATTGCAGAGCCATCGACGCCACCACGGAACTGGAATCGATACCGCCGCTCAGAAATGCGCCAAGGGGAACATCGGCCATCATGCGGATGCGCACGGCTTCGTCGAATTCGATGCGCAACCGGCGGCGCGCCTCCTCTTCGGTGAGGCCCGCGGGGGGCTGGGACGCGGGCTCGGGCAGTTTCCAGTACGTGCCCTGGCGCAGCGTGCCGTCCTGCGAATACTCCATCCAGCCGGAGGCCGGCAGTTTGCGGATGGCGCGGAAGGCCGTGAACGGATCGGGAATGTAATTGAACTGGAAGTAGAGGCGCAGGGCGTCATGGTCGGTATCGAGCGGGACCCCAGCCTGGCGCAGGCATTCGATCTCACTGCCGAAATACAGGCCATCGGGCAGCACCGCATAATACAGCGGCTTCTTGCCGAACCGGTCGCGCGCCAGAAACAGGCGGCGCCGCCGGCTGTCCCAGATGGCGAAGGCGAACATGCCGCGCAGCCGCTTGAGACCTTCCGGACCCTCCTGCTCATACAGGTGAATCAGGGTTTCGGTATCGCTGTTGGTCTGGAAGCGGTGGCCCTTGGCGATCAGGTCCTGGCGCAGCGGTTGGTAGTTGTAGATTTCGCCGTTAAAAACCACCCAGAGCGTGCGGTCCTCGTTAGGGATGGGCTGGTGGCCGGTGCTGAGATCGATGATGCTGAGGCGGCGCATGCCGATGGCGCAGCCGCCCTCCACGTGGAAGCCTTCGTCGTCCGGCCCGCGATGGCGTATCCGGTCGCACATGCTTTTCACGAGCTCGAACCGGGCCGGGCGGTCGCGCCAGACGTATCCTGCTATGCCGCACATAAAAGCGAAGTCCTTATCAGTGTACCCGGTTGGGGGCGCGTATCGAGGCATGGAAAGTTGCGCGGGGTGGGGGGGTGTCATACGCGGCGGGCTGGGGACAATCGGGCGGATTGACAAAGGCGATTGATAAAGATGCGGATTAGCAATCCGCCGCAGGTTGGCAACCAGGTTACCAACCTGCCTCACATTCCGTCTTCAACCCACGTTTCCCCAAAACGAAAAGCGCCCTGACTCGCTGGCCGGACATGCGGGCCTGCACGCGCTTTCCCGACGGAGCCGATGCACGATCGTTCCACACGCCGGCACTCGAACCGGAGACCGGGAGCTCACTCCGATCGCAGCCCGTCTCGTATTTCGAGGCAACCGCTCAGTAACCATCGCGGCTCTGATCCGAGCCGCGCGCGTGATCGGAGCCGCGCGCGTGATCGGAGCCGCGCGCGTGAATCCGAGCCGCGCGCGTTAGGCAAGCGGCGTCCTTAGTCACTTTTCATCCGGCTCAGCCAGCAAATCGCCCAGCCGGTCCAACCTGCGTTCCCACATGGTGCGGCGATCCGCGATCCACTGCGCCGCCACGGAAAGCCCGGCGGGCTCGATGTGGCAAGTGCGTACCCTCCCGACCTTTTCGGTTTGTACCAGCCCGCTTTCCTCCAACACCTGCAGGTGTTGAACCACCGCGGCCAGAGTGATGGCAAGTGGCTCTGCCAACCGCGAGACCGATATGGGTCCCTGGCTGAGCCTCTCCATAATGGCGCGGCGCGTGGGATCGCCGAGGGCGTGGAAGACACGGTCGATATCGGGTTTCTTCCTAGGCATTGGTCCGCGACTTCCAGCGTCGATCTGCGACTAGCGCGGGAATTCGTCTGTCAGTTTTTCGAGCAGCTTGCGCCATCCCCCTTCACGCATTTCAGGACCATCGGCGCCCTCGAAGAATGCTCCCTGATGGGTACAGATGAGGTCGGTCCCTGTCTCCGATGGCAGGATCTCAACCGTCACCAGAGACGCCGAGATGCACTTCTCACCCAAGGACATAGTCGAGGCAAATACCACCCGGCGGTTGGGCACAATGTCCTGGTAAGTGGTGTCGTTCGTACACGCCATCCCCTTCAACGGGGTACTGTCTTTGAAGCGAAAACGGGCGCGTTCTTTGCCTCCAACGCGAAAATCCATCTCATAGTGCTCGACGCCGTGGTGGTCGCCTTCAACAAACCAGCGGCGTTTCTTGGTTGGGTCGGCGAAAGCTCCGAATACGCGCTCGGGCGTGGCGGGATAGCTGCGTTCGATGACGAACGTGCTGTGGATTACGGATCGCTCTTCCATGGTCTTTTTCCTTCCTTCTTTCCCAAAGAATTGGTTAAGTCTCCACTTGAGTGTCCATCACCGGGCGGCCAATTGTCAAGTGAATACTTAAGTAATTTTGGCGGTCCCTGGCTCAGCCGCTCCAAGGCCCTCGCGTATGCCTTCCGAACGGCCCCCAATCGGAAACTTTGAGCGATATGGGCTCCTGCCCTGCCAGTGGCCGCAAACCGTATCGGGGAATCGCCAAAGGGCAGCGGGCGTTACAGGCGACACCTCTATGCAATTGGCCGTTAGTCAACAATCTCCACGTCGTGGTTCGAGGTCTCGGAGCGACGTCGCTGTGTCGACTACTTCCAGCCGGACATTGACGGACTTGTCGATCGCCTGGCGGGAGTTTGTACCGGCCTCGTGAGCCGTCACCAAACCTGGCAGGCGTTCGGGCTCACCATCGGCTGCCCCACCTTGCACGAGAAGGCTTTTTGGAACTCCGGCATGTTCTGCAGCGTGCCGTTCACGCGATATGGGCCGGGAGAATGCGGGTCCGTCATCGCCCGCGCTCGCGAAGACTGGGGTGTCGTGTTCTCGCACCAGATCTGCGCGAAACCCAGGAAGAAGCGCTGCTCCGGGGTGAACCCGTCAACTTTCTCGTTACCCTTCAGCGTGTCGCCCTTGAGCACATCCTCAAGCGCCAAAAGCGCCACGCGCAGGCCGCCGTTATCGGCGGTGTTCTCGCCCAGGGTCAGCCTGCCGTTCAGCTTCACCTCGTCCACAGCGGTGAACCCCGAGTATTCATTGGCCACGCAGGCGACGCGCTTTTCGAATTCGGCGCCATCGGCGGCGGTCCACCAGTCTCGCAGGTTGCCGTCACCATCGAACTTACGGCCCTGGTCGTCAAAACCGTGCGTCATCTCGTGGCCGATCACCATGCCGGCGCCGCCATAGTTCAGAGCGATGTCGCGCCGCGGGTCGAAGAAGGGCGGCTGCAAGATCCCCGCTGGGAAATTGATGCTATTGCTCTGCGGGCTGTAGAACGCGTTGACCGTGGGGGTGGTCATGGTCCATTCGGTCTTGTCGGTGGGCTTGCCGATTTTTTCGATGCGCTGCTGGTAGCCGGCCTCGGCGGCGCGCACGGCGTTGCCGAAGTAATCGTCGCGCGCGATGGTGAGTTTGCCGTAGTCCCGCCAGTTTTTCGGGGCGCCGACGTTGTTGGTGATGGCTTTCAATTTTGCCAGTGCCGCTTTTTTGGTAGCGTCGGTCATCCAGGGAAGCTGTTGAATGTCCTCACCCATCGCCTTTTCCAACGCATCCACCAACTGCGTGATCTTGGCCTTGGCGTCGGCGCCGAAGGTCAAGTCGATATACTTCCGGCCCAGCAGGTCGCCCAACTGGCGATCCACGGTGGCTACGCAGCGCATGGCACGAGGCCGCTGCTCTTTGGCGCCGGTCATGTAACGGCCCCAGAAATCGAAGGCCTCGTTTTCGAAAGCCGCGGGCAGTTGCTCGGCGTGCTGGCGAAGGAATTGGTAAGAAAAATAGGCCTTCCAGGAATCGATGGGTTGGGACGGCAAATCCATGCCGATCTGCTTCACGAAGTCCGGTTGGCTCACGTTCAGGCTGTCGAAAGCCGGCGCTGCCACGCCCTTGAAATAGTCCTCCCATGGGAATTCCGGCGCCAGTTCGGCCAGTTGCTGCCGGGACATGATGTGGTAGGTTTTGTTGGGATCGCGGAGAGAGACGCGGTCGGCGGCCGCCTTGGCAAGAATGGTTTCGAACCCGAGCAGCGCCTGCGCCTTCGTGCCGGCTGTTTCCGCGGAATCGCCCGCCAACTGGAACATGTTCTTGGCGTGTTGCACAAAGCGGTTGCGCGTTTCCACGGATTTGGCATCGGTCTTGAGGTAGTATTCGCGGTCGGGCATAGAGAGGCCGCCCTGCCCCAGCGTGGCGATGGTGCGGCTGGAATCCCTGGCATCGGGACGGGCGCCGAAGGTGAAGACAACCCCAATTCCCGCGCGGTGCAGACGGATGATCTCCCCAAGGATGTCCGGCTCGGATTCCATGGCGGAAATTCGAACCGGAGGACGTTCTGTGAGCGCCCACGAATTCCGCCAGTTTTCAGTCAGGACCGTGGCGCGGCGGCGGCTTAACTGACCACTGAGCACTGACAACTGACCACTGACTTTCCGCGGCTCAATCGCTCCACGGCTTCACTTCGCCGCCCAGTCCCTTGTAGCCGTTCGTCATGCGCTCCGCAATCTTGGCCCACACGGCGGGGTCGCAGCCCTTCCATTGGGCCACCGGGCGGTTGCCAAGGTATGGCAGGTCGGTAACACCCATTTTGCTGGAGAAGAATCCGCTCACGGTCAGGTCGCGGAACCGGTTGAAGAACCGGACCCATCGGGCGTCCCCGGCGGCCGCGCGGGCGGGCCAGGCAATGCGGTCCAGTATCTGTTTCTGCTGGTCCGGCGCGGCGACGGCGAAATCCTTGCCGGACAGCCGGTTGGATTCCTGGTCCAGCCACGCCAGCCCGCCCTGGATCTGGGCCACTGGCGCATCGGTACCATCTTCGTGCCGCCGGAAATCCAGCCAATCGTCGATAAACTCGGGCACGCCGGCTTGGGTGGCGCTACCGCTGCGTTCGTCGGCCGGAATCAGCAGGTCGCAGAGCACATGGACGGCCCGCCATTGATGCTCGTCGAAGACCTTGCGCTGGTAGGGCGCTTTGGTGGCCCCCTGGGCGACCGGGGCCGCGGCCGCTGGAGCGTGCGCGGCGTGCGTTTGGTCCGCGGTTTGGCCCGCAGCCACGCCTGCCGCCGCCGCGGCCGTGCCCGCGATTTGGAACAGATCGCGGCGGCTGACTGTCTTGCCGGTGGTGTTACTTGGGGCGCTATTTCCGGCGTTATTTATTTCCACGGCCTTCTCCTCCTCCGCTCACTCCCAGATTGCGTTTCTTCACCTGGTCCAGAATGTAGTCCGAAGTGCGCCAGCCCAGCGCTGTGATGCTGAGGGTGGGGTTCTTGTCGGCATTGCTGGCAAACGGCGCCGCGTCGGTAATGAACAGATTCCTGCAATCCCAAGCTTGGCAATACTGGTTGAGCACCGAGGTCTTGGGGTTGTCGCCCATCTTGGTGGCGCCCACTTCGTGGATAATCTCGCCGCCGCGCGCGATCCCCCAGTTGCTGCCGGCGCCCGCACTGGATGAGACTCT
>Ga0210402_10003088_pt1 | contig 15807 bp, 14 predicted proteins | sample IncBWC7MmetaG_FD_161055 | JGI IMG/M metagenome (GOLD analysis project Ga0210402, IMG submission 161055) | Forest soil microbial communities from Barre Woods Harvard Forest LTER site, Petersham, Massachusetts, United States - Inc-BW-C-7-M | ecosystem: Environmental > Terrestrial > Soil >...
TTTCCATCCAAAATTCCTATCGTTACAGGGACTCCGCCCGATTCCCGCACTGCAGCTTCCATCGCCCGTGCCGTCTCGATGTTTTGCGGCCGCGGCAGCCCGTGCGCGATTACCGTGGACTCCAACGCAACAACCGGCTTGCCCGTCGCCAGCGCTTCGCGCGCCTCTTCTCTGATTTCCAAAACGTCCATCGCTCGAAATCCTCTCGTTTGACAATGATAGACTACGCCATCAATGCCTTTCCGCGACGCGATCGTAGTTATTGGCGACATCAACGTGGATGTTCTCGGCGCCGTGGACCGCTGGCCGCAGCCTGGCGACGATTGCCTTGCGCCGCATCTGGAAATGCATCTCGGCGGAGTCGGCGCAAACTGTGCCATCGCACTCTCTCGTTGGGGCATACGGCCGCGACTGGTCGGATCCGTCGGCCAAGACGAATTTGGCAAGTTTGTTCGCCGCATTCTTCGTGAGCAAGGCCTCGAAGTGCAATGGATTCAATCCACGTCGGCGGCGATGACCGGACTTTTCTACATCAATGTAACTCCCGACGGCCAGCGTACTTTCTTCGGCAGCCGTGGAGCCAACATGCTCGTCCGCAAGCCACCACGCCCACATGTCCTGTTTCATCGAGCTGCGGCTCTTCATCTCGTAGGCTATGATTTTCTCACTCCAATCATGGAAGCTACGGCGCGTTATCTCCACAAATCCCTTCGCGATCGCGGCGCTTTCCTTTCTCTCGACGTCGGCCCCGAGCCCAGCAGGCTGATTCCGCGAAAACTTTTACAGCTCGCAAGCCAGGTGGATATTCTTTTCGCGAATAGAGCGGAATCGTTTTCGCTCACTCAAGAGCACGATCCCTGCAACGCCTTGCGCAGCTTGCTCAACTCCGGAGCAAAAGACGTCGCTCTGAAACTTGGCAAGGACGGCTGCCTGATCTTCCACGAAGGCGCAGTGAAGCAGGTTCCACCGTTCCTTGTGAAAGTGGTTGACTCCACAGGAGCCGGTGACGCATTCGTCGCGGCGTTTTTGCAGGCGCGCCTCCGTGGATGGTCTCATCCCGAAGCTGCTCTTGCAGCTAACGCTGCGGGCGCAGCCGCCGCAAAAATCGTGGGCGCTGGAGAAAATCTGCCTCATGTGCGAGACATCGTTCGCGTCCTGCAAAATCCGCTTTCGGACCCCGAGTGGGATATGGTTCGCCGTAACATCCTCGCGAAAGCTCAATCCGCAAAACGGTTGTTTCGATAAGTTCAACTCTCCTAGTGTAAGAAATGGCGCAAGCCGGTGAAGACCATCGCTAAGCCCAGGCGGTCGCAGGTGGCGATAACGTCGTTATCACGTACAGACCCGCCGGGTTGGATGAAAGCTTTTGCGCCGGCTTTGGCGGCTTCTTCGACTCCATCGGGAAACGGAAAAAACGCATCTGAGGCGACGACGCTGCCCTCGAGCGACGACTGCGCTTTCATCACAGCGAGTTTGACGGAGTCCACGCGGCTCATTTGGCCCGCACCGACACCAAGCGTGGCTCCATCTTTCGCAAAAACGATTGCGTTGGATTTCACGTGCTTGGAAACTTTCCACGCAAATTTCATCGTGGACACTTCCTCGACGGTGGGCTGCCGCTTTGTAACTATTTTCAATTTGTCGTCTTCGAGTTCGCCAAGGTCCGGCTGTTGAATCAGCATGCCGCCGAGAATTCGCTTGAGCTGCGGTTCACGCTCTGGGTCGAGACCGTTTGCCGGCAATTCCAGTAAGCGAAGATTTTTCTTTGCGGCGAATATTTCCTTCGCCTTCGCGTCAAATCCCGGGGCGGCGATGCATTCAACGAACAGCTTTGCCACTTCCTCGGCCGTTGCCGAGTCCATAACGCGATTGAACGCGAGGACGCCTCCAAATGCGGAAACGGGGTCGGATGCGAGCGCCTTGAGATAGGCGTCGCGCAAGGTGGATTGCTCCGCAGTGCCGCAAGGGTTGTTGTGCTTGATGATGACCGCGGCAGGCTGCTTAAATTCGGCAACGAGGCTGCGCGCTGCTTCTAGGTCTACGAGATTGTTATAGGAAAGCTCTTTTCCCTGAAGCTGTTTGGCTGCGGCCAGACCATCCGGCGTTTTTCCCGCGGGTACGTAGAGCGCGGCGGCCTGGTGCGGATTTTCTCCGTAGCGCAATTCCTGCTGTAAGCGAAAAGCGAGATGAACGCGTTCGGGAAGAACGGGCTTTGCCGCGAGCTCAACCTGATGGCCGCTGGCGACAAGGCGTTCGAGTTCCATCGTGATGAGCCCGTCGTAGCGCGAAGTGGTGGCAAAGACTTTGCGGGCAAGTTCGAGGCGCGTGGCAAGCGAAGTTTCGCCTTTCTTTTCGAGTTCCATCGCGACGCGGTCGTAGTCGGCGGGATCGCTGACGACTGTCACACTTTCGAGATTCTTTGCAGCAGAGCGAAGCATCGTGGGTCCGCCGATATCAATGTTCTCGATCAGTTCCTCCGCGGTGAGGCCGGATTTTGCGGCGGTCGCTTCAAACGGATAGAGATTGACGACGACGAGATCGATGGGCGCGATGCCATGTTCGGCGGCTTGCTTTTGATCTTCGGCAAGATTGCGGCGAAAGAGAAGTCCGCCGTGAACTTTTGGATGGAGCGTTTTGACGCGGCCGCCGAGCATTTCCGGCCAGCCGGTGAATTCCGAAACGTCTTTCACGGGCACTCCGGACTCACGCAACAATTTCGCCGTTCCACCGGTGGAAAGAATTTCAACCCTGAGCGCCGCAAGCCGTCTGGCGAATTCCAGAACACCGGTCTTGTCAAAGACGCTGATGAGCGCGCGCTGCACTGCTGCCATGCGAATCCTCCATCAAATTACAAACGAGTAGTGTAGCGGGAGAAGCGGAAGTAATGAAGCAAGGAGGTAGTTAAGAATGTAATCCGGCCCAGATTTTGGCGATGTGGTGGTCGTCGTGTTCGGCGACGAAGTAGAGGTGGTCCACGAGGCGCATGGGCTGTTGGAGGCGGGGATGCAAGAGGGTGCGGGAGAACTGGGCCGGTTGTAGCGCGTCGAGTTTGCCTGCTAGTGCTGTCCGCGCTGTTCTGAACTCTTGCAGAAGATCCTGAATGCCGCGCGCGTTGTGATTCGCCTCGTGAGTCTTGCGATTTTGCAGATCGGCAGCTGTCAACTGCGCTTTCCCTTTGACAAAATCGTCCACGCGGGCACTCCACAAGGATTCGAGGTCGAGCAGGTGACCCACTTGCTCCTGGATCGACCATTTCCCTTCGTGACGCGCGATTAGGATGTCCCGAGAGCAATCGCGAACCATTTCTTCAAGGCGGGCAGGAGTCCCGCGCAACCTGACGCAAAGATTCGGAAAGAGCTCTGCTGGAAAACCAAATTCGAATTTTCGCGCGAACCACTGACCGGAATCGCTCATGCGAAAATTTTAACCGGAATGGGAAATTTCAGAACGAACACAAAGCTGGCACACCAAGACTGCCAAGGGGCAATTTGGCTTCCTTGCAAAGCGATCGGCTAGCCTTCGCCGCCCTCGTCGCCCGGTTCGACCCCGCACGTGTGCCATGCCTCATCCTGCGAGTGGGCGGAGCAAAGCCAGCGCTCGCAGCGGTCGCAGAAAACAGAAGCGACCTCGTTGCAGGGTTCATCCAAAGGCGAGACGGCTTCGCAGGCGGTTTGGGTTTGCCTTTCCTGGAAAGGTTCCCGAGCCGGTTGAGGTTTCATGTGGCACCTGCTTTGCGGGATTGTACTCCTGAGGCGAATGGGCACCAGAGTTTTTTTGGGGTCACATTACCGGAGCATTTGGCGAGGCGGGAGGGGGTGTGCTACGCTTTCGCTGCGCAAGATAAGACCCGGCAACGCGCCTCGCAAGTCCCAGCGCCGCGTACGTTCTCTTCCAGTTTCTTCTCCTCTGCCAACGGAAGGGAAAGGTTTCTTTGCAGGCCGAGCCGGTGTCCCTGAGGACGAAAAGAAGGCTATGGCCGCACGACAGGCAACGCAAAGGACCGAAAAGATGCCAGTAGAGATCAAGCTGGCGCACTCGCCGGATTCCGACGACGCGTTTATGTTCTACGCGCTGGCGACGCACAAGCTAGCGACACCCGGCTACAAATACACGCACATTTTGAGCGATATTCAGACGCTGAACGAAGCGGCGCTGACGGAGACGTATGACGTTACTGCGGTGAGTTTCGCCGCGTACCCTTCGATTCGCGACAAGTACGTGCTGCTCGATTGCGGCGCGAGCTTCGGCGAAGGCTACGGCCCCATCGTCGTCTCGGCGAAGTCCATGAAGAAAGAAGACATCAAGGGCAAACGCATCGGCGTTCCCGGGCTAAAGACGACTGCGTATTTGTCCTTGAAACTTTACGAACCGGACTTCGAAGCGGTGGTGATGCCGTTCGACAAGATTTTGGACGCAGTGCAAAACGAGTTGGTCGAAGCGGGGCTGCTGATTCATGAAGGGCAGCTCATGTTTCCCCAGATGGGTCTGCACAAGGTGCTGGACATGGGCGTGTGGTGGCAGGAATTGACCGGATTGCCGCTTCCGCTGGGCGGGAACGCAGTGCGGCGGTCCCTTGGGCCAGACATGGGGCGGCTGATCGCGAAAACGATCCGCGAGAGCGTGGAGTATGGACTTGGGCATCGCGACGACGCACTGAAGTACGCCATGCAATTTGCGCGCGACATGGAAACGGAACTGGCGGACCAGTTCGTGGGAATGTACGTAAATAAGTGGACGCTCGGCTACGGCGAAAAGGGAAAATTGGCAGTGACGGAGCTGATTCAGCGTGGAACGAAAGCTGGATTGCTGCCTGGCCCGGCCAAAGTGGAATTCCTCAGCGAGGCCTAAAGCCTTTTCTTTCCGTTGGGTACAACCTGTACCAAAAATCACTAAAGTTTTGAAAGAAGCTGCCGATTAGTCTTGCGGGGAATTGCGAGCTTTTGCCCCGCAAGCGCGCAAGATCGCGCGCGGCCCCGGATCGGGGGAAATCGTGGCTTTGGTGGACCTTGTTCAGCAGGCGCAACGCCTGTTCAACCAAACCCTGGGGAATCAGGAAGGCAGCGATAGCTCGACGAGAACGCAGCGGCGACATGCCGCGCAGAATTCAGACGCGAGTGGGCAGGATGAGTTTCAGCCGTCCTCGGGAAACTCTGCTCACGACGCGGGCCTGTTTCAGGTGAAGCAGCAAGCGGTGTTTTCAGCGACAGCGACCGTGGTGCTGGCGCAGAACGGCGGGGCTCAAAATGCAGCGCCACCAGCTCCGGCGGCGAGCCCCGTGAACACCACAACAACCGACGACCCTGAAATATTTACTGAGTTGCAGAGCTTGAATACGTCGCTGATCGCGCTGGGACTAACTCAGGAGGAGATTAGCGTTGTGGATCGCGTTGCAGAGTTGATTAAGAATTTCAGTCCAGCGGCATATGCGAGCCTGGTGAATCAGCTTCAGGTTCTTGCAAAAGAGTCAGGACAGAGTAGCGCGACGAATGCCGAGACCAATGGCCCGTCAACGGCTGTGGCAACGAATAGTCTGGCGACAACGGCTGAAAACAGCACAGCAGGAAATACCCAAGCCGGCGGCGGATTTACGCTCGAGGCGTTTTCGATTAAGTTCGCGGGTGTAGATGAGGTTTTGCGACAAAATGGCAATGGGAACAATGCGAAAGACGGAAAGGTTCTTTTTTCAGCGTATACGCTTCGGGTCAGCGAAGCGAAACTGACTTTCAACAATCAAGTAACGGGACAATCGGCGCAGATTCAGGTACCGCAAGCGGTTGCTCCGGCGACGACGACTTCACTGGCAACAGCGGCGACCGCATAGATTTTCTGCACCCATGCCTTTCCAAATCGGCGGTATAGATACTTCGCCACACCACACGTAACGTCTTGACGCATCGTTTCTTATCCCGTACTGTTTTTGCGCAATCATGAAATCTGCTTGTCTGCTCCCTGTGTGGAGTTCCCTGCTCGCATTTGTTTTTCCATTCACTATTCCTGCGTTCGCGCAAAACGCGGCTGAATATCGCGAGCGCGCCGAGACAGAACAGTCCTGGCCAAAACAAGCGGTGCGGGCCGCGCACGGCATGGTGGCAACCGACGAAGAGCTTGGCTCCCGTGCTGGCGTGGAGATTTTGCAAAAGGGTGGAAATGCGGTTGACGCAGCGGTGGCGACTGCCTTCGCACTGGCGGTCGTCGAGCCCGCGGCGGGGAATATTGGCGGCGGTGGATTCATGCTCGTCCGGCTCGTCGATGGGCGAACTACATTTTTGGATTATCGGGAAGTGGCTCCAGACCGTGCGACGCGCGACATGTACATTGGCGCCGATGGAAAACTCGACCCGGAAGCTTCCACAATCGGATACAAGTCGGTTGCCGTGCCCGGAACTGTTGCTGGACTTGCGCTTGCGCTGAAAACGTACGGCACGATGAAACTGGCCGACGTCATGGCACCCGCGATTCGGCTGGCCGAAGACGGGTTTACCGTAAGCCCAAAACTGGCGGCGGAGTTTGCTGAAGAACGAAAAGATTTGCAGCGGTTTTCTATCTCGCGCAGGATTTTCCTGAAAGACGGCGCAATGTTTCATGCGGGCGAAACGCTGAAACAGCCGGAGCTTGCGGCGACACTGAAACGAATTGCCAAAAACGGGGCGACGGAATTTTATCGCGGGGAAACCGCGCGGATGATTGCAGACGACATGGCGATGCTCGGCGGGCTGATTACGCTGGAGGATCTGGCGAACTATCAGCCGAAAGTGCGCGAGGCGCTGCATACGCGATACGAAATCGATGGGCACAAGTGGGACGTGTTGAGCGCGCCGCCGCCCAGTTCAGGTGGTGTAGCCGTGATTGAAGCGCTGAACATGCTGGAAAGTGTGCCGCTGAAAGGGTGGGATGACGCGGCGAGCGTGCACACAACAGCGGAAGTGATGCGGCGCGTATTCGCGGATCGCGCTGCGTATCTGGCTGATCCGGATTTTGCGAAGGTGCCCGTTGATGGATTGACGAGCCCGTGCTATGCAAAAGAATTGCGCGCCACGATTGATGCGGCGCATGCGTCGTCCAGCAAAACGATTCACGCCGGGCAGCCGCACGTTTGCGGAATGGAAGCGCGTGCGGCGGCTCCTCAGGAAGTCAGCTCGAATGATGGGCCGCACACGACGCATTTCTCTGTTGTGGATGCGGCGGGAAACGCAGTTGCCAGCACGTTTACGTTGAACGACAGCTATGGCTCACACATGACTTCTAGCGCCGGTTTCTTGATGAACGATGAAATGGACGACTTTACGACGCAGCCGGGCGTCCCGAATGCGCTGTACGGATTGATTCAATCGGATGCGAACGCAATTGCGCCAGGGCACCGGCCCCTTAGTTCGATGACACCAACTATTCTGGTGCGCGACGGTAAATTGAGCTTCGTTACGGGGTCGCCGGGCGGGCCGCGAATTATTTCTGCGGTGCTGCTCACTGTGATCAACTGGATGCGGCTAGGGATGGAGGCGCAAGCTGCGATTAACGCGCCGAGATTTCATCATCAATGGTTGCCGGATAGGATCGTAATGGAAAATCAGTTCTCATCGCAGGTCCAGAGTGCGTTGAATGCAATGGGACATTCGACGCGGAAAATCGGACACATTGGCCTTGTCAATGCCATTGGGATCGACGTAACGACTGGGGAACGCCTTGGCGCAGCCGATCCACGCGACGAGGGTTCTGCCGTGGGATACTAGTCTCGAACAAAGTTAAGGACTCTTGGGTCACGCGAATGCAACGCATCCTTTCTACGTATTTGTCTGTTTCGAGGAAATTGACGCCGGAGTTTCTCGCACAAGTCGCGGAGAATGGCTTCACCGCGGTAGAAGTTTTTTGTTCTCGCGCGCATTTTGATTATTCCAGCAATGATGAAATTCGCGCGCTGGCCGGCATGCTCGAACACCATCGCTTACAGCTCGCTTCCCTGCATGCGCCCACGAGCAAAGACACCAGTGCCATGCGCGAAAGCGGAATTCCTCTTTCCGTTTGCGAAGTGGAACGCGTGCGGCGGATCGAGGCGATGGACGAGCTGAAGCGCGCAATTGACGTGGCGGAAGAGTTGCCATTTTCCCGCATGGTGCTGCACATGGGCGGTTCGCGCGAAACGGCGGACCCGCGCAAACGCGATGCGGCGTTCAGCACGCTGGAGCATCTTGTTCTGCACGCAAAACATGTGGGAGTCACACTTTGCGTAGAAAACACCGTAAGCGAAATGGGCCAGCCCGCTTATCTGAGAGCGTTTGTGGACGAAACACGGCTCACCGGCTTGCGATTTAACTTTGATATCGGCCACGCACATTTAAGCGATGGGCCAGAGGCCGAACGCATCGAAAAAGCATTCGAACCGATGCGCGAACTCGTAGCTAGCGTCCACTTGCACGACAATCACGGCGAAAAAGACGAGCACCTGTCGCCGTACGATGGCTCGATTGATTGGGGCGTGGCAATTCCGATCCTACAGAGTGCCACTGAGAAAAATCTGGCGATTACTTTGGAACTGAAAGAAAAAACCGGCGCCGACGCACCGGGAATGACCGAACAACTTGCCTCCGCCCGGACCGCCATGGACCGCTTCGAAAAAGAGCTGCGCTGAACTATTGCCAAAAACAAAAAGGCCGGGGAAACCGGCCTCCTTGCGCAAGGCATTCGGTAAGTGAAGCTTACGTGCCGATGTATTGGACGTGTACGTAGCCGCCGGTGTGAATGTTGTAGAGCAGATACCAGCCGGGGTGATCGGAGTCTTCGTACACGGTGTAGTCGTCACCGCATGTCCAGCACCAATCCGCGCATAGGTCCCAATCCCACGAAGCGATTTCGAACCCGAAGCCACCGGGAAACCAGAAGCGCCGATGATCGCGGTCAAAACGAAGCACGTTGTAGCGGTACGACGGGCCAAAGTGTTCGAAATGTCCGTGTTCGAACGGATGCGCAATCACGTAGCGCTTGTCGTTCGGCCGGTCGTGGCCGTACCAATGATCGTTCGCTACGTGTGGCACGGAATTGACGCGGTTGTCATGCCGCTCGACTTCTGGTTTGGCGTGAACATCGCGCTTGGGCGGCGGCGCCTCCGGAATACGTCCCTGATTTGCGCGAGGATTTTCGTGATGTTCCTCACGGTGTTCCTCAGGGCGCTGCGCAAATGCAGGTAGTGCAAGCAAAAGGGCCAGGGCTGCAGGAACTGCGAAACGATACCTCATCGGTTTCTCTCCTCCTTGCACGCAAGTAGCCTGGCACTTGCGCGGCAAAGCATGAATATTTGAATAGCCACCACTGGGCATTGACTATCTGTTAGTGCGACGTATGAGTTGTGGCTCTGGGGTACAAACGCATCTCGAGCGAGCAACAGGGAGAACGCGCGACGGAGATTTCTTAGAAGCTCGGAGGCCGCTCGCCAGCTACAGCAAAGGCGCGCTCAAGAGCGATGCCCGCCGTGCACAAAGTGCCTTCTTCGAAAAGACGGCCCATCAATGTGACACCATGGGGAACGCGGCGAGGTGGATTGAATCTGGGCAGAGGATTCTTGGGGTCGGGAGCCCAATCGCTCCGCGCTTCGGAGACTTGCACGAAACCGGCGCGCAACGTGAGCGATGGGTGACCGGTGAAATTTGTGATGGTGAGCATTTCGTCCCGCAGAGACGGCACGAGAAGAAGATCCACCTCCGAAAAAACGCGAGCCATCTCTTGCGCCACTTTGCGGCGAAAACGGTCTGTCTGCACGAAATCAACAGCAGAAAGAAATCGCGACTGGCGAAAAAGATTTGGCCAGGCATCAGGCACCTGTGCCTTCAACTGATTCAGGCCGCCACTGAGCGTCAATTCTTCAAAAGCTGCCGCGCCTTCCGCGAACAGAATGAGTTGCAGCGAATCATAGGGCCAATCGGGAATGGAGACCTCAACCGGCGTCATCCCAAGCTTTTTTGTGGTCTCCAGCGCCGCGCGGTCCACGTCCGTGGCTGGATTTTGTTTCATCCAGCCCGGGAAGTAACCAACGCGCAGGCCTTTGATGGAGGCGCTTGCGTCAAATTCCAGTTTGCTGCCCACGGTGGAGAGATCGCCGGCATCAGGACCGGAAATAGCGCGAAGAACAAGAATTGCGTCTTCGACGGAACGCGTCATCGGGCCAAGCTTGTCGAGCGACCAGCAAAGCGTCATCGCACCCGTGCGTGGAACGCGGCCAAAGGTGGGGCGAAGTCCAGTAACACCGCAGCGCATCGCAGGGCTGACGATGCTGCCGCCGGTTTCGCTGCCGATCGAAAAGCCCACGAGTCCTGCGGCCGTCGCGGCGCCCGGTCCTGCGCTGGAGCCCGACGCGCCTTCTTCCAACAGCCACGGGTTCATCGTTTGGCCGCCGAACCAAATGTCATTCAGGGCAAGCGCACCGAGACTGAGCTTGGCGAGCAGGACAGCGCCAGCCTCGTGCAACCGCTTCACCACAGCAGCGTCTGCGGTTGGCACGCGCGTGCGGAATGGCTCCGCTCCGTAGGTCGTACGAATCCCGGCCGTGTCGAGGAGATCCTTTCCGCCCCAGGGAATTCCGTGCAACGGCCCGCGATATTTTCCGGCCGCGATTTCGGCGTCGGCCTTTTTTGCTTGGGTGAGGGCGAGTTCACTGGTGAGAGTTATGATGCAATGCAATTTCGGATCGAAGCGCTCGATGCGCCGCAAGTAGATCTGCGTCAAGCGTTCCGAAGTCAGCTTGCGCTGTTCAATCCAGCGGGAGAGTTTGGTGAGCGGCGCAAAGGCCACGTCTTCGTCGTTTTCCGGAAGCGGGCCTGGGTCAGATTGCGAACGGACAAAAACTTCCCTGGTCGGACCGGGCTTTTGGCCAGGGAGAATCGGATTCCATTGTGAATAGGGCGCAACGCCTGATTCGACGGTAACTTTCCGGGGACCCGTGCGGCGCTCATAAACTGAAGCCAAGGTTCTGCGCCAGCTTTCCGCCGCTACGGTTCGCTCGGTGGGAGTCATTTCAAATTGGACAAGTTTTTCGGCTTCCGCAAACGTGCTCGCGGACACCTCTGGCCCAAATGCCGGGCCCGCGCCAAATGCGGGCGGAGCTCCCGCGGGCGGCACAGTCGGACTTTGTGGCTGCGTAGTTGACTGCCCAGCTTGAAGCGAAGCCGCTGCACCGACCAAGCCGATGGAAGTTGTTGTTATGAAATCTCTGCGTGATTGCGATGAGTCCGACATGGTTCCCCCGGGGCCGACATTGTAGCCTGTGGAAGGAGGAAACGCAGTTTCGCAAAGTACGGGCACGCGCGATATCCTAAGAAGTTGGCAAATAGGCCACACGCACCACTGTTGGACGAAGGATGCAATGACGACGATCACCATCGAGCAAGCGGGAAAATACGACGGGCAGGAAGTAACGATCAAGGGCTGGCTCTACAATCTGCGCGAGTCCGGCAAGCTGATCTTCCCTATTTTTCGCGACGGCACGGGAATTATCCAGGGTGTTTGCGCGCTAAAGGAGAGCCCGGAAGCGTTTGAAGCGCTCAAGGGACTGACGCAGGAGTCGAGCGTCATCGTGACCGGGAAAATTCGCGCGGAGCAGCGCGCGCCCGGCGGATTCGAAATGGGCGTCAGCAAGATTCAGATTGTGCAGAAAGTACCGGAGAGCACACCCTTCCCGATTCAGCTCAAAGAGCATGGCGTTGATTTTCTGCTCGACCACCGCCATTTGTGGATGCGCACGCCGCGGCAGGCATCGATCTTGCGCATTCGCGCGGAAGCGATCCGCGCCGCGCGTGAGTTCATGGACAGCCAGGGCTACACGCTGACGGACGCCCCGATGTTTACGCCCGCCGCTTGCGAAGGCACGTCCACGCTGTTCGAAGTGAACTACATTGACGATCAGAAAGCCTATCTGACGCAGTCCGGCCAGCTTTACATCGAAGCGACGGCGATGGCGCTCGGCAAGGTTTACACCTTTGGCCCAACGTTCCGCGCAGAAAAATCCAAGACGCGCCGTCATCTGACAGAGTTCTGGATGCTGGAGCCGGAAGCCGCTTACGCCGAATTGCCGGACATGATGAATTTGGGCGAAGGACTCGTCAGTGCGATTGTCCAGTCCGTGGTGAAAAACAAATCACGCGAACTGGAAGTATTGAAGCGCGACATCGCGAAGCTCGAAAACATCAAGCCGCCGTTTCCCCGCATTTCCTACGAAGAGGCCATCGAAGTTTTGCAGAAGGCCGGCAACCCCGCAAAGTTTGGGGACGATTTCGGCGGCGATGAAGAAACCCTCATCTCCAAGAACTTTGACCGGCCCGTGATGATTCACCGCTATCCTACCGCTATCAAAGCGTTCTACATGCAGCCGGATCCCGAGCGCCCTGACCTGGCACTTGCGTTTGACGTGATCGCTCCTGAGGGCTACGGCGAAATCATCGGCGGCAGTCAGCGCATCCACGACTACGATTTGCTCCTTAAACGCCTGAAAGAGCACAACTTACCAGAAGAACCGTTTCAGTGGTATCTGGACCTGCGTCGCTACGGCAGTGTGCCTCATGCAGGCTTCGGGCTTGGCCTGGAGCGTACCGTAGCCTGGATCTGCGGTACCGAACACATTCGCGAGGTCATCCCCTTCCCCCGCATGATTTACAGGGTGTATCCTTAAGTCTCCACGGCAATTAGGAGTGGCAAGCCAGGGAACAGCAGGAGGCGCGGGTAGCGTTTCCGGGCGTTCCGCAACAGGCCTTGCCACCGAACTCGGAAAGCAAAATGTCGCAAAAAGTGCGAATCATTGGTGTGCCCATGGACCTGGGCCAAAGCCGCCGCGGTGTGGATATGGGCCCCTCCGCCCTGCGCGGAGCGGGCTTGCAGGCCGCTATTAAGAAGCTCGGCCACACAGTCGAGGACATCGGCAACCTGGAAGTAAAACAGCCGGAAGAGATGCCCGTCGGCGAAAAACGCGCCAAGTATCTGCAGGAGATTACGGAAACCTGTCAGGACATCTGCAGGACCGTGGAAAAATCGCTAGGCGAAGGGTTTGTGCCACTCGTGCTCGGCGGCGACCACTCCATTGCGGCCGGAGTTGCTGCGGGAGTGGCTTCGCATTTCCGCAAAGACAAAAAAGAAATCGGCTATCTCTGGCTTGACGCGCACGGCGACATGAACACGCCGGACTCGTCTCCCTCAGGCAACGTGCACGGAATGCCGCTCGCGGCCATCATGGGATACGGCGCGGAGGAGCTGGTGAATTTGGGCGGATTCAAGCCGAAAGCCGAGCCGGGGAACATCGTTATCGTCGGCGCCCGCGACCTGGATGCTCAGGAACGCAAAATTGTAAAGAAATCCGGCATTCACGTTTTCACGATGCGCGATATTGACGAGCGCGGCATGCGCGACGTCATGTCCGAAGCGCTGAAGTACGCCATGGATGATACCGCCGGCGTCGCCGTAAGCCTCGACATGGATTTTGTGGACCCAACCGACGCACCGGGAGTCGGCACTCCGGTACGCGGCGGCGTAACTTACCGTGAAGCCCACCTGGCCATGGAAATGATCGCAGACAGCGAAGCCATGGTTTCGCTCGAAGTCGTCGAAATCAATCCCATTCTCGACGAGCACAATCGCACGGCGCTGCTCGGTGTGGAGCTGGTGCTCTCTGGCCTAGGCCAAAAGATCCTTTAGTTTGCCGTAGTCCTCTCAATACCGAACGTAAAGCATCCAGCGGTCGTGCTGTTCACCAGAATGTATTTGACCTCCGGGTTCTGGAACAGTCTTTCGATCACGGGCTCGTAGCGCCCATCTTCCACGTTTTCGCGCGCAAGTAGGTTGCGACCGTTCGCATATGCTTCCAGCGTTCGCGGGCTGTCGCGCAACTCCTCCGGGAATCCCGCATCCTCTGGATACCGCTCGCACGCTGTCCCATGCAGATAGATGGGCCCGGGCTGGGGCAACGATTCCAATCCGAAAAATCGGTCATAGATGCATAGGATTCGTGCGTCCGCCGCAACAACGAATTTGCGCAGGCAGTGCCGGCAAGGCGCGTCGTCCGTGGCCACCTCGGCGTGGACCGGTAAATCATGAAATGGTGAACGTTTCTGGGACCGCACCTTCTCGGCGACTTCGCTTGGTATTGCCACAACTCGAAATGGCGGCATTTCTGTTCCTCCCTGCATCTGCTTCGCGCGCAAGGGCGCGGAATTGCACCTTCATTTTCATCAGGTGTTCACACCGCTTCTATCCGGATTGAAGCGTCAAACGCGCTGCATCTTGATTTACAATAGCGGGCCAGACGGCATTTCCCCTAATTCCCGCATCCATAGAGGAAAAGAAACCCGTCATCTTGGGCTTTCACGCAGTGCTCCCGTCGAGGGAAAAGGATAGTTGCCATGGATAGGCTTGCTTCCCGTTTGCTTGCATTCTTGATGGTTTTGCTCCTGTTGCCTCTGCCCGGTTCCGCGACATGCGGCGGGGGTGGCGGGGGTGGAATGGGCGGCATGCGTGGCGGCGGGGGTGACGAACAGGTGTATCAAGTGCCCTGGAAAGTGGTGCGTCCGCCAAACTCTGTGCCCGCAGGCGGCCTTGCCATCTATTGGTTTCCCTCCTCCGCGGAAGAGTTTCAGAAATCCAGCCTTCGTAATTCGCGCTCACTTTCTCTGTTCGCGTCGCAGTGCGTCGCTATGGGGGTTGTGGACGGACAATCCGGCGATGTTGTGAAAATGGCCGAGGGCGAAAAATTGCCTGTAGCTGTGCTCTCCAAGGCCGATGGCACGGTCATCGGAAAAGCGCAAAGCAAAGATGGATTCCTCAAAGTGGATCAGGTGGAAAAGCTGCTGGAAGGGGAAATGAAGCAGCGCGAAGAAACCATCAAGCAGCAAATGAAGGATGCCAAAGAGAAGGTAAAAGGCGGCGACAAGGAAGGCGCGATCACTTTGTTTCGAACCGTGGCGGAGCAGAAGTGCCTTTTCCCCGGTAAGGCGAAAGACGCTTCGAAAGAGCTAAAGAAACTTGGCGTGGAAACGGGGCAAATGTTTGACGCGCCTGTGATGGACCGCGCGCAGAGCGCGAAGATCGAAGCCGTGATGAAGCGCGGATTGAAAGCAGAGATGGATGAAAAGTACGAGTCCGCGGAAAAATTCTATTCTCAAGCGCGCACCATGGACCCGGCTGACCCTGCGCCGTTGCGCTATCTCGGCGAACTTTACCGGCATCATCTCGGCGATTGGGACAAAGCGCATACGACCTTTGAAGCAATCCTGGCTATGCCCGCTGATCCGCTCTCCCGCGCGGTGGCTATGCATGGCCTCGGCAAAATGACCATTCACGAAGGCGATTTCCAGAAGGGTTTGCACCTAATGGAAGATTCGGTAAAGGAATATCCGCTGGCGCTGGCCTATCGCAATCTTGCGGTGTATTGGAATTCCGAAGGCGACAAAGTCAAAGCCGACGAATACACGCGCGAAGCGACCAAGCTCGATCCCACGGATCCCTATAACCTGATTTTCGCGGCGGCATTTCTGGCCGGAAATGGCCACGGCGAAGAGGCCCTGAAAATCGCCAAGGAAAACGAAGCCATGCTGCCCGCGTCCTACAATCTCGCAGCCATCTACGCGCAAATGGGGCAAAAACAAAAAGCACTGGAACTATTGAAACGCCACTTCTTCCAGTACGAGCGCTATGAAGCCGTACGCACAAAAGAAATGATGGAAGCTCGCGTGGATGAAGTCTTTGTTTCCCTTCGTGAAGATCCAGATTTCCTGGCGCTCACAAACGCCGCCGACGGCAAACTGACTATTCCAAAATCAAAAATGAGTGCACCGGCTAGTA
>Ga0210402_10003089_pt1 | contig 15805 bp, 10 predicted proteins | sample IncBWC7MmetaG_FD_161055 | JGI IMG/M metagenome (GOLD analysis project Ga0210402, IMG submission 161055) | Forest soil microbial communities from Barre Woods Harvard Forest LTER site, Petersham, Massachusetts, United States - Inc-BW-C-7-M | ecosystem: Environmental > Terrestrial > Soil >...
GTTGCGGTGATGCCGCGATCGCCGCCTGGCCCTCGCGCGACAGCATCAAACGCAGGAACTCCCGCGCAACCGGCGACAGCGGAGCCCGGACATAGACAAGCAGGAAGCGGTCGAGGGGATAGCGGCCCGCCATGAGGTTCGCCTCGGTGAGCGCTACCGCCGCGCCGCCGCCGCGCGGAGCGATCGGGACCACGCGTACGCCGGGAACCGCACGCATCGCCGCGGCGAATCCGATCGCGCCCGGATCCGACGCGACCTTGTGGACGACGTCGCTGGATTGCGGGAATCCGGTCATCCGCTCGCCGAACGCCGCTCCTTCCATGGCATTGCGCTGAAACGACAATGCCAGCGGCGTTCCCCGTTCCACGCCGTACGAATGCACTGCGCGCTCCGCCCATGGGCCGTCGAGTCCAAGCTCGCCCCATCGCGAGGTCTCGCCGGTATAGACGCGTCGAAGCTGGTCGACGGTAACCGACGCAAGCGGATTGTCGCGATGAACGAACACGGCGAGAGGTCCGGACAACGCGCGGGGATCGAGCGAGGCGTGCGCGACACGAAACTCGAGCGGATCGGCGCCGACCGTTGCGCGGTACTCGGCCAGTTGCGTCGGGGTGAACTCGGCGCCCATCGGCGCGAATACGGATTCGCCTCGCGCCAGCGCGGCGGGCGCGAAGCGCGTCCCCGGTAGATCGAGCCTGATGCGAATGTCCGGATGTGCCGCGGCAAACAGCGGCACCAGCGCTTCCAGCAGGTCGCGCATGTCGTTGTAACCGACCACGGCGATCGCACCGTCAGCGCCGACGTAACGCTCTGATGTCGGGATCTCGACGTACCGTGGCTCGTAACGCGGAAGCGCCGGGTCCACGCCTGCGGCGTATGACCCGGCGACGGGCAGAAGCAGTAGCGCGGCGAGCGCCCCGCGCACGACGTCCAACAGCACCCGCAGCGCCTTCGATGCAGCTTACTTGGCCGGGTCGAACAGGGCCTTGTAGCTCGAGATCTGCTTGGCCAGACTGTCACGCAAAGCCGTCGACTTCGCGAGGTATTCCTTCTCCGCCGCACTGGTGCTGGGATTCTTCGGATCCTTGAACGCGTAGACGACCAAGCCGATATTTTCTCCGGCCTTATCGCGCATCGGCATCAGCACGACGAATTTCTTGTCGGTATCATTGGTCCGGTGCCAGCGCGGGTCGATGATGGTGATGCCCTTCTTGCTCACGTCGATATCGTCCGGGTCATCCGGGTTACCGATACGGTCCGTGTACGAACCGGCAAACATCGTGTACACGTCTTGCTGTCCCGGTGGAACGCCGTGCAGGGTGATGCTGAGCAACTCGGGGTGCTTCGCCATGGTGTCGTCGGACAGCTTCTGCGCGTAGATCTTCTGCGCGGGCGGCGTCCAGTTCTTCTTCGGCGGGTCCGCGGCCCAAAGCGCCGTGGTACCGAGAACGAGGCAGGCGCCGATGGCGGTGACGGAAACGAGTCTTATGAGTCTGTTCAAGTGTTCCTCCTGAGTCTATAGGGATCGGCAGACAGAAGCGCAGCCATCGTAATTTCTCCACCTTAAATCGACATGAATTTGCGCTGAATTCGGATTCAGGCAAGGTTCCTCCTGCCGAGCGTCGCCCGGCCCGCCGGGCACTGGAATCCGACTCGCGGCAAACACGGCAGCTGAATACGTTTTGGATCAGCGCGGCTAAAGATCGAGGACGAGCATCGCGCTCCTCGCGCGCGAACAGCACGGCGTGAACTGGTCGTTTCTGGTTCGCTCTCCGTCGGATTGATAAAGGTCGCGGTGCTCAGGCTCGCCATCGATTACGCGCGTAAGGCAGGTGCCGCAAACGCCCTGTGCGCACGACGTGGGAATGTCGATGCCGTGCTGCGACAAGGCCGCGACAACGGTCTCGTCTTTTGCGACGCGGTATACCCTTCCGGTGCTCGCGATCTTGACCTCGAACTCGGTGTCGTTTTCCGATGTGCGCACGTCGGACGAGAAGTACTCCCTGTGCACGCGATGCTCGGGCCAGCCATTCTTCCTGGCCGTTGCGATCACGAAGTCCATGAAGCCTTGGGGTCCGCACACGTACAGGTGCGTGTCGCTCTGCGGATTCCTGAGCAACCCCGGAATGTCGATGCGCTGCTCGGGTGCACCGTCATCGAAGTGGAAGGACACACGCTTCGCGAACGCTGATCGCTTGATCCGCTCGAGAAATGCAGTACGCTCCGGGGAGCGAGTGCAGTAATGCATCTCGAACTCCCTGCCGATGTTGTCGAGCCGCTCGGCCATGCAGAGGATGGGCGTGACGCCGATGCCGCCGGCGAGCAGAAGCGATCGCTTGGCGGCGTGCGCAAGGGGAAAGTGATTCTTGGGCTCGCTGATCTCGAGGACATCGCCCTCCTGAATGTCGTCGTGCATCGCATTCGAGCCGCCACGCGAACTGGGCACGCGCAGCACGCCGATGAGATAGCGGTGCGTTTCGCGAGGATCGTTGCAAAGCGAGTATTGGCGGACGAGGCCGTCCCGCACGTGCACGTCGATATGCGATCCGGCACTGAAGTTCGGCATCGCGTTGCCGAGCGGGTCAGCGAGTTCGAACGTGCAGATGTCCATTGCTTCTGCGCGTTTGTTGGCGACCTGCACGCTCAGCCGTGCTCCTCCGGTGGTTTTCCGGAATTTGCGGCGCAGGTAGCTGCTGGCGCCGGTATACGCGAGGACGGGCACGCTCAACGCGCCGAAGAGGAGCACCAGCGGACCGAAAAGCCCGCCCACCTCACCGGTGTGCCACGACAGCGTCCAGAAGTAGACCTTGTGGCCGAGCGAGCTCTTGTCATAAGGCGTGTATCGAAGGGTGTCGCCGCTGTACGCGTCGAGAAAGAGGATCGTGCGCGCATTCGCATGCGGCGCGTCACGAGCGATTGCGAAAATCTCGACGGGGTCGTTGGGCTTGGATGGAAAATGCAGGAGCGCTTCCCTGGGATTCGGAACAAGCGCCTGGGTCCGTTGCCAGTACGTCTCCATCGGCAGGCGCTCGGCGCCCTGAATGGGCGTCGATCGCGGCTTTTTCTCCGGGCCCGGCGAGCCCATCAGCGCGTAGATGCCGTTTCTGTACCAGTCGAAGGACTGCGGCAATCCTGTCAGCGCGCTCGAAAGCACGATAAGACTCGCGTAGAGACCGATGATCTTGTGCCGATTCAAGGTCCGCTCGCGACCGGTCAGACGAGGGTTGAGCCTCGCCGCCGCCTTGAGTGCGCGCAGCCGCCGCGGCCACCACATGTAGAGGCCGCCGGCGGCGAGGACGAACACAAAAAGGATCGCGGTCGTGCCGCCGATCAGATTGCCTCCCTCGACGAATCTGAAGCGGTGCAGCTGCTCCATGAACGCAAGAAAGCCGCCGTATCGGGGACGCTGGCCAACCACGTCTCCCGTGCACGGATTCATGAACACGTCGTCCTGGAACTCCGGATCGCTCATGCGAATCTGCGTCGACGGAATGCGTGCGGCACGCTCCTCGCTCCCGGTTATGCGGATGTAATCAAGCTCTCCCGCCGGCTGCGCAGCGCGGGCGTTGACGACAAGCGTGTCGAGCGGCACCCGATTCGCGCACGCGGGCACGGTGAGGAGCTCGCTGTTGACAATAGGCTCGAGGTGCGGTCGATAAGCGATGAGCGAACCGGTGATCGCCATGAACACCAGCACAAGTCCGACCGTCAGCCCTGTCCAGCGATGCGCCTGCAGAACGAGCGTGCGAACGGTAGGCATCATCGATTGCCGGGTTGCCGCCCCGGAACGCGCAGCGCCGGCGAACCTGCCGCGCTTCGGGGGCGGGCCAGGTTCGTCGCCGAGGGCTCCGCTAGCGTGCATTGCTGCTCCTCAACGCTTCATCGACGAATCGGTTGGTATACGTTTGCTCGACTTTGACCGATTTGTATTTCGGGTTGAATTCGGACAAGACACGCCATTCCGTTTCCGCGCCGTCCACGGGCATCCTGCCGTCGTTGGCGAACATCGGAATCTCCTGCTTCAGTACCTTCAGGTACGCTGCGCGATCCTTGCCGCTGATCTCGACTGGAATCACTCCCGCGATCTCTTCGGCACTGTGCGAGTTGATCCACTTGAGCGTGCGCACGAATGCATTGGCGAGATGCTGCGCGATCTCGGGATGCGAGTTCACCCGGTCGGTCGTCATGTACACCGTCGCCGAAGGAAACAGCGTGCCGAGATGCTTTTTCGTGCCCTCGACCGTCGTAAGGTCGGCAAACACGGTGGCCGCGCCCTGGGACTCGTAAAAATCGCCGTCCGGCGTCGGCGCGACCACCAGATCGGCAGCGCCGCTCGTAAGCGTCGCGAGAATCTTGTCCTTGCTTTCGTTGGCGATGCGCGTGTAGTCGGCGATGCGATTTCCGCCCGCGAGCATCAAAGCATTGGCGACGGTCGTCTTCGACGAACCCGCGCCACCAGCGATGATCCGGCTTCCCTTCAAGTCCGCGACCGTTCCGTATTTCTGCCTGGCATGATTCGCGACCAGCACCTTGGCTCCCGGCGTTACGCCAAGCGTGACGATCGCTTCGAAGTTCCTGCCCTCCGACTGGTTGACGATGTTGTGATGGTAATACGCCATGACCGCATCGACCCGTCCGTCCATGAGCATGTCGGCGGTGGAGACGTCGTCGCGAATGTTCATCACCGTAACCACGACGCCATCGCCTTTGAGATAGCCGAGCCGCTCGGCGATCACGATCGGAAAGTTGCGGATGGCCTTGATCTCGTCGACCAGCAGTACGATCCGGCCCGTTGCCGCCGTGGGGTTCGCCGGCGTGGATTGCGCATGAAGATCGCCGCCGCACCGCAGGAAAAGCAAAGCCGCAAGCACGCTCAGATATCTCATGAAATCGGCTCGTCGCAGGTAATATGGAAGGAAATGGGCCTATCGAGGAGCGAATCCTAGGCGGCGAGCCTGAAGGAAGGCTGACGGATGCCTGAAAAAGCGTTCAGGTAGCGTCACGGGAAAGTCAGAACGCGAATCCGAGGATGCTCTTGACCGTGTATCTGTCGGCCGCGCTCGTCAGGCCGCGGCCCACGCCGAAGTTCAGGCTCCAACCCTGGAATTCGATATCGGCGACAGCGAAGAGCGTGTGGCTTTGCTCTGACGAGGGAAGGAGGCGCGACGTAGTCCCGAGCTCGGAGTAGTACTCGGTGCCCAACGCAACGGTTTCGGATACCTTGCGCGTCGCCTTGAACTGCAACGAGAAGTCGGGCGCGCTGTTGCGATAGCCTTTCGACAGATTCCACCCGAACACGGGATTCACCGCGAGGAGCCACGCTTCGCCGCGATAGCCGTTCATGATCCGCAACTCGAACGCGTCGCGCGATTGGGAGAATTTCTGTTGCAGGCGCGAGAGCTCGCCGTTCGCGCCGGCGAACCAGCCCGCTTCATTCGCTGCGGGGCGAATGGGCAACCACTTGAGCCGAAGCTTGGCGCCCGCAACCGACACGTTACCCGAGGGATCGCGGTTGGTCGGAACATAGAGACCGGCTTCCCAAGTCTCCGTCAGCCCGTAGGAGAATTCCGGTGTGATGCGCAAGCCGTGGTTCGGCACGACCTCGCCGGGATAATCGGGCACCCGGCGTCCCTTCGGCGTGGTGTTGATGTGGAGCTCGAGCCCGAATTCGCCCGGCGCATTGATGTCGTCGGTGTAGACCTGGATCTCGTCGCTCAACGCCGCGCCGGCGATCGACGGCATCAGGATCAGGCCGCAAAGCAAGCCGCACAACAGACCACTAATGGATCCGGGTCTGATCATGGTGCGGTTTCTGTCAACGCACGGCAATCGAATCAGCGATCACCGGCGACCTTTCGACGCGCACGTTTTTCTTGCTGTCGCTGATCGCCTTCCATTTCGGGTTTTCCTTGAGCCGTGCCCGCACTTTCGCCACCGCCGCGTCGCGCGCGCCCAGCGCCTGGTCGCTCTTGTATTCGAGCACCAGCAACGATTGCCAAGGCCTGCCCGCGGGATATCGGGCGAGGTAAATGCCATAGCTTGCGAGCACGCCCTCCTCCATCCACCCGTCGGCCTGCGGCAGAACATAGCCGTCGAGATAGGCGATGTATTCGTCGACCGGCACGACATACTCGTATGGAATGACCACGAAGACCGAGTTGCCGCCGGATTGGGCGGTGCCGTTCTGTCGCATCAGGTCCGCGGGCGTTGTATCGATCGAGCTGGCGAGCGAAAGGGCTTTTTGCGAAAGCCCCGCAGGCGCCTCCAGCTCGATCCTCTTCCAGCGCTCTATATCCGATTCCTTGGCGAAGCTCACCAGTGCCATCGCGTCCCAGTTCGCGGAATCCACGTAGCGGTTGAACAGCACCCGATAGCTTTGCAGCACGCCATCGTCCTTCCAGCGCTGCAACTGACGAACTCCGGATTGCTCCAGCTCCTGGCGGAATGCCAGCCGATTGGCGGGTGAGGTGTGATAGGTGATGACGAGGGTGCGTGGCCCGCTCTCGCGCGGATCGGCGGCCCGTGCAGGGCAGGCAAGAAGGGCGCATGCCAGCAACGCTGACAGGAGGCCGGGCCCCGATCGCCGGGCTCGGAGCCCGGCACGACGGAGCCATTGCAGTAGCTTGGTGGGCATGGCGAACTCCCGTTTGGAATTCTATTGCGCCGAGCGGTTCCCGATCAGTCCGATTCCCGGGGATCACTTGCCGAGCAGCGCGCGGCCGCTCTGCACCTGGTTTGCCCGGAGAGGGATATAGCTCGCCTGATCGAGCACGACCTGCTGTCCCTCGCGGCTTAAGATGAAGCGCAGAAACTCGTCGAGCGCCGGATTGAGCGGCTTCCCGGGAGCCTTGTTGGTGTTGAAGAAGGTGATGCGGCTCAAGGGATAGCTGGCCAGCGCGACATTCTCGTAGGTAGGCGCTTGCGGAGCCGCGCCCGCTTTCTCGACCACGGGAATCACCTTCACACCGGCATCGATATAGGCGATGCCGGAGTAACCGATTCCGTAGCGATCGTCGGAAACCTTCTTTGCCACCGGGAAGACGACCTTTTCGAAGGCGACATCCTCGCGCCACTCGCCGCGCTTGTCGCCGACGCTGAGAACGCGCTGGCGCACGAACTCCTCGAAGCCGTTCCAGGGTTTGATGCCATAGAGCTTGACTGGCTTGTCCGCCCACTCGCCAGTCAGCCCGAGATCGCCCCACTTGGTGACCGGCTTGCCGCCGCGATGGTGCGTGCTCGAGTACATCGCGTCGAGCTGGTCGAAGCTGATCTTCTCGATCGGGTTGTCCTTGTTGACGTAAAACGCGATCGCGTCGAGCGCCCCAAAGTGCCGGTAGGAGCCCCCGGAAACGGGAACGCTCAATGGGTCGTAGCCAAACTTGGCCTTGAAGCCCTTGATATCGTCGGGCTTGAGCTCGCGCGAGACGAAGACAAAGTCAAGGTCTCCCTTCACGAGCTCGACGGCGCCGAGGCTCCCGGCGTACGGTGGTGGGACGGTGAATGTCACTTCGGGGTGATAGGTCCTGAATTTCTCGACCCACTTCTCGACGAGTACCTTCATCACGTCGGACGCAGCGCCATGGAAGCTTCCCGTCAGCTTTTCCTTGCGCGGCACGAATGCGGGAAGCGCAGGGTCGAGGACCGGCTGCAGGATCTCCGGAGGCGGGAGCTTGCGGCCGGACCGTTGCCCCTCTTTCGCTTCCTCGTCGGTCTGCGGCGCATTGGTGGTAAGGGCCGGAACGATCCATTCCACCATCGGTCGGCTATCGGCCGGCTGCGCAAGGGCGCCTGCGGCAACGGCGAAGGAGCCGGCCAAGAATGCGATTTGGCCCACGATACGCGTCATGTTCATTCGAATTCCTCCTGGTCGGCACCCGAACTTGTTGTTCGCACGCCGCGCTACGCTTCTGCACTGAAGACGAGGCAACCGGCGACACCTTATTCGCCTTGCCTGAAGCAAGGCTGACGACACCCTGAACGACCATTCAGTTTTGCAAACAGCGAAGCCTATCCTTTGGCCGCGAGTTTCACGCACGGCTGAGGACACCCGCCCAGTTACGTATTTAGTCCGCGGCTTGAACGCGGGGCGACACGGCTGCGGTAATCGGACCCTTGCCCGAGTAGCGGTCCAGGTAAAGATAGATCACCGGCGTGAGGTAGAGGGTGATCACCTGTGAGAAGAGCAGGCCGCCGACGACGGCGAGGCCGAGCGGCTGCCGCAGTTCGGCGCTCGCGCCCCAACCGGAGGCGATCGGTACCGCGCCCATCATGGCTGCGAGGGTCGTCATCATGATCGGGCGGAACCGCAGCAGGCAAGCCTGCCGGATGGCGTGCTCCGGCGTCATGCCCTGCTCGCGCTGAGCATCCAGCGCGAAGTCGATCATCATGATCGCGTTCTTCTTCACGATCCCGATCAGCATGAGGATGCCGATCACCGCGATGATCGACAGGTCGAGGCCGAAGATCCAGAGCGTCAGCAGCGCGCCGACCGCCGCCGACGGAAGACCGGCGAGAATCGTTATCGGGTGGATATAGCTCTCGTAGAGGACGCCCAGCAGCACATAGATCACCAGCAGCGCACTCAGCAGCAGCCAGATCTGGCTCGACTGGGAGGTCTGGAACGCCGCCGCGTCGCCGCCCCAGCTAGTAAGGATAGACGGCGGCATGGCGATCTGCGCGCGATATTGCTCGAGCTTGGCGGCCGCATCGCCCAAGGCCGCGCCGGGAGCGAGATTGAACGAGATGGTGATCGCCTGCAGCTGTCCCGCGTGGTTGATCGCGATCGGCCCCACCTTCCGCTCAACGGTGGCGAGGCTCGAGAGCGGCACCAGCGCACCGCCTTTGCCGCGCAGATAGATCTTCGCAAAAGCCGATTCGTCGCGCCGGTCCGCGTCGGTCCCCTGGAGGATGACCTGGTAGGAATCCGTCGAGGTATAGATGGTCGACACCTGGCGCTCTCCAAAGGTGAGGTAGAGCGCATTGCGGATGTCCTGGATCTGCACTCCGAGTGAGTTCGCCTTGTCGCGGTCGATATTGAGTTGTGCCTCGAGCCCCTTGAGCTGCGCGTCGCTGGTCACATCGCGGAACAGGCTATCCTGCCGCATCAAGGCCATCAGCTGGTCCGCGCTAGCCTGGAGCTCCCGGTCGCCGACACTCTTCATCACGTACTGGAAGCGGCTCTTGCTGATGCGCCCGCCGATGCGCAGGTTCTGGAGGGGATTGAAATAGACGCTCACGCCGGGGATGCGGCGCGTTTCACGCCGCAACTCCTCGAGCACCTTTTCCATGGGCTCGCGCTCGTCGCGCGGTTTCAGATTGACGAAGGCGCGTGCCTGGTTGGTTTCGTTGGCGCCGTACAGCACGGTCGCCACCGCGGGATGCGCGCGCAGCGTGTCGGCGACCTTCTGCACGATGTCCACCATCGCCGGATAGGAAATGTCCTGCACCGCCTCCGCCGCGACTTGAATCTGCCCGAGATCCTCGGTCGGAAAGAAGCCCTTGGGGATGAAGATGAAGAGAGCGATGGTCGCTGCCAGGGTGGCGATCGCCACGACCAGCACGACGAATCGTCGGGCGAGGCACCAGTCCAGCGAGCGCTCGTAGCGGGCGAGTGTCCAGCGGAAGCCGTGCTCGAACCACGCCGTCCACTTCAGAGCCGGGTCGTCCTCGCGCTCGTGCTGGATATAACGCGCGGCGAGCATCGGCACTAGAGTGAGCGAGACGAACGCCGAGACCAGGATGGCGAGCGATACCACGATGGCGAACTCGTGAAAAAGGCCGCCGATCACCCCCGGCATGAAGAAGATCGGAATGAAGACCGCGACCAGCGAGATCGAGATCGACATGATGGTGAAACCCATCTCTTTCGAGCCGACGATCGCCGCCTGGAAGGGATCCATGCCGTCCTCGACGTGGCGTACGATGTTCTCGAGCATCACGATGGCATCGTCAACGACCAGACCCACCGCGAGCGTGATGCCGAGGAGCGAAACGTTATCGAGGCTGAGGTCGAGCGCTTTCATGAGCGCGAGCGTGCCGATCAGCGAGATCGGCAGCGACAGTGCCGGGATGATCGTGGCCGACAGACGGCGCAGGAAAAGATAGATCACCAGCACGACCAGCGCGACCGTTATTGCAAGCGTGACCTTCACATCGTGGATTGCATCGCGAATCGGGATCGAGCGGTCGTTGCGGACCAGCACCTCCACCGAGCTCGGAAGCTGCGCGACGAGACCGGGAACAACCGCCTTGATCGCGTCCACCGTGGCTACAGTGTTGGCACCGGGCTGCCGCATGATCTGCAGCGTGATGCTGCGCTCGCCGTTGATCCAGCTCGCGGTCCTCACCGACTCCACACTGTCCGCGACTTCGGCGACATCCTCGAGACGGACCGTGGATCCGCTGGGAAGCGTCGCGACGATGATCTTCGCGAACTCGGCCGCCCGCGTCATCTGGCGATTGGCCTGGATGGTCAGCGTCTGGCGCGCGCCCTCCAGGATGCCGACCGGCGTGTTGGCGTTTGCCGACTTGAGCGCCGCCGCGATGTCGTCAACCGTGAGGTTGTGCGCGGCGAGCGCATCGGGCCGCACCCGCACCCGAACCGCGAAACGCTTCTGCCCGGTGATAAGGACCTGGCCAACTCCGGGCAAGGTCGAAATCGTCGGCGTGATGAGGTCTTCGGCGAAGCTGTTGAGATCCGACAGCGGCATCGACGGCGATGTAAGCGTGAGAAAGATGATCGGCGCGTCGGCAGGATTGACCTTGAGATAGGACGGCGGAGTCGTCATCTCCACCGGCAGCGAGCGCTGCGCGCGGAAAAGTGCGGCCTGGACGTCGACGGCGGCCTTGTCGATGTCGCGGTCCTGGTCGAACTCGAGCGTGATCTGCGTGTTGCCTTGCGTCGAAGTGGAACTGATGGTGTTCACGCTGGCGATGGTCGCAAACTGCTTTTCGAGCGGGCTCGCGACCGAGGCCGCCATGTTTTCCGGGCTCGCGCCTGGCAAGATCGCGGTGACCTGGATCGTTGGCGTGTCGAACTTGGGCAGCGCCGCGATGGGGATGTCGGCGTAGGCGATGAGCCCCGCGATGACACACGAGGCCGACAGCAGCACCGTCATCACCGGCCGGCGGATGAAAATCTCGGAGAACTTCACGAGGTCTTCCCTTCCTCGCGCGCTCCCAATCCTTTCTTGCCTTCGCGCTCGGCTTCGGTGACCAAGCTTCCCGGCCGCAGGTTCTGCGCACCCTCGACGACAATACGTGCGCCGGCCGCCACCCCGTCCACTACTGCGAGGCCTTCCTCGACGTAGGCAAGGGTGACGGGCCGCGCGACAACCTTGTGGTCGTCACCCACAACGTAGACGAATTGATTGTCGGGTCCGGTCTGCACCGCCTGCGCGGGCACCACCGAGGCGCCTTCGAGCATGCGCGGCGCAAGCGCGACGTTCACGAACATCCCGGGCCACAGCCTCGCGCTGGGATTGGCGAACTCGGCCTTGACGCGGATCGTTCCGGTTGCCGTGTCGACTGTGTTGTCGACAAAAGCGATCCTGCCCGGGATCGGGTCGGCGACGCCTTCGAGTTTCACACCGACCGACACGGGGCCTGCCGCAAGCGCGCGCTGCAATCCCGCAAGCTCCTTCTCCGGCAGGGTGAACGCGATCGCGATGGGATCGATCTGAATCACCGTGACGAGCGGCGCACTGTTTGGCTGCACGACGCTTCCGGCGCGCACGCCGATGGCGCCGGTGCGCCCCGCAAAGGTCGCACGAATCTCGGTATATGCGCGCGACACGCGCGCGGCTTGGAGCGCCGCCTGATCGATCGCAAGCTGACCGGTGAGGGTATCGACCTTGCTTTGCGCGACATCGAGGGTCGCGCGCGAGATAAATTGCTGATCGAAGAGCTCGCGCTGGCGGTCGAGATTACGTCCAGCGGTCGCGAGGTCGCTACGGTCCTTTTCGACCTGCGCCGCCGCCTTTTGGACGTTTGCATCCTGGGAACGCGAATCGAGCGAGACGAGCAACTCGCCTGCGCGTACGAACTGGCCTTCGCGGATGTGAACTTCGCGCACGGTACCGGTAATCTGCGCGCGCAGATCGACCGACTGAAGCGCAACCACGCTGCCGTTGGCGCGCAGGCGCACCGGCACGTCGCGGCGTTCTACCTTCGCGGTGACGACCGGCACTGCGGCTTGAGCCTTGCGCTCGGCGCCTTCGCCGGTTTTGACACGCGACAGCCACCACAGCCATGAGGCACCGATGACGATAGCGACAACGACGAGCGCGATCAGCGCGCGTCGCCTCGGCGGGTTCATGGAGCACCGCGATCGAGTTTCTGCAGTTGCTCGCGCGCGACCTCGGCCGTGAGCGGCAGATATTTGCCGTCGCGCTGAACGGCGTCCTGGCCTTCCCGGCTCAGGATGTAGCGCAGGAACTCCTTCACCTTCGCATCGATCGGCTTGCCCTTCTCGCGCTTGAGATAGTAGTAGACGTCGCGAGTGAGGGGAAAGCTGCGGTTCTGCACATTCTTGAGGGTGAGCTCGACATACGGACCACCCTCCCTGGCGGCAAGGGCAACGGGTTTGGTCTGCGGAGTCAGGAACGGGATGCCGGTATAGGCGATGCCGTAACGATCGCGGCCGAGGTCGTTCATCATCAGCTCGCCGGCGCCGGTGAGCGATCCGTCTGCCTTCTGCCCGGCGGCATTCGAATAGGCGCGCAGCTTCTCGTTCCACTTTCCGGATCCCTTGAGCACCTTCTTGTCGATCTCGTCCGTGAAGTGATACTTGAAGTTGTAGCCGTAGACATGGATCGGCTTGTCGGCCCATTCGCCGGTGAGACCGAGTTGCCCCCAGGTGCGGATGTTCTTCTCCGGACCGCGCGCGAGCGACGTGTCCCAGGTCAAGCCGTTCCAGCCCCCGTCGCGCTCGGCGCCGAAGATGCCGTCGAGCTGCTCGAGCGTGAGCTTGGTGATGGGATTGTCCTTGTTCACGAAGACGCCGAGCGCGAAGGTCCATCCACGGACGTCGAACGAGCCCGTGGCCATGACGATTTCCACGACATCGACGCTGGAGCTTCCCTCCGCTCCGCCTTCCGCGCCCTCGCGCTCGAAGCCCTTCAGCTCGTCCCAGAGCGCCTGCCGTCCCATGGGCGCGAGATCGGCGACACCGGCGATCAGCCCCGGAAACGCCACCGCGGAGCTCGACAGGTTGTCCTTGAAGCGGACGTCAGGATGATACTTTCGAAAACCGGTCTCCCAGACTTCGACCAGAGGGCTGTCCTTGATGTAGTTGTTCCCCCATTGCCGGATGTTCCCGGTCACGATTTGCTGCGGCTTATATTCGGGCAACCCGCTGAGATCGAATTGCGGCTCGTAGAACTTGCGCTCCGCCCGCTTCTTGTTGCCGGTCGCCCGCGCCTTCGATAACGCCGCCGCATCGGTCGTCGGTGCCGGAACATCGGAGGCAGCCAGCGTCAATGTTGACCAGGCCATGAACGCGAGCGCAAGCGGCGTTATCGCAATCGATCGGCGGAATGCGCTCGGCGTCCTCACTCCCGCCACCTATTCGGCCGCTTTGGATGCTTTGCCGACTTCGTCGAGCTTACGCAGCTGCTCACGGACGATGGTGGCGGCCAGCGGCAGGTATTTTCCGTCGCGCTGCACGGCCTCCTGGCCCTCGCGGCTCAACACGAAACGCAGGTATTCCTTAACCAGCGGATCGATCGTCTTGCCGACCGCACGATTGGTGTAGTAGTACACCTCGCGCGTCAATGGATAGGTGCGGTCCTGAACGGTCTCGAGCGTCGGCGCAACGAAGGGGGCCCCGCCTGCGCGCGCCAAGGCGACGGTCTTTACGCCGGCATTGCGGTAGAGAATACCGGTGTACGTGATCCCGTAGCGATCCTTGGACACGTCGGCTGTCATCTGCTCGCCGGCGCCCAGGAGCGTGGCGAAGTCCTTTCCTTCATCGGTCCCGCTCGGAGCGCGCGTCTTGTTGCTGTACTCCTTCATCTGCTCGTTCCATTTGTTGCTGCCCTTCATCACCTTCTCCGAAAAATCGCGCGGGAAGTGATAGTTCAGGTTGTACGCGTAAACATGGATCGGCTTGTCGGCCCATTCTCCCTTCAAGCCCAACTGGCCCCAGGTACGGATATTCTTGTCCGGACCGCGCGCCGCGGTGGGGTCCCATTCGTTGCCGTTCCAGCCGCCGTCGCGCTCGGCTCCGAAGATGCCGTCGAGCTGCTCGAAGCTGAGCTCACCGATCGGGTTGTCCTTATTGACGAACACGACCAGCGCAAACGTCCAGCCCGCGACGTCGTAGGAGCCCGTCGCCATCGCGATCTCCACCGGCAGGGTGCTGAACACGCGCTGGTAACCCTGGAGCTCGTCCCACGTCGCGCGCCGCCCCATCGGCGCGAGCTCGGCGCGCTTGGCGTAGAGGCCGGCGATGCCGATGAAGGTGCTACCGAGGTTGTTCTCGAATTTGACGTCGGGGTGGTACTTGTGAAAGCCGTCCTCGAGATACTTCTCGAGCATGCTGTCGGCAAGATAATTGGAGCCCCACTGCCGGATCGTTCCCGACATCGTCTGCGTGGGCTTGTATTCCGGCAGCGCGCTCAAGTCGAACTTCTTCGTGTAATAGACTTTTCCGGCTCTCTGCTTGAGGCCGGCAGCCCGCGCCCGCTGAAGATCGAGCGGGTCGATCGACTGTCCCTTCGACGACGCGCCCGTCGTCGCGTTCGGCGATTGCGCGCGCGGCTCGCCTGCCACGACCAGCAGGAACGCGAGCGCAATCGAAGCGAGTTTCCAACTCATTTCGCCGCCTCGTCGAGTCTCTTCAGCTGTGCATTGGCGACCTCGGCGGTGAGCGGCAAATACTTGCCGTCACGCATGACTTCCGCCTGGCCTTCCTGGCTCAGCACGAAGCGCAGAAATTCCAGGACCGCGGGATTCATCGGCTTCCCCGACTCGCGATCCGCGTAAGCGAAGATGCGGTCGTACAGCGGATAGGTCCGATTCTGAAGGGTGTCCAGCGTGTACGGGATGTACGGGCCGCCCTCCTTTGCGGCGACGGGCAGCACTTTCTGGGTCGGCTGCGAGGCACCCCCGGTAAGGTTGGTCGTGGGCGCTGCGACGATGCCGATGCCGTACTTATCGGCGGCCAGGTCCTCGTTCATCCCGCGCTCGAGCTTGCCCGCCTTCGACACGAAGTTGGCATAGATCTTCAGGCGCTCGTTCCACTTATCGCTTGCCTTGAGGACGCGGTCGGAGATTTCGGTCGCCTGGTGGTAGCGCAGCGTGAGCCCGTAGACGTTGATCGGCTTGTCGGCCCACTCGCCGATGAGGCCTAGCTGGCCCCAGGTGCGGATGTTCTTTTCGGGCCCGCGCGCCCAATTGGGCCGCCAACTCGTGCCTTCCCAACCGCCGGCGCGCTCGGCGCCGAAAACGCCATCGAGCTGCTCCATGGTGATGTGTGTGATCGGGTTGTCCTTCTGCACGACCACGCCATAACCGGGCTGCCAGCCGGGCACGTCATAGGAGCCGGTAGCGATCTCGATCTCGATGGGACTGCGGTCCGTATAGCGCTCGAAGAGCTCCTGCTCGGGGAACGTGATCTTGCGGCCGATGCCCAGATCGCTCACGCCGAAGATCAGCGAGGGGACGGCGGCGAGCGTGGTCTTCATGTGGAAGTCGAACTTGACGTCGGGGTGGTACTTCCTGAATGCCGCCTCCCAGTAACCGCCGAGGAAGCCGTCGGTGATGTAGTTGCTTCCCCACATGCGGATGGTTCCGCTCACCTTCT
>Ga0210402_10003090_pt1 | contig 15802 bp, 22 predicted proteins | sample IncBWC7MmetaG_FD_161055 | JGI IMG/M metagenome (GOLD analysis project Ga0210402, IMG submission 161055) | Forest soil microbial communities from Barre Woods Harvard Forest LTER site, Petersham, Massachusetts, United States - Inc-BW-C-7-M | ecosystem: Environmental > Terrestrial > Soil >...
TTGAATGTTGATTCTCCCAGCTGCAACAGGTATTTCGACGTTCGCATTACCAAGTCCCATTTGCGAATTAGGGGAACATCCCTCGAAACCCACAGCGAAAAGCATCGCGGGATCACACGTTTCTTCCCCGAGATTCGTCGTTCCCAGACCCATGCCGGCCGGAAGATCGAGCTGGACGTCCGTCACAGGGGAGGGCACGCCTCCGGTAGTTGACGTGATGTTGAAGCCCAGATGGATCGTTGTTCCTGCTCCAAGCTGGTCCGGTGCGAAGCCTGCCTTTAGAGCGACACGCTCTGCCGCACCCGCTGTGCCGGAGATCAGAAGAAGCCCCAGCGCGGAGATGATCGTCGCCACGACTGCCGTCCTTTGCAGCACGACTAGGCCTTGAGCTCGCCGTTGACGGTCATTTGTACTTCGTAGCGCCCACGTCTGATCAGCCCGGTAGTTCCCAGGCTGGAGCCAGATGCGTGCGCGTATGCACCGCTGCCCCCCGTTACGGTCATGCGCCCTCTGAAGTGGCCGTTTTTGCCTGATACGTAGTATTCCTCGACGCCGTGACCCTTGAGCGTGCCCGACGAAGATCGCGCGCTGAATGTGACCGTGGCCTCCGTGTAACCGAGATCGATCACCACCGTCAGGCTGCCGCGGAGTGTACCCGACGCTTGGCCTTGCTCGTGGAGCACCTGTGTACCTTCGTGAGCAACAAGATGTAGTTGGGCAGTATCGCTGAGGCGTATCGTGCGTGCTGCTGTCGCCCGTTGGCGTATCAATTGTGCGCTCGAGCTGGCGCTGCAAAGAACAACCACAGCGATTGATATCACGAGGCTCGCAGCACGATACCTAGCCCTAAAAATGACGGTGGGGGCAGGCATGGCCAGCTTTATACCTGCGCGAGATTGCATGTGTCCACTTGGACGACCCAATCGACTAGGGTGCTGATCGTCAAGTTGCTACGACAGGTGGAGATCCCGAGTCTGACGACTCCAAGCTGATGGTCTTTCCGCAGTACGGACAGGTCATCGCATGTTGCTGCGCATCAGACGAGTCCGGCTCGCCAACGTCCGCAGCTGCTCGAGAAGCCCGCTGCGCGCTGTGCAGCTCGGTGCGCAAATCTGCCACGGAGAGCTGGTCGACGGTAGCGCGATCGAGCCATCGGTCCTGCTCATCCGGCTCAAGAGCGGCGACCTCAGCGTGATGGCTCCATGTGAGTTTGTCCCGACGTCGGGACAAATCGAAGCGCTTCGCCACGTAGGCGTAGTTCCTCAGCGTCTTTATGTCATAGCCCGTGATCCGCGCAGCCTCAGAGTACTTTTCGCCCCATCTCGATGTTCCATATTGGAGCCAGTCGCCCACCCACCAGTTGCTCACGCGACTCATCGCGCCAAGCTTTTGTCCCCATTGAATCCACTCTGGCCGCTCCAGGTCTCGCCCAGGCGCCCACGCCACGCCAAAGCCCAGGCGCCCCCTGCGATCCGAGCCAGGTGCCCTTTGCGCGCCAGCGCTCCGATGTCGAGCACGCGTGACTGCTGGAGAAGACGTCGATAGTGTGGCCATGGGAGTCGTAGCCCTTCTGAGGAGTCAGCTACTTCTACCATGTGCGACGCGCGCCGTGACCGGCCTATGTGGCCTACGCTACCGGCCGCGTTGGACGGTTGAACTGATATGAACAACCAGAATACGCGATGCCAAAGGTTATAGGGCTATCAGTCGCGGTTGTCGAGTTCATCAAGACGGAGGGCTACGTCCAACTCGGCGAGGCAGTCTCGGAGAGTCGACCCGATTAGTCGCTCAGCGTTGCGCACTCGACTTTCAACCGTGTGCCGCCCGACGTTCAGTCCGTTGGCTGTTGAGGTTGCGTTGCATTCCAGGTCGATGTAGGTTCGTAGTGTCCGGCATAGCTTGTCGTCCCCGTCACCCTGAGTGCTGAGCGGTACCAGATACCTCTGTGTTAGCGACCGTGCGAGGGTCTCGTTTTGGAGTGCGGCTGCAAGCAATCTGGTGTCTGCATACCACACGATCCTCTCGGGCCTTCGCAGCGCGACTGCAAACGCTGCTCTGGCCTGGTGGTGAGTGAGCCGCCAACCGTCAAATCCTTTCCCTGGTTCGCCGATGGCGACTGACAACTCAGCGTCTCCGGTGGTCGTCAGATACCCGTTGGAGCTGAGCGGCTCCCGCATGCCCACCCACGCGCACACTCGGCTGTTGAGCGAGACGCAGAGGCACTTGCATCCATAGCGTCCCTTCAGCCGACGAACGATCTCCTCAACGCCCGCACCGGAAGCAATCAACCCCTGATGCCAGTACCCATCGATTTCATAGTCCAAGTCGGCGAGCTCGGCTGACTCGACTGGTTCACCCGACAAGAGCTTTTGCACTATTTCCGATCGACGCGAGCCGCCAATCGACTCCTGCTCATGGTTGTACTCCCGCTCGATCGCAGCCGTGAGGTGCTCAAGCAGCGCCTCTTGCGTGCGGCGTAGATGATGCACCACCTCTCCGTCGTTGAGGAATCCGGCACACTCGATCTCCTGTGTGACAAACTCACCAAACTCCCGGTGCCCGGCAAAGTAGCGACGCTGGATTGTGCTGAGACTGACGCCGACCCGCGCTGCTCGACGTGCTTGGGCCGCTGCAGCCCGTGGAACCCTCCCCGTCCAATCTGGACCCTTCTCGATGGCATCGAGACTGTAGCCCACGACCGCCACAATGGCCTCCTGCAGTCCGGCTTCGTAGTCGGAGTTCTCAAGGCTCGCCGGGTGCGGAACCGAAGTCTTGATACGGCCTCCTATAGCCTGCTCGATCTCTGATCTACGTGCGCGCAACCTCCTGACAATCAGGCCGCGGATCTCCGCTAGCGATTTTGTGCCGTCGGTCATCCCGCCCCCTGTTGGTCAAGCTCACGCGGTCATGCTGAGCTGGAAATGCGGCAGCCGGCTGAGGGCTTCGATGAATGCTTCCCGCGGAAACCAGCAGCGCTGGGCGTCGTCGGGAGTCTCTGAGCCACCCCCCAGTTTCGGGGGGGGGGGGTGAGGACCACTGAGCTCTCGGCTGAAACGGACGACAGCAGTCTGCGACGGGCATGGACCGCGCGTAGGCTACTGGATGGCTGAACTGAGCGCCCGCTCGGAACTTTGCTGCTCGCCCCGTGCAATTCATCTTGCATGCGGCGGCACTCTAGCGGGAACTTGTTCCCTGGTCTTGGAGCCCGCGCACACGCAGGGTTCCGGTGTGCGCGTCAGCCAGAGCCCCCAAGTCGCCCTCGGCCGAGCCATCCGACTGCGTCGGGACGAGATCGGTCTTACCCAGGAGGCTCTTGCAGACGCGGCCGACCTCGATCCCACGTCCATCCGGGGCCTTGAGCGCGGCATCGCTAATCCCACCTGGGACGTCGCCGACCGCATCGCACGAGCCCTCGGTCTAGCCCTACACGAGCTCTCTCGTCGAGCTGACGAGCTTGAGACCAAAGATCGCCGGCCGACCAATAAGCCGCTCACGCCTGAGCATCCCCGGCAGAAGCGCTAGCGCTGTCGGTTAGGGCCAACCGACGCAGCCCTCTTACCGCTGAGTCTCGCGCGACCTGGCATCGCGCAACCGCGGTGGCCGGCACCGGAGCAACAGGCAGCTGCTCCGATGCCGGCCGGTCAGCACCTCGTCCTGTGGGGATATGGAGGCGCTGAAGCCATGCAGCGTTGAGCCGGTCCAAAAGCGAGCCCTGCATCAGCGGGGCAGGGAGGATGAACAGGACATCATCAATATGGAACCTACCACATGGCACCGGTGGCCCCCCGCACGGAGGGTTGGGGTGTGCCAAACACCGCCAAGGACCCACAAGTCGCACTCGGGCGCGCCATCCGGCTGCGCCGCGAAGAACTCGGCATCTCCCAACAAGACCTCGGCCTGGAGATCGGCTACGACCAGGGATGGCTCTCGCACATCGAGAACGGCCGCACCAACCCCGCCTATGGAACCGTCGACCGGATCGCGCGAGCCCTGGCATGGCCCATGTCCCGCCTCGTAGCGTTCGCCGAGTCCGTCGAGACCGAGGACCGCAAGCCCCTCGACCGCCCACTGCGTCCCGAGGGCATGGAGCAGCCACGGCGATAGGCGCCTCCCGCGGGCTGGCCGATTGCGCTCCGGCCGACTCCACCCCCTCAAGCGCCAAGTGCTGCGCCCGGCCCGTCGACAAGTGACGGCGCCCCAAGCACCACGGTCTAGTGGACCTTCTCGTAATGATCCACGGAAACCCGGCCAGCCGTCCAAGCTCCTAGCCGATTCTGGGCTCTGTTCTCAGTGCAACCCCTTCCGAGAGGCCCACTAGCCGCAGAGCCCATCAGTCTGCACGGGCCAGTCCCAGCAGCGCAACTCGCGCGGCTTAATCGCGATCGCCACGGCCGCCGCCCCTCCCGACCCCACCTCGAGATCGGCGATCCACGGCCTGGGCCCGCCGACAGTGGCGCAGGCGCCGCTGATGCCGACTCCGAGGCACTTCAGCGTGGCCTCGTGCCGAACCCACGATCGCAGGAACTCCCGCTCGCGGATCGGCCGCTCGAGTTCCTCCAAGCGCCGCGCCTCTCGCGGACCGAAGGTGCTAGCCACACATGAACGGCCCCCCAGCTGAGCAGCGGACAAAGCGGACCAGGCGTCCAGTCACGGTCTGCAGTCGAGGACATCGGTCGGCGGGGCACGGTGGAGTCGTACCGCACTCGGCCTCGGGGAAGCTACTTTGTCAACTCGCCTGGATCGGCCGGGTTTGGCTCGACACCACATCGACGAGAATCCTGCATTGGCTCGGTTGAGCGGGATCTTGAGGTCCGATATGCCCGGGAATCGGCTCAAACCACCAACCCGACAAAGTGGTCCACGGCTCCCCGTCGAGCGAGAACAACAGGCCGGAGCGGATGCCGAACGCCAGCTGGTAGGAGCGAATGTCGGCGCGGACCATCCCGAACAGCCTCGGCGAGCGCGGCGGTCGTGTTCGGCAAACCGATGGCTGACCCGAGTACGGATGCGGCTTGTTTCGCGCCACCGCTCTCCTACCGGCCGGCGGAGACGCTGGCAATCGTGAAGGCGCTCGGGCTCGGCCTGTCGTGGGCTCACAGCTACGGCGCTCCGACGCTAGGATGCGAGAGTCAGGCCGACGTAGCTCAGCAGGCAGAGCACTCGCATGGTAAGCGAGCGGCTTAAGAGTGCCGAATCGCTAGTAATGGAGCCATTTTCGGCTTGTTTGTGCGGAATACGCTCCTGCCGCTGAGCGGACAGAAGCGGACAACTACGGTCAAAGAATACATCGCGCGGCGGTCACGTCGCGGTACGCAAAACGAGAGCCGACGGCCGGGATCGAACCGGCGACCTCTCGCTTACCATGGAAGAGGTCTTCTAAAGATGTTTTCCCTGCAAAACCGCACTTTCGTAACGTCGAGCATGTCCTCTATCAAAAGGCGTAGCCGCAGCATAACCAGCACTTTCTCCGGCGGCTTGGCCGGATGATCACGGAGGGGCTCATCTAGCGAACTGTCGAGGCTCGTCTGTGCCAATTTTGCTCGCCTGCGCTCAGGTGCCCGCAAAGGGGGTCCGCGATGGCTAGACCCTGGCCGAAGCGCTCCAAATGGCCGTACGTCGCCAAGAACGGGCGCAAGTCCTACTCCGTTGGCTATTACGACCACGAGAAAAAGGAGACGACCCGCACGTTCCCGTCGGTGCGCCACGCCCGCGCGTGGATGGATGGATGACTACATGACAGCCGAGCGCCGCGGCCGCGAGAGCCTGCGACGGTTCCTGCTGGACCTCGACGCGAAGGAGGCCAATCAGGCTGAAGAGTCGCGGAGCCTCGGGGAGGTGCTGGAGCTCTACCTCGCGGTCAACGCCCACCCGCGCAACGAGGGCCGGGCTCGCGCCGTCGACCTATGAACGCTACGAGTGGACGATCGGCCGTCATCTGCTGGACAGGCCGCGACGCGGCCCTCAGGGCGATACGGTGGCGCCGCCGCGCTACGCGGTGGCGGTCGCCTCTCTGCCTGTGGCGCGCTTCAATACGCCGCAGGCTCCGCGGGCGTGGCGTGAGGACATGCTGCTTGCGGGTGTGTCCAAGCCGACGCGGGATCAGGCGTGGAGCGTGCTCTCGGCAGCTTTGAGCTGGGCCGCCTCGTCATATCTCGTGCCCGAGATCCAGACCAACGGGTGTGGCCTGGCCAACGAGCCGCGCGTCAACCGGCGGCGCTCGATGCGAGCCGGAGGCACCGGCTACGCCCCCGCGCGACGCCGTCGCGGGCTGGGGGTAGCGAGCTGGGCGCTCTCACCACAGGCAGTGGAGGCGATCCGCGCCCAGATGCTCCTGCGGGTCAAAGCTCGGCGCGAGATCCTCAGGCAACGAGACGCAATGATCGTGAGCCTGCAGTACGGGCTCGGCGCACGAAACCAGGAGGTCTGGGGGCTGCGCTGGGCATCGCTGGCCGGCGAGTTCGCGTGGGTGATGGAGGTACTCTCCTGCGGGCAGCTCACTGAATGGGGCAAGACCGAGCACAGCACGCAGCGGCGCACCGCGCTACCAGGCGTCCTGCGCGAGGAGCTGGTCGAGTGGCGAGCGGCCCTGCGACACGCGGGACACCCGGCCCGTGAGCTCGACTTCATCATTCCCGGCGATCTCAACGGGCCTGGGCACGGCACCGTTGACTCCCGCACCGGCGCCTGTCACTTCAGCGAGAACCAGGCGCGCTCCTGGGGCGCAAGATGCTTCACGCCAGCCGTCGAGAAGGTCGCACAGCGCCCCGAGTTCTTTCCGATCCTTGGCGCCACGCCCTACTCGCTGCGCCGCGGCGGCATCTCTCTACGCCTGCGCGCCGAGGACCCACAAACCGTGGCGAGTGAGTGCGGGACGAGCCTGAAGATGCTCAGCGACCACTACGCATTCGCGATCGAGGACCTACGGCGCCACGGACCACGGCCCGCCGACGTCGAGTGGCGCGCCGCACGCACCGCTCTGACAGCGAGCAACTCGCATGAGCAAGCCCCGCGTCCAGCGACAAACCACGGAGGTGCAGAGCGTGAGCGGAGATCCATCTTTGCGTGGTTCTCCGCTCACAGGCGAGCCATCCGGGCGGCATAGCAACAGCTCGTCGATCTCTTGCGAACGATCGACGGAGCGTCTACGGACCTGTACGGACCTATCCGATTGTCAACATAGATCGGCGTATAACGTCGGATAAGTTCGATAGCAGGACAAGCCGCATTGGTTCGCGGAGTGCACCTGATCGAGGATCTATGCGGCCACCAACCTCGCTCCGCTGTCCTCGAAGGAGCCGCACGGACCGCAAGCGCGCTGGTGTGTGGAGATGTCGGGCGCCCGCGAGCGCAGCCGTTGGTGGTAATCGCACCGAGACCTGGCGTAGGCGTCGGTGATCGTCTGCGCGCCCCGACCGTTCGGGGGTAGTTACGGCCGTGCGCGGGCGGCAGCGAGTTGGCGGGTGACTCCTGTCGTTCGCAGACGGTAGGTGGCCATAGGCTCGCTGACGTTGTATTCCTCGGCGATCGCTTGGCTGTCGAGGCCGCGTCTGGCAGCCTGTAGAAGCAGTGGTCGTGGGAGCAGGAGGCAGCCGGCGAGCCAGTTAGCTTCCTGCTCCTCGTCCGGGTCGCAAGTGAAGAAGCTCAGATCGCCGATCGTCTGCATGGTCTTGATTTCGTGTTCGAGCAGCAGGTGGGCAATCTCGTGTGCGATGTCGCTTTGCGTGCGTCCATCGCTGGCGAGTGGGCTGTACACGACGATGTGGTGCTCGCCGATCGTGAATGTGCATGCGGAGAATGCGCCCGGTTGCAACTGCTCGAGTTCCTCGAGATTCTGTCTGCTGGTGAGCTCCTCCGCGCATCGCACGTCAGCGCCGACATGGCGGGCGAGTTCGATCGCGTCGAGGGGATCTGTCGGCTGCTTGCCCATTTCGCCACGGACCTTGCTAGCGAGCCGCTCGGCGTGCGCCTTGAAGCCGCGACGCATTACTCACCGGCCGCGAGCTTGGACCGCATCTCACCGAGGATGTCCGCGAGCAGCTTGCCCGCGCGGGGCGTGAACATCTGCGCGGAGCGGAGGTGAACCGCGACCGCCTCTTGGTCGCCCGCGAGCTTCTGGTACATCTCTTCCACTAGCTCGGTGATCTTTCCGGCGGCTGCCTTGGAGAGCCGCTGGTCGGCCTGCAGGTGGCGGGCGATCGCGCGGGGGGTAGATGATTCGCTCTCAAGAAACGCCTCTGCTGGCATTTCGAGCCAGTCGACGATCCTCCGGAAGTTCTTCAGGTCGGGTATATGACCGCGCTCCACGCGGGAGAGGGCGTTGAACGACACTCCGGTCTGGTCGGCCAGGTCGCGTAGGCTCAGGCGCTTTTCGCGGCGGCGTGCCTTGAGGATCGCGGCGAGGTTGGCTGTAGGCTCAGGCATCGGCTGGTGTCGGTGTCTGATACGCCATGTTGTGGTGTTCATCCTGCGCAGCACCTTCTCGCTCTGCTGAAGGCGGACGCTCGCCCTGGGAGTCTGACGTGCGCGGCGGCGGCCAGTCCCCGCCGCCGTGCCATTCGCCAGTTGGGAGCCAGATCTCGTAGAAGAGCAGCCACTCCGAGGCCCACGGCACGATCGAGTCGGCGATCAGCATCGCGCTTGACCATTCCCCCTCCCGGTAAAGGCAGAGGGTCCCGTCGCGGTAGACGTGGGGGAGCGACTCCCCCGGGCGCCTGTCCAGTTGGGGGCGTTGGACACGCACCTGCGGGTACCCTCCGGTGCGGTATCGGATCTGCACGGTGTAGTCGCGGCTGAGGCTGTTTGGCCGTAGGTCGCCCGTCCACAGCAGCTTTCCAGCGCGCAGTTGTAGCCGCGAGCCCGGGGAGCGCTCGCGAAGCGCAAAGGCTTGCTGGGCGAGACTACGGGCGTCAGCGCGTCGGCGCATCTCCGTGGAAGGTGTGACGCGGTATCGGCCGGGTCGTCGTGGGGGCAAGCAGACCGGTGCTAGCAATGCCAAGGGCTCCCGCGTCGCGGGCTTGCGCGACCGATATGCCGAGGCGCTCGCCGGCGCGTTTGGCTGGCAGCTCTCCGAAGCTGCGCGCCATCTCCTTGAGCACATGATGCACGCCAAGCTTCTCCCCGAGCCCAGCGAAGTCGGCGTGCGCCTGCTCGATCCAGTCGAAGAACCGCTCGGCGCGCCTGGGATGTCCCCGCCAGCGATCAGCGAAGTTCTCATCGGCAACGGGGTTGGCGATCACGTACAGTCCGTTGACGCGTTCGACGAGGTCGGGCATACGGGCGGTCACGCCGATGAGCACCTCGTGCAGCGAGCCGCCGCCGGTATACGCGCGGGCCGCGAGGGTCGTGATTATGATTGACGCGGGCGCGTCCTTTGGCTGGCCGGCAAAGTAAAGGTCACGGTGGCGCTTGAGCGCCTGCACTGTGCGCTGCAGGCTCGTCTTCATCAGCGACGGCGGCGCATCCTCGATATCCATGCGCTTGGCAATCGCCTCGCGCAGATGTAGGAACTCGCCGCGCATCCTCTCTTGGAACCACTCGGCGTAGGCGATCGGGTTTGAGTGCTGCCATTCGCTTAGCTCCCGGTCTGTGAGCAGGATGCCGCTCGGCAGACCTTCGCGGTCGGGGATGGCCGGCAGGACGTCCATGTGGAAGGGCTCGTGAGGGTAGTCGAGCGTCCAGCAGCGCTTGCCTTCGCGCAGCTGCGGATGGCTCTCGGGCTGGCCGGCGACATAGTCGGCCAAGGCGCCGCCGACGCCGCGCTTGAGCTGCTTCTGGGTGGTCGTCTCCTTGACGATGTCTCGCCGGCAGACGAGGTCGATGTCGTACTCGTCCTGAGGGTTTACGGGCGCAATCATCGTTCCGAGGCGGATCGAGCCTTGCGTGTAGATTTCGCCCTGGCCGTCGGGCCAGCAGTCAGCGAGCCAGCTTGCGGCGTGCTCGTAGCGCTCGACGGCGCGCTCGTAGATGTGATCGGGGATGTCGAACTCGGCGATCGAGATGCCGAGCAGCTCGTCCAGTTGCGTGCTGCGGTCAGTCGTGAGCATCGAGGGTACCTGCCTTTGGGTGTGCGCCGTGCAGCGGCGCGTAGGGTGCGGGGATGTGGTCGGCGAAGACGGCGTTGAAGGTGGGTGAGAAGAGCCGACTGTGGTGCGATGCCTTACCGATGAGCTCGCGGGCGTCGCAATGGTCAAGTGTCGCCTGCTCAGGTGCAATCGGGTCCAGGCGATGAGCGTGCTCGACGCCGATGAGATGCTGTACCTGGGCGAAGGCGCCTGCGCTCTGGCCCCGGAGAAGCACCTCGACGACGTTCGGTCCGCGCGCCCAGCGGAGCACCCCCGCATTGTCCAGGCGGCTTTGCCGGGCGCGCACGCTGGCGGTCGTGCCGAGGCTGAGGACACGGAGCTCCTTCAGCTCGCAGCCGAACATGCTGATGGCCTCCGTGACGCCGACCATCGCCGGGTTATTCGCCCAGACCCCGCCGTCGATCAACCTGGCCTCTTCGCCCGGCAGCCGGAACGTGGGAAAGTAGGTCGGCGCGGCGGCGGTCGCCATCGCCACCGCCCACATCGGGATCTTGTGGTCTCGGCGAAGCCGCGGGTGGTGTGGCGTCTTGAACAAGTGAACGGCGTTCTCCCCGATGTCGTAGGCGGGAATGACCAACGGGATGCGGCTCTGGCCAAGCAACTGCTCTCCAAACGTGTCGCGTAGCGCGCTTTCCAAGGGGGCGGGGCTGTACTTCGCCAAGAGCAGGTGACGAAGCGCCCGGAGTCTCAGGGGATCAGCGAAGATGCGGCCCTTCTCGGCCAAGTAGAAGTCGAGGATCTCGCTGGGGCTCAGGCCGGCCCCCAACCCGAGCGCAATAATGCCGCCCGTCGAAGTGCCAACGATCAAGTCGAAGGCTTCGTGCACCGAGCACCCAAGGTCGGCCTCCAGCCCGGCGAGGAGGGCCGCCGTAAAGATGCCTCGGACACCCCCGCCGTCGATCGCAAGGATCTGAAACCGGCTACGAGCGACCAGCTGTGGGCCTTCCTGCTCATCTGCATCTTCGTGACCTATACCCTCCACAGGAACAATTGTACCAGGCACGGTACATTCCGATTGATGCAAACTTGCGAGACTTACATCGACCCAGGCGGCGACTCTGCGCCCGCGGGCTGCGCCAACTCGAACCAGGTGCGCACGCGCGGGGGCAGCAGCTTGGAGTGCTCCGCGACAAAGGCGAGTAGGTCGCTCGTCTCGATGCGGGTCACAGGGCGGGATGGAGAGTTCGTGTAGATGCCGGCAGCCGAGTAGGCGAAAAGCGTTGTCTGCTCACCGGGGGCCGCGGCAGCAAGGGCTTCGAGGTCGACGCCCTGGGCACCGGACTTCACTTGGACGATCGCGGGTGAGTAGGTTTCGCGATGAAGCATCGTCCACTCGTAGGCGGGCGTGTCGGTGCGGCGCGCCTTCGGCAGCGCCAGATAGCCACCGGAGACCTGCATCCACGTGTAGATGAGATCCTCAAGGTCATAAGGCTCAAGTTGCACCAGCACTTCCGCGGGCGAGAACTCTAGGTGTGGAGGTTCGCGGCCATGCAGCTTCTCCCAGATCCAGGCTGTGTAGATACGGGCACCGGTGTTCCACATCCGACTAAAGCTGGTAGAGGTGCCGGAGAAGGCTCGTATGATCGCGCCAGGTACCTCGAGGTCGCCGAGCGGACGCTGGGCCCACTTCGCCTTGCGAACCTGGTGGTGTCCGTTTCCCTCGCCTTGGCGGAGTTGTCGTATCGGTAGTCACCGGCGATCTGGGCGAGACGAAAACGCCCCTCGAGGTCCCGGGTCCAGATGAAGTCGTTCACCTTCGCCTCCTCCCCGAACAGCCGAACGGTCGAGGCAGCTTGAGGACCCCAGCCGGGCTCCTTTTTCGCGCGGATCGCCGCCACCACATCGGCCAACGGGGTACCCGTCGGGAGGTCTTCGACGCCCCAACCGATCCCGACCCGACCACCGTCAATGCAATAGGCGATCTGCTTGGCGTGGTCTACCCCTGGCTTTAGCGAACGCAGCTTCGTGCGCCAGATGATCGGGGGATCGATCACCGGATTGGAAGCCACGGACGCAAGCCTACTGAGGTGTTGCAGCGCTTGGATGTGCTGAGCTCTCGTCCAGGTGTGGGTCGCTGGGCACATCCGGCGCGTAATCGTGGCGACCGGGAGGGATCGGGACCTCCGGGTAGTTTTCTTGCCGATGTCGAGGAGACCAGCACGCCGAACGCGGGTGACGCTTCGCTGTCTGCGCGAGGATCTGAAGATCGAGATGCCACCTGTCGAGGTCGATCTCGGCGGGCTCGATCACGCGCTTGTCGGTGAGGCGCGGCGTGTCGCGCCGACGGCGCCACGCGGACAGAAGCGCATCCTCTCGATCGAGCGTCCGCTCGTGTATCGGCTCCGCCACGGACGGTGGCGGGGCGCAACGTGGCTGGAGTCCGACGCTGCGCGGTTCTGGCTCTGCGCCGGCGCGCGGCGCGAGGAGGGCTCCGGCGAGGACGCCTACGAGCTCTTCGCCGCGCTACACCGAACCGAACGCCTCTTGCCCGATGACGATGACCGGCTCCGTGATGCGCTTGAGCGCAACGCCCGCATCATCGACGAGGCCGCCGACTCGATCGCCTCCCTCCTCGCCGAAGCCTTCGATCATCGAGACCGCGATATCTCTGTCTCATTTGGCGGGCTGATCGACGCTCGTCTGCACGTCACCGCGCCTGGCGAGGAGGTCTGGGTTGCGATCGCGACTCAGGCAGCCGACGGGCGCTTCGTCGAGGAGCGCCTGCGGGACGTGCTCTTCGGCTTGGTCTTGGCGGCCGCGGAGGCTGAGCTGTGGGAGCCTCGCGCGGACTGGCCCTTGGGTGAGCTCGCCTGGTTCGAGGTTGCGCGCCTTGGTCTGCGCGAGCCGAATTGATCGGACGCTACCCCGCCGACCCGCTCGACATCGGCCTCCTCGACGCCCAGCGAATACGCGAGCGTCGCGGTCTTCCCGCCCAGCAATGCTTGGTGCGCCTGCTCCATGCGCTGCGCGAAGTCCTCGCGGTGACGCTCGACGTACTCGTCGACTGCGCGCTCGACAAGCTCGGCCTGCTTGAGGCCCGCCATCAACGCGGCGTAGCGGACCTTCTCCTTGGTGGCCTCATGAACCTTGATCGGGGATTGTGCACGCAGCATGGGATTACTCGGTACTTCGGTACCCAAGATGGTAGCATGTGGTGTTGAGTGCCCGGGTGCAACCACGGTCCCGCCACAGTACGATGGAAGCCGTCATTGCCGACGTAGCTCAGTAGGCCAGAGCACGTGCATGGTAAGCACGGGGTCGCCGGTTCGAATCCGGCCGTCGGCTCTCGTTTTGCGTACCGTGACGTGACCGCCGCGCGATGTATTCTTTTGCCGTAGTTGTCCGCTTCTGTCCGCTCAGCGACAGGAGCGTATTCCGCACAAACAAGCCGAAAATGGCTCCATTACTAGCGATTCGGTGCTCTTAGGCCGCTCGCTTACCATGGAGGTGCTCTACCAGCTGAGCTACGTCGGCGCGAAGCCCGAATCCTAGCGTGATCGCCGCCGATCCGATATGATCGGAGCACGAAATGACCATAAGTGCCCCGCCGTTCCTGGGGGCGTTTTTCTGGCGGTTCTTGGGGGCGTTTCAGGGGCGATTTGGCCCAAAACCAGTCTCTCCCGGTCACGACAGGCGCCGAAAACCCAGTCAGGACGGGCCCTAGCCCACAAGGAGACCTCCCATGCCGAATATGGTAAGGCGGGGGTCAGGGGTTCGAATCCCCTCGTCGGGTTGCTCAAAACCGCATAGACAAGCGGTTTTCTACGGCCTTGGAGATTTGGGCAGCTATTGTGGGCATTACCGGGGCAAGCCGGAGACACTGCAGAAAGGGTCGTAGTAAGTCGGAGGTCCCGAGTCGATCCGAGCTCTTGTGGAGCTTGCGAGCGTCCGCGATGGCGACATCGTGGTGGCGCAAGATGAGACGCATCGCGCGTCGCGCTTGCGGACTCGCGATGTCTAGCCGAACTATCCACTTATAGTCAGGCCCAGCCTCGGTTGCTAGCGCTGGTTCACGCCCGGGTCATGAAGATCGCGCTGCGTTCGCGATCGTCCCTGGCTGGCCGGCTCCGTAGTCCGCGTTCTCCGCCCGCAGGCTCCGTGTTAGCCGCGCCGACTTTCCATGTTAGCCGGAGGCGGTGTAGCCTTTCTGGCGCGATCGACCGTCATATACGCCCGCGAGTCGCTGAGGTGCTCGGGGATACTCGGGTGGTGATGGTCATGGGTGCGCGTCGGGTGGGAAAGAGCACGCTCTGCCAGCCAATCGCCGCAGGCGAGCACCCGGCGGCGAGCGTGAGCATGGACGACCAGGCGGCACGCGAGACCGCGCAATCCGATCTGGTCGGGTTCCTGGCCGGGTTTGACAGCCCGGTCTTCATCGAGGAGGTCCAGCGAGTGCCTGAGCTGATCCTGGCGATCAAGCAGGTGGTCGACCGCGATCAACAGCCAGGGCGGTTCCTGCTCTCCGGGTCGGCGAACATCTTGACCTCACGCAAGGTTCAGGAGGCGCTGACCGGACGGATCGAGCTCCTGCGGCTATGGCCGTTCGCGCAAGTCGAGCTCGAAGGCGGCGGCAGAAATTTCGTGGACGCACTGTTCGACGCTTCTGTGCCGCGGGTCACCAACGCTCCGATCGGGCGGGCGGCGTTCGCCGGCAGGGTTGCTGCCGGCGGATACCCCGAGGCCCACGAGCGCGACGCCCGCCGACGGGATCGCTGGTTCTCAAGCTATCTCACGACGACCTTCGAGCGGGCCCTACGGGCGATCGCCGACCTGCAGAAGGGCCACGAAATGCGGCGACTGCTTTCGGTGCTCGCCACCCGTTCGGGAAACCTCCTGCGCTACGCGAGCGTCGCCGACGCGCTGGAGATAGACCAGAAGACCGTCAAGAGCTACATCGAGCTGCTCCAGGCGATTTTCCTCGTGCAGACCATTCCGGCTTGGCGGCCGAGTTTCCTGGCGCGAGTGGTGCACGCCCCGAAGGTCTACATCACGGACAGCGGCCTGCTCGCACACCTGCTCGGCGCCGATGAGCAGCGGCTCGCGGAGGACGATCGTGTGACGGGCCTGGCGCTGGAGACGTTCGTTGCGATGGAGGTGATGAAGCACGCTGGCTGGAGCGAGGTCGATCCGCGGGTCTATCACTTCCGGGACAGCTGGGGTGGCGAGGTCGATCTCGTTCTCGAGGACCGATCCGGCCGCGTCGTCGCGATTGAGGTCAAGGCTAGAGCCTCCCTCTCTCGGAAGGACACCACAGTGCTCACCAAGCTGCGTGACTCCCTCGGCGAGCAGTTCATCTCGGGCGTCATCGTCAACGCGGGCGAGCAGACTCTTCCCCTCGGCGACCGCCTATGGGCCATTCCCGTCAGCGGGCTATGGGCATGATCGCACTGATCGCCTTGGTCGCCGCTGTCCACGGTGCGAACTCGCGCGGCAGAGACCCATCCCTCTGGACCGATAGCAAGACAGGTTCGCGCCGCGCAAGGCCGGGCGAAGGAGCAAAGGTGAGCCGCTTAAGGACCGGGCAGGAGACCGAAAGTTGCCAGCGCTGCGAGGCAAACACCAAGGAGTGTGTACGCAGCGTCTCCGTCCTGCGCATGCAACTGCTGCTCGAGAAAGATGCGCAGCTTCGTAAGTGGCAAGCATCTGCGCGCGTTCACGGCGAGGCTGCCTGCGATTCTTGGGCACCCGGTTGAGCGGTCGCACGGGCCAAGCGCTCGTGT
>Ga0210402_10003092_pt1 | contig 15791 bp, 22 predicted proteins | sample IncBWC7MmetaG_FD_161055 | JGI IMG/M metagenome (GOLD analysis project Ga0210402, IMG submission 161055) | Forest soil microbial communities from Barre Woods Harvard Forest LTER site, Petersham, Massachusetts, United States - Inc-BW-C-7-M | ecosystem: Environmental > Terrestrial > Soil >...
CGGCACGCAGTGGCAATTCACGGTGAACGCCACCGGAGCTCCTGCGCCGCTTGGCACCGGCCCGCAAACCTGCAGCGCAACGCTCACCATCAGCGGCGCATCGCAATCCGTCACTTCGAGCTTTTCCGCTTGCCCCGCGCTTAGCAACATTATAGGTGGCGGCGGAAGTCCAGTTGGAAACAACGGAGACACCCAGATCAAGAATGGTCCGATTTTCGGCGCGGGCACCTGCAACGACACCGGAACTTCCTACAACTGTTCGGACTTCCACACGAAGGGCCCCAGTCCGTTCGTGGACGTGACGCGGTTTGGGGCGCGGCCTTTCCCAGTCAATAGCGGCGCTCCGGGCTCCCCTGGAATCACTGCGGCCTGTATCAGCGGAAATCCCAATATCATTCTGACGGGTTCGGGGTTTGGGCTGTTCCAGACGCTCGACGGCATCACGCTGATAAACTGCGGTACAACCCACTCGATGGCGACTCCTTCCGCGCCGGCGGTGCAGGCATCTATCGCGGTTGCACCGACTAGCTCGGGATTCGTGGGTGCCAATACCACGGGAGCGACAACCCGCTGCTACAAAATCGCGGCCTTTAATCAGCAGATGGGATTGACCGCAGCGAGCCCCGAGACTTGCATTTCCAATGGTCAAGCGATTCTTGGAGCTGACCCTATCGCTGTGACGAGTTGCTCCCGATCGGTGGCCGTCGTTACTTGCGTGACCTCGGCACATACGCTCCCGGTCGGCTGCTCCGCCGGCACGTGCGGGGGAATCAACGTCGCCGGCACGAGTGATGATCTTCATTTCGGTGGATGGTATGAACTTGCGAGCGTTCCCGACACGACGCATTTTACTTACAACGGAAGTTTAAGCGCGGCTCAGGGAGCGAGCACTTCCGCGACTGGCGGGACGTTCACCTATTACAATTCCGACCACCTGACACTCCCGGCGTTCACTGCTGGCCAGTGGCAGTACGCGATCTGGGAGGGCGCGAGCGGCGCTGAGACGCTCGTAGATGTGAGCCTGCCAAATGGAGCGTTCAACGCCCAGGTTTCCGCGAATGCCTGGGACTACTTCGGTCCGACTTACGGCGGAAACGGTTCGCTACCCTATTTCCTGCCCAACACGCCGCCAGTTTCGGCCACCAACAACGCTTTAACCACAACGATTGCGGGGGGTGGAGGGACCACTTCACTTGCCCTTGCCCAGGCTCCATCGAATACGATTTCGGGGCAGACGGCGCTCTTCGATGACTGCCCCACGGCCGGGGCGGCGAACGCATTTGCAAATAACTTCACGGGTGGCGGCGGCGCGACGGTTTTTCCTCCAGCTATCGGAATCCCCGCCGTTGGACTGACGTACATTTTCAACTCTTACTGCACGTTTGCCGGGGCGATCGTTCAGCAGGAGCCGATACTCCTGAACATGACGATGCAGTTCAACAATGTCCAGTGGTATGGGGACGTGTTTCCGAATTCGCTTTTCATGAGTCTGCCGTCTTTCTCAGACCAAGGGCATGTCCTGATTACCGATGGTCAGGCCAAGCCGGGAATCTACATGACTGGTTCTTCGATGGAGGGTGTGGGCATCACCGCGATAGGAAATAACTACATTGCTCTACTCCACAGCAATTTCGGCACGTCCAAGTTCGACGACATGACATTCGTGACAAATAATTCCACCGATATTAATGGGATTTTGTTTTACGATTTTCCGCCCAATGGTCAGGGATTCGGATGGAAAATGACCAACGTAGAGTTTCTCCCTGGCCCTGGGAGTTCCAACGCAACGTCGTGGACGCCGACTCTCATGTCCAAGTTCAACGGCGAGATGCATATCGACTGGTTACAAGGTGGGCACCGTGGATTTCTTTTCGTTCCTTTTAGCAACGGTCTGACGCTGGACCTGAATCAGCGGCAAGAGTCGCAGGGCCTAACGATGTCGCAGGTGAACCTGTATTGCACGGGCGGGGGCATCGGCGGATATATTCATCTGCGGAATTTCATTCTCGACACCGCGGCGCAGCCGTTGATTACGAATCTGGCGGCATGTAACCAGATGCAGGTGTTGATCGAAGGAACGAATGCGCCCAGCACGAGCATCCCCCTGATTTCGGGGATTCCACTTACCAGCGTAACTATCAGCACTCAGGCCGGGGGTATGCAGAACCCGAGCAGCACCGGCCAGAACGTCAACATGGAAATGCAGGGTGCGAACGCTGAGCGCTACTTCAATCACCACACGGCCCTGGGGCCAGCTTATGGAATTTTTTCTACCACGACCGGCGGATTTGCTGCTCCAACCTGTACTACTGCGACAGCGGGACCACCGTTCACGCAGGCTTTCACTTCTTCCACGTTTCAATATGCCCCGGTCTATCTGAACGGAGGAATTGGAGCACTCTCGCTTCCGAGTAATCCGTGTACGGCTGATGGAGTAACGCAGCAGGTCACGGTCACGATTCCCGCACAGTTACCAGGCGTCGAGGGATATGCGTTCTGGAAAAACAGCTTTCAGTTCGGGACGGTGTCTGCGAACTGCGCCATTCCCGGCACTCCAACGTCGGTGTTGAATCCAATTATGAATCAAAACTGCGGCGTGTCCACACCGGCCGGACCAACCGGTGGACCTGCGGGATTTCAGGATAATGCTCTATTCGGAGCAACGCTACTACTAGGGTTGAACCTGTTTTCCAACCTCGGTACGCCGATTAACGGCACATTCGTGTATTGCCCGGACTGCACGATAGCAAATCCGTGCGCTGGAGGGGGGACCGGGGCTTTGGCCAAGAGGTTGAATGGGATTTGGGTCTGTAACTAAAGGAGAGAATATGAAAAGACTATTTCTGATTTTGGCCACGCTGGCGGTGCTCTCGAGCGCGCCAGCGATGGCTGCAACGACGGGGAATTATTCCGACGCACTTGAGATTGTTGCACAGCCGGCCGGCGAGATTCCAAAGCTGGCGGCCGTGGCCGGGCAGAGCGGATCCGGGCATTCGGTGACGCTAACGTTTACCGCATCCACCAGCGCGGGGAGCTGCACGGCGCCGTGTTCGTTCGGGTATAACGTGTTTCGCGGAACCGCGGCCGGTGCGGAGTCCACCACACCGTTGAATTCTTCACCGATCACCACCACCACATTCACGGACTCCACCATCACGCTAGGCAGTTCGCCGGTGACATATTTCTACATTGTGGAGGCGGTGGAGACCGCGTCGGGGGTGACAGTGGCGAGCTCGCCGTCGAACGAGGCCTCGGCCACGTTTCCAGGGATCCCCACGGCACCGACCACGGTGGTGGCAACTCCTAAGTAGGTCGCTGCGCCGATGAAGACGGACATAGAAGATCGCGTTAAGGATCTGCTGGCCGAGGGATTCAGCAACAAAGAGATCGCTCAGCGCGTCTTCCGATCGGAACGGGCGGTGAAGTGGCACGTGGCAAATCTTTATGTGAAGTACGGACTACGCGGCCTGGCGGACGGCCGCCGGCTGATCGTGCTGCTGGTGAAGGAGAAGCTGAAAAAGGGGACCCATGATGAGGCAAACCGACGAAGCGGGCAGCACAATCACGCGAGTGTTCCAGGTGAAGGGCTGGATGATCATGATGACCATGCTCTACCACCTGGTGCTCACAGTCGCCTTCGTCGTCGGAATGCGCAAGGACATCGACGAACACACGCGGCGGATTCACGACCTGGAAACGCTGCCCGTGGTGATGCGGCCGGAATACGCGGACACAAGGAGAGTCCTCGAGGAGCGCCTGTCGCGTGACGAAAACCGGCTGGACATACTGGACAATTTTCAGAAGATCGACCAGATGCAGCGGCCGCGGCCGCATCGGTGATTCCTGGGGAGAAAAATGAATGGCGCCCACTTCGATAAAAAAGCAGCTTTCGTGCAAAAGCTGGCGGAAATCGCCAACGAGATCTGCTGCCAGCACGTCCAGCGCACTGGTTTCGCTCCCGGGATCCACGACTTCGAGGAGCGCTTTGCGCCGATCGTGAGGACGGAGCTGCTGCACACGTGCCTGAACGAGCAGCTTTTTAACGGCGAAGGCGAGAGCCGGCGGAAGCGGATGCGCGAATTGCTTTTGGAGTTGGAGAGAGGCAGCGATGAAGTTCGGCGAATATGACGTCACACTTTCGCCGCTTGGATGGTTCACCCTGGCGGCCGCGGCGGCTGCCAACGCCGTGGCGCCAGGGAGAGGGTTTCGTAGAGAGCACAGGGAAGGGAATTCGATGGCGTACAAACTGACAGTCTTCATCGTGAATCCCGACGATGAACAGATTTACGTAGAACATAATTTTTATGGCGACACGAGAGCCGACGCCGAGCACGTGAAACACGAGCACCTGGGGAGCTGCGAATATTTCAAAGCGGCGGAGCACGAAGGCCGCACGGTCGAGGAAGGCGAAGAGATAGAGGCCGATGATTGGCCAGTCGTCGACGACGGCCGCGTCGATCATGACGATGGGGACGATCGATGAATCTTTCGCCAGCGCAGATCCAGGCGTACGCGGCCGCGGCCGGCTTTTCCGGCGCGGACCTGGCGACGTCCGTTGCGATCGCGTTGGCGGAGAGCTCCGGAAATCCCGCCGCGATCGGAGACGCGGGAAACTCGATCGGCCTGTGGCAAATCAATCTGCCGGCGCATCCGGAATACGCGGGAGCGAACCTCGCGGATCCGCAGACGAACGCCAACGCCGCGTTCGTGATCTATTCCGCAGCCGGCGGCCGCTTCCAGCCGTGGAGCACATTCAACTCCGGAGCATATGCAAAATATCTGTCCGCAGTGCCAGGCACCGATGCGTCTTTGACGCTTCCCACTGCTGTGCCGAATCCGGGATATGTGCCGTCCACATCCGTCATGACGCTTTTTCCCACAACTATTTTGCCGAATTCCACACCTGCGCCCGACTTTGGAACGATTGCGCTTGCGCTCGCGTTAGCAGCAGGCGTACTTTTCGCTTTCACCGAAGGATAAATTTTTTCGTGAGCAACCAGGATCTCATGCAGTCGATCAAGGCGAAGTGGGGCGCGATGATCGCCGCGGCGTGCGCGATGTCTTCGGTGCCGCCGGCCTTCCTGGCTGGCCTGATCGCGAACGAGTCCGGAGGGAATCCCCTTGCAAAACGATTCGAGTCCCACGTGCTACTCGCTCTCTGGGAAGTTCTTCTCGGACGAAAAACGGCTTATGGAAGCATCGGTCGAGCCGGCCTGGTCCAGTTTGTATCTGGCGCTTCGCTACCCGTCTACACCGCTCCCGCAAGTCTTCCGGCCGACACCTATCAGCGTTTCGACAGCCTTGCGACTTCTTGGGGACTCACGCAGATCATGGGGTATGAAGTTTTAGATACCCAGTTGAACAGCGGCCCAATCGAAAATCTGAAAACGCCGCCGGCGGACCTGGTAGTGACCACGCGGATGCTTTCGCAGGAGGCCGCGCGGCTCGGCGTCGATGTCACGAAAGACTTCAGCGAAATGTTCGACTTCTGGAACACCGGCCGGCCGCACGCGCCCACCGCGGATCCGCAATACATTCCGAACGGCCTCGAGCGGATGAAGATCTACGCACAACTCGCCGCCGGCGACACGGATCCGGGGACATGAGCCATGGGAACCATCTGCCGCGACTGCGCGGATCATCAGCAAGAGATCCCCGCGGTGACCATGGTCGGAAAAACTCCGGTGTGCCAAGAGCACTGGCGATCGCGAATGGGCATTCCAAAAAAGCAGGGAGAGCAACCGGCGGCGATCGCACCGCCGGCGGAAGCGAGGGTAATCATGGACGGTAAAGTTTGCGGATGTGGCTGTGGCGAAAAAATGCGTAAAGACAGCACGCGCGAATTCAAGATGGGCCACGAACCTGCTGGGGGGGCGACACTTCTCCTGCGCCGCGGCGTAACGGGAAGTCCAGCAGCAACGGGCATTTTGCGGTGAAGCTGACGCCGGAAGGTTTGGACGCCGTGTGGAACGCACTGCCGGCGGAAAAGAAAGCGGAGCTGCTCGGGAATTTGTAACGGAGGACGGGTGAGGCCGGAGACGATTCAGATGATCGCGGACGCGATCGACCAGGCGGGCACCATGCTGCTGTCGGTTTCGGTTGCGCTGTGCATCGCTGTCACCGTCCTGGTAGTCGCCGCGTTGTTTGTGACACTCGGCGCGATGCGGCTGTGGCGCCGGCTGACCGTCGGCACCTGGAGCGCGGCGATCGTCTCCGCGGAAAGAAAGGCGTTGCAGCAATGACACCCTGGGAGTGGTTCCAGCAAAACACGTACGTGATCATCGGCGCGCTGTTCGGCTTTTACCTGCTGATGGCGCGAAGATTCCCCAGTGTCACGTCCTGGCAGGAGTTCCTGAACAGTTTCGAGAGCAAGGGCGGCCAGCTCATCCTGCTGTGGGTGACGGACCTGATCGTCATGACCATTCTGGTGCGCTATTGGAAGTTTTTCGACGCGCAGCTCCAGACCACGATCGTCGGATTGCTCTCCGGAGTCAACGGCGCCTTCCTGGGCGCGATCGGTGCACGCAGCACCAGCAACGGAAACGGCAATGGCTCCCCGCCGCCGAAATTGGATGTGACTTTCGTTCCCGGAACGGATCCAACGGAGAAAAAACCATGAAGAGAAAAACGATTTGGGTTTTGGTAGCAGCTCTGACGTTGAGCGGATGTGCGGCGCGACAAAAGACGGTAACGAATCTCCCCGCCGGCGTGACGCAGTCGCAGGCGCAAAACTGGGATTCGGCCGTCGCGAACCTCGACAAGATTGCGCAGACCGTCAGCACCCTGCGCCAGGCGGTGATCGCGCTGAACCAGCAGACCGTCACGGACTCGAGCGGTACTCACAAGGTATTGCCGGACGGATCCACGTACGTGGCGATACTGACCGCGATTGGAAAGATCGACCAGGCGGAAATCGACGCCAGCAACTTCCTGAAAGCGCAGCCGCAGAACTGGGGAGTGGATGCGCAGACAAAGGTGAAAAACGAAATCGAGATCATCCAGCAAGGGATCGCGGCAATCAATTCGCAGGGGTTGACCGGCATCAAGGACCAGAACGCGCAGAACCAGGTGCAGCAGCTCGTGAACAACCTGAGCAGCTTGACCGCGGTAATCCTGTCGCTGGCAACCTAAGAGAGTTTCGCCAGGGGAGGCAGTGGGGAAGGCAGGGACTGCATCCCGCGAAAAAACGTTTCTGGCGCTGCGGAAGCGGTGAAGCGAGAGGTGGAGGAACTCGGGCAGTTTCTTTTCCCCTGGCGAATCGAGCTCCCACACACACAGCGAAGCAAGGAACGGACGGAGGTGGCCAGCAGTTCCCGAAAAACGCAGTAACCGGTTGCAGTCCGATGCGGGGCCCCAACCAGCGTGAAGGGCAAGCCGTGTAGACGGCACGCGACGATTGGCAACATCGCTAGGGACCGGTGAAGGGAAAGTGCGGAACTTCGGGATGGTCACCTTTGTCCGTGAAAAAACTTAGGAGAGTTTAAATGAGCACACCACCAAAATCGCCGGCAGGATCCGCGGCGTCCACAATTTTGACCATCCTGCAGGAGTCCAACGGTTACATTTCGCTGGGCCTGCAGCTCGCCGGCGTCTTCGTGCCACTGGCGAAAGGACTGATCCAGAAGATTAAAGGTATCGGGGCGGGCAACGTCACGATCACCTTCACCGACCTGGTGGCGCACGACCAGGCGGAGATCGCTGGGATCGTCACCACGGCCGGCGCGGATCTGGACGCCGTCAACGCCGAGCTGGTCCGCCTGGGCCATCCACCGCTGCCCACACCGCCCGCATCGTGACCGAGCGGAAGAAAGAACGGCACGGGCATCGCCATCGGGGGCGTCATGGCCTCCGGCTGGAAATACTGTTTTTTCGAATTTCTATAGATAGAGAGGGGGTGAGCATCAGAATGATTACACAAATTCTTAACAACGATCCGAAGGGCGCATTCGTCGCGATCGCGGAAACGAACGCCGACGGCAGCGCGTTCCCGTCCGCCGGCCCGTTTGCCATCGCGGTAGACGATCCGAACAAGCTGGTGAATGTAACCGCCGGCAGTCCGGACAACACCACGCCGACGCGCATCGTGGGCAACGGTAGTGGAGTTGGCAGCGTCGACGTCACTGTGACGGACACCAGCAACGGCGCCGTCGGCAAAGCCACGCTGCAGGTTGTCGCTCCGCCGCCGCCGCCGCCTCCCGTTCCGACGCTCACCGTGAGCTTCGTACCGGGGAGCTAGAAAAGTCCCTCCGCGGCCCGGTTACCCCCTGGGCTGCACAAACCAACAAAAAGGGCGCCCTTGCCTGGAGGGCGCCCTTTTTTATTTGCGACGATAAACTTTACTTTTTCTTTACCCGATTCGATGATCTTGCGGCGGCTTACTTGGGAAGATCGCTGCCATCATGCGAACGATGCGTAGATATGGCCACCAAACTAACAGCACCTTCAAGAACTTCCAGCCTTCTTGCGTTGTCACTGCCCATTTGAGAAAGCCTCGCTTCGTCCTGAATACCTTTGCTTTGCCACCTCGTCCGACAAAGATTTTTTTGGCCATCGCGCGCCTCCATGCCAGCCCCCGCCTTACCGCAGGAGCTGGGGTTGAAGCACGGAAGTATTCTACATCACTGGCGGCTTTGCTGGTTGTGGTCCACCGGTGTTCAGGAGGATGCGACCACCCTTGATTTGTTCAATCCATCCGTTATCCCACATAGTGCAATCGACCTTGGATGTTGGAAGAACGTCCAGCATTTCGCCTTCGGCTAAGCCCTCCCAAGGGGAAACGAAGGGACCGAATCCACCAGCACGCCCAACCACCCCAGTTATAAATGCGGCTGGCTGCCACTCGGCACCACCAAAGGCAAACCAGAATGCGTTGAACAGGTCAGGCGGCGATGTGCGAGCGCTGCAATATGGCTCAAAGTCCTCGATGTCGTAGGGTCCGGGCTCATTTTGAGTGGCTATAGTTTTAAGCATCGCCACTCCTAATTCGCTCTGTTCCCAGTAGGGGCCTTGGCCACCCGTGGGGGTTACGTTGAAAAATATCCCCTCAGAGGAGCAATTGACCACTTCTCCGAGATAGATTATGTCATCTACCCCGGGAGTGAAGTCAGAGATCGGATAGGCTTGATTGTTGTAGGTGTCAATGTAGGTTTGGGGTGAAACACCGGGACCATAGACGGTGCTACCGCGCAGGGCGTTGTAGTTCGCGACGTGCGGCGTATGAGTCACTCCGGTGCAAAATCCGCCCATTCCGCAGATGGTGTCTCCGGTGACGTTCGCGTTGATGGTAATTCCTGTCACCTTGCTTCCTCCAGCCCACGTGGTGAGGGTCATAGTGGGATGACCACCATACGTACTGCCCATCACTCCGGGGTATCCAGATTGAATGGTTGTGTCCGTCGCGCTTAAAATGGGTGTCGAACTGTTATTCAGAGTGACGGTCAGATGCCCTGCTCCATCGTTGCAAATGTTCAGGCCATCCCCGGATGTTACCGTGTAATTATATGTTCCAAGAGCATAACCAGTGCCGTTCACGGCTTTGACGAGATTGGCTCCTGTGCTGTTCCAATAAACGGCGTAGAAGGTTTCAGCCGTAGCGGACATGTTGATCGCTGGCCCCATCCCGTTCGAGCCCGTGATCGTCCCGATGGCAGCGTAACTGCACTGTTGCCACGATGGACTGCTGTTGTACTTCCAGTACGCCCTCGCGCCTATACCACTTGCGCCGCCTCCGGTAGCCACGGACAGATTCCCGTTGGAGATGGAGAATGAACCATAGGTGGTCGTCCAGTTTGAGCCGAGTCCACCGTTGGTGTAAAACGCTGCAACTCCGTTACTGGAGTGACCAAGGATCACGGCATTGTACGCACTGTAGTTTGGCGTCATTCCGCCACTTTGTCCTCCAGCCATTCCGCTCATCGAGGCAACCATCTGAGCTTCCTGTAAATTCCGGGCCCCAACGGCACCAAGAGCAACGTCATAGGCGCTAGGGCGCATAGAAGCTTTTTGATGGCTTAGATAGTTGGTAAAGATGAGAACTCCCACCCGCGAGAGTCGTGTCTGGATGTCAGCCCAATTCTCTTCGGTGAGTTGCGTGTAGGCTTTCCAGAACGCATCACGCCCCATGTGCGGATCGTTCTTTTGGTTGGTGCGAACAGCCTCGAGGCGATTACGATGATCGGTCATTATCGTCGTGAGTGCAGCCGCATCGACTTGCGAAAGTCCGATTTGCGGGGCCTGAATTACCGCATCATGCGTGAATGCGCTCAACCACATCCGAAGCGCCAGTGTGATTGGAATTTGTTCGGGATTTTTCGCGCCGTCTATTGTTTGCGCTGAGATTGCGGTTGCGCCCACGACGAACAGGGCTATTGCTATGATTAACCTAGTTTTCATAGAGCGACCTCCATCGCTTTGTGAGAATCAGGGGCGGCCTGCGCGTGAACGCAAGCCGCTCCGCTGTTTTACTGCTGGCCCGGGGACAAACCTTTCAGATTCGAACTCGCTGTCATGGCTTGGCGATCGGAGCGAAATTGCGATCGAACCAGGCGCGCTTCCGGCACTCCGGACTGTGGTATCTCTGATCCGGCCGGTGTTTCGGGATGAACTTGGCTCCACACTTTGGGTATGCGCAGATGCGCTCTTCCAAAACCGGCTTTCCCCGCAGCGCCCTGGCCTTCGCCTTGTGGTCTGGGCAGCAATACTTGTTGGCGCGGCCTTCGGGGATAAACATCCTTCCGCAGGGACCATAGGCGCAGGGAACCCTAACGGAAGCGTCAAGACGCTTGTTTAAGAGCCTTTCGCGCAGCTCCTCATGTCCTAATGCCATCATTTTGCTGGGTTCATCCATTTTTGGCAGCCTCTCTCGGAAATTCGTTCCACTCGCGACCGTCGAGCATCCGACCGGATAATTTCTTGCCGTAGCGCAGCATCATTTGGCCATCGCCAAGATTTCTTCCCACGAACGTGCGGCTGCTATCAATTTGTCCCAGGGAAGCCCACTCGCCCCACTGTTTGAAGAAAAACGGAACGCCGGAGGCTTTGCACTGATCGCGCAGCGAGCGCGCCCAGTCCGGATGCATCGGCCTCGCGTTCGCGCCGCTCTCTCCGCCGCACACTACCCAATCGAGTTTTGAATTTTCACCGCCATGCGGCCGATAGACTCCGTGTGTTCCTTTCAGAGAATCGATTTCAACTTCTCGGTTTGGCTGGAGGAAACGCAGATCGACCGGACCGAGCAGCGGCTCCGCGGAGATCCAGCGGATGGCAGCAGCCGTGGTAAGCAGCAGCGGGATCCGCTCGTCGGCGAAATGCTGGTTTTCCACGCTCACGCCCAGCCACAGCCACGGCATCGGCCGAACCCATTCCACTCCGTGATCCGCCCCCATGAAATCGCGCATTCGTTTCGCGCGCTTCGTCAGCACCTGAAACGTGTGCCCCATTCCGCCGCCGAGCGCGATGGTTTTGAAAACTTCTACGATCTGCTCGTCGGGCACCAGCTCGTGGAACAGATCACCCATGTCACAGACGAAGATCCTCCGAGGCTTGCGCCAGTGCAGCGGCTCTTCGAGGCGTTCATGCAGGAATCGGACCTTGCCCAACCAACGATGCTCACCGCGGCGTTTGTCGACGAGGGCGTTATAGTCCGGATGGTTTTTCAGGCGCGTGCCGGCGAGGCGCGCGGCGTAGCAGTTCGCGCAGCCCGGAGAGATCTCCGTGCAGCCCACGATGGGATTCCAGCTTGCGTCCGTCCACTCGATCGATGTTTTACCCATTCGCTTCCTCACCTGGTGATCGTTTTGTGTGCACCGCAACGCCGGCATTGCCAGATGTACGTGCGAAAGTGCATCGCTTCCCAACGATCGACTTCCAGCCAATCGTGGCCCTCTACAAACCAGCACTTAAACCGTTTCCACATCTCAAATCCCCAGCGACAACAGACGCGCGGCTTCGCGGCGCCGGAGCTGTGCGCCGGTCAATCTCATGAACGGCGGCCGCATCACGTCTTTTTCCATTTCGTCGACCAGCGCAACGACGTCCTTCAACGCGGCCAGTAATACGCGGCGATCGTCGACGGCCTGATTCATCACCGCGATCGCGACGTCTTTTTCGCTTTTTAATTTAGCTAGCGTTAGCCGCGGCAAGCGCACCTCCCGTAGAAATCCCCCCCCCCGTTTCCTTTCCTTTCTTCAACAACTCCAGCTTGGCGGCCTTTGGCAACGCCATGAAGTGACCCAATCCGCATTCGCAGACCACGGAGAATCTACGGGTATCCTTGAAATATTGGGCGCTCAGCATGTCTATCAGGCGGCCGCAGCGGCAGAGATATCGAAACGCTTCGCGATCTTGTGTCAAGGGAACAATGTGCTCAATCCAAACCGTCAACCCGTCCGTCGTACGCGGCTTATTCAGCAGCATCGCGGATAGCATCCGGCGAAGATCGCTCACCGCGAAGGCCGCGATGCCGCAGCAGACGCCGCACACCATTCCGGCGAGCCAATCGCGAATGAAGAAAAGCGTGCCGGCGCCGAGAAGTAATCCCCAGGCGCCCATGAAATAGAAGAGGATCTGCCGGCGCAATTCGAGCTCGCCCGCGACGCTCCAGGGAATGTTGCTGGTGGGCGGCAAGCCGTGACGGCCGGCGATGATCTTGGGGTGGTTCATCCGAATCGGCTCCCTCCGCCACGCTGCATCTGGACGTAGATGCGCCAGGCTTCGTACACCAGCTCAGGATCATCGTCGGGGCTCGGCTGGACGGATTTCAGCCCGCCGGGTGTGACGCGATCGAGCGCGGCAATTTCTTCCACGTATCGCTGCACCAGCAGCGCGCGATGCTGGCTGAGGAGATCCAGCTTCGCGCCGTCGATCTGCAGGTTAGCCAGCTCGAGCTGCCGCGCGTGGAGCTGCGCCGTCAGGCCATGCACGTGCCGGCGGAGAGCCTCGGTGGACATCCGATCCACGTCCAGCATCCTGTCCGTGACGTGGACGATTTCGGCGTTAATCGTTTTGTCTTTTTTCCGTGGCATCGGTCCCCTTAGTCGATCGGCAATTCGAGTCCTGGCGGATCGCCGGCGAGCGGTACCAGCGCTGGTCCGGCCGGCGTCGACGTCCAAATATGTTTTTCGTGCTCTGCATCGCAGACAAAGACGTCGACGGGGCGCTCACCGAAGGGAAGTAGCTTCACCTTGTGCAGCGGGCAGCCGGCGGCCGTCTGCGGAGGATGCTGGCTGAGCCATTCCATGCGGCTGATCTTCGTACCCTCGGTCATCGGGTAATCGAGGCCTGGCAGCATCAGTGTGGCGACGGGCGCGAGCTGCGCTTTGCCGCCGACGCGCGTCCAGAAAAGAAAGTGCGGGCCGTTTTCGCAGACGTAGAGATCTTCCGGACGGTTACGGTGGAAGTGCAGGCCGAGCTGGTGGATCGGGCACTTCACGGCACGAGCGATTTCCGCGGTGAGCTGCGTGATGTTCGCGCTGGTCGAGGCCTGGCGCGTGCGTGCGGCCGTCAGGTCCGCCTGCAGCTTCGCGGCATCGGCGGTTTTTCCCGCCTGGTTCGCCACGGTGAGCTGGTTATAGATCTGCGTGATCTGGTCCTGCTCGGCCGCGGCCGAGCGCTGCTGTTCGTCCAGCAGCGCCTGCAGATTGACGGGACTCTTCGGCCTTGGATTGGTTTGCAGCCACTGTCTTCGCGTCAGCATTTTTTCTCCTCAATCTACGTGCGGAGCTGGCTCCGCTTTTATTGAGACAACCTCGATCGTCAGCATCGTGACCTTCATGCATACCTTGCACACCGGGCAGCAATCGTCGCGGAAGTTGCTGATGTTGACCGTGCCGCAGTGCTCACAACAAAACAGTTTTAGCTGCGGCCTGTTAATCAACATTTCCATCAGCATCAGTGGCTCCCCGGCGGCGTCCAGAGTCCCGCGGCCGCGCCTGGCGCCGGCGCCGCTTCGTTCCCGGTGAACTGCACGCCCATCGCGACGCCGCATTCCGGATTCGGGCAGCACATGACCATGAAGTTCATGAAGCCGGCGACGCTCTTTCCATCGGGGGAGGGAATCGGCAGCTTTACTCCGGAGATGTTGAATCCGACGAATGGCTGCCGGCACGCGGGACACTTCGGCTGCAGCTCCAACGGCATCGCTGGCGCTTTTTCGGTTGGGTTCTGCGTGCTCACTTTGCCTCCACGATGTTGACTTTCATACTTTTTACAGCCTGGTAACCCAAGTCCTCCGAAGTGAGGAATCCCATCTCGGCTAGCTTGTCCAACTCGCGATAGACGTTTGGCCGCGCGACCGATGCTCCTATACGTTTCAGTTCGTTGTAAGTGACGTTGCCGTTTTTCGGCGCTTCGAAAAATCCCCTGGAGATCAGCAGCGCCAGGCGGCCGCGGAGCGTGTCACCTTTGACAGAAACGGTTTGCCGTTCGGTTTCGACGTGCAGCTCAGGCTGCTGGCGCAGGATCTGCAGGATGCCGGGATCCTTCGTTGCACGGTCCACCACGTAGCGGTACACCGCGTCCAGATCGTGGCTCCCGTTCGAAGCGGGATGCTGCTTTGCGGGGTTGGCCGGCTCCTCGAGAATATCTTTTCCCTGAGCGCCGAGTAGCCTTTCGAGGGAGTTGACTCGGGAGACCATCGAATCGTGCGAATCGACGAGATTGTCATACTCCGACTTCAGCTCTTCGTATTTTTCTTTCCACATGCTGTGCTGCTGATGGCCAAAACGGATCGATTTGGCCATGGAGTCCACTGTGGACACGATGCTGTCGTCACCATCCGGTGTACCTCCCAGCGCGGCCGTTAACTGCGCGCAGAGCGCTTCGTATTTTTCTTTCCACATGGTTTCATCCTCACTGACAGAAATGTGTCGATCTGCAGGGCTTTCATCCCCTGGCGAAGCAATGCTTGCCTCACGATCGCTTTCAATCTCGCTGGGGTTTTCAATGGCCAGAACAGGATCTTCCGTCGTTTGTTGATCTTCATGTTGTTCATCAAGGGCCCTCGCAATCCGCTTCCAGCTTTTGGGATCTTCGTGGCCCAGGGCGATCGCCTGGGCGTGTGTCTCTTCCATCCCCGCCGGCCAGACGTAGACACGGCGGAGATCGTTGCCGTACGCGGCGATGAACTGACCGATTCCGAGCTGCATCATTTCGCTGGCGGAAGGTTTGTGCTCCGGCGTGGGCATGCTCTTCAGCGTGTTGGCCACTTCGTTTTTTTCGCGCTGCACGCCGAAGAGCCACACCTGAATCGATCGCAGCAGCAGCTTTTTGATTCCGCGGAGATCCTGCAGGTCGATCCAGACGAAATTCTGCAGCGCGGCCCCCTGGCGGATGAGCTCCTCGACCGGGAAGCTGACGGGAGTGGTACGGCCCTCCGGAAGAAACTTCCACGCTTCCGGGATGATCACCACGGTACGGCGCTGCGTGGTGTACACCCATTCCACCACCGAGCGCAGCACCAGGGCCTGGACGTTGTGGGACAGCTTCGACAGGTCTATCACGTTGATGCCCGGATGCAGCTTGATGGTGGAGGAGAGCTTTGCGGATTCGAGTTCGGGCACCGCCATTTTCAGATATTCGACAAGCTGCACACAGATCAGTTCGTTTACGCCGCGGGTGAAGGCCAGCGCCTTTTTCGCGTTCTCGAGGACCGCGCGGAGAGTTGCGGGCTCTTCCCAGTCCGTGCTGCTGCGCTTTTTTTTGCCCTTGGTGTCGGTTACGTTCTTGCTCAGCTCATAGTCGCGGCAGAGATTCATCACCCAGCCGCGCTCGCGAGAGCCCAGCTTGGAGTCCAT
>Ga0210402_10003094_pt1 | contig 15784 bp, 19 predicted proteins | sample IncBWC7MmetaG_FD_161055 | JGI IMG/M metagenome (GOLD analysis project Ga0210402, IMG submission 161055) | Forest soil microbial communities from Barre Woods Harvard Forest LTER site, Petersham, Massachusetts, United States - Inc-BW-C-7-M | ecosystem: Environmental > Terrestrial > Soil >...
TTGAGCGTTCCACGCTTGCGCTTGCGCATGCTACGCTCGACGTCCTTGGAAGCGCTGCGTGAATATCGTTGTGCCATGGTCATTCCCTTTCTGGCTGGGGAGACAACATCCCTTTCCCAGCTCGCCTGTGGCGAAGCCGAATGGAAGAACATCGAACATCCCAGAATTGTTCCCGCTTGCGAGGACAACTCACATTGCGCGTATATGCTCGCTAGCGAGTTGTCTGATTACATTCACGCCGTCATGCCCGGCCTTGGGCCGGGCATCCACGTCTTTCGTGCCGCGACCAAGACGTGGATGGCCGGGACAAGCCCGGCCATGACGAGTTATGCGTCGACGCAACATGACTGATCGCATGCGCATCGACCGTCTGCTGGTCGAGCGCGGCGTGTTCGACAGCCGCGCAAAAGCTCAAGCTGCCGTCATGGCCGGACGGGTCACAGCCAATGCCGTAGTCATCGCAAAGCCATCGGAGCAAGTCGCAGCCGATGCGTCGCTCTCCGCCGAGCCGGAGCATCCCTGGGTGTCGCGCGGCGGCGTCAAGCTGGCAGCGGCGCTCGAGCACTTCCAGCTCGATCCGCGCAATCGCGTCTGTCTCGACGTTGGTGCATCGACGGGCGGATTCAGCGACGTCCTCCTCGCCCGCGGCGCGCGCCGCGTCTATGCCGTCGATGTCGGCCGCGAGCAGCTGCACCCCAAGCTGCGGGCGCATCCGCAGATCGCCTCGATCGAGCAGACGGACATTCGTGAGCTGAAAAATCTCGACTGGCCCGAGCCGCCCGATTTCGTCTGCATCGATGTGAGCTTCATCTCGCTCAAGCTGGTTCTGCCGGCCGCTCTTGCGCTCGCGCGGCTTCCGGCGCGCTTGCTTGCACTGGTCAAGCCGCAATTCGAGGCGGGACGCGGGGCAGCAAAGAAGGGAATCGTTCGTGATCCCGATGTTCACGAGCAGGTTTGTTCCGACATTGCCGCTTTCCTGCAATCCCTCGGGTGGGAGGTCTTGGGCACGATGCCCTCACCCATCGCGGGCGGCGACGGCAATCGCGAGTTCTTCATCGGAGCTCATTGTGAGTGAGCGGCTTGCGATTGCGCGCGTCGGCCGCTGGGGCGACGGCATCTCCGACACGCCCGGCGGGCCGGTTTACGTGGCCTATGCATTGCCGGGAGAGACGGTCGAGGTGGAGCAATGGCCCGGACATCCCGACCGCCGCCGGCTCCTGGAGGTGGAGACTGCGAGTCCTGAGCGCATCGCACCGATTTGTCCGCATTTCGGCATTTGTGGGGGATGCGCCTTCCAGCATTGGGCGAGCGCGCGTTACCGGGAATGGAAGCGCGCGCTCGTCATCGAGGCGCTGGCACAATTGGGGATCGAGAGCGCGGTGGACGATCTGATCGATGCGCATGGCGAGGGGCGCCGGCGCGCCGTTTTCCATGCACGCCGCGGCCCGCATGACCTGCTCGAGGTGGGATTTGCCGCGCGAAAGCAACACCGGGTGGTCGCGATCGATCACTGTCCCATCCTCGCCCCAAGCCTCAACGGCGCAATTGCCGCCGCCTGGGCCATCGCCGAGCAGATTGCCGGTCAACGCAAGCCCCTCGACATCCAGGCGACCGCGACGGATGCGGGCATCGACGTGGACGTGCGCGGATCAGGACCGCTCTCGCCTCTGCAGATGGCGGAACTTGCGCGCGTCGCCGAGCAGCACCGGCTCGCGCGGCTGACCCGTCATGGCGAGATGATCGCGCAACCCGCCGCGCCGACGCTACGCATCGGCCGTGCAGACGTCGTGCTGCCTCCGGGAGCTTTCCTGCAAGCGACGCACGCGGGCGAGATCGCGCTCGCCAAGCTGGTCGAAGGCCACTGTGCAGAGGCGAGGACCGTGGCTGACCTGTTCTGTGGCGTTGGCCCGTTTGCATTGCGCCTTGCCGAGCGCGCCCGCGTGACGGCGATCGACAACGATGCGTTCGCGGTCGAGGCAGTGCGGCGTGCTCGAGCCAACACGCAGGGCCTCAAACCAATCGATGTGGAGGTGCGCGATCTATTCCGCCGCCCACTCATCCCGGAAGAGCTCAACCGGTTCGACGCTGTCGTGTTCGACCCTCCGCGGGAAGGCGCATCGGCGCAGGCGCACGCGCTTGCGGCATCGACTGTAACCACGGTGGTTGCGGTCTCCTGTAATCCGAGCACGCTGGCGCGGGACGCCCGTATCCTGCTCGACGGCGGCTACCAGCTCGCGCAGGTGACCCCGGTCGATCAGTTTCTCTTTTCGACCCATGTGGAGGTCGTGGCGCGCTTTCAGCGGACGCCTCGGCAAACGAAGTCGCAGACTGGTCCACAAGTTTGATCTACGTCAATTGATCGCCCGTTCTCCAATGCATCATGCTGCCCCAGCCAACCGCCATGCCGCTTCAGGGTTGCCTGTTTACGAACTCTTGCTCGCAAAACGGGGTCTGGCGATGGGTTCTTGCAATGATCGATGATCTTGGGATCGCCCGGGCAGTTCATCTGCTAGCTATTGTTTATTGGATTGGCGGCATGGCCGTCGTTGCGACCATTGTCTTGCCTCACGCGAGGTCCTTTCCCGACGCCGACGCCGCCCTGGGAGCATTCGAAGCCTTCGAGCGGCGATTTGCACAACAGGTGCGGATTTCAATCCTGCTCACCGGAATGTCGGGATTTACATGATCTGGAGGTTGGCCGCTTGGGAGAGATTCGAGTCATTTTCGTTTTGGTGGCTGGACCTCATGGTGGCTCTCTGGCTTCTGTTCGCATTGATGCTCTTCGTGATCGAGCCGTTGTGGACGGATAGGCTGCTTCGTTTCTACGTGTTGCGTGACAAAAACCGGGCATTTTCGGTAATGACAAAACTGCATTGGCTGGCGCTCGGCGCGGCGACGCTCACAATTGCCGCCGGGACCTTGGGCGCGCATGGGTATTTGCCGTACTAGGGCGAGCTGAACCGACCCAATGCATGCAATCCCGCGCCTGAAACCCTCTCGCGGTCCGGCCTTCCTCTCATACGGATTTCGCCCATTCTTCTTTTTTGGAGCCTGCTACGGCGCTCTGGCCGTTGGCTTGATGGCTGCCGTTCTTCCAAGGAGAGATCGCCATTCCGACGCTATTCTCGCCGAGAGACTGGCATGCCCACGAGATGCTGTTCGGCTACGTTCCCGCCGTGCTCGCCGACTTCCTCCTCACCGCAATCCCGAACTGGACGGGCAGGCTTCCGCTCCAAGGCACGCCATTCGGCCCCACGTCCACTAAGATCCCATCATCGACTGATTTAGATCAAATTGAGCGGATTTTCCGAGCCGGAGCAGGATAAGACCGTCAGGGCTCGAACGTCTTTAGATAAGCGAGGACGTCCGAGATCTGGTCCGCGTCCAGCCGGAACGTCGGCATCGTGGGATGGGCGGCGCTAATGCCTTCCGACAATCGCCGCCGCAGCGTCTCGATCGGAAACTTCAGATGCAGGTCGCGAAACGGCGGCGCAATCGTAAGCAGACTGTCGCTGACCTTGTCGATGGCGTGACATTGCGCGCAATGCACGCGAATGAAAGTGAGGCCGCGCCGCGCGTCAGGCGACAATTGGGCACTAGCGGTTTCAGCCGAGCATAACGTCACCGCCAGCGCAAACAAACTCAGCTTCATTTCGCCAGCGACGGACATTGCGAACTCCTCTTTCTATCGCGTCGCATTGTGCATCAGCTGTGGGACTACGCATTCAGGCGGTTCAACGCGGACTGATTGCGCAGGACGATCCGGCGCGAGCCCGACACTTCGATTGCAGCGGTCTTTTCCAAGTGCGTGAGGGTGCGCGAAACGGTCTCGATGGTGAGGCCGAGGTAATCGGCGATATCCTGGCGTGTCATCGTAAGCTCGACTGTGCCTCGCACCGACACCCGCTCTGCCATTTCCAGGAGAAAAGTTACGACACGTTCCTGCGCGCTCTGGATAAGCAGCAGCATGTGCGCCTGTACGCGTTGTAATTCGCGGGCTGTGAGCGCCCACATATGGCGGGCAACCTCATTGTCACGCGCGGCAACCGCCATCAGAGCGCTGCGCTTAATGACGGCGATTTTGCAGTCGGTGATCGCTTCGGCCGAGAAGGTATGCTCCGCATCGGTCTCGAAGCCGAAAACATCGCCACAGACATGAAATGCCCCGATCTGGCGACGTCCGTCCACCAGCACCTTGTACGTCCGCACGGTTCCGCTGATCACTTTGTACAGGTATTCGGCCGGTTCATTTTCGCCATAAACCTCGGTATTGCGGGCAAACGGGATGACTGTGCCCATCAGGTCGATCACGTCGGCGCTCGCCCGGCCGTTCGAGAGAGGCAGGTTCTTTGCTTGCGTCGGTGGCTGTGTGAAAGAAGCGGCTCGGATCGCGGTGTGCATGTGCATGGTAAAACCCCAGTTTCCGCGATCTGTGCTACAGGGTTCCACAGGATTGGAAAATTCAGGTAATCCCCCTAAGGGGTTTCCCGTAGGTCGGAGCAAAGGGTAAGGGCGTCGGTGAGGAAGGTTGATACCCGCCAGACTGGGAAAGCCGAGCCGCGGAGCTCTTTTGGGGGCCTTGCCGCATCCGGTTTGCGGCACGAGCTGTTTCATTATTCAATTGCGATCATCGCAGCAGCCATTGCTTTCGCGGTGCGCTTCGCGCTCACCCCGATGCTGCAAGATGATTCACCCTTTCTGTTCTTCGTTCCGGCAGTTTTGGCGACCGCTGGCCTTGGCGGGCTCGGGCCTGGGCTGCTGGCGACGTTCCTCGGGGTGATACTCGGCTTCCTTCTGATCGAGAGTTTTCCGACGCTCACGATGCCCGAGATCGTCAACGCCTTGGCATTCGCAATTATTGGCGCAGGCGTTGCCTGGGGTGGAGAGCAGCTGCAACGCCATCGCCTGCATGCCGCCGCAAGCGCGCGCGACGCTCTCGCCCGCGAGGCTCATCTGCGCTCCATTCTCGATACCGTGCCGGATGCAATGATAGTCATCGACGAGCACGGGATCATGCAGTCTTTCAGCTCGGCCGCCGAGAGGCTGTTCGGCTATCGCGCGGCAGAAGCCGTGGGGCAGAACGTCAAGCTGCTGATGCCTTCCCCTTACCGCGAAAATCACGACTCGTATCTGGATCGGTATCTGCGCACAGGAGAAAAACGCATTATCGGAATTGGCCGTGTCGTTGTCGGCGAGCGCAAGGGCGGTTCCACCTTTCCCATGGAGCTTGCGGTAGGCGAAATGCGCTCCGGCAGCGGCCGCTTTTTCACCGGTTTTGTCCGCGATCTTACCGAACGTCAGCAGACCGAAGCGAGGCTTCAGGAGCTGCAATCCGAGCTCGTCCATATTTCGCGTTTGACCGCGATGGGAGAAATGGCCTCGTCGCTCGCGCACGAGCTCAACCAACCGCTCTCGGCCATAGCGAATTACCTCAAAGGCTCGCGGCGGCTGCTCGAGAGCAGTACTGATGAACGTGCTGCCAAGGTTCGCGACGCCATGGACCGCGCCGCCGACCAGGCTCTGCGTGCCGGCCAGATCATTCGCCACCTACGCGATTTCGTGGCACGCGGCGAGAGTGAGCGGCGAGTTGAAAGCGTAAAGAAGCTCATCGAGGAAGCCAGCGCCTTGGCGCTCGTCGGGGTCAAAGATCAAGGCATTCGCGTGCGATTTCACTTTGACCCCGCGGTCGATCTCGTGCTCGCCGACAAGGTTCAGATTCAGCAGGTTCTGCTCAACCTGATACGCAATGCCATCGAGGCAATGGAAGCTTCAAAACGACGCGATCTGGTAATTTCGACCGACGCGAGCAGTGACGATATGGTCACGATCAGCGTGACCGATACCGGTTCGGGCATCGCGCCCGAGATGATCTCGCAGCTGTTTCAACCGTTCATCACTACCAAGCGTCAGGGAATGGGGGTGGGACTGTCGATCTCCCGCACTATTGTCGAGGCCCATGGCGGACAGATCGCCGCAGAAGAAAATCCCGGCGGAGGAACGATCTTTCATTTCACCTTGCGAGGCGTCACTCAGGAGGAAATCGGGAATGCCGTCTGATGTCGTCCATGTCATTGATGATGACGAGGCGGTTCGCCAGTCACTCAAGTTTCTCTTGGAGTCGGCGAGCATTGGCGTAGAGACGCACGCTTCCGCGACGGAGTTCCTGCGTCTTCTTCCGGAGATGGAGCCGGCGTGCGTTATTACCGATGTACGCATGCCGAACATCAGCGGCATTGACTTGTTGCGCAGGTTAGGGGAGCTCAAGCGTGGCATTCCAGTCATCGTTATTACGGGCCACGGTGATGTGGCGCTTGCGGTGGAGGCGATGAAGATCGGAGCGGCCGATTTTCTCGAAAAGCCATTCGATGATGAAGCGCTGCTTGCCTCCGTGCGTTCCGCCATCAATAGCCACGGTCGAGAGCAGCAACGCCATAACGAGCGCGGCGAAGTTGAAGGCCGATTGGCGACACTCTCGAAGCGTGAACGCGATGTTCTCGACGGGCTAGTGGCTGGACTTGCGAACAAGCAGATTGCGTTCGAGCTCGGTATCAGCCCTCGCACCATCGAAATCTATCGCGCCAATCTGATGACCAAGATGCAGGCGGCGAGCTTGTCCGATCTCGTGCGCATGGCTCTGATCGCGGGTATCTTGGGGCATGGGTCAGGGACTTGCGATTTACCATAAGCCCCCATAAGCCCAGAGGCACTGTCCAAAAAAGTATTTGCAGGGTTTCTGCAGAAAACCTGGTTCCAGAACTCTTATCCGCGCTGACGGCGACATTCAGCGCGCCTGACTCGTAGCGATAGAGCTGTGACTTTGAGGCATATCAAAGCGTCGGCTTGAGATCGGGGCTTTATGATGGGTTCGGCACAGACCGATAAGGGCAAGGTCATGACAATGGCGGGTAAATTGGCCGGTTCGAGACCGCTGGTCATCGTCGTCGATGATGACCTTGCAGTGCGCAGCTCTCTCCAATTTTCGCTCGAAATGGAAGGTTTTGCCGTTCACACTTACGCGGACGGCCGCGAACTACTGGACGGTAGCAACGTGGCTGAAAGCAGCTGTCTGGTAATCGATCACCACCTGCCTGGAATGACGGGTCTCGAAACCCTTGCGAAACTGCGCCAACGACGTGTGCTTGTTCCGGCTATTCTCATTACCACCCATCCGGGCACAGCAACCGTCGAGCTCGCCAAAAGAATCGAGGTCTCGATTGTGGAAAAACCATTGCTGGACAATACCTTGATTGAGCAAATCCGAGCCGCGCTGGATAAGCGGCTCAAGTCACATTGCGCACCATTTGAGTTGCGCGGACGAGATGCCGTGAGCCGATATCGCGTGAGCTTCTTCAAGACTCTGATCAGTTCGGATGGCCATTGCTTCAGGTGCCTGCAACAATCTATAGAAATCCGCCGCGCGAGAAATCCGGATCGTGCCATAGAAGCCGCCGAGCGCCGGTATGAGCGCATCCATCGGGTACCTGATTGGCGGCTGTTTGCGGACGCTCTCGAGCTGCAGGAGCTTCGCTGAGCGGGAAGTCCGCCGCCCGAGCGGTGATCAGCGCGCTGTTTCCAGGGACATGGTGCGACTCGTTGCGTTGGACGGGCGCGGGTATTCGCGCTGCAATGGAATCGGACCGGAAGCAGTTGACATCGGGATACCCGGCCCTACTTCGTGTTCGAGCCGTCATGCCCGGACCTGTTCCGGCCATCCACGGCTTGGTCGCGGCCCAAAGACGTGAATGCCCGGCCTAAAGCCGGGCATGTCGGTCGGATGAGATCGCGGTATCCTGGCTTACTTCGATCCATTCAGTCGCGCTGAGCGGCTGCGACACGGATGGCTTGAGATTTCCAAATCCCCAGCTCCCAAGCGCGCCTTGCCGCTGAATCTTTGCAAAAGAATTCACCTCGGGGAGAACTCTCATGCACTCGGGCAAGGCGAAAGAACCGGCAGGAGCAACCTGACCGGTTCTTATCCATCCTGTTGCATAGAATGCGGCGGCATGCACGACCGTCGCATCGGGTGTCGTCGTCGTCAGGCCACGAGCGGCCGCAACGACGCATTCTGCTGGACAAAGGAAAGCTTCTCGGCCCAGGCGTCGAGGCCCCACACGTGCCCAGCGCGCATCTTGATCAGATAGATGCAAACCACCGCATAGACGATGTGGTAATCGATGATGAAATTGTTCCTGTTCTCGATGAACGGCCACTCCATGTGTGCCGTCCAGTACATAAGGAGGAGCAAGACGGCGAATGCCGCGCTTACCCGAACCATAAGGCCGAACAGCAGCGAAAGCCCGATCAGCAAATGGCCGTAGCTGACCAGAAAGGTCAGAACGGGATCCATCGCAGGCGTCGCAATCACCGCATAGACATCATGGAACGTTTTGGTATGGCTGAGAAATCCCACAGCGCTGAAGTTGGGGTTGAACATACCCTGGTGAGAAGCGGCGTAGAGGAACGTCCACGCCATGAGGAGGCGGAAGACGAGGATGAAGCTACGTTCAGTTGTCGGCTGGTTCATGGCATGCCCTTTGATTTCGGTTGAGTATTCTGACGGCATATTTCTGCTCGAGCATGGTGTCTTGTCCGCTCGCAATGCGTATTGATCTAGCTCAAAGGAAACCGAGTTTTTTGGCGATAGGTCCGGCCTTGGGCCGAAGATGAACAGTGAGGCAGTTACCGCGGCCATCCCGCCCGCCGAGCGCGCCCGCGTGACGGCGATCGGCAATAATGCGCTCGCGGTCGAGGCAGTGCGGCGCGCTCGAGCCAGCACGCAGGGCCTCAACCGATCGATGTGGACGTGCGTGATCTCTTCCGCCGCCCACTCGCTCCGGAAAAGCTCAACCGGTTCGATGCTACCGGGTAACGCGCTTCATAAGCTTCGCTTCGCACCGCCGCGAACCGTCGCAACTGCGCGTAGCCACGCAGTCCGGGCAGCGGCTGACATTTTGTCCTCGGCGAGGGACAAATTGTGACGCACAGAAGTGAGTATTTGTGCGGCTGCTGAAGGAAGGCTGCCAGCAAGCAAAGCTTTCTTACGTGCCCAAGCCTTTTGAGCAGACGTAGGCACTTTGTCCTGCGCCGACCTGAGCAACACCGATGCTGAGAAAACTGCGTCGCGAAAGGTCCGGACCAGACGCGTCCAGCCGTTTCGGCCTATAACAGTCAGTCTGAGCATTGCAGGCGGGAACGGCGGAGATGCCGTCGCGGCAAGCTCGATTCTTTCACTTAGGAATGGCCCGATATTGTGACTGGACACGAGCCGCCGTTCAGTGCGCTTACAAGTTGGGCACTCGAACAAGTGCAGCTCGCGGGTCTTGACCATGGCTTGGTATGGCACCACCCGCACAAATCGCATTTCTGTACCGCACGGCAGACAATGCATCACATGCACCTCCGCTTTCGCCTATGATCAGCAGTATAGAGGTAGCGCATGTCTATCTTGCGGTAACCTGTTACGGGGAACGGGTCCCTGTTCTCGCACGGGTCAGAACCCCGCCTGCATGCTTGATCGACCGCACGGCCCACGCAGTCGTGCGTGAAATGCCGGACGGTTAAACGTCTGCAATTTCCATGACCGCACCTCCTCGTCCCGCGAGCCCATTTGGATCTCGCCGAACTAACGCCGTGCTACCCGATTTTGCTTTGCTCCTGGCGGGCTACGACAGTGCCGCACCGTGCATGTCCGGCACCAGCATGCGGCGCAGCTCTTTCTTGAGCGCCGTGAAGCGTGGCGTTTCGGGGTCGCGCGGACGAGGCAGCTCGACGGGCACTGTCTCCGTGATGCGGCCCGGCTGCGGGCTGAACACCGCGATCCGGTCAGCCAGAAATACCGCCTCGTCGATGCTGTGGGTGACGAAGAGAACCGTGGTGCGCTGGTGCTCCCAAATCTGCAGCAACTCCTCCTGGAGGCGCCCGCGGGTCTGCGCGTCGAGCGCCCCGAACGGTTCGTCCATCAGGAGCGCGCGCGGCCGTGTCGTCAGGGCGCGCGCTATTCCGACGCGCTGGCGCATGCCTCCGGAAAGCTCATGGGGGTACCGGGTGGCAAAACCCGAAAGTCCCATCATCGTCAGCAACTCGGCGGCGCGCGCCGCGCGGGCATCGGACGGCACGTTGCGCGCCTTCATGTTGAACTCAATATTGCGCTCGACCGTCATCCAGGGAAACAACCCATGGTCCTGGAACACGATGCTGGTCTCGTCCGAGGGACCATCAAGCTCGATGCCGCCAACTCGGATGGAGCCGGCGGTCGGTGCCTCGAGGCCGGCGATGAGCTGCAGCAAGGTCGACTTGCCGCAACCGGAAAGCCCGAGCAGGCAGACGAACTCGCCCTCGGAGGCAGCGAGGTCGATGCCGCGCAACGCTTCGACCGGACCAGCCTTGCTGGCATAGATCTTACCCACGCCGCGACATTCCACGAATTGCATCATTCGGCCTCTGCGGTCAGACCTTCCTGCCAGCGGCACACCCGCGCGCGCAACGCGCGCACACCCTTATCGGCGATCAGCCCGATCGCTCCGATCACCACGATACCGGCGACAATCAGCTCGCTGCGGAAGGTGAGCTGCGCGTTGAGGATCATGTAACCGAGTCCGGATTTCACCGCGATCATCTCGGCGGTCACCACCGTGAGCCAACCGCCGCCGATGGCGAGGCGCAGCCCGGTGAACACCGCCGGCATTGCGCTCGGAAGGATGATGTCGCGAAAGATGAGCTGCTCGCTGGCGCGAGCGGCGCGCGCCACCTTGATCAGGGTCCGCTCGATGCTGCGCACGCCGAAGATCGTATTGATCAGCAGGGGCCAGGTGGCGGCGAGGAAGATGAGCACGATAGCAGGCTTGTCGCCGATGCCGAAGAACAGGAGCGCCATCGGGATCAGGCTGATTGGCGGCACCGAACGGAAAATCTGAATCGACCAGTCCGCCAGAACGTCGAGGATCTGATAGCGGCCGATCAACAACCCGAGCGGCACCGCAAAGCAAAAAGCGAGCGATACGCCCACGATCACGCGCGTGATCGAGGCGACGGCATTGCGAAAGATATCGGGATATTCGGTGACGAACGCCGCCGCGACCTTCGCGGGAGGCGGGAGCAGGACCGTCGGATAGAGCTGCGCCCAACTCACCGCCTGCCACAGCGCGAGCAGCGCCAGAAGCGGCAACAGGCCGAAGACGCGACTCGGCAACGTCAAGCGGGAAGGAAGCTGGTGTTGATGAACTCCGCCCAATCGGGCTCGCGCTCCAGCATCTTGTCCTCGATCATCATCTTGGCAAGCGATTTGAGACCGTCCTGGAACTTGGCGCCGGTGTCGGTCGAGAAGAACAGGTTCCTGGTGCTCGCCTCCGCCACTTCCTTGCTCATCTTGAACTGCTTGATCGTGGTGTCGACGGCGATCTGCGGATTGTCAGCGAGCTCTTTGGTGGCGAGCACGTGGGCGCGCACGATCTTCCGGGTGAGGTCGGGGTCGGCCTTGATGAACTTCAGGCTGGCGACGAACCCGAGATTGGTCTTGCCCATCGGAGTATCATAGGGCACCCAGAGCTTCTTTCCCCAGCCGCTCAGCTCGGCGAGCGTCGCGTAGGGCTCGAACACGCAGATGGCGGCGACGTCACCGCGCATCAACGGGATCGGCTGATCCTGGTTGTCCATGAACACGAGCTCGACGTCACCCAGAAGCTTTTCCTGCTTGAGCTTCCAGTTGAGCGAGACAAGCCCGATCGAGCCGTTCTGGACCGCGATCTTCTTGCCCTTGAGTTCCTGAAACGAGTTGATCGAGGGTTGCGACAACACCATCCAGCCGCCATCGCATCCATTCGCCAGCACCGACATCGGGAAGCCCTTGGTTGCTACCTGCATGGTGGCGGAGAGCCCGCCATTGCCGACATCGACGTCGCCACTTGCCACCGCCTGCATGCGCTGCACCAGGCTCGGAAATGTGATGATCTCGGCGTCAATACCTTCCGGCATAAGATATTTCGGCATCAGGAAGGCCGCATTGGTGGTGGTGGTGAAGGCCGATCCCATCTTGACCTTGCGCATGGTTTGGCCGAGCGAGGTACGCGGGACAATTGCGGCCGCGGCCAGCGTCGTGGCGAGCAACTTACGGCGATTGATCATGGGGCATTGTCCTGCCTGGGGATGTGGCAAAAAATTAAGCAACTTCCGTGCCAAAGCCGCGTGCGACGCTTGTCCCATCTGGAGGGACCGCACCCTTTATGCAGTACTTTGACGTGCCGCTCCAGAGCAGCTGGTGTCGTTCTCCGGCCAAGGGCTTGTACTCGTCATACGTTGCCCTGTGGGCTAATTTGATCGTGGCGAGCCGGGTGAGCAATTTTATACAGACGCCGGCCGATCAACGAGCGCATCCTCCCCGGATCATGGAGGGTGCCATGCACGATTCACAACGTTACCGCGATAGCGCGGCAGAGTGTCTATTGGCAGCTGAAGAAGCATGCCAACCTTATTACCGCAGACTTCATCTCTCCATGGCTGCCTCATGGCTCTCGCTCGCGCGTCAGGATGAGGCAATAGACGATCTGTTCGCGAGCTGGGATACCGACAAGCCCATCAGGGAACCGGCTATAGGCCGGCACTGAGACGAGAAGGCCGTTCGGCGTAGATTCCGGACGGCTTCTTATTTTATTGCCGGTCGCCAGGGCAACCAGGAACTTGGCGGGGTACTGTCCTAGTTTCCAAGGCTTTCTGTCCCAATTTGCGAGGCGCTTGCGTGCGGTGATGACGGATCCGCGGCCCTCTGACGTGAATTTCCTAACACAGCGCAAGATCGCTCTGCAAAATAGGAGCCTTCAATGGCAAGATTTATCGAATGCCGTACCAGCCAGGGTGTCGTCTATCAGGTGAATGTCGATCAGATCACATATCTACAACGCGGCGCTAGGGACGAATACACGCGAATTCATTTCGCGGGGACTGATCAATCGATTGGCGTCCAAGAGGCCCCACAACAAATTATGGGGAAGGTTGACTAAGTACTGCGTTTCCGAGGTTCGAATCATATCGGCGCATCAATCAACCTCGTCCTGAGGATCGCGCAGGCCATCCTGAGGCGCGCGGGCACCTATTCTTGGCGCGGAAATTGCATGTTATCGGGACACAAATCATTGTGGCATTTGCAATGACGATTCTCACAATCTGGCATGTCACGACCTACTACTATAAACAGCCGGTCGCATTCGGCGAGCACCGGCTGATGCTGCGTCCGCGCGACGACAACGACCAGGAGGTGCTCGAATCCGAACTCGAAATCACACCCGAGCCGAGCCAACTTACCTGGACGCGGGATATCTTCGGCAATCCTGTGGCGACCGCCCGTTTCGCGGCCCGGGCCTCGGAGCTCCGCTTCGAAAGCACCATTCGCCTCGACCACACGTCGGCCGACTTCCGCGCAGCCGATATCGAAGATCATGCCCGGACCCATCCGTTTGCTTACGCAGCGGAAGATAGGCCCGATCTCGCGCGCTTTCTCGCGCCGCTGTCCCCGCACCCCAAGCTCGATCGCTGGGCCTCCACGTTCCTCCGCAAGGACGGATCGGCTGACACCTGCGAACTTCTTATCGACATGACGCAGACCATCAAGCGGTCCTTCAAGCATGTGGCGCGGCATGAGAAGGGAATCCAGGACCCGGTCCGGACCCTGAAGCTCGCGAGCGGGAGTTGTCGCGACCTTGCAGTGCTCATGATCGCGGCGCTGCGATCTCTTGGGGTCGCCGCTCGGTTCGTGTCCGGATATCTGCATCTTGCCGATGACGACGACGACCGTGTCACCGGTGGCAACACCCATGCCTGGGTCCAGGTCTATCTTCCCGGCCCGGGCTGGGTCGACTTCGATCCGTCGAGTGGCATGGTTGGGAATCAGAACCTCGTGCGTGTCGCAGTCGCGCACGAGCCGCGCGAGGCGATTCCGCTGCAAGGTACGTGGATCGGGACCGCGTCGGACCATCTCGCCATGAAGGTCGCGGTCAAGGTCACGGCGGCGAATGCCCACGCCGGACGGGTCTGCGCCGGCATGGGACGATGACGCAGCCTGCGACGATTGCGGCGGTCCAGCCCTGCCGCCGCGTGACGGAAGAATGGAACTTTTTTGCCGTTATGTTCTTAGCGGGCATCCAGCAGAGCTCCGCTTGCGCGGCGAGGACCTAAGATTTTTTCGATGAAGATCCGTGCGGGCTACGAGATTTCCTATGACTGCCCACAGCCGACGCCCATGATCCTGATGCTGAGCATCCATCCGTCGCGCGTTCCCGATTTGCTGACTCCGGATCACGTGCGACTCGATCCGCCCATCCCCACCAACACTTATCACGATGGTTTCGGCAATTTCTGCCACGTGATCCGCGCCCCCGCGGGCCGGCTGACCATGTCCACGGACTTTCTGATGCATGACAAGGGTGAGCTGGACGCGATGGACCCGCAGGCAGAGCAGCATGCACTGGAAGATCTGCCGGTGGAGGTCCTGGTCTATCTGCTCGGCAGCCGCTATTGCGAGACCGATCGTCTCTCGAATTTGGCGTGGTCCCTTTTCGGACAGGTTCCGAAGGGTTGGCCGCTGGTGAAGGCGATCTGCGACTACGTACACGATCGGCTCACGTTCGGTTACCAGCACGCGAATCCGACCAAGACGGCGTGGGATGCCCATACCGAGCGCCGCGGCGTGTGCCGGGATTTCGCCCACCTTGCGGTCACGCTCTGCCGCTGCATGAACGTTCCCGCGCGCTACTGCACCGGCTATCTCGGTGACATCGGCGTGCCGCCAGACGATTTACCGATGGACTTCAGCGCCTGGTTCGAAGCCTACCTCGGTGGCAGCTGGTACACTTTCGATGCTCGCCACAACGAGCCGCGCACCGGCCGCATCTTGATGGCGCGGGGGCGCGATGCCACCGACGTCGCGATCGTGACTTCGTTCGGACCGTGCACGCTCGCGGGCTTCAAGGTGATCACCGATGAGGTCAAGTCGGCCGCTCCGGCGAATACGTGACGCTTCTCGAAGTGCATGGAGCTCGGAACGGCGGGAAGACCCCCGGCTCATGGCCGAGGAATATTTTTGCTGCCAGGGGCACAACCTCAGCGCGGGATGACGCACGGGGTTGAGCACGTCCAATCTAGGTTTAGGTCTCAGCGCCTTACATCCTCGGATCGAAAACGATCATGGCGCTCCCGACGGGTCAACCGGAATCGTCAAAATGGCTCGCGTCGTGTAGTCCGGACCGAACCTGTCGGCGTGGTCGATGGCGAGCAGCTCCGAGAGCCGCCTGCGTGCACGATGGACCCGGCTCTTGATCGTCCCTGCCGCGGTCTCACAGATCGCAGCCGCCTCCTCGTATGAGAAGCCCGATGCGCCGACCAGAAGCAGGGCCTCGCGCTGGACGAACGGCAGCTTTGCAAGCGCGTCGCGAAAATCCTCGAATTCCACCCGGCTGTGCTGCTCAGGAGGCGATTTCAGGCTGTCGAGGTAGCTGCCGTCGGTGTCTTGGACTTCGCGGCGTTGCTTGCGATATTCCGACCGGAACAGGTTGCGGAGGATAGTGAATAGCCAGGCGCACATGTTCGTTCCCGGCTGGAACGAGTTGATGTTGCCTATGGCGCGCAGGAGGGTTTCCTGCACGAGGTCGTCCGCACGGTCGACTTTGCCACAGAGTGAGATCGCGAACGCGCGCAAGCCAGGAACGGCGGCCAGCATGGCGTCACGCACGGGTGGCTGAAGCGGGTCAGCTCGGTCTTTTGTCGTTCGGATTGTCGAGAGTATGGTCGGTGCGCTTGG
>Ga0210402_10003098_pt1 | contig 15775 bp, 4 predicted proteins | sample IncBWC7MmetaG_FD_161055 | JGI IMG/M metagenome (GOLD analysis project Ga0210402, IMG submission 161055) | Forest soil microbial communities from Barre Woods Harvard Forest LTER site, Petersham, Massachusetts, United States - Inc-BW-C-7-M | ecosystem: Environmental > Terrestrial > Soil >...
AGATCGCCGAGCACCTCGGCTGTCGGCTGCCCGGCGTGATCGTGTACCCCACCGGCGGGGGGGTGGGCATCATCGGTATCTACAAGGCCCTGCGCGAACTGCTCGAGCTCGGCTGGGTGTCCGGCGACCTGCCGCGACTGGTCGCGGTCCAGGCAGCGGGATGCGCGCCGATCGTCCGGGCCTTCCAGGCCGGCGCCACGGCGAGCGAGCCGTGGCCGGACCCGAAGACGGTGGCGTTCGGGATCACGGTGCCGAACGCACTGGGCGATTTCCTCATCCTCGAGGCGCTCTACGCCACCGGCGGGACGGCCGTGGCCGTGACGGACGAGGCGCTGCTCGCCGACCAGCGCGCGGTGGCCCGCCTGGAAGGCAGCTTCATCTGCCCGGAGGGCGCCGCCTGCGTCACCGCCGTCCGGCAGCTGCGCGAGTCCGGCTGGCTGACGGAATCGGACGAGGTCGTCGTGCTCAACACCGGCACCGGGCTGATCTACCCGGATACCGTGCCGGCTTGCGTACCCGTGCTGCCGCCGTCCGGGCCGATTCCTCCTGTGCCCTCCGGCGGGGCCTGAAGTCCTCCGGCTCCGGGATTGCCGCCGCCCCGCGGACGTGAACAATGGCGCGGGCGAATGGTCAGGTCAGGCACACCGACCGGGCTGCGACCCCGTGTGAGACGAGCACGAGATCGGGGATCGTCGCACCGGTGAAGGCAGCGGGATCGACACCGGAGGCGACCACGGCCAGCAGCATGAGGCGGCTGCCCGCGGGTTCGGCGGTGAGATCGAGGCTGAAGGTCACCGCCCGTGGATTGCGCGGATGCAGGAGTCCGGCGGGCGAGCGCACCGGCGTCCCGGCGTCGGCGACGGACCATCCGTCCTGAAGACCGGCCGGCGGGGTGCCCGAGTCGAGCGCCGCCTTCACCGGACCCTGCCACGTGGCCGGCAGTGCGGCGCCGTTGTCGGGCGCCGCGCCCAGGGCGTGCCGCAGCAGCACTACTCGCACGGTCGAGCCGTCCACGCCGACCGCGTCGCGGTGATGCACGAGGACGTCCACGCTGACCGGCCCCCTGGGCAGCGCCAGCGACGCGGGGTCGCCGGCCAGGGGAGGCGCGTCGGTGACCAGTTCCAGCAGGTCGGCCTCGGTAGGCGCGGAGGCCCAGGGCGGCGCGAAGGCGAAGGCGGGCTTGACCATGGCGTGCCACACGGGCGCGTCGACCCGGACCGGGTCGGCCAGGCCGAGCGCGTCCCGCAGGATCTTCAGCCGGTCGGCGAAGGCACTGCTCCACCTCCCGTCGGCGCGCACCAGCGGGTCGATGAAGTGGTGCGCGGTCTGGAACACCCAGAGCCGGTACCTGTCGGCCTGGCTGACGGGGTCGCCGGTGATGTCAGTGCCGCCGTCGACGGCCGGACCGGCCGGGACCGGGGCGCCCAGGGCCGGCCGCGGCCGCACGTCGGGGCTGGCGTCCCAGGGCAAGGTGCCGGCCGGGACGGTTCGCGGGTCGGTAAGGATGGACCGGTCCGCCCGGCGGGAGTCCAGCGCGTGCACGCGCAGGTACGTCCGGGCGGCTGCGGGGCGGGCCAGGTCGACTTCGTAGACGCCGAGGGCCTGCACAGCGGCGCGGAGCAGCCGGGCTCCGCCGGCGGTGACCAGTTCGAGGTCGGAGACCGACGCCTCGGGCAGGCCGTTGGAGAACACCGCCCAGAGCCAGCTCTTCGCGTCCCGGTCGAAGGTCGCCCGCCAGACGCCCGCGCCGGTTCCGGCGTAGACCACGCTGGGGTCGGCCGGGTCGACGAGCACGGCCTGCGCGGGTGCGGCGCTGCCGTTCTTGTCGGTGCGCAGCCCGGTGGCGTACCAGGTGTCCGTGCCGTCGAACCACCACAGCGTGTCCGGCAGGCTGGTCCCCGACAGGTCCTCCGGGCCGGTGGTCGCGACGTAGAAGGAGCCGTGCGTCCCGGCCGCCGGGTCGTGGGAGGCGATGTCGGTCCAGGCGCAGGACGTGGGCAGGAAGTGCTGGGCCACTCCGGCCGAGCCGCGGTGCTTTATCTTGCCGCCGGTGCTGACCTGGTCGACGCGGACCGCCCGGGACGTCAGCGGTGGCGTGGCGGTGGCGTCGTCGGTCACGTGGTGGACGATCACCGCGCGGCGGCATAGCACGAGCAGCCGGTCGGGCACCGGCCACCGCACCGTCACCACGGCGGTGTCCCACAGCAGCGTGCCGCCGGTGCCCGGCACGCACAGGTCGGTCGCCGTGTCCGCTGGCACCGCCACCTTGGGGTCGCGACCCGTCGGCAGGGTCACCCAGCTGCCCGCCGCCCCCCAGGCGTCCGACACCCAGAGCCTGGTCGAGCCGATCGCCAGCAGGGTCCGCCCGTTGCTCACGGCGGCCGCCGCGCCGCTGTAGAATTCGGACGCCTTCTGTTCGTCCTTCTCGTCCTGGGGCGGCGACTGCGTGTTGCCCGACCGGAACACGAAGCGGAGCAGTGTGCTGGCGTTGTCTTCCCAGTCCGTCTGGGTGTTCTGGCGGGCAAACCGGTCCGGGCGCTGCGGGTCGTAGACGACGCCGCCGCCGTCGCTTTCGAACACCACTTGCCACACGGATTCCCCGACCCGCCGGAGCGTCCCGTTGTCCTGGGTGCCGACCACCATGTCGACGTCGGATGCTGGGCTGCTCGCCAGCCAGCCCACCTCGAGTGAGGCGATGCCGGTGTTGCGGGCCACGAACGTGCCGGCGGCCCCGCTCCGGTGCGAGACGAACACCCCGCCGTCGCAGCCCACCCACAGATCACGGGAGTCCTGATCCTCGGTGGTGCGCGCGAAGACAGCCACGTGCACGTCGGGGTGCACGCCGCCGCCCCGCCAGGTGGGGTCGGCGGACTCCTTTCCGGCGGTCCCGGCGAAGCTCAGCTGGTAGCCGGTGGGACCGCCCGCGCTCACCGAATCGGCGAACAGCGAAGCTGACCAGTCGGTGCTGTCCCAGATCAGGGAGCCGCCGAGGACGACGCGGGTCTCGTCGGTGGGATCGACCGCCAGGGTCAGGTCGTAGTCGTGCTGGCCGGGGCCCGGCGCCCCGAACAGCCGCAGCGGCATGTGGCCCACGGCGTTCACGGCCGGCGGCGAGGCGCTGTCGTCGATGCGCCACAGCCCGGCGTCGGCGGTCGCCAGCGGCCCGGTCAGGCCGAGCGCGTAGAGCACCGCGGACGGCGGGGCGCCGGCTGCGAGCCCGATCCGGGTCCGGGGGGTGAGCCCGGGGAGTGTCACCGGGGTAAAGGCGCCTCGTGTCCCGGCGGGGTCGACCGGGGCGACCCAGACACCGCTCGCGCCCGCGCCGATGGGGGCGCGCTCGTCGTCGAGGCCGACCCACAGCCGGCTCCCGGTCGCCTGCGGCTTGGCCCAGACCACGTCGGTGACCCGCAGCGGGCGGTCGGCGCTGTCGGCGGCGTTGAACGGCCCCGTTCTCACCTGCGTCCAGTTGGAGTCGGCCGCCGCGGGCAGGGAACGCAGGAACAGGCCGCGGCTGGTGGCCGCGACCAGGTGGTCAGGGCGGTCGGGGTCCGCGGCCAGCCGGTAGATGCCCATGCCGATGAGGTTCTTGGCCTCGCGGATCCACGGGTTCGCTGACGGGTCGGCGCGGACGGCCGCCACCGGGCCGGTCGCGACCAGGACTCCGGCCCCGCCCAGGTAGCCAGATTGCCGCCAGCGGCCGGTCGTCTCGCCGGTACCGACGACGACCACGTCCTTGGACGTGTTGCCGCCCTTGTCGAAGGTTACAAGCAGCGCGCCCACTGTCATGCCCTGGGCGCCTGCGGCTGTCTCAAACGGCCTGGTCAGGCCGCCGCGCTCGGACACGAACAGCCCGACAGGAAGCCAGGTCTCGCCGGCGTCGTCGCTGTACCACAGGCCCCCGTTGGCGGTGCCCGCGTAGACGCGGGTCCCGTCGTCGGAGACCGCGAGCGCGCGGACCCGCCCGGAGACGCGGGGGCGGTTGCCGGCCTGCCCGAGCAGCACCGCCGACGGGCCGACCGGCACCCACATGTCCTGGGGGCCCGCCGGGACGTCGCGCGGGAGGATCGAGGGCGCCTGCACGGCGTGCCGCGCCTGGAACGCGGCGGCGGTGGCCGCTGGGTCGTGCCGGGCCCGGGCCGCCAGCCACTGCTGCCGGGCCGCGAGCCGGTCCGGTGAACCACGGCCGGGACGCGGCCAGTCGTACCGGCTCACGGCGTGCCACCTGGCGGCGCCGGGTCCTGCACCGGGGTGACCCGGATCCAGCCCTCCTGGGCCACGGCCGGGTCATCGGGCAGCAGCGCCGCCTGCGTAGCCGCCAGGATCGGATCGTCCTTCCAGGTCGAGGGGGTGTCCCGGCGGCTGAACGTCTGATCCTGGCCGAGCGCGGCCACCTTCGGCATCCGCACGTTCTTCGGGTCGACCAGGACCGGGCCTACGCGCACCGACGGCGACATCGCCGCCAGCCCCGGCGCCACCCAGTCCCGCGCCAGCCGCAGCGACTTGCGCGGCAGCAGCCCCGAGGTGAGGTTCACCGCGCCGGCCGGATGCATGAGCAGGGTCAGCGTGACCGTTTGCCCCAGGTGTATCCGCAGCTCATCGTCGGCGGCTACGTAGGGATGGGTGACTGGCAGCGGCGCGGGAAGCTGACCGCTCGTCCCGAACGTGGTCAGGAAACCCCGCAGCCGGCCGGACTCGCGCGCGAGTTCGGCGACGACCTTGTCCACCACGCGCACTCGGCTGTAGTCATCGTCGACGAAAAATGCGAGCAAGCCGTCGTCGCTGCGGGTCAGCTCGCCGATGCGCACGGGTACCCCGTGTACGGCGAAGTCGCGGTAGGCCTGCTGCCGCTCCGCCCTCGCCTGCGGGTCGCTGAGGTCGACGTCGTCGAGGTCGTCCTCGAGCTCCAGCCACAGCCGGGCCCGCACCACGGCCACCGGCCGCCCGACCAGGCCGGCGACGTGCTCGCTGCCCAGGGCGGCGAACGGGTCGAAGCTCCACAGCGTGGTGTCGATGACGCGCAGCAGCGCCGAGAGCGCCGACTCCTGCCCGGCGCCGTCCGGCGGGCTCCCCGGCGGCGTCCCTGCCCGGCCGGGGAGCCCGCCGCGGGCGGTGGTGTCCGCGGCCACCAGCCCGGCCGCGAACCAGCCGAGCGGCGCCTGGGCGGGGTCCAGGCCGTACCCCGGGCCCGCGTCCGCCGGGCCGGGGCGCCCCGGCGCGATCTCCCAGGCCACGGCGCCGCCGACCGCGGTGTCGCCGAGCTGGCCCAGCGACCGTCCGGCCGTGTCGAACACCTCGAGCCCCTCGTCGACGTGGTCGGGCAGCAGGAATCCGCTGACCGGGTTGACCTGCTTGCCCGGGTCGGCCTGGTCGACGTTGGCCTCGGCCGGGCGGAGGTCGGTGGAGGCCGCATCGACCAGCCGGAACATCAGCCGCGACGGCCGGATCGCGCGCGGCGGCAGGAGCAGCCCTCCCGGGATCGCCGGGCTGGCGGTGCGGACCGGCACGCCCACGGCCGAGACGTCGAGGTCGAGGGTGCGGCCGAACGTGTCGAGCACCCGGGCGCGTACCAGTGTCATCGTGCCGGCCAGCATGAGCTGGGGCGGCCCGGTGGGGGCCGGCAGCGTCCCGGTGGCCTTTACCACGCCGCCTGCGTTCAGGTCGAACGGCAGGCCCAGCAGCCGCTGGCGTATCCCGTCCAGCGTCGAGGTGAGCACGTCAAGTTGCTCCACGGCGTCGCTGACCGAGGCGAGCTGGTCGGCCGTGGCCTTGTCGACCAGGCCAGTGTCGCGGATCCGCTCGTTCTCCAGCCAGCGGTCGATGGTCAGGCCGAGCTGCCTGGCGGTGCCCGGGGCCAGCAGCGTGCGGCCGGTGAAGCTGCGCGGCGGGCCCGCCGGCAGCGCGTTGCCTGCGGGCTCTTCCAGGTCCACGCTGCCGAGCAGCCACGACGACGGTCCGGGTGACGGCACGAGCTGGACCTCCCACTCCAGCCACACCGGCCGCCAGGGCTGGACCCATGCGGTCACCCCGACCAGGTCCGGGTCGACGCCGTTGAAGAGCGAGAACCTGCGCAGCTGGTCGGCGACCGCGTACGCCTCGACCCGGCCCTGCTCGGACACCCCGGCCGCGGCCGCGGGCGACGGCGAGAACGAGGAGAAGACCGACGTGGTGCTGCGGTAGGCCGCCTCCGCGCCGTAGCGGATCGCGGCCTCGGCGAGAAGCCGGCGTTGGGCGAGCCCGGCGTCAGCACCTCGCGTGGCGCTGGCGGCGGCCGCCAGCCAGCCGGTGAGGTACGGACACTGAAGCAGGGCCTCGCGGGCCAGCAAGAGCGTCTCCTCCGGCAGCGCGCCGCTCCCCAGCGAGGGCAGGATGTCCGAACCGGCCAGCACGCCGTGCAGTTCGGTCGCGACCTGGGACGGCCAGCGGCAGTGCAGCAGCCCGTCCGGCGAGCCGCGCCCGTCGCTGCCGAAGCCGAGGCTGCGCACCGCGCCGCTCACGGCCACCACGGGGTCGAGCGGCAGGTGCCAGCGGGGCGCGGGGCGGGTCACCTCACGCACCTGGCTGTCGGCGGGAAGCGGTCCGGCGCCCTGCCCGGTGGTCTGCGAGGCGAGCTGCACCTGCGCCTGCAGGGCGCGGACCTGCTCGGTGCCGCGCACCTTCAGGTCGGTGTCGGCCCAGGCCAGGACGACGGCCGGGGCGACGCCGCGCTGACGCGTGGCCGCCGCGGCGCTGCCCTGCAGCGCGGCGCGGGTGCGCGCCGCGCGGCCGTAGGACGTCGCGGGGGCGGCCGCTCCGGTCACCAGCCGGTCCACCCCGCCGTCCCCGCCGGGGAAGGACGCGAAACCCTGCGCGTGCTCGCGTTCCTCGATCGCCGCCACGCCGTCCGGGGTGCCGATGTTCCGCAGCAGGTCGCCGGTGAATCCGGTGATGAGCCGTTCCGCCTCGCGCGGCGCCGCCGCGCCCATGGCCGGCGCGGCCAGCCCGGCAGCCAGGTCGTCACCGTGCCGGCCGAGAACCAGCCGAACCGAGTCCGCCGTCGGACGCAGGTCCGGCGAGGCGGGCCCGGTGACCGGCACGCCCTGCACCGCCCCGTGCAGCAGCACCGCTTTCGTCTGCGGCAGGGGTGCGGTGAGTACCTCCCCGGCCTCGCGGGTGAACCGCGCGGTGGCGGCGGTGAACGTGCGGTCCAGCGCCCGGGCCGTGGCCGGGCCGGCGTCGGCGGCCGGCCCCGGCCCGGCGCCCTGCGCCTGCGCGAAGCGGGTCGCGGTCGGCAGCGTGACGGCGGCGCGGGCGTCCTGGGTGACCGCGCGGTCAACCTCCTGCCCGGTGCCGCCCTCCTCCAGCGTCCAGCCCAGGGCCGTGATCCGCTCGTGCACGTTCTCGCCGGTGTACGCGCCGTCGAGCGGGTCGAGTGAGGCATCGGAATACCAGCCCGCTACGAGGTAGGTCGCCGCGTTCGCGACCCCGCGCGGAGCAGGCGGTGCCGGGAGGTCATCGAGCGGATCGTGGAAGGCGAACCGGTTGAGGGTGCCGTCATAGCAGGCCACCCAGCCGAGCATGCCGCCGGCCGTGGCGGTGAGCGCGCCGGGGGCCACCGGGGCGCCCTCGGCCACGGCATCGGCCGCCCCGGCCGGCCACTGGTCCAGGGGGACTGCCTTGGCCTGGCCGGCGTCGAGTACCCAGCCGCGGACCGCGGCCTGGGCCGCGCCGTCCGGGGCCAGCAGCCGGATCACCGCCCACCGGTCCGGCAGCGCCCCCAGGTCGAGCCGGTCGGTGCCGGCCTCAGCTGCCTTCAGCCGTCCGCGTAGCAGGCCATCGGGCAGCGCCCAGTGCAGGTGTACGCCGGCGGGCCGCGGGGTGCCCGCGGCGAACGGCGGCGGCATCGGAGGCTGGCCCTGGCCGACCCGCAGCTGTGAGGGCAGGAAGACCATCGGCTCGCCGCCGTCACCCGCCGGGACGTACAGGGCCTGGAGGTCGATGGGCACGAGCAGCCGCGCGTCGCGCAGCACCCCCGGGTCCCAGGTCGCGATCTGCCCGACATCCAGCCCGGTGCGCGTCATCGTCGCGTATCGCGATGTGGTCAGCGCGGCGGCCGCGGTCTTCGGGTCGTATGTCACCGCTGGGCCTCCTGGAACCGCTGGCGCAGATCCGCGAGGCCGAGCGCCGGCCTGAACACGTCGCCGACCGGCGGCGGCTGCACCGACGGGTCACCGAAGACCTGGCGGTAGGGGTAGCGCAGCATCTGGATCGCGTACTCGGCGGAGTCCACGCTCCTGCCCATGTGGGTGCCTGGCGCGTTGAGCAGCCGGTCGCGGGTGCTGCGCATGTTCACCACCCCGGCCGACCCGCGGCGGAACGCCACCGTCACCCACGTGCGCTGGTCGTCGCTGATCTGCTCGCCGGTGGTGATGTCGCGGGGCGGGACGAGAGCCGTCACCACGTTCGGGTCGGCGCCCGGGGGGTCGGGCACCCGGTAGCCGAACTGGATGCCCTGCCGCGGCTCCTCGACGTGCACGACGGCCGGGACGCCGTCGATAAGCACGAGCAGGACGGCCGGCGCGAGCCGTTCCATCCGCATCAGCTTCAGCCGCCGCGGGTCAGATTCTGGGATCGTCCCGTCGTCCGGGCCGCCGAGCTCTTCCAGGTAGGCCCGCACATGCAGGGCCGGCCAGCCGGACACGGCGCGGGAGCGGAGCAGGAAGCCGGTGATGGTGCGAGCCGCGCCGTCGGGCGTCGGCTCGCCGCCCGGCATCCGGATCAGCCGCTCGACCTGGTCGAGCTCGTCCCGTACGGCCGGGTACACCTTCTCCAGCTGCGCGTGATCGGCCGTGGTCACCGTGCCCACCGACAGCGCCCCCTGCACCAGCGCGTCGGTCCAGGCCCGGTCCAGGAAGAAGAACCTAGCCGATTCCAGCGGCAGCAGGTCGGGATCGGGCACCAGGTAGGAGAACGGGACTCCTTCCAGCAGCCGCAGGCGGCCGAGGAAATCGGCCAGCTCGCGTGGGGTGACGCGGGTGCCGAGCGCGCCAAGCTCGTCGGTGGGGGTGAGCTCGAAGTCGGTGGATGCCTGGAGCGCGGCTGTGACCGCGACTTCGGCGCTGAGGTATTCCTTCATGACCCGCTGCCCTCGTCCGCGGCCGCGTCGCCCATCCGTCGCAGCAGGATGTCCAGTGCGTCCTGCGCACGGTCCGGTGTCGCGCCGGGGACGGGGCCGCTGCCGTCCACGGCGGCCGACGCGGTGCGCCCGACCTGCGCCTCGGCCGCGAGCCGCAAGGTGTCCAGCGCCGGGCCTTCGAGCACGGGCCCGGCCGGCAGCGACCCGGCCGGCACGGACTGCTCGGCCAGCGCCGCGGCCGGGCCGAGCGCCTGGGCGGTCTTGCGCAGTGCGGCGAGGTCCAGGCCGAGTCCTGCGGCCACGGCTTGGTCCAGCGTCGCGGCGGCGAGGCCCGGGATCGGGCGGCCGGGGTCGGCGACTGGCCGGCGGGGGCCGATGACCTGCCGCGGCGCGGTGGCCGCGGCGGCGAGGAACGCGCCGCCGAGCAGCCGGCCCAGGTCGCGGGGCGCAGTGCCCGGCGGTGCGTCGAGCACGCCGGAGAATGCGCCCGCGGTGAGCGAGGAGATCCGGCTGGCGCCATACTGGTCGGCGCGCCAGCGCATCTGAGCGGCAACCACCGAGGGCTGCGACAGCGCCAGCAGCCGGCCGATCTCGAAGGCCGCGGCATAGGTCAGGTCTTCCAGCCCGTCCGGCGTGACGCGGCGGAGGTGGTCGCTGGTGTGCGCCATCGGCAGGGTGCCGCCGCCGCGTGGCTGATCGCGCTCGGTCACGTGCGGCGCGAGGGCGCCGCGGTACCAGGCGTGCGCTTGCTCACCCCGCCGGCCCTGCATGTCCAGTTCGACGTGCCCCGTCGCGGTGACCTGCGGCGGCGGCTTGGGCCGCGGCGGCAGGGGAGGGGCCTCGGACGGCGCTTGCGGCAGAGTGCCGAGCAGGCCGACGTCGAGGCCCTGCATGAGCTGCTCGAAGGTCGCGCCGTCGGTGGTCGTGAAGCTCCAGTGCGCCAGGCACGGGAACCGGTACAGCGGGTCGCCCGCGGCGGTGACCCGGTTGATCGCCACCCGCCAGGGCGCGCCCATCGCGTCGCGTACCGCCTGGTAGGCCGATTCGGCGGTGCCGGTGCGCGGTGCGGCCGCGGTCTTCACCTGCCAGGACGGCGAGACGGGCGGCACCGCGGTGACGTCGGCCTTCGGCGCGGCGTTCGGCGCCGCTGGCCCGGCGCCTGCGTCGCGGGGGCCGATGCTGGCCAGGCCGCCCAGCGCGGACGCCGACATCGCGTACTCGTCAGGCGTCGGCGGCCCGTAGGCCTGTACGTAGGCCGCCTGGTAGTCGAAGACGGTGTTGATGGCGTGGAACCGGTCGTCGTCGGGCGCGGGCTGGGCGAGGTGGTCGACCTGGCCCTCGACGCTGATCAGGCAGGCCAGGTAGCGGACGGGCGTGGTGACCGGCCCGGCGTCGGTGGCGGTCACGGTCGGCTGCGGGAAGCGGTTCCCGAGCACGACGGCCATCCAGCCGTCGTCGTCGCCGGCCGCGAGCTCGGTGTCGCTCTTGTCGACTTCCCGTACGTGGACCAGGAACTGGAGGTCGTCCTTGGTCGGGAAGACCGCGTCCACGATGCTCTTCGGGACTTCGATGTACAGGCCCTTCGGCACGTCCGATGGGCCGTCGAGGGTGACGCCGGGGGTCACGCACTGGGTCACCTCCACCTCGGTAGACAGCTTGCCCTCTCCTTCGGCGAGGACGACCAGGGCCAGCCAGGGCAGATCGGCGTCGCCTGGGCCGGTTCCCGGCACGCGCTCCCACGGCAGGGTGCGGCGCTTGAGCACCACCTGCGGGAGCCGGGCGGCCCACGCGCCTTCCGCGTTGGCCGGGGGGAACGTCGACAGCAGCTGGTCGGGCGGCATGGTATAGCGCGACGACACGACCCGCAGCCAGGGCCGGTGCGGGTCCACCGCCCCCGAGCCGTCGCCGTAGCCGACCGTGCCGGTCGCGTTGAGCTGGTAGTCCCCGGCGAGGACGGGCGGGGTCACCGCGGAGTAGAGGTTGAACGTCCCTGGCGCGGGCATCAGTGCCTCCCGGCGTGCTGTGGCGGGTTGGGGGCAAGACCTGGCTCGGGCGGCGCGGGCTGCCCGGTCCAGCCGAGCGTGATGCTGCCCGATACGCCCGCGATGAGGGGGGCGACGGCGGCGTCTAGGCCCTGACGGGCCAGCCGGCCGGCCACATCGGCGACGGGCCCGGTCGCGCCCACCACCCCGGCCAGCCGCCACCCGGGCCCGCTGGCGATCGTCACCGTGACGCCTGGCACCCGGTCGGCCGGGTCCGCGATGACCTCGAACAGCCGGAATGTGCGGCCGCCGGTGACGATCAGCGTGGCTGGCACCGGGCTGCCGTCCGCCCCGGCGCGCCGGGTGGCGCCGGACAGGCCGAGGCCCAGGAGCCGTTCGTCGGCCCCGACGACCTGCGCGGGATCGTCGATGATCACGGCGACCACGTCCACCGGCACCGCGAACCTGGTCTCGACAAGTCCCGCCCCTGAGACGAGCTCGGCGACCTGCACCCAACCGGTGGGCAGGGTGTGCGGCCCGCGGGCCGACACCCGCCCCTCGGCCCGCACGATCGCCCCGGCGGCCAGTGCCGTGGACCATCCGACGTAGGCCAGCGACTGGCCGCTGTGCCAGCCGGGCAGCCCAGGCGCCGCGCCGCCCGCGGCCGAGCCCACCGCGGCGATGGCTATCCGCTCGGTGCCCTGCGGCACGGTCACCGGTGATCCGTCCGGGGGCGGCGGCCCGTCCGAGAGGACGGCGCCGCCGTGCCCGAGCATGACGACGCGGGCGGCGGCTCCGCTCACCGTGAGCGCTGGCCTGCTCACCGGGTCCAGGTCGGCGTCGGCGTTCGGGAGCCTCAGCACGGCGAGCTCACCCACGCCGACCCTGGCCGTGACCGCCGGGCCGTCAGCGGCACCCGGGTCGTCAGCGGCAGCCGGTCCAGACGCGGGAGAGGAGGTACGAGGCGAGGCGCCGAGCGCGACGGTGAGGTCCGCTAGGCGCGCCAGGCCGTCGCTGGCCGCGCCGGGCACGAAGGCCGCCTCGCTGCCGGAACGGGCCAGCCCGGTCGTGGGCACGGCCCCGGTTGCCACCAGGGTCGAGGCTGTCGTGGTGGATTGCGGCGAGACGAGCACGAGGCGCGCGGCGATCGCCGGGTCGACACGGGCGCTGACCAGCGCCAGCGACGGGGGAGCCGTGGTGGGGACGCCCTGGGGCGGCCGGGCGAGCGACGTCTGGGACGGGGGCAGGTCGGGCAGTGCCACGGAGGAGCCGAGTACCGCGACGGCGACCGGGGCCAGCACCCGCCCGTCGATCAGCGGCGGGACCGGGTCGGCAGGAAACTGCAGCGGGTCGGTGGGCAGGCTGGCCGGGGCCAGCCGGTCGGTGAGCGTTCCCAGCCGGGGCGGGGCGGCTCGCTCGCCGATGTAGGAGGCCCGGGCGGTCCGGCTGGCGCCGGCCCGGCGGAGCCAGGTCACAGCCGTCTCGAGCAACTGCGCGGGGTCGGTGGCGTCGCCGAGCGCGCCGATGACATCGGCGACGTCCGCCGCCTCGGCGAGCAGCTCGGCCCGCGCGGCGCTCTCAGACAGCAGCGGCAGCGGCTGGCGGCGGCCGGTCTCGACCTTGTTGTACTGGTAGGGCCCGATCGGCGCGGGATGGGTGGCGGTGGTGGTCAGCACCACGCCCTGCACTCCCGGCAGCACGTCCGCGGCCGGGATACTGGGCGAGTCGAGCGGCTTCGGCTTGCCCCACACCCCCCTCGGGAAGGTGCCGTCGGCGCGGTGCTCGACGATGAACCCGTCGTCGACGCGGGTGCCGAGGCGCGGCTGGACCGCCGCGTTGCCGCGGGCGTCGTTGAGGACGATGGTGAGCGCGGCGGTAACCGAGCCCTTGCCCATCGGGGCGACGCCGATCAGGCCCGCGTAGGGGTGGTCGGCGTGATGCGAGGTGCCGACGTCGGTGCGGGTCAGCGGGATCGTCGTAGTGAGCGTCAGCTGGAACTCGCAGAGCACCTCGAACGGCTTGCCGCTCGACCCGTCCGCCGTGCCCTTCGGCGTCGAGGCGCCCTGCGGGGTGGATGGCGGCGCGGCCCCGAGCCCCGGCACCGACGTGATCGCCCGCGCTACCCCCTCCGCGGCCGCTTCCAGGTACTTGGCCACGAAGTCGGCCCACGACAGGTAGGCCGGGGCTCCCTGGTCGCTGTCGCCGATCTCGACCGACAGCGACACCGGGCCCACGTCGAACGTCGCGATCGCGTGGAAGTCGGGACCCTCTACCATCACTGTCGCGCTGATGGAGACGGAGATGGAGAGGGAGCCGAAGAACAGATCGACCGTCACCCCGGCCGAGATGCTCGCGTAGGCCGTGACCCGGAAGTGGAACGGGTCGAAGTACACGATGCCGTCGGCGCCGAACTCCACGTGCGCCCAGGCCGCCCCGAAGTCGGCCGAGGCCTGGACGCGGACGCCCGCCATCACCGCCTCCGAGGTCAGGGCGAAATACGACTCGCCCTTGACCGCCACCGGCCCGAACTGCCACGACAGGCCCAGCCGCGGCACCTGCGGATAGCCGGCCCGGTGGAAATCGGGGTGGTAGCCACCCAGGGTGAGGACGAACTCGCCGTTGTAGGGGCCGGCGAACCACAGGACGAAGGCGAAACCGCCGGTGAGCCGGACGTCCGGGTACAGCAGCCATGAGTTGTCGGTGAGCTGGCCCTGGATCCAGAGCACGCTGTCGCGGGTGGAGAAGCGCGCGACCAGCGCGAGCTCGATGGAGACGAGCGCGAACTGCGGCCTGGGCAGGGCCATCCGGGCCAGCCCGAGGATCGTCAGCTCGAACCCGTCGCCGATCTGGATGGCGACCACGGCCACCCCGTCGACGAGCGCGAACGAGGTGAACGAGATGCCGCCGGCGAACCAGAACGTCCCGCGCTGGCTGGGGAAGTAGGCGCGCAGGCCGTCCAGTTCCGCCATCGGGTCGCCACTCGGCGTGGTACCCGGGTCGAGCGCCTTGACCAGCGGGTACTGCCCGAAATGGGAGAGATCGGCGGGAACGATCAGCTGCCGGTTGATGCCGAAGCCGCCGCCGATCCCGGTGATGAAGAAGGCCGGCGGCCCGCCGATCGGCCCGACCACGGCGCCGAAGGCGAAGAACGAGGTGTAGGGACCCTGGCCGTCGGTGACCCGCGCGTAGCCGCCGTAGATGGACAGGCCGTAGGCGGCGAACCGGGCGAGCAGCATGCCGACATACTCGATGTTCTGGTCGTCCCCGTACTTGCGCAGGCCGCCCTGCAGGACGAGCCCGGCCATGTCGGCGTCGACGGCGAGCCCTGCCAGGTCGACCGACCAGGCCGCGGCGGTCCAGGGCGCGCCGGGCGCGGTGATCAGGCAGGAGATCTGCAGGTCATCGACGGCCGCGGTGAGCCCGAAGATCGACACCCGGCCGTCGAGCAGGACGCCGATGCGCTGCAGCTGATCCTGGGTGACGGTGACCGCGAGCCCGACCTGCTCGATGTAGACCGGCCCGAAGCCCTTCTGGATCGTCACCCACCACGGCCCGCTGCTGGGCCCGGCCGACAGCGTGACGTGGAAAGCGGAGCCGGGGTGCTTCTGCACGGCCAGCGCCGGGCTGAACTTCGGCGCGAGGTGCTGCCCGCCCGAACCGCCGCCCGCTCCCGTCTCGGCCACCAGGCCCTGCGCGACCGGGTTGCCGCCGGACGCGCCGCCGACGGCGACGCCGAGCCCGTCCAGCACCAGCTGCGCGCCGCCGGCGACACCGCCGACGTCGGCCTCCGCGTAGGCGTGCAGGGCGATCGAGTCGATGCTGATCACCGTGTCGAGCAGGGGGCCCGCACCGCCGGTGAGCCTGATGCCCAGCCCGCCGACGAGGATTCCGGGCGCGAAGGACGGCTCACTGCCGGAGACGTCGAGCAGTTTGAGGGTCAGCCCTGCGGGCACGGCAGGATTGATCCACGTCGCATCGTTCTCGAGGGAGACGATGACACTGCCGGATGGGACGACATCGAACCGTCCGGTCACCGCGACCGTGACGCTGACGATGTTGTCCGGCGCGGACAAGCCGATCGTCAGCCCGTCGACCGCGACGTGGGGCTCGCATGCGGCGAGGTTGTGCGCCAGCCGCTGGAGCCGCCCGAGGAGCGTGCTGAAGTCGGCGAGCCCGGCGTCCAGCGTGGCGGGGGTCACGCCGTCGGCCAGCAGCGCGCCGCGCAGCACGAAGCCGACGTCATGCGTGCCCACCGGCTTGGCCAGCAGCTCGGCGAAGCCGGAACTGGACAGGACGACGCCCCCCACGGCGTCGGCCACTGCCTCCACCATGGCCGCCGCGACGGCGGCCGGCGTGGAATCCTCGCTGGTGGCGCCGACGACGACGGTGGTGAACGAGCCGCCGAGCAGCCAGCGCGCCAGGACCCGCCGCCCATTTCCGAGGTCGAGACCGGTTTCTACGCGGCGGCCGCCATCGGGCGCGGTACCCGCGTGCACGCCGAGCACCGGGTTCACCACTACACCGCCCAGGTGCAGCGGGACCGGGCCGACCACGACGTCGAGTGCGTGCAGCCCGCCGCTGTCCAGCATGAGACCAGCCTGCACGTGCCCCAGTGCGGGCACCGTGTCCGCGGCCAGCGCCAGGCCGGCCGAGAACGGCGAAGGACGCAGGGTGAGGGTGG
>Ga0210402_10003099_pt1 | contig 15774 bp, 9 predicted proteins | sample IncBWC7MmetaG_FD_161055 | JGI IMG/M metagenome (GOLD analysis project Ga0210402, IMG submission 161055) | Forest soil microbial communities from Barre Woods Harvard Forest LTER site, Petersham, Massachusetts, United States - Inc-BW-C-7-M | ecosystem: Environmental > Terrestrial > Soil >...
CCGACGGCATTCTTAGCAAGAATGAAACGGAGTTCCGCTTCTACCGCAAGTACTCGGCCGAAGCCGAGATCAAGTACGATATCACGCCCGACCCGCTGCCCGACGAGAAAACCAAAGAGTTGGACTGCAAGGACCCGAAGAACGCCACGGACCCCCGCTGCAAGCGGTGATGGAAGCCTTGTCTAACTAACTAAGAGTCCGGTTCAATAATACGGTCTCGTATTTCGAGGCAGCCGCTCCGTGACCGTCGCGGCTCTGATCGGAGCGTCGCGGCTCTGATCGGAGCGTCGCGGCTCTGATCGGAGCCGCGCGCGTTAGCAAGCGGTTTCCCGATACATTGGCGAACTTCTGATACGGCGTACTAGACTAAGAGACCGGTGAGACTGGAAGTCCCAGGTGGCCCGGCCCGCGTGGTTCGCCGCTTGTCCTCGGAGGTAACTTGTTGTTTGCCGCTCAGGTTGCCGGTCATCGCCGGCGAACCAATGCCCTCTCTGGTTCCAGAACCCCTGGAGTTTCTATATTCTGGTCGGGCCAAAGTGGGACGATCGGGTTGTGTCGTCTGTCGACCAGCCCGCGCCTGACCCCTCGCCATGGTTCTCTCTTTGAGCCCGTGATTGGGCATGACCACGCACGCGTGGAGTTGGCTGAAGCGGCGAACCGCCTCCGCATCCAGGCCCCGCGTTCACAACTACACCGGCGAGCGTCTGGCGAGGCATGACAGGGTCGAAAAACCACCTCGCCCATCGGGAATCTCCCGGAGCCTGGCGTGGTTTTTCATGAAGTTTCGCTGGCGGAACGCCCATCCCAACAGACCACGAAAGACGATGCTCTGTCCCACCTTCTCCCACAAAAAGGTGGGGTACGTGTGAGCAAAGAAATCAAACCCGGCGGGCATGTCCTATTTGTGTGCGTTATCACACTCTACACAAGATTCATGGTTCGGTGAGGTACCAGGCCCGCCGGCCTTCCATCGGGGCGTCCGTCAGCCTAATTCAAAGTCGCTCAGCAAGTTACTCGAACTTTTACCCTGCGAGCCCGGCCATCCTATCGGGGAAATAGAACAGTACTAGAGGCACTTGACTCTGTTCGGCGGTGCAAGACACAATTGAACGTTCGCGACATCCAAGACTTAAGTTTCTAGTATGTATAACGAGTTGTTTGGCTTGCGTAAAAATCCGTTTGGTCTTGCACCGGATCCGGCCTTTCTCTTTCTAACCGAACAACACCGCGAGACGCTTGCCGGGTTAACTTGCGCCATCCTGCAGCGCAAGGGCTTTGCGGTGCTGACTGGCGACGCGGGCACCGGTAAGACGGCGCTGCTTGCCCGGGTCCTTCAGTTTCTGCCGGCCAGCCAGTTGCAATTCGGTGTAATCCTGAACACGACACCGGCGCCGTCCGAATTACTGGAGCTCGCCTTGTTGGATTTCGGAGTTACGGACGTTCCTCCGGGCAAAGCACAGCGTCTAGGGAAGCTCAGGGATGTGCTCCTGCAGGGCCAGCGCGAGGGAAAGTCCTCGGCCTTGATCGTGGATGACGCGCATAAGCTCAGCCCGGAGGTTCTGGAAGAAATCCGTATGCTGGGAAATCTTGAAGAGGCCGGGCAGAAATGCCTTCAGATCCTGCTGGTGGGACAAAGCGAGCTGGATAACATTCTAAGTCGCCCGGACCTGCGCCAACTGAAGCAGTGCATCTCCCTGCAATTGTCCCTCGCACCGCTGGCCCCCAGGCAAGTTGGCGAGTACATCGGGCATCGCTGGCTGAGGGCTGGCGGCAAGGAGCATCCCTTTTCCGCGAAGGCCGTCGCATGTGTTGCACGCGTATCCCGGGGCATTCCGCGCGGGATCAATGCGTTGTGCGACCACGCGCTGATTTCGGCGTTTAAGGCGCGATCTTCACGCGTCCGGGATAGCCACGTTCGCGAGGCGGCGGCGAATCTGGGTTTCGGCGAACTGCCGCGCCGGGAAGGTAACGTGGAGCCGGCGGCGCTCGCGCCCATGACCATTCCCGGTTTCCCCGGAGTCAAGCGGTTTGGCACTGGGCCGAAATGGCCGCGATGGTCCAGATGGGCGGGTAAGCTCCGTTTTACGCCCCGTCAGGGGAGCACCGGATCGTCATGAACGAATCGGCAGGCCCGAGTGGCATCACGACCAAACCGCAGCCCGAGAACTACTATCGACCCGAGAACTACTATCGATGGGTGGAGCCGGACAGCGACATCATCGTCTGCTTGAAACTCGAGACGGTGGATCGCCTCCAACTGGAAGTTCTGCGCGGCCTCGATACTTATCCGGAGGCGGGAAACGAAGTGGGAGGCGTCCTGCTCGGAAGGACGGAGTTCCACGAAGGCCGCACACTAACGTTCGTTGACGATTTCGAACCGGTCCCCAGCCAACACAGCAATGGTCCATCCTATCCTTTTGCTTTGACCGCCAAAGACGCGGTCACCCTTGAGGCCGCACTGGCACGAGGCGGTTCGGGCAAGACGCCGTCCGTGGTGGGTTATTACCGCAGTCACAACCGTAGCGGCCTGTTTTTGTCGGCGGACGACTTGCGGCTGATTCACCGCTACTTCCGCGGACCGGACAATCTATTTCTGCTCATTAAAACGCTGCCGAATCGAGCCTGCACGGCGGGCTTCTTCTTTTGGAAAGACGGCCAAATCCAATCCGAGTTCACCGCCAGCGAAGCACCGCTCATCCCCATAGCGCTTGCCTCCGCGGGCCGCAGCCTCTTGTTGGGGGAGTCCGAAATTCCCGTCGCAACACCGGCGCAGCTTCCCGCCGCGAGTGAAGAACCGCCTGCGATCGCGTCACCGGAACCGGGACGCAGCCGCAATCTCCTGATTCGCGACCTGGTGATCACAGGCGTGGTAGCGGCGGTTACACTAGCCGTGCTCCTCTATCGGGAAACGGGAGGAGCGCCGCACCAGACACCGGGTTCGCCGCGTCCGGTTCCACTGGCGGCGCCCCAGAGCGCACCCGGCGCACCAACGCCGGTTTGGGCGCCGGCGCCAGCAGTGGAGCAATCATCGGTGGAGCAATCATCGGTGGAGCGATCATCGGTGGAGCAAGCAGTGGAACCATCCGCGCCCAAGCTCTCGAGCCGGCCGAAAGCGGTACTCCAGCAAGCCCGGAACATGGCCGCCACTCCACTTCGCGATGCGCCGAAACTGCCAGAACGCGCGCCCGCCCAGGAAACGCCGGCTATCCTTTCTCCCGTGTCTCCAGTGTCTCCCGTGGCTGGTGGGCCGGGCACTCCACCTTCGTCGAAGCTTTTCACCGCGACGGCCGAACACCCGTTGAATACGGCGCCGCCGGCTGTTGAGACCACGGTCGCACCGCCGGTCCCGGCGGCGCATCCACCCGTTTCCGAGAACCCGGTCACGCCGGCGAGTCCTGGCGGGACGACACGCGCGCCACGAACCGAGGCAGCCACCGAAGCCGCGTCCCCCGTGGCAACGCCGGTGCCTGCAGATCCTCCCGCGCCCCCGGCGTCATCCCCTGTTGGAGCCGCGCACCCGTTTGTTGGTCCCCAGGTAATTCATCCGGTGACTCCGGCAGTGCCGCGCGGCGTCGGGCCTATGATTACCACCGATGTTCAGGTAGACGTGGCCGTGGCCATCGATGCCAATGGGAGAGTCACCGGCGCCCGGGTAGCGTCAACCAAGGGCTCCGCGGCCGGATTGCTGACGATCGAGGCCCTGAAGGCGGCGCAGTTATTCCGCTTTCAGCCGGCGCGGGAAAATGGCCGCAACGTAGCCAGCAGTATGGTTCTCACGTTCCGTTTTGCCCGAACCGCTAAGTAAACAGGGAGTAAGTCATGTAACTGAAATGGACGTAGCGGGAAGCGGCCTTTGTGTCCGGAAGAATGGAGTATTTGTAGATTTGCCAGACGGAGGTGGTTTATGAATTTACGTTTGATTGTTTCGTTGCTGCTGCTTGTATGCGCCCCGGCTTGGGCGCAATCCGCTGCCGGACTGGCGGCGATCTCTGGAGTCGTGCGCGATCCATCGGGCGCTGCCGTGCCCAATGCCAAAGTGGTGATTGCGAGCGCCTCCCAGGGCACTATCCGCACCGTGGTCAGTAATAACGGCGGTGTTTTTGCCGCCCCCGCGCTGCTGCCGGGCTCCGGTTATAAGGTGACGGTCTCGGCCACCGGTTACGCCGAGTATGAGGCCGCAGATTTGGTTTTGCTGGTCGGCCAGAACCTGAATCTGAACGTCAGCCTCACGGTGGGCCGCAGCGTCACGGTTGTCGAAGTCGCCTTGACTGCCGCCATGGTCCAGGACACCAAGACCGACGTCTCGCAGGTAATCGACTCCAAGTTGATCCAGGATCTTCCGATTAACGGGCGCCGTGTCGATTCGTTCGTTTTGCTGACGCCCGGTGTCACCAACGACAGCACCTTCGGCCTGCTTACTTTCCGCGGCGTGGCCGGCGGTAATTCGTTCCTCGTCGACGGCAACGATACTACCGAACAATTCTATAACGAGAACGCCGGCCGTACCCGCATCGCCTCGCAAATCTCGCAGGACGCGGTGCAGGAATTCCAGGTGGTCTCTTCCAACTTCTCGGCCGAATATGGCCGCGCCGTGGGCGGCGTGGTGAATACGGTCACGCGGACCGGAAGCAACGGCTTGCATGGCACGGCCTACTGGTTCTTCCGCAACCGCACGCTGGACGCGCGCGACCGCTACGCCACCATTAATCCTCACGAGGTGCGGCACCAGGCCGGCGCCAGCCTAGCGGGCGCCTTGATCAAAGACAAACTCTTCTATTTCGTCAACGCCGATTTCACCCGCCGGAGTTTTCCCATAGTCTCCAGCATCAGCCGCGCCGGCGTCATCGATCCGAACACGCAAAGCTTCCTGGGATGCGGATCCCCCGCGACTCCCGCGCAGTGCTCCGCCATTAACAGCATTCTGCCGCGCTACTTCGGGCTGATCCCGCGGGAGGCCAACCAGGACCTCGGCTTTGGCCGCCTCGACTGGCGGCCGACGGAGCGCAACACCTTCAGCGCCAGTTTGAACTACATGCGCTTCCAATCGCCCAATGGTATCCAGACCAACATTTCGTCCACCACCGGTGCTGCCATCGGCAGCAATGGCGACGATTCCGTTCGCGTGCGTAACGGCAGGGCCACCTGGACCGCGGTCGTGCAACCGAACTTGGTGAACGAGCTCCGCTTTGGTTGGGCCACCGATCGCCAGGCCGACACCTTCGACCAGCGCATGTATAATCCCGCCATCGGGCTGATCAGCCTCACCGTTGCCGGCCAGACGGGCCTGGGCGCCGGCGTCAGCTATCTGCCGCGCGTCGAGCCCAACGAGCGGCGCTTTCAATTCGCCGATAACGCTTCCTGGACCAAAGGAAAGCATATCTTCAAATTTGGATACGATATCGCCAACACCCGGGACTACACTTATTTCCTCAGTCCCGCCTATGGTTTCTACACCTACCAGACCGTCACCCAGTTCGCGCAGGACTTTTCCGGCAATACCTCGGGCGCCAAGAACTGGCAGAGTTATTCCCAGGCTTTCGGGAATCCGGTGGTCGACGCAACCATTGGCGATTACGGATTCTACGCTCAGGACCAATACCTGATCACACCCAAGCTGACCGTGAACTACGGCGTGCGGTATGAGTACGCCCAGTTGCCTCAGCCTAAGATCGTCAATCCGGATTATCCGCAGACGGGACACATTGCTACCGGGCGCTACAACCTGGCGCCGCGCCTCGGCGTCGCCTACAGCCTCAATGAAAAGACGGTGGTGCGCGCCGGCTTCGGCATGTACCATGCGCGCTTCCCCGGCTCGCTGATCGACAACCTCTTTACCAACAACGGTGTCTTCCAGACGTCCATCAGCCTGCAGAGCAGCAGCGCGGCGCAGTTGGCCAGCGGCCCGGTTTACGGGAACACCCTCGCCAGCGCGCCGCCCAGTGCTGCATCAGGGGCCGCTGCGGGCGCTACCAACATTCAATTTGCCGCGCCCAATCTGCGGACACCTTACTCCGAGCAAGGCACGCTGGCGGTGGAACGCCAGATTGGCCGCGATGTCTCTCTTTCGGTTTCCTATATCTGGAGCCGCGGTTTGCAACTGCTCACGTCGCGCGACCTCAATATCGGCGCTCCCGGTCCCGTCGTCACTTACACCATCGACGATGCCGGCGGCAATGCCGCCGGAACCTTCAACACGCCGGTGTATCTCGCGGCCAATCGCGTGGACCCGCGCTACGGCCGCGTCATACAAGATGAAAACGGCCTCAACAGCTATTACAGCGCGCTGGCGGTCCAGGCCAACAAGCGCTTCTCGCATGGCTTCCAGGCGTTGCTTTCGTATACCTGGTCGCATGCCATCGACGACGGCCAGGGCGCCAGCGCGGACGCGCTCTTCTACGCTAGTCCAAACCTCACCACTTACAACGGAAATTATGCGTTCGACAAAGGCAGCTCGGCCTTGGATCAGCGGCATCGCCTGGTGTTTTCGTTTGTCGAGCAGCCCACGTTCACCCATCGCGACGGCGCTTTCTACAAATACATCGTCAATAACTGGCAGCTCGGCGCCATCACGACGCTGGCCAGCGGCCGCCCCACCACGGCGCAGATTCGCACCACCGACACCGCCGTTGCCGGGATGGCTTATACCACCAGCATTGACGGTTTCGGCGGGAATTTCCGGGTCCCTTTCTGGCCGGTGAATAGTCTCTACACGCCTCCTGCTTACCGGGCTGACGCGCGTATCAGCAAGATCATCGCACTTAATGAGCGCTTCCGGCTGTACCTCAACTTTGAAGCGTTCAACATCACCAACACCGTGGTCGATACCAGCATTACCAATCAGGTGTATCTCGAGGCCAGGCGGGTGCTCACGCTGACTCCCGCGGCATTCGGCGCCGGCACTGCTTCGGCCGGATTCCCGGACGGAACCAACGCTCGCCGCGCCCAGGTAAGTGTGCGCCTGGTTTTCTGAAGCCCCTGCTTCCAGAGGTGGGACAGACGATCGCATTTTGTCGTCTGTCGGCCAGCTGAGGCGGGGCCATGGCAGTGCAGCCGAGGCACGACAGACCACGAAAGGCGATGGTCTGTCCCACCGGGTTTAGACCGAGGCCGTGGCAGCGCAGCCGAGGCACGACAGACCACCGACAGCGATGGTCTGTCCCACCATCCCCCACCGGGATGCTATCTCAAGTGAACGGGCCCCACTTTCGCGGACGTGCTAACGTGAATTCCTAGGGGAATGAACATTCTTTTCGTCGGAGATATCTTTGGTTCACCTGGCCGGCGGATCGTGGCCGACCATCTCCAAGACATCGTTCAGGCCAACCATATCGATCTCACGATCGCCAATGGCGAGAACGCCGCGGGCGGGTTCGGCATTACGCCGGCCATTGCCGAGGAGTTGTTCGCGCTGGGGCTGGACGTGATGACTTCGGGCAACCACGTCTGGGACAAGCGCGACCTGTTCGATTATTTCGCGCGCCAGCCGCGGCTGCTGCGTCCGGCCAATTATCCGGAAGCGCCCGGCAAGGGCGTGATTACCTATCGGGCGCGGAACGGGGTGGAGTGCGCGGTGATCAATTTACAGGGCCGCACCTACATGCCCAACATCGATTGTCCCTTTCGGAAGGCCGATCAGATCCTGAACGAACTTGGCCCGGCGGTTAAAGTACGGTTCGTGGACTTCCACGCGGAAGTCACCAGCGAGAAGATCGCCATGGGCTGGTATCTGGATGGCCGCGTTTCGGCGATGGTGGGCACCCACACGCATGTGCCGACGGCGGACACCCGCATCCTGCCCGGCGGCACGGCGTATCAGACGGACTGTGGGATGACGGGGCCGTACCACTCGGTCATCGGCGTCCAGACCGACATCATCATCCAGCGTTTCCTCACCGGCCTGCCGGTGCGAATGGAGGCGGCGCGGTTGGGGCCGGAGTTGCACGCGGTGATTGTCGACGTAGATGAATCCACGGGCAAAGCGCGCGCGGTCCGCCGCCACGCCATCAACGGAGACTGAGCGGATGGACCCTTCCAGCCCGGTTGCGGATCTGACGGCATTCTTTATCCAGGAAATCGGCGCACTGCTGTTTGCGGGCGTGTTCCTGTTTCTGTACCGGCAGGCGCGGGTAATCTATTTCGGGCTATGGTCGGTGGCTTGGGTCATGCGGGCCCTGGCTGCTTTTTTTGGCTTCGAACTGCTGCGGACGCAGCACGCCGGCTGGCTGGCCCCGTACGCCACTTTCGAATTCGCTTTCGCGATTGTGCTGGTGGCGGCCGCGCGCGCCGGCTTCGCTTCGGCCCTGAAAGACTGGCAAACGGTGTTGCGGCTGATTTCGATTCTGCCGATCTTCGTGGCCATTGTGTGGGGACTCGGCACCTATTCCGGCCTGGAGGCGTACCATACCTCGCACGCCGTGGTGATGGGCGTCATCTACTTCTACAACTTTTTCACGCTGCGCAAAACCACCGGGTTGGGCTCCCGCATCTTCCGCTTTTCGCTGCTGGTTCTGGCGGCGGCGTTTTTCGAGCATGCCATCATCTTTCTGTACCTGTATAACAAGGGCGGTGCCCCGGCCTGGGCCGTGTACCTGCACCACGAAACCTACTACGATTTCATCCTGCACTGCGTGATGGCTTTTGCGGCCATGGCGATGTGGAGCGAAAGCCAGATGGACCGCGTCAAGGATCTGCTGGGCGAACTGGACTACATGCGCCGCGAGCGCTCGCAGAGCCTGGATCTGGACCGGTTGACCGGGTTGTTGAACCAGGCCGCCCTGGCGCGCCGGGTGGAAGAACCGGCGCCGTTCGACGGTGTGGTGGCGGTGTGCGACATGGACAACTTCAAGGACGTGAACGACAGCTACGGGCACCTGGTGGGCGACGAGATTCTGCGCAACATCGGCCACCTTCTGCAGAAATCCATCCGCCACGAGGACCTGGCCTTCCGCTGGGGCGGCGACGAATTCGTGATCCTGTTCCTGAACCAGAGGCAGGAAGTGGCCGGCCGGCGCATGGCGGATATCGAAGCCCGCCTGCGGGAGTTCCGCGTGCGCGGTTTGGGCATTCTGCCGATCAGCTTCAGTTGGGGAACGGCGGAGGCCCACGGCAGGGCTCTGCGCGAGGCGCTGGATGAAGCCGACCAGAGCATGTACTCGGTGAAGCGTGCCCGCGCCGGAGTGGAAACGCCTTTTGAGGGGCCGAATGAGGCTCCCCCCGGCAGGCCGCGCGTGCGGCCGCGAGTGCGGTAGCTTCCCTCCAACAACCGCTCCCTGACGGTCGCGGCTCGGAATAAGGCACCCGGCCCCCACCCAGAGCCGTGACCGTCAGGGAGCGGTTGTCCTACTGCACGTAGATTACGGTGCGGTAGCCGGTCACCGAGACATCGATACTGGCAACGCTGTTGGTCTGGATCAGCAGGGGTTGCTGACCGGGCGCCACGCCGAACGGGATTTGCACGTTGATCTGCCAGATGCCGGGAAAGTTGGGCGAGAGGCCGGAGAACTTGACGAAGCTCTTATCCGGTGGATCGCCTGGTTGCGGCGCGTAGTTATCCACAAAGTCTCCAATCGCAACTCTCGGGTTCACCGGCGTCTGCACCAGCCCGTTTCGCGGAATGTCGCCATCGGCGGGCGCATTGGCGAGGAAGCCTTGGCCGGTGGCGTAGATGGAGATCACATCGCCGCGCTTGGCCGGGGAGGTGGCGCTGTTAATGGTAGTCCCGTCGCCGTTGATTACGGCGCCTTGCCTATTGGTGCCGGTTCCGCTGATCTCGAAGATTCCCGGGGAAACCGAATTCATTTGAATCACGTTGCTGATGGCCAGCAGTTGGCCGGTGGAAACCTTGAGCACCTGGATTTCGGCGCTGCCCCCGGTGGGGGCATTCATGGGAACGACGAAGTTAATCTGGTTGGGCGACACGAAGTACACTGGCGCCTGGGTGCCGTTGACCAGCACCTGGGTATCGCCCAATACCTTGGGGTAGGGGATCAGGTTGGGAAGGGCGCTGGCCAAGGCGGTGCCGGTGCCGAAGCTGCCGCCTGCCACCGTAAAGATGGTGGCGAAGACTCCGGGGGCGAGCGGGTGGTTAGGCATCAGGTGGGCCGCATTGACGGCCGTGAGAGGCGGGTAGTAGAAGGCCACCCGATTGCTGGCATCGGCCACCACCAGGTTGCCGAAGGGGTCTTGTATTACGGCGAGTGTCAGGCTGGCGGCATTCACGCCGCCGGTCGAAGTGGGATTGAATTGCAAGCTGTCGAACTTCGGGTACCTCAGCACCGTGCCGCTGGACGTATTGGTGATCCAGACCTCGCCCGTGGTCTGATTCACGAAAACTCCCGCCGGGGAATTAAGGCCTGAAATGGCAAGCGCGGCATGGGCGCCGGTGGCCGGGGTGTTGTTGATCTGATCGTAGATCAGGATCCGTTTGTTCAGCGTATCGGCCACATAGATCCGCCCATCGCTATCGGCGGAGAGGTGGCGCGGCGCGTTCATCTGGGTATCGGCGCTGCCGCTGACGATCGTGCTGAAATCCGGCTGGCCGAAAACCTTGGTGGCGGCGATTCCGTTGTCGGTTCCAGCGGTAAACGTCCCATTGGCCGTGAACTTGAAGTACAGTACGCGGTTGTCGCCGGCGTCGGAAACCGCCAGGCCGTTAGTACCCACCAGCGCCAACCCGTAAGGAAACTTCATGGTGCGGCTGGTGGGGTCCGGGATCGTGCTCAAGAAGTCGTGCTGCCCCAAGACCAGATCGGCTTGCTGCTGGCCTTGGTGGGCGAAGGGAGCCGGAAAGCGAAGGACCCGTCCGTTGAGAGTGTCGGCCACGTAGAGGTTGCCCGCGGGATCCACCACCAGCCCGCGAGGCTGGCAAAGGCTGGACTGCGTGGGAGCGGTAGCGTCGTTGGTGGGATTGCAAAGGGCCGTCGCCATGTCGGGCTGCCCGATGACGATATCCGCCGCCGCCCCGGGCTTCAAAATGCGGATATCCTTGAAGCCGAGAATGCGGTTGTTATACGTGTCGGCCACGTACAGGTGGGGTGCGTCGCCAGTGCTGTCAAGCGCCAGGCCGGCGTCGAAAGAGCTGCCGGCGAAGCGGAACTCGCGGCCTTCAATCAGATTGATGGAATTGCTGTCGAAACGGTCCTGGCCCAGCAGCCGCGTGGCCGGGCCGAACGTGCCGTTCTGCAGCGGCATCACGATTACGCGGTGATTGCCGGAATCGGCTACGTATAGCTCGTTGTTGAAAAACGCGGTCCCGCCCGGCCCCGCGAAAGTTTGTGCCGAGGATCTCGGGTTGCCGCCGTTGGGCGTAAGGGCCTGCGTTCCATCGGGTTTGACGTAGAGGCCGCCCTGGCCGACCACGGCTTTGGCCGACGGAGAGATGGCCGTACCGGGATCGGGCCACTGTTCGTACGGATCGAAGATCAGGATGCGGCTCCAGTTCGAATCCACCACGCCCATGCCCTGGTTTCCGGGAAGGAAGAAGATGGAATTCGGGCCGTTCATCCGGATCTGCAGTTGTTGAATGATCTGCGTGCGCTGATCCGGTGGCGTCACGCCCGCTGCCAGCGGGGTCAACAACCCCATAATGCGGGAGGCCGGTTGGCCGGAGGTAAACGGAGGCGTGAAGACCAGCACCCGGTTCAACAGGTCGTTAGGATTGTTGGTATTGTCGCCGTCGGACACATACAACCTGCCGGAGGAGTCAAAAGCCAGGCTGGTCGGTACGGCGAGTTGGTTGGTCAGGGAAAAGTTGGTGGCAGCCAGCACGGTGGCGCTCAAGAAGTCGATTTGGCCGATTACGATAGTGGCTGACAGGGCGAAGTTGTTGCTCTTGGCAACTTCCGAGGCCGGATACATCAGCACGCGCCGGTTGCCCGCATCGGTCAGCCACAAATTACCCTGTTTATCGAAGGCGATGCTGGCCTGAAACGGATTGGTGGTGGTGGCCAGGAAGACTCCCTTTTCGGTGGGAAGCCCGGCCGGATAATTCGGCGCATTCCTAGCGAGGCTGGGCTGGCCGATGATCAGGTCGGGGAATTGCTGATCCTGTGGCGTGGAGAAGGGAGTGCGAAATCGCAGTACCCGGTTGTTGCCGGCATCCACCACGTACAGGTCCCCTCCGAATGCCGCCACGCCCACGGGCGCGCTTAACCCGGCTGTAAACGCCGTGGCGGGGCCGCCCGCAATCGTCGAAAAAAAGTCGCGCTGGCCCACCACCACGTCGGCCTTCTTGCCGTTGGCGAAACTGGTGGCGTTCTTCCACCCCAGGATCCTGTTGTTGAGGGTGTCGCTGACATAGAGCGCCGGAGGCGTTACGGATGTGTCCAACGCCACGCTTTGGGGGCTAAAGAATTCCCGGCCCTCCACCAGATTGGGATTGACGGTGGAGACGGCGTTGTTGGAAAGCAGTTGCGGGTGGCCAATGCCGCGGGAGGCGCTGGTGTTCAAGGTGGTTTGCGAATAACCGGCAATACCGCCGAATAGAACCAACGTCAAAACAAGAAGATGCTTAAGTATCATTATGGATTACCGAAGGACGGCGCTACGCGGAAGAAACGCTCATCCTGAGGATAGCAAACACGGCCGTGACAGAAAAAGACTCAAGAGTACTGTATAGAGCATTTTACGAAGGTTTGCGGCCGCTTACGAAGCTTTACGTAACGGAACGCCCCGTGAGCGGACGCGAATGAGGCCCGCAGGTATGAGGCCTCGCACGGAGCCGCGACCGTGAGGGAGCGTGGCCCGAAGGCTGGTGACACTCCCGTACCGTCCGGCCCCGCCGGTGGTGCCCGGCCTCCCGGCTTGTGACTCGCGACTCCCGACCTCCTGACTCCCTAACTTCGGCCCTGTTCCCTGGCGGCGCGCGTAGCCAGTTCATCGCAGCGGTTGTTATCGGCGTGGCTGGCGTGGCCCTTGGTCCAGGTCCAGGTGGTTCTGTGGCGCGCGTTTTGTTCGTCGAGAGCCTTCCAGAGGTCCTGGTTCACCACGGGTTTCTTGCTGGCGGTTAGCCAGCCTTTGCGCTTCCAACCGTGGATCCAGGCGGTGATGCCGTTTTTCAGGTATTCGGAATCCGTCACCACTTCCACTTCGCAGATCTCTTTCAGCGTGCGCAGACCTTCGATTGCGGCGGTCAATTCCATCCGGTTGTTAGTGGTGTTGGGTTCCGAGCCCCACAGTTCCTTCTGCTGGCCGTTGTAGCGCAGAATAGCCGCCCACCCGCCGGGGCCCGGGTTGCCTATGCAGGCGCCATCGGTGATCAGATGGACTTTTTTCACCGGGCCGGCACCGGTTCGGCGTGGAAGAATTCGTCCACCAGGGCCAGGATGGCGGAGGCGTCGTGCGCATGGTAGATGGAGGCGCGGAGCTGGGCACCGTGGCGGACGCCGTGGGTGAAGTAGGTCGCGAACTGTTTCATCTTGCCGGAGGTATCCTTCTCGCGGATTTCGATCAGCATGGTGTAGTATTGGCGCATCATCTGATAGCGGTCCAGGTGAGTGGGTTCGTCATAAGTGCCGGTGGCCAGGTACTGTTGGATCTGGCGGAAGATCCAAGGATTGGAGCTGGCGGCCCGGCCGATCATGACGGCGTCGCAGTTGGTTTCGCGCACCATGCGGACGGCATCCTCGGGTGTGACGATGTCGCCATTGCCGATGACCGGGATCTTCACCGCGGCCTTCACTTCGGCGATGCGGCTCCAATCGGCCTGGCCGGCGTACCCCTGCTCGCGGGTGCGCGGATGCAACGCCACGGCTTGCAGGCCGCAATCCTCGGCGAGCCGGGCCATTTCGACGGCCACCAGATGTTCGTCGTTCCATCCGGCGCGGAACTTCATCGTGAACGGGATGGAAATGGCGCGCCGCACTTCGCGCAGCAGGCGCTCCACCAGCGGCAGATCGCGCAGCAGGCCGGAGCCGCCATTGCACTTGACCACTTTGTTGACCGGGCAGCCGAAGTTGATGTCGAGGACGTCGAAGCCGAGGTCCTGGCAGACCCGGGCGGCATCGGCCATCACCGCCGGGTCGGCGCCGAAAAGCTGCGCGGAGATCGGATGCTCTTCGGGATCGAAGGCCAGGTACTTCAGGGTCTTATTGGGCTTACGCGAATGAAGCGATGCACTCACGCCGTGCGAGCTGGTGAACTCGGTCATGATCAGACCACACCCGCCCAGGTTGCGGATGAAGCGCCGAAAAACGGTATCGGTGACGCCGGCCATCGGGGCCAGCACGGTGGCGGGCGAAATCCGCGCCGGACCGATCGAAAACTGAGTGGGAAAGGAGTGCATGAAGCCTGCTGTTGTTGATTTTATCATCGCGCACGCGGCCGGTCTGCTTCGGCCAGGCCGGGGCCGGGTCTGCGGCCAGGCCGGGCGAAACGCAATGGCGCGCGGCAGCGTCACTTTTGGTGTGGGGCCAAGTGAGATGAAAACCTTGCACATCGTTGTTCTGGTTGCCGCGGGCGCGGCCGGCGGGGCCGTCATCATGAGGGTGACGCAGAGGCCTGTAACCGTGGCGGAGCCAGCAGCGGTGGTGCAGGCGCAACCCGCCCGCCAACCTATTCCGGAACCCGCTCTGCAACCCCCCGCGCCACCTGTCCCCGCGCCGCCTGTCCCAGTGGAGCCAGCGCCGGCCGCACAAGTGGCGTCGCCCGAGCCTGCGTCGCACCCATCGCCATTCCGAGCATCGCCGTTCCGGGCATCGCCATTCCGAACACCACCGCTCCAAACACGGCGGGAAGCGCCCCAGCCCGGACGCGCGCATCGAGCGGCCGCAACCGTTGCCATGGCGCAAACGCCACCGGGCCCACCCGCAACCTTGCCTGCGTCCGTTCCTGCGACCTTGACGCCGCCTGCAATTTCCGTGGCTGCCGCGGGCGCCCCTGCGCCCAGCCCGGAGCCTGTGAACCCAATGCCTGCACCCCAACCGATTCCACCCGCGCGTCCGGAGCCGGAGAACGCGACTCCGCCCCCCGCTCCCGAGCCCCACAGGGTTACGCTGAACGCTGGGACACTGATCCCAGTGCGCCTTGTCGAAGGGCTCTCTTCGGAGCGGAACATGCCCGGCGATACGTTCGTTGCAACGCTTGACAAGGAGCTTGTGGCGGACGGCTTTGTCATCGCCGAGCGCGGCGCGCGGGTGGAAGGGCGCGTGGTGGCAGCGGACCGCGGCGGCAAGGTGAAAGGTGTGGCGTCGCTGGCAGTGGAGGTGACTTGGGTGCACACCTCCGACGGGCAGAACGTGGCGGTCCAGACCGATAGCTTCCAAAAGCAGGCGGAGCCGTCGTGGCGCCAGGATGCCGAGAAGGTGGGCGCCGGCGCGGCAATCGGCGCTGTGATCGGCGCCGTTGGGGGCGGCGGGAAGGGCGCGGCAATTGGCGCCGGAGCGGGCGGAGGCATCGGGGCCGGCAGCGTGCTGTTGACCCGCGGCGAGGCGGCGCGGTTGCCCAGCGAAACGCGAATCAGCTTTCGTTTACGTGCTCCTGTGACGTTGACTGAGCGGCTGTGACTGGCGGAAGGCTGAGCCTGCGACTTGGCCAGCGCCGGTTTGGGTTCTTCGCGGTGCTGTCGCGGTATTGTACCCGGCAGTACAGAACGCGCGCGGAATAGCGGGGATGGCCACCATGCGCCCCGCGGAGCACGCGCCTCCCGAGAAGCTGCCAGCCGTCCCTTCTGAACCATCGCTCCGAAATTGAAATGGCACTGCCCCAACCGTCGCTGACGCCGCGAAACAAGGCCAGGCTCGTGGCGGCCGGCACAATAGAATTGGCCGGCTGCCCCAC
>Ga0210402_10003102_pt1 | contig 15769 bp, 21 predicted proteins | sample IncBWC7MmetaG_FD_161055 | JGI IMG/M metagenome (GOLD analysis project Ga0210402, IMG submission 161055) | Forest soil microbial communities from Barre Woods Harvard Forest LTER site, Petersham, Massachusetts, United States - Inc-BW-C-7-M | ecosystem: Environmental > Terrestrial > Soil >...
ATTCTGCGCCGACTGGAAACCAAAATCAAGGAGCAGTCATGATTATCAACTTCAGCCGCTCAAAGACCTTCCACCTCTGCCAACGCAAAGCGTTCAACTGGCACCACAGAGGGTTGGAGGGGCAGAGGTCGATGAATTTGGTCGATGGTGGAGCCTTCCATAAGGGGGTGGCGGTGGGTAGGGCTACTAAGGATTGGAGTCAGGCTTATGCGGAGGCTGATAGGCTCTTCGACGAGGATGTGAAGAAGAGCCCGATTCCGGAGGAGCAGATTTATCTGATTGAGGATCACAGAGAGCTCATCCACCAGATGATCAAGTGTTTCCAGGATCATTATGAGCACGAGACTTATCAGATTATACAGCCGGAGTGTGAGTTTGATGTTCCTCTACCCCATTCGAGCCACAACTGCATCTTCATCCATTGGAGAAGCAGGGTGGATGGGAGAGACTACTTCACTCCGCCAACCCCCGAGGATATCCTACTCCACAGAGTCCAAACCCCACATGCTGAGCCAGATAGAGAGTGTTTCTGTTGGCAGCCACATCGTTTGGTAGGGAAGACCGACGCGGTGGTGAGCTGGAACAACTCGATCTGGCTTGATGAGTATAAGACAACCTCAATCCAGGGACAGCAATTCTGGGATCAGTGGGTGATGGATCTCCAGCCGTCGGTTTATCTCTACGGGATTTGGAAGTCGTTGGGGATCAGACCCAGAGGGTTTCTACTCAACTCCATATTCAAGCCATCGGAGGCTCAGGTGTCAGCCTGGAACAAGAAGAGGAAGTATGGGCCGGCGAAGGAGGAGAAGGATTATATCCAGTTCAGCAGAGAGGCCTTTCTGAGAACGGAGGAGGATCTGATGAGGACAGAGAGACTCATGCTCCAAACAGCGATGGACTGGGAGGAGCAGGTTGTCTCGGGGAGTGAGAGGATGATGAACAGAGTTCCATTTCAGTACAATCCTGGGTCGATGAGTTGTCTCAACTACAATAGGAAGTGTGACTACTGGTCGGCCTGCTTGAGCCATGAGGATCCGGCGGAGTTGGGAGCTTTGGCCACTCGGCAAGCCGATTACGTGGATGTGAAACTGGAGGCTCTCTGTGATTCCACTCGAACAGCTTAAGAACTATCAGGGTAGAGCTTTGGGAATAGCGATCTACGGCAATGGTGGGCTGAAGAAGACACTGGCCGCTCGGATGTTGCCCAGTCCAATTCTGGAGCTGGACTTCGAAGGGGGAAGTGGGTGTCTGGCTCCCTGGACGAGAAGGATCAGGGCGTGGGATGGAAAGTGGGTGGAGTACTCTCAGGAGGAGAGAGTTGCTTTGTTCGACATGGTCTCCGCGGAGAATAAGATAGAGGCGCTGATCAGACCTGGCCCCTTGGTGGACATCGTCTCGTTTCAAACAATGACCTCAAGCCAGGAAGGAAAGGTCTCGCCAGCTTATGATGAGCTCCATTCCCTGATCGCCAACTTGCCGAGGGAGTACAACTCGGTGGTGCTCGATCCGCTGGTGGAGTTTAGCCAAGTCACTCAGAGTCAGTCCAAAGTCAAATCGGGAGTGGGAGTGCATGAGCCGATGCATGTCAAGTTGTGGCAAGGAGCGCAGGAGAGAGCAGCGATTCTTCTCCGCCAACTCAGAGAGTATCGGGATAAGGGTGTGTTCGTTTACATGACTTCGAGTGAGTTCGTGGATAAGGATTATGGCACGGATCCGAGAGAGAGTTGGCAGAAAGAAGATCCCTATGCCATCAAGGGCACACTCAATGTTCCTGGCCAACTGGTGACCAAACTCAACCACATGATTGATCTGCAGTTCCATGTCCGCCTTATGGGTGGGAAGGTGGTGTGGGTAACTCAAGAAGAGCCTGCGCGGTCTGGTAGCTTCAACTGGGAGGCCAAAGATCGGACGGGGAGGATACCGGAGAGGTATGTTCAGCCCAATGTGAGGCAGGTACTGAAGTGGGTGTACGGATCGATTGCAGCTCAGGCCATTTATGAGAAGAAGGAGGTGGCGAGTGCCGGAGAGTGAAGTGAGGGAGCTAAACCACTGGGAACTCCATTTGGCTGTTTCGCCTTCGGAGGATGGGAGATGGGCTTCGGTGGTGATCAGGCTGGATAAGCCGTCGAGTAGAGTCTCCACTTATATCAACAGTGCGGCGAGTATGGATATGATTTTCGAACGGGTGGAGGGGGAGCTCAAGAATGCTCTGCGCCACCTGGTCAATGACATTCACCAGATGGTGGTGAAACCCGCCAAGGGGCGGAAGTAGTACGAACAACACACAACAATGAGAGGAAACAACAATGGAAGACGAATTGATGAATGATGAACTGCCGAGCCCTCCGAGTGGAGGGGCAACGGGAACGGCGATGGCCATTGATGATCAGGTGGATGCCTCGATCTTCGATGGCGTGCCCAAGATGGGTGATGCCATGCCCATTGGAACCTACGCCTTCAGGCTGGACAAGTTCACCGAGGAGTGGACGGTCAAGGATTACAAGACGGGGAGGGAGTTGGCGCCGGAGGAGCAGCAGCCCTATTTTGCTCTGCAGTGGAAGTGCCAGCAGGAACCTCACGTGGGGAGGATCATCTTCGAGAACGTGCCGTGGGTGAAGTCGGCTGACGCCAAGGCGGCGATGGATCCTCAGAATCCAAGGCGCGCAGAGGCCAAAACCCTGATTAACAATAGGCTCCCACGGGCGAAGGAGATCATGGAGGCGGCGAGCTTTCAACCCACTGGCAACTTTGGGTTCAAGCAGTTCCTGGGGTCCAATCCGGAGTTGAAGCTGCAGTTGAAGATCAAGGAGGCCATGCAGAAGGGTCCGGATGGGAAGTTGAGGGGGACGGGTGAGTGGAGAAATGAGGTGCAGAAGCATTTGAGTCTTCATCGGCCGGCCTGATGGTGGAGAGGGCGGGGAGTGAAGGCTCCCCGCCACCCCCCCTGATTGAATTGAGTGGAGGAGGCAAAGACGATGGCACAAGTTACCGTGAGAGTGAAGATCAATCGCACCTTTGAGGTGAGCTGCAATGGAGAGAATGAGGAGCAGTGTTTGGATGACATCGCTAACAGAGCGCGACTCGACGATGAGTTTACGAACGCCTGCTATGAAGCGATGACCTTCGAAGAGGGGACGTTCGACGAGGAGGAGCCACCTGAAGAGGAGGACGAGGAGGAGACGAGAGGATGACTACCATAGACAAAGTTGTGGTAAGAGTCGATAGTACTTACGACTACACCGAAGATCAGAGGCAAAAGTACAAGCTCCAATTGGAGCTACCACTACCAGGAGGCAAGGCCGTTTACGAGCTCCCAATTACAAAGGAGTTCCACGATAACATCACAGCGGCTGCGAAGTTAACTCTATGATCATTACCAAGCGATTCTCCTTCGAGGCAAGCCATATCCTACCACGCCACGAGGGGAAGTGCAGTAGACTTCACGGACACAGCTGGAGCCTCTCCATCTCGGTGGAGGGGCCTATCTGTGCGGAGACAGGGTTTGTGGTTGATTATGCCAAGTTGTCTAGGATGGTGGAGAGGAATCTGATTGAGCATCTTGATCATAGCCATCTGGGACATGGGTTGGCGCAGTGTGTAGCCAAGGACCGGTATACCACCTTTCAGCCGTACTTCGGAACTGAATTCTATCCCAGCTCGGAGAACCTCTGCCGGGCTATCTTCAAACTCTTGGCCCCACTTGTAAAGGAGCTTTCAAAGGATGTTAGACTCTATCAAGTCGAGATTGACGAAACCTGTACCTCTTCAGCCTGCTGGTCAAGGCTCGACGAGTACACCAATGAGTGAGGAGGAGGCCGCTGGACATGCTGCGAGGATGCAGTTTCTGCAGCAGCAGGCCCTCAACTTTATGAACCAGATTAGGATGGTGAAGATCTCGCTGCTCATGGCAGATCAGGCGGGGGAGCTTTCTGGTCAGCTTAAGGAGTTTCTTTATAATGAACTACTGCAGTGTGCAGGAATCGTGGAGGTGAAGAAGTGAAGTATCCAATCGCTGAGACGTTCAATTCGATTCAGGGGGAGGGGTTCTGGATGGGAACCCCTATGCTCTTTGTGAGGTTGGCGGGGTGTAATGTAGGGAGGTATGAAGGGCAGAGAGACTTCACACCACCCGATCAGATGAAGTCAAACGATCTAACTGTTTTCTCAACTCACTCTGTCTGCACCACCATCGACGGCCAACGCTTTCTCTGCGATACTAACTACCACGTCAAAGAACATCTGGAGCCGGAGGAGATCGCAGAGAGGAGGAAGGGGGAGGAGCATGTCTGCATCACGGGTGGGGAACCCTTCTTGCATGATTTGATGCCGTTGAGACGAGTGTTACAGCTTCAGCACCTTCACGTAGAGACGAGTGGAACTCTGGAGATCCCCGAGGAGTTCGAAGGGTGGATCACCTGCTGTCCGAAGCAGACTCCCTCTGGAGTGAAGCTTCATCCCTCGGTGATTGAGAGAGTGGCGGAGTGGAAGGTGTTGGTGGGACCTGGTTTCGATGAGAAGACACTGCGCCACCTGGAATCACTCACCCACGGAGCCAAACTCTACGTCCAACCCATCAACGGAGTGAATGAGGTGTGGCAGGAGAATGTGGAGAGGTGTTTGGAGCTTCTAACAAGATGGCCAAATTGGAGGCTCTCCCCACAGCTTCACAAGATGGTGGGGGTGAGATGAGCATCTTTGCGCCACTCACCATCTTCTACGCGGGAGTGGTGATTTACTTCCTATGGCTGGGAATTAAGACGAGGAGGCATTGAGATGAGCCCAAACGAGGTCACGTTACCACATCCATTTGTGGCGACGGTCAAAGACAAAGCGGTGTGTCGACATTGCGGGATGAGTGAGCACGCTACTATTCATCACAGGACGAATGGAGAGGAGAGGAAGCAGCAGCCGTTTGAGTATGACGTGGTGGAGGCGCCGGCTCACTACTGCAAGCACAAGGTTACCACTGCTCAGCTCGTGGTCGACTGGGAACTAAACTTCTTCCTGGGGAATGTGCTGAAGTATGTGGAGAGGCATCAAGCCAAGGATGGAGTGCAGGATCTGAAGAAGGCGGCAAAGTATCTCTCGATGGCTGTGGAGTTGGCGGAGAAGGGGAGGCTCGATGAGTCGATCAGACACGGGTAATGGTTTCAACCGTCAACTATGCGAGGAGGGAGCCACCCTCCTCCTGCGCGGCTTGGGAGTTGATCTCACGGATCATAACTTCGCCACTACACCGAAGAGAGTGGCGGATGTCTACCAGGAACTCTTCTCTCCCAAGGAGAGTGGGTGGCCAGTGTTCGACGAGGAGTACACCGACATTGTGATTGTGAAGGGACATCGCTTCTGGACGATGTGCCCGCACCATCTCTTGCCGGTGGAGATCAGAGCTAGTGTAGCCTACTTCCCCAATGGGAAGGTGATTGGAGCGTCCAAACTCTGTCGTCTCATCCACGAGGTGAATAGGAAGCCACTCACTCAGGAGAAGTTGACTGATCTCATCTGTCAGGCCATTAAAGAGTACACTGGAGGAACCAGTAAAGGAGAGGCTGTGCTCTTGGAAGGAGAGCATGACTGTTTTAAGATCAGGGGTATTAAGAGCGAAGCGAGGATGATCACCTATAAGTTCAAGGGGTGTTTTGAGGAGGCGGAGAACCAGAAGAGGTTCCTTCAACTGGTGAGGTTATGAACGCTATCACAGAAAGACAACTCGACTACATCGAAATACTGGCCAACAAATGGGGTAGGCCAATTGCCGTCGTTTTAGGTGAGGCTTACATTCGAGGTGTTCTGGAGTACAGTTATGACCACTTGAATGAGCTTGATCGCTCGGAGGCCAGTAAGATCATCGAGTGGCTTAAGGAGGAGACTGAGTGAGCTGGAAGAAGTTTCCTGAGTGCACTGGATGCCCACTCTTCAATGAGGCGGGGCCAGTGTGGGGGTCGGGAGATCCACAAACAGCCAAGATCCTTTATATTGCGCAGAACCCCGGCCAGCATGAGGTGGAGGCTGTACCGATGCAGCCACTGGTGGGGCCGAGTGGGAATGTGTTCAATTGGCAGTTGGCGCAAGTTGGCTTGCCAAGGAGAGACCTCTACATCACCAACGTGGTGAAGTGTAGGACACCGAATAACAGGGCGCCAACTCCCGCTGAAGAGAAACATTGTCGCCAGTTCCTGGATAGGGAGTTGGCGCGATGTAAGGCAGACACAGTGGTCCTAGCTGGCGCTGAGTCCTTCCAAGCCCTAATCGGCCATCATTCGAGCCTCACCTCCCTCTACAAGCCATCAAACTCAATCTTCGAGAGGATGGGGTGTGTGGAGCAGAGGGAAGGGAGGAAGTGGATCGGAACCATTCATCCCGCCTTTGTGATGAGGATGCCTGAGTGGACCCAGGTGGCCACTGACCATTTGAGGAAGGCGATGATGGTGGCGGGTGAAAACATCCCGCCACCCGCCATCATCCAACGTCCAACGGACGACCAAATCTTCGAACTGGTCGATCATGTGATGTTGAGTTCGAGAGAGTTTGCTCACGATGTGGAGACTGTAGGACTAGAGAAGGTGGATGAGGATGACTATGCTGGAGGGGATTTTCAACTCACTATGTGTGGGGTTGGCGGGAGGGCTTATGAGGCTCTCGTACTGGCTCCTGACCAGGTGCATCTCCTGGCCCCCATCTTCGCTGATCCAACAATCTGGAGGTACGAACATAATGGAGAGTACGATACTTACCACGAAGAGAAGATTCTTGGTAAGGAGGGAATACGAGCTCGCCCATTCGACACCATGCTCGGAACCCACTATCTCCGTTCTTATGCCCCGAAGAAACTCAAACCTTTTGTTCTCAGCCAGTATACATGTTTGCCCTACTATGGACGTGATCTCGCCAAAGTGAATGAGAGGCTCTACAATGGGATGGATGTCATTACCACTTTCCTGGCGGCGAAGGCTCAGAGAAGGGAGCTCAAACAGTGGCAGCTCGAAGAGATCTTTTTTGAGTTTGGGATGCCGCTGTTGCCAATCTTGGAAGAGATGAGGAGAAAAGGGGTCAACGTTGATGTTCGTAAAGCTCTGCTCTTCAAACGAATCACAGAGCAGAAAATCGCCAAGAGCGAGGAGCTGATAGCCAAAGTGGCGGGGGTGGGGTTCAATCCCTACTCCCCACTTCAAGTGAAGGAGGTTCTCTATGAGAGGTATAAACTCCCGAAGCAGACGCAGCAAGTCGGAAGGGAAACCAAAGTTACTTCAAACTTTGAGGCTCGAAAGAGACTCAGATGGTGGATTGAGTCTGGTGGAGATCAGAGGCAGAAAGAGTACAAAGGTGCGTATATCCTGCTTCAGCTTCTGGACTACATCGGCGGTGAGAAAAAGAAGCTTGAGTACATCGATAGAATATCACCCGATGGGAGGATCCACGCCTACTACAAGGCGCATGGAGCCTCCTCCTTCCGACTTAGTTCAAGTCCAAATCTTCAGAATTTCCCGGTCTATGATATAAGTGCGTGGGGTGGAGCGAGGAGGGATGATAATGACACGGCGGAGAACCCTCTCGATATGGCGGAGGAGAAGGATGAGGCGAGGGCTCCATCTGGTGGTGGCGATGGTCGTCTGCTTGGCTCTCTTCGGAGTATTGTTGTGGCTGATTGTGACGACGATCTCATACTCACCTGTGATTTTGCTCAGCTCCAGCTCTTCATCATAGCGGCGCAGTTTAAGGTGAAGTGGCTGTTGGATATCTTCGAGAGTGGAGACTATCTCTACGGAGTGATCTATGAGAAGCTCTATCATGAGCCCTTTTTTGAGGCAGGCAAGCCTAGAACGAAGAAGTACAAGCTGCCCATTTCGGAACAGAGAATGCGAAGAGCTAAAGCGGTGCCGCTCGGATTTCTTTTCCTCAGGTCGGCAGAGGCAGTGGGGAAGGAATACGGGTGGAACTGGAATGCTGATAAACACTACGCCAACCACACAAGGTTGAAGAAGATGGATGATGAGTGTGCCTTGTGCTTGAGAGAGTGGTGGGTACGGAACTGTCCGGAGTTGAAGCAGATGGAGACCTCGGTGAAGTATCAGTTGAATCAGAAGGGGTGGATTAGACACTGCTTTGGGCAGATCATCCATTATCCGACTCGCAAGCTTAACGAAGCGATCAACAGTCATGCACAAAGCCCTGAGGCTTTCATTGTGAGTGGATCAATGATCCAGATTGATCGAGAGTTGAAGCGGCGCCGCTTTGAGAATACGAGGATCATGCTCCAGGTTCATGATTCGCTCTCTCTGAATGTAGGAGGAGCAGTGACCAAGCCGGAGAATATGGTGGAGGTGGCGGAAGAGGTGGTGTTTCCAGTTCTGGGGAGAGCCCATCCGCAGTTGGGTGGGTTCAGGTTTAGATACTCGGCAGAGGTGTCGAGGCTTTGGGATTGGGAAGCCGTTTCGTACGAAAGCTGGAAGGAGAATGCATGCAAAGAACAATCTATGCACTCATAGATCCTAGAACTAAGAAAGTGAGATACGTGGGATGTACGAACGATCTTGACAGGCGCCTTTGGGAGCACTTAAACAACCCACCAAGTAGTCGACCCCAGATCCAGAAATGGCTACTTGAACTGGATGAAGCACAGCTTGCTATAGTTCATGTAGTCTTAGACAAAACGGACAGAGAGGATCATGCAGAGGAACAGCGTTGGATCAAGCATTATCAAGCCTTAGGAGAAGCTGATCTCAATTACTCAATTGGAGGAGGACATCTAGTAACACCAGCCACTAGAGCTAAGCAGTCTGCCTCAGCAGTCGAAGCCTGGAAATACAGAAGACGCCTAGGTCAGACTAACGAGATAGAAAGATCTGCAGCTTTTCGTAAACGGTGCTCGGAAAATATGGTTCGTCAATGGGCAGAAAGAAAGGCGAGAAGTGCCAACACCTTTAGAAAGCATGTATCTGAGAGTGGTAAGAGCTCTGGAGGGAGTACAGTATCAGAGTCGTGATACGCCAGTCTTTAGCAAGGCTCTGGAATGGATTCAGCAGTGGCCAAAGGAGTTGGATACAAGCTTCAGGCGTAAGCTAGTCGAAGCCACTTGCAAGTCCTTTTCGATGAATGAGGCAGAGTTGTGGGTCTGCTTAGATGGTTCGGTAGTCAATGGACACGTAACCCACAAGGCTGCAATCGATCCTCTTAAAGAGGCGGAGGAGAAGTTCCATGACTTACTACCTGAAGGAGGTTGGTTCGAGTGGTATTATAATTACACGTTGGGCTACGAAGCGCCCTTAAGCTATAGCATCTTCAGCGGGATGTGTGCCGTAGGAGCTGCTCTAGGAAGAAGAGTTTACCTGAAGATGGGACACTTCAATATCTATCCCAACTACTGTGTGATCCTGATTGGCCCACCTGGGATGAAGAAGACAACAGCTGGAGATGTGTCTGCTAAGCTGATCAAGGAGATGGTGCTTTGTCCCACTTTAGCTGACCAGGTCACTCCTGAGAGAATGATTACCGTGCTTAAAGGAAGTGGTCATCATTTCATCTATTGCGGTGAACTTGCCGTGTTCTTTGGCAAACAGAAGTATAACGAGGGATTGGTGACGAAGATGCTCAGAATATTGGACTCGCCGAGTGAGTACATAGCGGAGACGCAAACCAGGGAACAGGAGATCCTGCGCGACTTGGCGGTCACTTTCCTTGGGTGCACCACCCCTTCACTGCTGAGCCATTCAATGCCTGAGGAAGTCACCTCGAGTGGGTTTTTGAGTAGGTTTCTACTCGTGGTGGAGAGAGATACGCATAGAGAGTTCCACATCCCCAGAGATCCTTCAGCGGAGATGGAGAGGAAGCTCAAGCTTCAGTTGGAGAGATTGAAGGGGATGGCGGGGGAGATGAGGTTGAGTGAGGAGGCAGATGAGTGGCTCAAAGAGTGGTATCATCAGTTCAAGGTGAAGATGAGGGGGATAAGTGATGAGGCGATGGCGGAGATTCTTGTACGTACACCCACGCACGTTCTTCGTACTGCTATGCTGGTTCATCTTGTACAATGTGATAGCTTTGATATTTGCTGCTCTTGTCTTGGTACTGCGGCGAAGCTAGTGGCCTATACAGAAGACTCTGCGCCACGCGCGGTTCAGATCATGAGGCAACCAACTGGAGCGAATGATCTCGATTATGTCATGGCCACGTTGATGAAGCTGGGTGGGGCGGCGGATCACTCGACGATGATTAGGAGGGTGGCCAATAGGGGGATCAACTCGGCGAAGCTGAAGGATCATATAAAGACGTTAGAGGAGAGTGGGAGGGTGAAGGTGGGGAAGAAGGGTGGGGCGACGTATTATATAGGCACGGAGGAAATCAATGGCTGAAGCTGAAAATTGGCAACCGCTCGCTGATACCCTAGGGTTCAGGAGTGAAGCGGAGATGTTGAAGGAGCTCTACTGCACGCAGGGGTTCTCTCTCATGCAGTTGAAGAGTATCCTGGGGTATAGTGTGTGGGCGATCCGGAGGAGGCTGATCATTCACGGAGTGCCGATGAGGGGGAAGGGGGGACCGAACAATCGAATTGGGAGAAGGAGACTCAAGCATCTAACGGATGAGGAGTTGAAGGGGAGGCCAGCGGTGAGAGTGGCCGAGGAGAGGGGAGTTCACCTCAGTACGGTTTATGCGGAGATCAGGTTGAGAAAGGAGATGAGAGGTCATGAGATTTGCGCCGATCATGCCGATACAAGCGTTTGAGCGCTTTGGGGAGGTGAGCGATTGCTGGATGGCGTTGGTCCAGCATCTACATCGGAAGGAGTACTTCAACTTCTTTCGAAGAAAGGTGGAGAGGGGAGATACGGTTATTCTCGATAATGGAGCCTATGAACAGAGACTGACATCATCTGATCGACTCAACTTCTGGGTAAGGAATCTCAAGCCTTCGGTGATGGTCCTACCTGATGTGCCTGGGGATTTTGTGAAGACCCTGCGCCACTCGTGGGATTATCTTGATAAATATGGGCTGCCGAAGGGGACTGAGGGGATGATGGTGCTTCAGGCAGAGGATAGCAAGCTGAGGCAGTTTGAGGTGGCTTATGAGACGTGTCCGGTGAAGTGGGTAGGCTTCTCTAGACTTACCAAAAGCTACAATCCCTGGATGGTTTGGCCTCAGCAGAGAGATGGATTTGCTACTCATCTCAGACAGGAAGGCATGTGGAGGTCCGAACTCAAGCACCATGCATTGGGGATGCTGAGTGGACTCGTAGAGGAGTTGGCCAACCTGAAGGGGTTCGAAAGCTGCGACTCCAGTGCGCCAATCTGGAGAGGCCTTCTGGGCTACTCAATGACGGACAAATGGCCTAACTATGAGTTTCAGGTCGAGGCGGGACCAGAGGCCAGTAATTGGGAGATGGCGGAGAAGAATTTGAGTGAGGTAATGGAGGCGTGTCATGGCGAAGGTGGAAGTCGGGAGTCAGCTCAAATGGCAAGGTAAGCCGGTGGTGTGTACCTCAATCTACACACTCAACGAAACGATGTATGCCCCTCGGTCATCTCTCCAGATGAGGAGTGACATGCACGAGCCGGTGAATGTGAAGATCGTGGCAGAGGAGTGGGATGAGTTTGAGGAGGGGGATCTGATTACGTTGGAGAGTCAGAGACTCCAGCTCACTGAGATGGGGAAGGGACTTTATTTCGTTTATCCGTATCTGAAGGTTCACAAGGAGAGTTTGAATGGATCAAGCACAGTTGAAAGCAGCAATCGGAAAGCCGCAGATGACCAGGCTGAAGCAAATCGGAGCGGGGATCAAGGTGGGGCAGGTGTTAGGGAGCCGAGTCCTGGTCAAGACGGTGGTGCCGAGGACAGACATGGATCGAGTGGAGGAGGCCGGCTTATTGACCCTGCCGAAGTGGGTGAAGAAGGAAAACACGCCATTGCCGACAACGGGAGTGGTGCTTCTGGTGGGGCCGGATGTGCCATGTCGGACGTGCGGAGAGCTGTCCAGAGAGCACTTGCAGCTAGACGGAAATGACTGGAGCTGTAAGTATAATCCGGCGATCAAGGAAGGTGACATGGTGATGTTTCCCAAATTCAGTGGGAGTGACTTCACTATCGAGAATGAGGATTTGAGGATCCTCGAAGCGGCGGAGGTGATGTGTACGTTGGTGGATACGGAGGAGGCGTTGGCGGAGGTGGTGGCGGAATGAAGAAGATACAAGCTGAGATATTCGAATGGTCAACTCGAAACTTCGGAGAGCTACCAAACAGCCAAATTCCACTACGAATCTCTTCCTTCCTTGGTATGGTTGAAGAGGTTGGAGAACTAGCTCATGCTGTTCTGAAGTGGAGTCAAGGTATTCGTGGTACAGCCGAAGAGCATCAAGCAGAAGTGGAAGACTCCATTGCAGATCTATTAGTGTACACACTGGACTTCTGTGCACGTAACAACATGGACGCAGAAATGCTACTAGCTAACGTCTGGGCGAAAGTCAAACTCCGCGACTGGAAAAAGAATGCGGCAACTGGAGTAGTGGAATGAAGAAGACTCTCTTAGTGGATTTCGATGGTACTCTCTCCGACTATCATGGCTGGAAAGGGCTGACGGAGGTGGGGCCACCACTTCCCAAGGCGCGCAAGGCCATGATTCTCTTAGCGAGGAAGTTTAAGCTCGTCTGCTTCACGACTCGATCAGCTGAGGTGGTAGAACCGTGGCTCAGAGCCCATGGGTTCCCAGAGATGGAGGTCACCAACGTGAAGAAGCCCGCTCATCTGATTGTAGATGACCGGGCTTTGAGATTCAATGGGGAGTGGACGGATGAGCTCTTGCGAGAGATAGAAGACTTCGCGCCACACTGGGAATCTACCCACTCACCGCATTCCTCACCCTCCCATAGCCCTTCGACTTAGGTTGGTTGTGGGTGTTACGGATTCCAGCAGCCTGGGCCACTCCTGGCTTTGCCTTAGTGACGGCATTGCGAGGGGGTGGTCCAGCTGGAGTTCCCATATCAGATGGTCGCTTTCGAACGTTCATTGTGATGCCTCCTTGTCGTAGAAACAAACTGGTGGGGGAGAGGTGGGGGTGGGGGAGTCCCCGTCGTTGATTTGGAGCCACTCGTAGCAGGTAGCTCCGTTGGCCTTGAGTTCGTCGTATTGCTCACCTCCGAAGAGGTAGGCTAGGTAAAGCCAGATTGCTAAGACCCACATAGATTCCTCACTTGCGCGGCTTGAAACCCAGCATCCTGATCCCCGCGTCGGGATCGTTGCTGGCTATTGATTTCCAGAGCTCATGTGCCTCCTCAGCTCCAGGGAAGAGGTCGAGAGGGGAGACCAAGCTCAACAACTCCTGGCGAGCCTCAGCCCCTCTTTCAGAGTGCCAATCCCCCACTGCCGTTGGGAGTCCCAGAGTAGCCTGCAGCATGGGCCCACCACCCCACGCCATCGGCTGCCACCCTACCCAATCCTGAGTGTCGATTCCTACCGCGGCTCCTGCTGCAAACACACTTCCATGGGCAAGAACAAGGCGTGCCAGAGACTTCATTGACGCAGTTCTGTCAGAGGCACTGATAAAGCGACGAGCGTACTCAATGTAGTTGAGTGGCCAGGTTCCGTATTGACCAAACAGGCGTCCGAGCTGCCACATGTACATTCCTGGATTAGCACCCTTACGATAGTTCCATTGAGTGGCGTTGGTGAGTTCGGCGCCGATGCGACGGGAGAAGTCTTCGTACCCTTCTGGACTAACATGAGAGAGTTCTTTCAGATATTGAGCTCGTTTACCCTCGGAGAGGAACCAGAGGCCTGAATGGCGAGAAAAGGCCTCTGGGTTGTCTGAATGCTCCCGCAAAGCATCCAGAGCTTGCTCAGTGTGGCCCCAGAAGCTGACTAGCCTGGAGGAATTGTGGCCCCACTGGATCATTTTCAGAGCTTTGTCGGCGAGGTGCTCTTCCCAGCCCATTTCTGAGCCGCCAGAGAGCATCTCTTGAAGGCCGGCTTTCTCAATGAAAGCTCCATATCTCTGCGCCACTTGCCAAGCATCTCCAGAAGTCCCCTCTCGGGCCACTTCGAAACTCTTCGCCATTCCCCGCCAGATGTAGTTCCCCATGATGGGGAAGCCGGTGATGAAGGTTTGGAGAGCTGCGCGGGCCAGAACTCCAGGGCGAACAGCCAAGGCCCCTGCGTACTGGAGCATAATGTATTTTTGAAGCATGTCTTGAGGCGCAGAGTCAATGGTGGGGATTTGGAGGTTCTCAGGGAGTTTGCCGTTGACCTTTTCAATCCCCTCGTTGATCATGGAGACCCCACTCTCGAGCATGGTTTGGATGGCCCTGGCTGTGTTGTCGGGAGTGCCTCGCATGTGGGCGAGGTAGCGACGGAAGATGGGAGTGAGGTTGCCGAGAGCTGGCTTGCCGTTGATCTTCTCGTCCACTAGCTTCTCTGCATCCTGGAGGAGAGGCTCCACTATCTGGCCATGTTTGGCAGATCGGAGCCAGATGGAAGAAAGGCGGACCAGATTGGTGTCTTTGGGGTCTAGGCGGCCGTTGGTGACGAGTTCAGCAGCAAGGCCCATCTTCTTCCCTTGAGGGTAGACCACTTTGGGGTCATAGTTGGCGGTGCGAAGGGCAGCCATGTCCTTAGTGAGAAAGTCCTTAAGGCCAGGGAACTCGGTGAGGAAGTCTCGCTCGTAATCTTGAATAGCCTTGGTCTCCTCTGGTTTGAAGTGAAGTTCGTTCTCCACAAAGGGACGGTCTTGATCGGCGGCCTGAATCCAACGGAGGAAGTCTGTCTGACGATCCTGATGCTTCATCAAGGTCTCAGATAGGGTGTGGATGAAGGGGCGGATGGCGTTGTTATACTCGATCACTTTGCCGTCGACTTGGCCGAAGAGGGTGCCTAGTTCAGGACGGTCGAAGTCTCTGGCGACGTCTTGAATCCAGTTGCCTATGGGGCGGAACATGGAGCTGAAGAAGTGTGTGCCAGCCTGGATGGGGCGGCGAGGATCAGGCATCACTGAGGTGGGCTCAGAGGTCTTTGGCGGGGTGTTGGTGGGAGCAGGGATCGAGGTGGCGTAGCGAGAGGTGGAGTCTGGGATGTATTGGGTGGGAACTAGCTCGGGGGACTGGAGAGGCTCCTGGTAGAGAGACTCCATGTGATCGATCGCTTGAGCTCGGTCGGCGAAGTAAGTAGTGGAGGGGCCGTCGTGGATGGCGTATTGGCCTTGTTCGATGGAGAGTTGCATCTCTGAAGGGGAGTAGAGTCGTTCGACGTCAGAGAGGGAGCCGGCTCGAGACACCACTGCGCCAAGTTGCCGTTCGAGGGTGCGCTTCTGGAGGGAGTCTTCGGACTCGGCAAGCTTCTGCCTCATTTCATTGGCTACGTCAGTGGTCCACCTTAAGACGGTATCTTTGTCGGTGTCCGCGCGGCCAAAGCTCTCGAGGAGGTCTTGGTTACCAACTCGAACTGCACTGGCTGCGTAGTTGAAGATCTCTTCCGCCTCTGGATGACCGTAGAGGTCCTTGGCAGAGTCGGGGAAGGCGCCGTGGAAGATTTGGTGGACGATGCCGTCGTTGTCGAATTGTTGGCTGATCCAGTTAGTTAAGCCGGTGTAGGAGTACCCTCCGTGGAGCTGTTCGTGGAAGCTGAGCTCTCGAGTGAACTCTCGGTAGGCGATGGTGGGCTTCATCCCTAGGCCACCCGGGATAGTGCCGGCCTGGGCGCCTTGAGGAAGCATCTCCTCTGGGACGTCTCCGTAGAGACGATGAGCTAGTGGAGTAGTTTTGCTACGGAGGCCTGCTTGAGTGGCCTCCTCTCCAC
>Ga0210402_10003103_pt1 | contig 15768 bp, 10 predicted proteins | sample IncBWC7MmetaG_FD_161055 | JGI IMG/M metagenome (GOLD analysis project Ga0210402, IMG submission 161055) | Forest soil microbial communities from Barre Woods Harvard Forest LTER site, Petersham, Massachusetts, United States - Inc-BW-C-7-M | ecosystem: Environmental > Terrestrial > Soil >...
TGCGCGGGTGCTGATATTTCGCTTTTAAGCGCGGTCGCAGAGAAGGGACTCGATGAAGCGAGGCGGGCTCAGGCGGTGCAAGCTGCAATTGGAATCCGCGCGGGTGTGCGGGCGGATTTCCGCAAGAAATATTCGTATTTCCCCGCGGTTGATAAACCCGTGATTGCGGGCATCAATGGCCCCGTAGTCGGTTTGGGACTGGTGATCGCTTTGTATTGCGATTTGCGGTTTGCATCCGATGCGGCCCGACTCGGCACAGCGTTTGCCCAACGGGGACTAATTGCGGAGTACGGGCTGGCATGGATGCTGCCGCGACTCGTGGGGCACGCCAACGCGCTGGATTTGTTGTTTACCGCAAGAATGATCGATGCCGCGGAAGCGCTCAGAATAGGGTTGGTGAACCAAATCTATCCGCAAGAAGCGTTTTTGGAATCCGTGCAGAAATACGCGATGAATCTGGCCGCAAATGTCAGCCCGAGGTCTTTGCGAGTGATCAAGCGTCAAGTTTATGACGCGATGTTCCAGACGCTGGCGGAATCGTTTGAGAGTTCCGAGCAAGAAATGCTGGCGAGCCTGCACTCTGAGGATTTCAAGGAAGGCGTCGCACACTTCATTGAAAAACGGGCTCCAGCCTTCACCGGCAGATAAGGAATTTCTTGTGAACTTTGAATTCAGCGAAAAGGTGAAGGACCTGCAACTCCGGTTGCAAGCCTTCCTGGACGAGCACATCTATCCGAATGAGCAGGGCTACCACGAAGAGATCGAGCGGAATCCGTGGACGCCCACGAAGGTAATTGAAGAACTAAAGCCGAAAGCGCGCGCCGCCGGTCTGTGGAATCTATTTTTGCCCGAAAGCGAACATGGCGCGGGACTGACGAATCTGGAATACGCGCCGCTTTGCGAGATGATGGGCCGCAGCGAGATGGGACCCGAGGTTTTCAATTGCTCGGCTCCGGACACCGGCAACATGGAAGTTCTCGCCCGCTATGGCACTCGAGAACAGAAGGAACGGTGGCTAAAGCCGTTGCTGGCAGGTGAAATCCGCTCCTGTTTTGCGATGACGGAGCCCGCGGTGGCGTCCTCGGATGCGACGAACATCGAAGCGAGAATCGTTCGTGACGGAGACCACTACCTTATTAATGGCCGGAAGTGGTGGACATCTGGAGCGGGCGACCCACGCTGCAAGATCGCGATCTTTATGGGCAAGACGGATCCCGCGGCTCCGCCGCATAAACAACAGTCGATGATTCTGGTGCCGATGGACGCGCCGGGAGTGAAAATCGAACGAATGATGCGCGTGTTTGGGTATAGCCACGCGCCCCACGGACACGGTGAAGTCACTTTCGAAAATGTCCACGTTCCGGCATCAAACATCTTGCTTGGCGAAGGGCGCGGGTTTGAGATCGCACAGGGGCGGCTCGGGCCGGGGCGAATCCATCATTGCATGCGGTGCATCGGCGTGGCCGAACGCGCACTGGAAACGATGTGCAAGCGCGTGCAAGCGCGGGTGGCTTTCGGGAAGCCGATTGCCGAGCAAGGCACGATTCGCGCGGCCATCGCCGAGTCTCGCGTGGAGATTGAGCAAGCACGGCTGCTGACACTGAAAGCCGCGTACATGATGGACACGGTGGGAAACAAAGCGGCGCGAGCGGAAATCGCGATGATCAAAGTGGTCGCGCCCAATGTCGCGCTGCGGGTGCTGGATCGGGCGATACAGGCGCATGGAGGTGCGGGCGTATCGCAGGACACGTTTCTGGCGGCCGCGTGGGCGAGCGTGCGCACTCTGCGAATTGCCGACGGGCCGGATGAAGTACACATGGAATCGATTGCGAAGTGGGAGCTGGCCAAAGGGAACAAATCGCCAGGGGCGCAAGCTTTGCATTGATTATGGAAAATTGCGCGCTGCGCGGCGAAGAAAGCCGCCACCGGAGAAGTTGATGCCTCCACTGGTTGTTAACAATCCGCAATCATTGAATGATTTGGTTGGGCAGGAGATTGGGGTTACGGAATGGTTTCGCGTTACGCAAGAACGGATCGCGCTGTTTGCGGAAGCCACGGAAGACCGGCAATGGATTCATCTGGACCAAGTCCGGGCGAGCAAGGAATCGCCATATGGTTCGACGATCGCTCACGGGTTTCTTACGCTCTCTTTGCTCAGCCATTTTCTGAAATCGGCGATCCAGATCCAAAATGGTGTGCAGTTCGCTGTGAACTATGGGCTGAATCGCGTGCGATTTCCTGCCGCGGTCCGAGCCGATTCCAGAATTCGGGCACGTGTAGCGCTGCTCGGCTTGAAAGAACTCCCTGATTCGGTTGAAGCTGTTTACAGTGTAACAATCGAATGCGAGCAATCTGAGAAGCCAGCTTGCGTTGCGGACTGGATTGTCCGCTATTACTCGTGATTCGCGGGATTTGTATGTGGCTTTGTGACCGCCCATTCTGAAGCCGGCTGACTCGCTAGATCCGCCCGGTTTGCGCGGTGTGCAAGGAAGCGCGCAAGACCATCTGGATCGTGGCAGGCATGGACGCAAAGCGCTCGTCTTTGGTCAGGCCCTGATGATAGCGATAGTAAATTTGCTGAACGATCACGGCGAGTTTGAACCGTGCGAACGCGACATAAAACGCGATCTGTGAAGGATCGGTCCCGGTTTTCCGCGCGTAACCATGTACGATTTCCGCCCGCGTCATGCTGCCGCGAACGTTTGTCGGGCCCCAGCGAGATTTTTGGAGTTCGTCCGGATCCGTCGCATCGACCCAATAAGCCAACGTAGTGCCGAGATCGGTAAGCGGATCACCAATCGTGCACATCTCCCAATCGAGGACACCGACAATTGCCGTGATGTCGTTCGAATCGAGCACCACGTTGTCGTATTTGTAGTCATTATGAATCAGCGAAACACCGCCTTGGGCAGGCATGTGCTGCTGCATCCACGCGGAGATTTTCTCGACTTCAGGATAATCGTGCGTTTTGGAACCGAAGTAGCGTTCGGTCCATCCGCGGACCTGCCTTTCCAGGTAGCCTTCGGGTTTGCCCAGATCAGAGAGGCCCACGGCTGCGTAGTCTACGCGGTGCAGGCGAATGAGATTATCAACAAAGGATTCGCTGAGCCGCCGCGCCGTTTCCACGGGAAAATGCAGGCCGGGCGGCACCTGGCTACGAAGAATGACGCCGTGAATCGGATTCATCACGTAGAACGGCGCGCCTATGACAGAATCGTCGTCGCAATAAAGAAGCACTTCGGGAGCCTGGTTATAGACGGAGTGGAGCTTTGAGAGCACGCGAAATTCGCGACTCATGTCGTGGGCTGACTTCACCTTGCTTCCGAACGGCGGCCGCCGGAGGACGAGCTCCCTGGTCCCAAGGTTTAGCGAGTACGTCAAGTTGGAATGGCCGCTGGGAAATTGGCGCACAAGGAGTTCACCCGTATCTCCTGGAAACCGACGGCGTAGATAAGGTTCAAGCTTGACCAGGTCGAGCTCTTCGCCGGGTCGAATGGCCGCAGGATGATCGAGCAAGTCGCTCACTGGAGGGCCTCCTTAGCGGTAGGTCAACATGCTGGGATCGTCGATATGTGCGTGACAATTGAAACTGCTAAGCGTAAACCGCTCGCCGGAATAAATAAATTCGCTCCAGGAAGAGTTCCGCGACATCCAGCTCACATTTAACGTGCCCTGCGCAGAAAGGTGCAGAGCGCGCTGCATGGCGACCGCAATGGGGCCCCCGGAAGTGAAAATCGCGATCCTCTCGCCGCGGCTGCCGACCGAGAGACACTTTGAGAGGCCGGAACTTACTCGGGAGCAAAATTGCAACCAGGTCTCCACACCCGGCGGATTAATTTCCCCGCGTACCCATTTACCAATAACGGCCTCGAACAACTTTTGAAAGGTGGGCCGCCTCCCGGCTGAGGCGGACGAGGACTGGAACGCGGCGTGGAGATCGCGAATGGTTTGGTCAGTTTCGAGCAATCCGGGGAGGCTGCGTTCGAGGACTGCTTCTCCCTGATATTCGTCAAACTCCTGCAGCACAAGCGGATCGGGAAACTTGATGCCTGCTTTTCTATACGCGTCGACTATGAGCGCGACGGTTTCTTTCTGCCGGACGCGTGGACCGGTGCAGGCACGGTCAAAAACGATTTTGTGCCGTGTCCAATACTCGCCGAGGAGACGGGCTTGTGATTCTCCGAGGCTAGACAACTTATCGTAGTCCGGCTCGAGAAACGAAGCCTGCGCATGACGGATGAGAAAAACAATCCCCATTGCCGACTGTTCCCTCCGTCAAAAACTTGTACCGCATGACGTATTGCGGTGGCTGACAATCGTGCAAGCCGAGGCTGAGATTGCTAACTAATGCGCAAAATGCTTAGTGACCTAAGCAGTCACGCCCTGTTTTTTACCAAACTCAGCAAAGGTCTTGCCCTGTTCGGCAAGTTGCTGCAGCAGCGGTGCAGGCTGCCAGATTTCACCATGCTGACGGTGGAATTCACAGATGCGGTCGTAAACCTGTTTGAGGCCCACGGCGTCGGCGAACCACATCGGACCCCCATGGTGGGCAGGGAAGCCGTAGCCGTTGATATAAATAATGTCGATGTCGGAAGCACGCAAAGCGTAGCCTTCCTCCAAAATGCGCGCACCTTCGTTCACCAGAGCGTAGAGGCAGCGATCCGTGATTTCGGCGGCGGAGACCTGGCGTTGCGCAATGCCGGCTTCTTCGACCGACTTGCGAATGAGTTCGCCCACGGCTGGATCCGGGGCGGCACGGCGTTGATCGTCGTATTTAAACCAGCCCGCGCCGGTTTTCTGGCCGTAGCGGCCGAGTTCACAAAGGCGGTCTTCGACGAACGGCTGGCGGATTCCGGGCACTTCCAGGTGGCGATATTCTTTGCGGATGCGCCAGCCAACATCGAGTCCAGCGAGATCGCCTGTGGCGAGGGGACCCATCGCCATGCCGAAATCGGAAAGAGCCTGATCGACGGCTTCGACGCCCGCTCCTTCCTCGACGAGGAATTGCGCCTCGCGGCGATAGGGGCCGAACATGCGATTGCCGACGAAACCCCTGCAGTTGCCCACGAGCACACCGACTTTGCCGAGCGTTTTTGAAAGCTGCATGCACGTGGCGACCACTTCCTTTGAAGAAGCCCTGCCACGGACGATTTCCAGCAGCCGCATAACGTTCGCGGGACTGAAGAAATGGGTGCCGATGACGGATTCGGGCCGCGAAGTGGCTGATGCGATCTCATCGATGCTTAAGGTGGAGGTATTGCTCGCAAGGATGGCGCCTGGTTTGCACACGCGATCCAATTGCTGGAAGACTTCCTTTTTTAGGGTCATGCCTTCGAAAACGGCTTCGATCACCATATCCACTCTTGAGAAATCGCCATAGGTGAGCGTGGGAGAGATGCGCTTCAAACGCTCTTCGGCAACCTGGTGTGAGAAGCGCCCACGCTTCACGGAATTCGCGTAATTGGCCTGGATGGTCGCCAGCCCGCGGTCGAGCGCGGCTTGGTCCGCCTCTTTCAGAAGCACGGGAATGCCGGCATTGGCGAGCACCATGGCGATCCCGCCGCCCATGGTGCCGGCGCCGACAACGGCCGCGGATTGAATTGGAATAACGTTTGTCTGCTTGGGAATGTCGGGAATCTTGGCGACTTCGCGCTCGCTGAAGAAGACATGGATTAGCGATTTGGATTGTTCGGAGAAGAGGCACTCAATAAAGAGTTTTTGCTCGACCTTACACCCTTCTTCGAATGGCAATTTAGTCGCAGCTTCCACGGCGTCGATGGCTTTGACCGGAGCCAACAGGCCTCGCTGTTTTTTGGCAACTGCGTCACGTGCAGCGGAAAAGATCAGGGCGTTTTCCGTGGCGTTTCCAAGTTTCTCATTACGCTCGCGCGTCTTGGGAGCATGCTTGCCGGCTACATCCCGCGCAAACGCCAGCGCCCCGGCAAGAAGATCGCCTTCGATAATGCGATCGACGATACCCAGCTTCAGCGCTTCTTCGGCATTGACTGGATTGCCGCTCACGCATATTTCAACGGCTTTCGAAACACCAGCGAGCCTCGGAAGGCGTTGCGTGCCCGCCGCACCGGGGATCAGGCCGAGCTTTACTTCGGGTTGGCCGAATTGCGCAGTGGGAACGGCGACTCGATGGTGCCCGGCCATCGCCAGCTCCATTCCGCCGCCAAAAGCGGTTCCATGAATAGCAATAATCACCGGCTTGGCACTGTCTTCAATTTTCAAGAGCAACGGAAGCAATCCTGCGCCGCGCGGCTTGCCGGACGTCATCTTGCCGAATTCTTTAATGTCCGCGCCGGCCACAAACGTGCGGCCACCACCGATCAGGACCGTCGCTTTGACACTGGCGTTCTGAGCGATCTGGTCCAGCGCCTCCGAAATGCCTTCGGGGACACCGGGGCTCAGTGCGTTGACGGGAGGGTTGTTGATGGTGACGATGGCGATGCCGTTATCGCTTGTGAGTTGCACTAAATCGGTCATAGAAGAGCTCTCATTTTCGATGTTTGAAACTTTATACGCTTTTCGCCGAGACCCTGCCGGAATCGATCACCATCGAGGCGATGCGTTCGCGATGAAACGTGGCGTCGCCGAATGCGGTTTCCGATGATTTCGCTCGTCGGTAATAAAGGTGAAGATCGTTTTCCCACGTAAAGCCCATACCGCCGTGAATCTGGATGCCGCGATTACCGACAGTCCGGGCAGCATCGCTGCAGTACATCTTGGCGATGGATACGGCGGTTGTTGCATCGGGGCAACTCTCTTCCAGCGCCCAACCAGCGTAGTAGACGGCGGAACGGGAACTCTCGGTTTCCAAATACATGTCCGCACACTGATGCTGGACCGCTTGGAAAATTCCGATGGGCTTACCGAACTGTTTTCGGGTTTTGGCATATTCGACCGTAACGTCGAGGGTTCGTTGCATGCCGCCGACCAGTTCGGCCGCGAGAGCGGCGGTGGCGATGTCGAAAGCTCTCGGGAGATTCAAGTTGGAGCCAAGTTCGTCCGCTGGAGTGTTGTTGAATTCGACGACGTAGAGCTTTCGCGTGAGATCCATTCCGGACATCGGAGATATTTTCAAACCGCGAGCCTTGGAATCCACCACAAAGACGCCGTTGCGCGCGACGACGACAAGAAAATCGGCCACGGCCGCATCCGAGACAAAGAATTTTTCGCCATTCAGCTTGCCGTTGACAGCGCTGAGTTGGACGTCCCGCAGGTTCCAGCTTGCACCCACCTCCAGAATGGCAACAGTCGAGCGCACTTCTCCCTGGCAGATCGGTGCGAGATATTTTTCCTTGTGTCCGGACGTCCCGACGGCGTCCAAAACAGATCCAGCCAGAACGACTGTGGAGAAAAACGGCCCGGGCAAGAGCGCACGACCGGCTTCTTCCATCAACAGCATGAGTTCGACTTTACCGAGGCCCACTCCACCATACGCCTCCGGAAAAATGATGCCGGTGTAGCCCTGGTCAGTGAGCTTCGACCAAAGCGTGGCGTCGTATGCCGTATCCGTTTCCATCAGGCGCCGGATTTCCGCGCTGGGGCACTCACCAGCGAAGAATTTGCGCGCGCTGTTTTTCAGAAATTCCTGGCTTTCCGTCAATCCAAATTGCATGTCGTGTCCCTTAATAGCTTCTGGGCAGGCCCAGAACAAAATGTCCAATGATGTTTCGCTGCACTTCGGAAGTGCCGGCTTCGATGGTATTGCCGCGGGTTCGCAGGTAGGCGTACGACCAGATCCCATTGTCGACGGCGCTCGGGTCGCCGGCCAGCAGTTGGCCGTAGGAACCCAGCAACTCCTGCGCGATTTGCTGGAGTCGCTGGTTAAGCTCGCTCCAGAAAATTTTCTGGATTGACCCCTCGGGGCCCGGCACGCCCGTGGCGGTGATGCGGCTGAACGCGCGCATCTGGTTGAAGCGCATGATTTCGATTTCCGCGCTGCACTGGGCTAGCTTCTGGCGGATGAGCGGATCTTCCGTGGCGGGGCGCCCATTGCGTTGGATGGTGCGCGAGAGTTCGATGAGACGAGTGATGAAGCGTTTGAAGATAAGGTGCAGGCGCGCGCCGTACGAACCACGCTCGTACATCAGCGTGCTCATCGCCACGTTCCATCCGTCGTTCACCTTGCCCAAGATATTTTCTAACGGGACGCGCACGTCGCGAAAGAACAGCTCGCTGAATTCGGACTCACCAGTCATCTGACGCAGAGGGCGGACTTCAACGCCGGGGGATTTCATATCCACGAGGAGAACGGTCAGTCCTTTGTGCTTAGCGGCGCTAGGGTCGGTGCGGACGACGAGTTCACACCAGTCGCCTAGCGTGCCGTAGCTGGTCCATACCTTTTGACCGTTCACGATGTAATGATCGCCGTCCAGCCGCGCTTCCGTCTGCAAACCGGCGAGATCGGAACCGGCATTCGGCTCTGAGAAACCCTGGCACCAGATCTCTTCGGCGCTAAGAATTTTCGGAATGTAGCGTTTCTTTTGCGCTTCGGTTCCACAGGCGATGATGGTGGGTCCAATGAGACCCAAACCCAGCGAATTAGCCATGGGCGGCGCCTCGACGCGCGCCAACTCTTCCCAGAAAAGGGCTTGTTGCATCAGCGTGGCGCCGCGGCCACCGTATTCCTTGGGCCAGGAAACTGCTGCCCAGCGGCCTTCCTGGAGTTTCCGTTGCCATGCGCGCAGATATGGAAAGGATTCCTCAAGCGGCTTTTCGCGCCAGTCGTTCCAGTCCTTTGGCGCGTTGGCCGCGAGCCACCCGAGTAGTTCATCGCGAAATGCCAACTCGTCGGAGGTTAGGTTTAGGTCCATGGACAAAACTCCTTCGCTCTACTGGTTCCGGGCTACGCTGGACTTTCTCTTCTTTAATGCCAAGCAAATCCTGCTGCAGAAAACCGGCTCAGGCGCCACTTTTTCGCGCAACGAAATCCGGGCGAATCGTATCGGCGCCGTGCCAATATTTTTTGCGAAGATCTTTTTTCAGAATTTTCCCGGTTGCGGTTTTGGGCAAACTGGTTACGAACTCAAAGGATCGCGGGCACTTATAGTGCGCCAGGCGTGAACGACAAAACTTGATGAGTTCAGACTCCGTGGCGCAGGCATTTGGCTTTAATACCACCAGGGCTTTGGGGACCTCGCCCCACTTCTCGTCGGGAACCGGAATCACGCCGGCCTCCAGGACTGCCGGGTGGGCGAGGATGGCCTTCTCCAGCTCGAGCGAGGAGATGTTCTCTCCGCCGCTGACGATAATGTCTTTCTTGCGATCGACAACCAGCAGGTAGCCGTCTTCGTTGACGGTGGCCATGTCTCCCGTGTGGAACCAACCGCCGCGCATTGCTTCGGCGGAAGCACTTGGCTGGCGCCAGTATCCCTCCATCACGCCATCGCCCCGCGCGATGATCTCGCCGATGGTCAACCCATCGCGCGGGACGTCGTTGTCGGTCGCGTCCACCACGCGCAACTCCACGCCGGGAATTGCATAGCCGGTCATCGCTTGCCCCACGAACCGCTGCTCGCCTTGCCAGCCAAGCTCGGGCTTAATCGGAGAAAGCGAAAGCGCCGGGGAAGTCTCCGTCAGGCCGTAGCCCGAATAGCACTCGCAACCGAGTTTTTCTTCGACCTCACGAATGAGAGCCGGAGAAGACGCGGCACCGCCGATTACAATCCGGCGCAGGCTGCTCAAGTTGTATTTGGGGCGCTCCGGGCAATTCACCAGCGCCGTGGCCATGATCGGGACGAGACTGCAGGAATGAACGGCTTCTTTTTCAATGAGCCGAAAGACTTCCGTGGTTTCGAAGCGATGCATCATCACATGCTTGCCACCAAGCAAGGTGAGGAAATGGGCGACACCCCAGCCATTCGCATGGAAAAGAGGAATGGTGTGAAGTTCGACGGCTCCGCTTTCGATGTGGAACCCTAGGCAAACGTGCACCGCATGGAGATATATATTTCTGTGAGTGAGCATTACGCCTTTGGGATTGGCGCTGGTTCCGCTGGTATAGAAAAGTTCGGCAAGAGCATTTTCATCGATAGCGGCGATGTCGGCCTGATATGGCGCGGCTTCGCTGAGAAGGTCTTCGTAGTTACGTGGGGAGAGCCAGAGCGCTTTAGGTGTGCCTTCTAGCAGGCAGATCATTTTTACCGAAGGAATGTCGTTATGAAAAGACTCCACCAAACCTAGAAACTGCTCTTCAACAAAGAGGATTGTTGCCCCGGCATCGTTCAAAATGTAGGCAAGCTCGTTCGGAGTGAGCCGAATGTTTAATGGCAGCAGAACGGCGCCGGCTTCCAGCACTCCGTAATACGCTTCGAGCAAGCGGTGACAATTCGTGCTGAGGAAAGCAACACGGTCGCCGGCTTGAATGCCAGTCTGCCGCAACGCTCCCGCAAGACGCCGCGCGCGCTCGGCAAACTCCGCGTAGGTAAAGCGATCCTGGTCGCAAACCACCGCGGTTCTGCGCGGGTATTGCTGCTCCGCATAACGAACAAAGCGCAAAGGCGTAAGTGGAATGTTCATGGCGTGCCTCGCCCGGATCAGGCGGATTGACCTCCGTCGACCACAAGAATGTTTCCGTTCACAAAATTCGACGCATCGGAGGCCAGGAAAACAGCGGCTCCCTTCAGATCATCCGGCCCGCCAAAGCGGCCCGCAGGTATGCCTGCCAGCAGCATCTCCTTGTTTCGCTCGATGACTTTTCCCGACATGTCGGTCGGGAACCAGCCGGGCGCTATGGCATTGACCTGAATGTTGTGCATACCCCACTTGCATGCCAGGTCTTTCGTGAAAATGATCACGCCTCCTTTACTGGCGCTGTAGCCGATGGCGGAGAAACTCGGCGGCGAGCCGCGCAGTCCGGCAACGGAAGCGATGTTGATGATTTTTCCACTGCGCTGCGTGATCATGACCTTGCCTACGGCCTGAGAAAACAGGAACGTCCCCGTCAAATTCGTTTCAATGACTTTATTCCATTGCTCGAGTGTCATCGCCTCCACGGGTGCGCCCCAGGAAGTGCCCGCATTGTTGACCAGGATGTCGATGCGACCGAATTGCTTGACCGTGGCGTCGGCCACCGCATGAATGCTGGCGGGATCCTTCACATCACAGCCAAGGGCGAGAACCTCGACGCCGAGTTTTTCCAGTTCTCCTGCCGCTTCTAGGCAGCGCTCTTTCTTTCGCGCGCAAAGCACCAGATTCGCGCCCATTTCGGCCAAGCCTTCCGCCATTTGCCGACCAAGCCCAACAGATCCCCCGGTAACGACGGCTACGCGTCCTGAAAGGTCAAAGAGTTTCTTAACGTTCACCGGGGAATCCTCGATTGGGTTGCCGTCAAGCTTTTCAATCGTCGTCCCTGTCCTTGTCGTCGGCATCAAACGGCCGCAGATACTGGGTGGGCTCGAATTTTACAAATGCCGGGGCAACCGGAACAATTCCGCCGCTGGGAGAGGAAAAGATATTGAAGCTGGGGCCGAGCCCCTCCGCGTTGCTGTTGAGATCCGTCACATCGAGCGGCCCCCATCTCCCCGTGTCCAGCCGGCTGAGAAGCGATTGCACCGCGGTGATGGTTTCCGCCGGCGTAAAGGCGCAATGGCCGGCGCGCGCCACGAAAGTCTGGCGCAGGAACCGCTCGTGGCCCTCTTCGCGAACGACATTCCGGTAGGACCTTTCATTTTGCACCACCACCAACCCGTCCCCGGTGGTGTGCAGAGTAAGAACCGGGATATGAATCTCGCCGTTGTAGGTGATGTTTTCCTCCAAATAAGCGGCGGCATGCGGGTCGGCGCTGATGCGCGCGGTTTCGTTCAGGATTTTGAGATCGGCATCGAGATCCAACCCGGCCTGCGCGTAAAGTGCACGAACTTCGGCGGCATTCGCCGAGTGCTCAAACTGCACCCGGTAGTCCACGCCCGTATTCCAGGAAGGGTTGCCCTGGGCGCGGAACTCGAGTTCCGCGCGAAACGCAAACGCAAACGGAAAGTCCACCATGGAAGCCCAGAGGAATTGGTTCATTTGCTGATCGGCGAAATCCGTAGGGCTTGGTTCCGGCGAAAGAGGTGTAAACCAGCCCGGCGTATCGCCGAGCGCAGCAACAAGTGATAGGCGCGCTCTGCCTTGTGCTGTACCCGCGGCAGCTGCCAGCAGTCCCTCCGCGAGTTTCAGGTTGTCAACGGGATCGGTGATGTTTGCAACCTGCAGGCCGGGTGCTCCGAGCAAGGTCTTGAACGCGAAAGCCGAATCGAGCGCCGTATTCCACGTGGCGATCCCCCCGGAGAGAACGCCACACATCGGGAGCGCGGCGTCAAAGCGATCCGGATAGCGCTGAATCAAGCCCGCAGTGATCATGCCGCCGAGGGAATGTCCCCAGGCGATGGTGCGTTTTGGCGTTCCGACCGTTTGCGAGAAAATGTCAAGCACAGCGATCTGGTCGGGCAGCGCCTGCTGGATAGCCCAGCCGGTGGTCGCATAAGAAGAGCCTGCGAGAGCGAATCCGCTTGAGAGCATGAAAAAGCGCGTGGCGGGATCCGTGATGGCGAAATCCTGAGCGGGGTTTGGACTACCGGGAACCACGTACCCGTGACTGTAGAGGAAAAGCGTCCCGTTCCAGTTCGCAGGGACCTCGATAAGATAGGTGGCGCCGTCGGGCAAGGTTCCTATGTGGGCGACGACGCCAGGTTGCGCCGAAGCGCGCCCGGGAATCGCCAGCAGAACCGCAACGACCGCCAAGGACAACAGAAAATACTTCACACAGTGCCGCATGGTGTTTCTCCCTTACTAGATTTTGGCGTGGTCGTTGGCGCGGGACGCTTCAGAATGTCAACCGCACCCCCAGCTGAATTTGGCGCTTCGGAAAGGCCGACGTGAACGCGAGGGGCGTGCTCGGTGTAATCGTCGTGAAGTTGGGCACGATGCCATGGACATTGAACGTGGTGTGCCCGCCTCCACCGAGGGCTGCGGGAAGTCCGAACACTGGGCCAACCTCGTTGTTCACGCTGGCGTAGTTTGTGTGGTTGGCCAGGTTAAATCCTTCCGCCGTTAACACGAGATTCGCCTTTTCGCCCACTTTGTGCCGCCAACTCAACCGCATGTCAAAATCGTAGTAGTCCGGGCCGAGACCGCTGTCTCGCGGAGCCCCAAAGGGACGTTCGTTGGTAATGTGATTATTCCCATTGATCGCGCCCCCGGCCAAGAGATTGAAAGGCAATCCGCTGTGGTACGTGAAAATCGGGCTGAGCTGAAATCCCGAAAGGATGGCCTGCTTCCACGGGCTGTCGAACACCCCGGCAATCACCACCTTATGCCGTTGGTCGAATTCAGAAAGACCGCGATCCATCGAGAGGTCCGTGGGGTCTTGCGGTCCATAGTCTGTGTTGAAGTCGGTGGAAGTGTCGAAGCCTTTGCTGAAGGTGTAGTTGCCAAAGAGCGTGAAGCGGTTATTGAACCGTTCTTTGACTTCCAGGATCCCTGCCTCGTAGAGCGCAGAGGCCGCGGACGTGTATTGATTGTTCTGGACGATCAGGGGATTCACAAAGCACTTAAATGGATTGGGCGCGCAGGGCAAGCCTTCGGCACCGCCGAGCGGGTCGGTGGCTGCGGCCAGATTCCAGTTCTTGTAGGTATAGGTTCCCCCATTGGCGAGCGGAATTGTGCTGGTCGGCGTCGTCGGTAGAAGATTCGTGTCGATGGCCACCGGAAGTCGCAGCGTGTGCGTATAGATTCCGCTGACTGAAACAGAAAGCCCTGGAACAATCTCGCGCTCAATTCCGATCGATGCCTGTTGCGAATAAGGAGGTTTATAGTTCGGCGGGTTGCTGAAGAGCACCGTCAGCGGCGAAAGTTGGCCGCTGTTCTGTACGAAGATGCCGAAAGGAGCCACCGACGCGGGCGTAATGCATGCGCCATTAGGTACTGTCGGCTTGGTGCACTGGATCAAACCCTGGTTGAACAGCCCGGTAAAGACTGCACCGGCTGGCTGCAGGAATGGCAGTAAGCTGAAGCCGGGATCAATGTAGATGGAAATGTACCGGTTGCAGGGACTGCTGCCCGTCCCGGGCACGATCACTCCCGGAGGACCGAACGCCGTTATGCCTACTCCGCAAGTGTTCACCGCATTGTTCACCTGATCTGGAACCTGAGCCTTGTTGTTCTGGTTCTCCACAGTGGTGCGATTCGCGTTCAGAACTCCCAAACTGAGGTCCACCTGGGGAATCTGGGCATCGATAGGCCCGTAAAAAATTCCGTAACCGCCACGAATGACCGTTTTATGGTCTTTGAACGGGTCCCATGCGAACGATACGCGCGGAGACACGTCGCCGTAGTACGTGTTCAGGGGCTTGAACTGGCTATCGATCTCGTATCGGACACCGTAAGTCAGCTTAAAGGTTGACGTGACGTTCCAAGCGTCCTGCAAGAAAAGGCCCGTCAATGGCCGAGTGTACGCCGGATAGTCGGCATTGCCAAAGCCCTGCTGGTACACCTGAGGCGCACTCAACGAGGCCGCCTGCAGCGAGTTGATGTTCGCTCCCTGCGTCGCCAGTCCGCAGGGATTCGGGTTTCCCGGGAGGAAACACAAGCTAACCGCGGCGCCGGGCAGCGGACCAAACACGAAACGTCCGGGGAAAAACGTGTGCGATTCGGAGTGATTCCCCCGCAGGAGTACGTCACCACCGAACTTGATGGTGTGGTGGCCGCGTACGAGTGTTACATTGTCGGCAAATTCGTAGCGCCGAAGGATCGTGAAGTTGGGCAGAAAGATGTTCGTGCCCAGATTATTCGCGAACCCCAGGATTTGCAGGCCAACTTGCCCCGGCTCATTGGGGATCACGTTGAAGCTGTTGTAGTCATACTGTAGGCGGAGCTCATTCCCAGCGTTGGAATTGAACTCGTGGTACCAGCTACCCTGGAGGTTATTGTCATAGTTGTGGATCGAACTTCCCGCCGAAAAACCGGTAAGTGACTGCACGTCGGGGTTTTCCTCCAGGTCATGCCCGTACCGGTAACCAAAGCTCAGCTGGTTGCTGTCGTCGATGCGGTGATCGAGGCGAGCAGAAAACAGGTACTGGCGTGTGCTGTAGTTAAACAACCCTCCGTTGGTCTCCAACTGATTGATCAGATAGCTGTTGATCGCGTTTTGTGATGTGCCCGGCGTTCCGGTAACCGGGCTCACCGTTAGCGCGTTCTGGAGCGCCCCAGCGCAGATTGGCGCCGGCAGCGTGACGATGGGAGGACTGGAGGGGTTGCCGAAGCACGGGACCATCTGGGTGAAGGGGAGGCTCGCCAAAGCGCTGACAACCGACTGTTGCGCAAACCTTGGATCGGTACTCTGGAAATTGACTGGCGCGCTCGCGGATGGTCCCTGGAATATTGAACTTTGCGTCAGCAACGGCACTGCGTTCTCACTGTCTTGTCGAAGGCCCTCAAAGGACCCGAACAAATACGTTTTGTCTTTTCTGAGGGGGCCGCCCAACGAGCCGCCAAATTGTTGCCGCGACAACGAGTTCTTGATCGGCTGGCCTTGCTCGGTGAACGAGAACGGGCCCCCTGGCTGCAGCGCCTGGCTGAACGCGAAGGGATCGCGCGCATCCATGCCGTCGTTCCGGAAATAACTGAACAGCGAGCCATGCAGATCGTTCGTCCCCGACTTGGTGACGATGTTGATGGAAGCGCCGCTGGCACCGCCCAAGTCTGCCCCGTAATTGCTGCGGTTTACCTGGAATTCCTGAACGGCATCTTGGCTCACCGTAAGCCGTACGCCCCCCG
>Ga0210402_10003105_pt1 | contig 15759 bp, 22 predicted proteins | sample IncBWC7MmetaG_FD_161055 | JGI IMG/M metagenome (GOLD analysis project Ga0210402, IMG submission 161055) | Forest soil microbial communities from Barre Woods Harvard Forest LTER site, Petersham, Massachusetts, United States - Inc-BW-C-7-M | ecosystem: Environmental > Terrestrial > Soil >...
CCCCCGAGAAGAGCGCGACCAGCTTTATGTGGCCGAGGAGATCGAGACAGGCCCAGCCGGGGACTACTACAACACGGCCGGGCTCATCACCAATATCCGCAAGACCAAGGTCAAGGCGACCGGCGACCAGATGGCTATCTTGACCATGACCGCCTTTACTTCGTCCATTGATGTGGCCGTGTTCCCTAGAGCCTGGGCTTCGTACTCTGGCATACTCCGCGTCAACCAATTAGTCTTGCTTGAAATCCGTAAGAACGAAAAAGGATTGTCCAGCACCGTCATCGTGCCCGTTTAGGAGGAATTACCCCTTTGGCCCCACCCACCGGCAAGACCCTGTCCCGCGCAGTCGAACTGTTCGAGGCAGACTTCGCAAAGTCCTTTGGCCCCGACAAGCTCCAGACGGGAAGGGCCATCAAGCCGTACTCGATCATCCCGTCTGGCTCGGTGGCCCTTGATGTAGCCATGGGCGTGGGTGGCTACGTGAAGGGCCGCATCCATGAGATATGGGGGCCGGATGGGATGGGCAAGACCTTCCTGTGCCTGTGCGCCGTGGCCCAGGCCCAACGCACTGACCCGGACCGCATGGTGGCCTATGTAGACGTGGAGAACAAGGCCGCCGACCCCTGGGCCGACGCTCTGGGTGTGGACCGGACAAGGTGGATGAAGTACGTGCCCACTACGGCCGAAGACGCCGCCGATGCTTCCAAGAAGTTCCTAAGCTATGACCTGTTCAACATGGTAGTGGTGGATTCCATCGGGGCCATGATCTCCAGGGCTGAGCTAGAAGCTCAGGCCGACAAGGCCAAGATGGCCGAGGTGGCCCGCATCGTCACCCGCATGATGGGGGTCATGACGGCCTTCGCCCAGGAGCGTCAGGCGGTGGTCATCTTGGTCAACCAGTTGCGGGAGAAGATCGACTCCAACGCGGCGGTGGCCAAGTTCAAGACCTACGCCCGCACCGGGGGCTGGAAGCTCAAGTACTCGACAACCATGGGCTTGAAGGTGGGCGGGTCTTCCAAGCAGCCCCTCATGGTCGAGATCAAAGGGGCCAAGCACATTGCCGCCCGCGAGATATCGGTCAAGGTGGAGCGCAACAAGGTCTACCCCGAGGGACCGGTTATCAACATACTTTTGCACACTGTGGACAGTGACTACGGCCCGCCCGGTATCGATCAGGCTGAGGAGGTCCTTACCCTGGCCCCTAAGCTCGGGGTTATTGGCCGGGAAGGGGTCAAGTACGTCCTGCCTGGAGGCAAGTGGTTCCGGGGGGAGCAGGCCCTGCGCGACCACCTGCACGCCAACCTGGCCGTGGTGGCCGAGCTACGCCAGGCCATGATCACTCTGAACGCCCCGAGCGCCATCACCGATGCTGGTCCTGACGACGAGCCCACCGAGCCTCCATCTGAGCCCGTTATGCACCTGCCTGACCGGGCTGTTTTCGACCAGATAGCCGCAGAGGCCTCTGTACCGCCCCAGGAGCGGCTCCAGACCTCCGAAGTCCCTGAGCCCCCTATCGAAGCCTGGAGGGCCTCAGAGGAGGGCTGGGACCCGAATGCGGAACCGTGGGAATAGGAATGCCCCCAAGCATTCCAGAAAGGACGGGCCCCCACCCGAGCTACCCCCCAGGGAGCTACCCAAGCTGCCACCCCCACTGCCGAGGCCGGTGGACATGAACATGGAGATGGCCAAGCGCCATGAGGCCTTTTTGGCCAAGCTGTTCAAGGGCCGCCGGATGGCGGGCTCAGGGAACAAGCAGAGCGGCCAGATGGACGGCAGGCACGATGCCCACCGCCAAGCCTTCGCCTTTGCCTGGGACGGTAAGAGCACCTTTGGGGCCTCGATCCAGGTCAGCAAGCGGATGTGGGACAAGGCGTGTGAACAGAGCCACTTCGAAAAGCCCCTCATAGCTCTCCGGTTTTACGCCAACTTCCGCCTGCAGGACTCAGAAGCCCTCGACCTGGCCGTGATATCGGCCCATGACCTGGCTGAGGTCCTCGACCGTCTGGAGGAACTGGAAGCGCACTACGCCTCCCAACTCATAAGGGGCACATCTTCGGTAACCACCATAAAGGCGGCGCAAGCGCCGGATGCGTCTGAGCCTACGCCGCCTGCGGAGCCTCACCAGTAATACCAACGCCCTCGGCCGGTACCGGCTCCTGGGCGTACCAAGAACCCGAGCAACCAGACGACTAAAGCGATGGCGGCGATAATCCATAGGAGGTGGAGGCTGAAGCCGAAGCCGAACAGCAGCAGCACTATTATTGCGACAACAAGGATGGGTAGCATGGCTGGTACTCATACCCTGTTGGAGGCGCAGCTAACCGTTTTAGCCAAGTTCGAAGGGGGTATGCAGTTTATGGGCTGGCCGGAACGGTGGTGGGAGGACCATCGGTTCCGGTGCCCCAACGACCATGTGTCCACGGTGGTCCTCAAGTGTGAGACGCCGCCCCATAGCCGGTGCCTGGCGTGCCGGGAGCCGGTGTACCTAACCTTCCCCGAGGACCGCGAGGGCCCCTGGTTAGCGTCCCAGGGGGGTGTTAGGGTCCCATCATGCCCACCGTAGAGAGCCGCCAGTTCCGCCAGATGTTGGCCGGGGTCAGGGACAAAGAGATCCTGATCCCACGGCTTAGGGCCTACTGGTTCAATCCCAAGCTCCCCTTTGTCCAGATACCGGTGCGGGATTTCGAACAGCGGGAGCCGGACGGTTGGTTCCATCCCTCCGAGCATCCCATCTGGCCCGAACGCATGCTCTACTGGTACCTGGCCTTCCCCAACAAGATGGTGGCCCAGCCCTCGGACATGAACAAGGTCTTAGCCGTGACCCAGGGGGTGTTCTGGCACTTCTTCACCCAGTCGTGCCTGGAGGACATGGGCCTGCTGCGGGTGGTCAACCCCAAGGGCCACACTTCTTGGGCGCGAGTCGAAAAGTACGTGGAGGACAAGCGCCTCTTGTCTAGAGGGTCGATGGACGGGATAGTCAACTCCGACAACATCTCGACCTTGCCCCACGATGAAGGTTTCGAGTTCAAGACGATGAGTGTGGCGAAAATGAGCGGCTGCCCCCGAGGGGCCCCAGACGACCAGGACCGGCTCTTATGGTGGAAGAACAAGAACCCCGAGTACTACGCCCAGAACCAAGAGTATTTGCGTATGTGCGGGCTGCACTTTATGCGTGTGCTTATATTGGGCCTGCAGTCCCCTTTCCCTATGATCGAACTACAGGTGCCCTACAGCTACTCGGAGGCCATGAAAGTGGCCGACAAGTACGGCCGGGTCATCCAGGCCTTGGCCGACCGCAATGTCCCAGACCCTTGCTGTCGGCCCAAGTCCCAGGAGGCGATCCTGTGCCCGGCCCGCAATGTGTGCCCAATCGGGCTCACCGTCTGAGCCGTCGCCAGGAGAGGTTCATCAAGGACTTCTGGCAGGAGCTAGCCGCCCCTGGCCTGCCTTGGCAGAAGTACCCGTGGCAGCGCCGCTGTAAGGCCGTCAAGGAGCCCGGAGAGGGCCACTGGGGCCGGTGTGAGCTAGTGCGTAACCACTGGGGTGACCACGCCCTGGAGAGGGGTATGGACACCCCTCGCTGGTCCACTAGGTTTACGGCATGACCGCTGTCATTACCAGGCACCCATCGGTCCCCCAACTACGGGACTTTTCCACCCCTGGCTATGAGCCCCCGACCCGAGAGTACCGGTTTGCCAACCTCCGGGTCTTGGCCCTGGACCAGGCTCTGCGCCATACCGGCCTGGTGGAGGTGACCTTCGACGGCCCCAGCTTCGAAGTGGTCGAGCACGCCACCATCACCACCGAGGACGACCTGGCCGGGAACACCGCCGTGCTCCGCGCCGGGTCAGCCTACTTCTACAACATGCGCCAGGAGCTTATGCACCGGTTGGTACTGGGCATGGCCCAGGTGGTTGTCTTCGAGCTACCCCCCAACCCCAATGCCATGTACCGGCCCGAGAGCGCCATGATGGCGGCGCTGTGCCTGAAGATACTGTGCGAGCAGATGAACTTCGAGCACCATATGGTCCAGGCCCAGGCGGCCAAGACCATGTGGGCGGCTAACCCGCGAGCCAACAAAACCCAGTTGAAGCGCGGTATGCTAGAGAAATTCCCGTTCCTCAAACAGGCTATGGCCAAGGCAACTGAGCATGAGTGGGATGCCCTATCTATGGCCCTCACTTTTGCAGCGGAAGGACCCCATGGGTGAAAGTGAAGGTGCGAGGCGAAGGAGAGGTGAGCGTAAGGCTAAGGGCCTTTGTCAACATTGTGGGAAGGGTGAACTTGAACCTGGGCGTGTTACTTGTACCCCTTGCAATGATGATGCCCAGGAATGGATTGCATCTCACCGAGAGCGGATGAACTTTCATTCGCAGAATGCGCGCTATAAAGCACGACGGGCCGTTTTGGACCATTACGGGCAACAGTGTGCCTGTTGTGGAGAGTCACAAGAAGAGTTCCTTGTTGTGGATCATGTTGATGGGGGAGGTACTGCTCATCGGCGTGAAATCCCCAGTTCAAGGATTTATTTCTGGCTCAAGAACAATGGCTTCCCACCGGGTTTTCAGATTCTCTGTCATAATTGTAACTACGCTAAATTTAGGTATGGAAGATGCCCACACGAAGTAGCTAGATCGCCTTGGAGGGTACTGAAATAGTAGAGCAGAACAAGCGCCGGTCCTCAGGCCGGACCACGGCCCAGGAGAACACGGCCGAGGTGGCCCTGTCCGTCCTGGAGCCTGCCGGTGGCCCCAACGACAAGATGTCCGACATGGAGCGCACCGTCATCCGGTTCCGCTCCCCTGGGTTCGCTGGGCTCTCGCTCAATTGGACCAGGGAGAACAACAACGTCTTGGCCCGAGCCCGAGCCCTGGCCCAGCAGTGGCTGGACCAGCAGTATGGCGACGTGCTGCGGATGATGAACGAGATATTCGACATCGTGCGGGAGAAACAGACCGACGCCATAGGCGAGATATTGCTCGATGCCAATGGGTTCCCCATCTGGAAGACCAACAAGTACGGCCGTCCCATCGAGGACTGGGGCAAGCTCACCAGGGCGCAGCGTGATACCTACCTGTTCTCCATAGTGACCAACCTGTTCATGTGGCGACAGCGCGCTGCCGACGCCTGGCTGGAGGCCATGGCGGCCAAGGCCCAGTGGGACGAGGCGTACTCCGGTCATTTCGAGTCACTGGTGTCCGGGACCATCGAAGATAGAGAAGCGCATGGGAAGGTCCAGGCCCAAGAAGAGAGGATGTTCGCCATCCTGTTGGAGTACCGTCGCCGGTTGGCCGATGCCCTGATCAAGGACATGGACCAAATGGCTCGTACTTTGATGGATTCTTTGCGAACTAATTGAACTTCGCGTAAATAGGCGGGTTGGTCTAGGTCCAGGGTGGCTCATCTCTGGCGGTAACCCTTGTAATGGTTGCACCTTTGGCACCTAAGGTGCCTTGTTTTTTGTTGACGGCCTGGTCTTGGTCACGCCAGGTGTTTAGGGTGTCTCTGGGTGTGAAGTGCTCGGGGTACACCCATCCGTCGAGAAAGGTGCAGGAGGCTTGTTTTAGCCCATGTCATGAGCCTTGGCCAATCGCTAACAGTCGAGACTCTGAGGGAGATGTTCAGACATCTCCAGGCTTGGCACTCACTGTACGAAGCCGAGGGTATCGATGTGATCACCGGGCCGGACGGTGAGGAGTGGGCACTGTGGGACATCGACATCCTGTACGAGATGTCCCAGCACTACCTTTCTGTGCGTCAGCGCCAGGCCATAAAGCTCTGCCTGTACGAGAACCTGTCCGAGGCCAGGGCAGCCCGCGCCATGGGGACCGACGAGTCCAACCCGGTCACCATGTACGCCAGTAGTGGCCTGGAGACTTTGGTCCATCTGTACCGGGTGGGGATGTTGCCTTCGACCCGGCAGTTCCGGCGGGAAAAAGCCAAGGCCAACCTGCGCAACAAGGCGGTCGTCCCCACCTGGAACTACGACCTGGATGACGCCTTGGCCGATGTTATCGAAGAAACCTATATGAACAAGCGGCCTCAGCCGCCCGCAGTCCCAGTTATGAGGATCGACCCCAAAGTCCAGACCTCGCTTTCTTCTCCTGATAATGGGACTTCACCCCCTTCCGAGGAAGGGGTTTTTTATTATCAAGCCGAAGAGTGGGCCGATTACCTCGACAACCAATTTTCCAATGGAGGTAATGGTGCGCGCTCGCCAACCAAGGCACTTCTCTGATGAGGAGTATGACCAAGCCATCAACAACCTGACCGATGATTGCCTGCCCGATGGCAGGCCTTACCCGTTCGGGCGATCTCGTTACGGCCGCCACTCGGTGGTCGAGGATGTAGCCGATGAGATGATAAGGCGCAGCCTGCTCGGGGTCACCCGCTATTGCGACAAGGACGACATCTTGACCCCCTGGAAAGAAAACATGAGAGCCCGGCGGGAGATCCTCAACTCCACCGGGGTGGCTGACCCAGCAGTACGGCGGGGGATGTACCACCGGGCCAGCAACCCCATGAAGAAAGAGCTAAACTCCCGCCTCGGCATCGCCCAGGCACGCTCATCGGGCTCAATTACCTTATCGGCTGTCCATGCCTATGACGGCTCGACTGTAGGGGAGGACGAATGACCTCGATGGACCCCGGTGGGGCTTCGGTTTACCGGGTGGCGGGGCGCACCTACCCGCTCAAAAGCTCACCTGGGTGCGGGGTGTGCCGGTCCAAGTACCGCACCATGGTCGAGAACATGCTCTGTACGGGCATGACCCCGGTCCGGGTGATCGAGGAGATGGCCATGTTCGCCCCGGTCACCGAGCAGTTGAAGATACACCAGATACGCAACCACCTGAACAAGGGCCACATCCCGCACCTGGAAGAGATCAAGCGCAAGATCATAGAGAAGCGCCTGACCGAGATGAACATCGACCCCGACCAGGCGGCCGAACAGGTGATCGACCATATCGGGTTCCTGCGCCTGGTGGTGAACGAGGCGGTTGACGACCTGCTCAACCGGAACCTGAAGGTAAAGACGGTGACCGAGGCCCTCCAGGCGGTGAACCTCCTGGACCGCATCGAAGGGGTGAGCGGGCCATCGGTGGGGGACATGCAACTGGGTATCTCCATCATCATGAGGACGGTCAAGGCCAATACCTCGGCGGCCCAGTACGCCCAGATATCTAAGGACCTCCTGGCCGAGCCGCACATCCTCATGTTGATGGGCCGTCAGCCTACTGAGCAAAATGAGGAACCAGTTGCGAGCGCGGAGTTGCCCGAGGTAGTATCGGGCTACTAAACCATCGTCAATGGGAGGTTCCTATGCCCCCGATCTTTATGCGCGACCTGCCTGGCATCAGCCTGAAGGAACTGGCTGAACTGGTCGAGCCCGAGGCCCAGACCGAGGTCTTGCTGGCTGAGCGCATCCATTTCCCATCCGACATCTCTGGTGGCATCGAGGTGCGAGGCCATGAGGGGGAGATGTCCAGGATGCTGCCCCCCACCGGGGCCTATGCCGCCTTCGGTGTCTACCTGGACTTCCCAGCTTCCCTGCTGGCTCGCCTGGACGACGCCTTTATCTCCGACATCTACAACCGGCTCCTGGCCCGTACCCGTGGGCCCATCAAGGTGGTGGCCTCGACTACCACGGTGCGCGAGGTCTACCCGGCCAATGAGCGGCGTATCGAACCTATCGCCATCATCAATGTGGCCAACCGGGTCATCCCCGATGGCATCATCATCGACTACGGCACCGAACCGGGCCGGTTCTACTTGGACTTGGTCGCCCCCGATGACCACCGGGCCGGGCGGCTGCCGGTCCGGGTGGGGGACTACTGTTCGGCGGGCCTGCGCTTTGAGATGAACGGGCATCGCGCTCCCCTGGTGGAAGAATTCTTCTACAGGTTGGAATGCACAAATGGGATGCAAGGGCGCAAGCGCGGTATCCAGGCGTCAGCCAAGGGCACCCTGGACCAGTGGGTCACCGAGTACGAACATGCGGCCGAGGTCCGGTTCCGCTCGGTGGAGGAAACCATCGAGATTTACTACGCCTCCAGGGATGTCCATGTGCCCAAGATCGAGCAAGCCCTGACCCGCCATGCCCAGGAGCACCGGCTGTCCTCAGGGGCCCTGCAGTACCTGATCGAGCTTGTCCCCGAGCAGTTCCAGGACGACCATGGCCATCCCCTCCAGGAAACTACCCAGTTCGCCCTGGCCAACTTCATCTCCAATGTGGCCCTGGACTCTTCCAAGTTCCCCACCACCGACCGGCGCAAGATGGAGGCCATGGGCGGGGCGGTAGCCTCGGACCTGTCGCACCGCTGTCCGGCGTGTGCCTCCAAGCTCTTGAATTAGGCTGTCACCTGGGTGTACCAGGTTATGCTACAGTGGGGACATGCCTGAGATCATCATCCCCGAAGACCTCGGTCGAGAAGGTAACCCCCTTCATCCCTATGACCCGGTCTGTCAACGCTACGCGGCCGATATGGACGACTACGACACCTTTATCTTCGAGAGCCCCGAGGACGAGGCCGACAATGGCCCGGTCACCCCGGAGATGCGAGAGGACTACGTCATATCCGGGGAGGGGACCTACAACCACCTGAACGGGCACTTCACCTGTGACACCTGCTATATCAAGATCGGGATGCCTACTGGCCCGGCTGGTTGGCATTGCCCCTAGAGCAGAACCCCATCGAGTCCGATGCCTGGATGGGTGACGACGAGCACGTCCGGGGTACTTTTCCCGGCTTGCGCCCTGACCGGGACCGCCATGAGCACAGGTATATAGAAGGGGGCCTGTTCTACCATTCCCATACCAGGGGCTCGGTGCCTCACACCCATAGCCTTAGGGGTGGCTACAGGAGGCTAAGGGTGCCAGAGCAGCCCGAGGGCGATGAACAGCATGACCGGGGCCCACATGTACGGCCACCAGGGCTCGGGCCGATGGGCGAAGCCGATCAGGGTGGCGATGGCAGCCAGGATGATGGCGATCAAGAAGAACAACTGGGCCGTTGAGATGCTGGGGGTGACTATGTTCAGCAACAAGGTTGTCATGTACCTTCGGCGGTGCTCCAGGTCCGCTCAAAGGTAGTTACTGGTGGCCGAGGGTGTCCCGAATTAGGAAAAGTTCAGCACCCTGATTTGACAGGTTCATGTGGGCCTGGTACGGTGGTACCCATGAGCACAAAGCACCAAGGTCGAGTTACCCTGACCGGGGTGGAGGCCGTCCAGGCCATGCGCGACCGGGAATCGGTCAAGTATTATTCCGAGCTAGCCGTGCGCCGCCTCTATGGCCTCAAATGGCTGGCTGACCATGATGCCGATGACTCCTGGAAGAAGTACCAGGTCCAAGAGCACCTGGCCGATTCCAAGAGCGGTAACCTGGAACTGTCCCATTGGGATGTCCCTCGGGATGACCCGGCTCGTTTGTGGTACATGATCGAAGGGGGCGAGGACCGTGACCCCGGTTACGGCCGCTTCGTCAAGCTGACCGACCCACGCCTGGACCAAGGCCCCTGGATGTCTGACACCAGGGCCGAGATCATGGAGCACATGCCTTACCTCAAAAGGTTGGCTAAGCTCCAAAGCGTCCAGGTCCAGCCCACTGTGCTCATAACAGGGCTGGGCCTGGGCATGGCGGTGAGGGCCGCCCTGTTGCATGGCGCATCGCAAGTCGATGTGATCGAACTGGACGCTGATGTGGTGGTGCTCAGCGGCGCTCAGTTCGCAGATGACCCTCGGGTCACCATCCACCAGGGCAACGCCTTCACCGCCCCTCTTCCCCGCGCCGAGCGTTGGGACGTGGCCTGGCACGACATTTGGCCCACCATCGATGACCGCAACCTGCCCGAGATGGCCCACCTGATGGGCCGCTACCCGGCCCGCTGGACGGGAGCCTGGCAAGAGGCCGGGTGCCGGTACATGGCCCGCATCCTGCGCCTGAAAGCGGAGTACGAGGCCGTCATGGGCCCCATAGCCGAAGAGGACGGGGCCATCACCCCTGGTTACCTGCGCCCTGGCTTTGACCGCTTCATGGTCGAGGAGGGCAACGTACCATTGGGCCAAGCCAAAGCCGAGGCTGGAGATTGACCCGTGAAAGGATACCCGCTCATACCGGGGGTGATCGCCCCTGGTCACTTCGTGGAAGGGTGCTGGCACCCTGGCCAGGTAGCTGACTGCCCCGAGTGTGAGCCTCCATCTCGTCCCGCGCCCCAGTTGGTCGAGGTCGAGGTCAAGGTCGAAGTGTTCATCCCCCATGGGGGCTCGGACTGCAAGACCGGCAAGCGCCAGTTTGCCACCCGCAAGGCGGCCCTTGGCGCGTACCACAGTGTGCAGCGCCGCCGGGAAGGCCTAGGCCCTCATCCGTACAAGTGTGCTTGGTGCCTGTGCTGGCATGTGGGCAACCGCCGCTCTAATGCTAGCAAAGGAAGAACCAGACGATAGTTGGTCACCAGGACAGTATCCCGCCTTGGCGAGGCCCGTCTTTCAGGGCCACCATGTTGGCCGTCACGTAGGGGATGGTGTGCTGTTGGTGCCATTCGGAGGGGAACGTGGTGACCAGGCGGGACACCTGGAACCGGGCCGTGATCTCAGGTGCATAGCGCTGGAGGTTGGCATCGGTGTAGTACCAGAACGAATTTTCGTTGTAGTAGGCGATGTGGGTGGGGTCCTGGTAAGCGCCCCGCCCATCGGTGGAAGGCGTCATGGACAACAGCAGCCCGTTAGGGGCCAAGACCCGGTATAGCTCGTTGATAAGCGCTATCTTGTCCTCGACATGCTCCAGGAAGTCCATGGCCCGGATGACCCCGATCGAGCTATCCCCGAAGGGGAGCCGCTTGGGAAGCTCGGTCACTACATCAACGCCTTCGCCGCGGCGCTTGTCCACACCCAGGTAGCCCGGTCGTTTGTTCTGATAGGAACCGAGGTCGAGTGCCAGCAGGCCTACCCTCCTGGCCCAGGCTAGGGCGCATACCTCGATGTAGCCGTCATAGAGGGCGACCGTCTCGACCTGTATCTTGGCGTTGGTCTGGCCGTCAGCCTGGGTGTTGGCCCCATGGGCGCGCTGGAGGTACAGGCATTCATCGATCAGATGGAAATCACCGATCTGGTAGAGACGGCACATGAGGTCCTGGTCGTCCAGGACGGTGCGGGCGGGGTCGTAGCCACCTGACTTGTCATAGGCCACCCGGCTGAACGCCCGTAGGTGGTTGGGGGCGTACCAGATGTAGCACACGTTGTGCGGGGTGGGGGCCATGGTTATGGGGTACTGGACCACCCGGCCATCGACGGTAGCCTCCTTGTACTCCCACCCATAGGCCAGGTCGTACATGGTGTTGTCGCGCTCCAGGGCCTCGGTCACCTGGGCGCACTGGGAGTAGACCAGGCCTGCATCAGGGAAGGCCTCAAACGCCTCTGTGACCCGTTCTAAGGCCGTCGAGGCCAGGATGTCATCATGGTCCAGTTCGACCAGGATGTCGCCCCTACAGGCGGTTACAACGGCCTGCTTGGCCGCTCCTACCCCCTCGACCTCGTCGTTGCGTAGCACTCTGACCCGAGGGTCATCGATTTCTTCCCAGGTGGCCTCGTGATTGAGCAGGACCACCCACTCCCAGTCGGTATATGTCTGGGCCAATAGAGACGCTAAGCAGTCGTTCAGGTACTTAGGGTCGTGGCTGGGGGTGAACACAGAGATCATGGTCGCCTAGGGTAGCCCACATGGTATGGTCAGCGCGCATGAGGCCAAAGGCGACCGAGGCCCTGGTGAAGCTCCGGTCCACCAACCAGGCCCATGTCAACCGGACGTTCTATACCGATGGGCCTAACATGGCCGAGGCCGCCATACGGAACTTGATCGAGGCCGAGCACGCCAACGAGCCCTTCTTCGGTCATCACGACTGGGTCTTGGCCGAAGTCTTCGGTGTGGTGGCGTGGCGAGGTACCACCTATGCCAAACCGGCCGATGTCGTCCTGCTCAGCCAGGACCTGGCCGGGGTGGTTTCCTTTTACAGCGTAAGGGAGGCCATCCTATGCGTGGCCGGGGCGGGCATAAAGCCGTTTATGGGATGGGACCAAGCTTTTGCTTTTTGGCGTGAAAAAGCGGGGAAGGGTACCGAAGCTCCCCTGGTAGTCTCTGAGCCCGAGATCGAGGTGCTCATAGCTACCACTCCCGAGGACTGGAATTTCCCCAAGGAGGACAAGAAAGATTAGATGATCGACCTTTATGACCATGAAGAGCTTGCTGCGCGCAAGATCATGGAGGAGCTTTCCTCCAACATTGGGACTTCCCGCAATGTGGAAGGGTTTATCCAAGAGGCCATCCACCGCTTCGAGCGCATCGGCCTGGTGGTCGAGCCCCGCACCATGTGGGACAAGGTCAATCAGTGCTACTGGAACGAGTTCGAGATCGTAGGGCGCACCGCGCCCGAGCCCTACGGGTTTGACTTCGAGCGCCAGCAATGGGAAGTCAGGAAGGACATCGCCGGGATCGAGCCCGACAAGGTGGGTATCAAGCCGCCCGTGTTCAACCCTGAGCAGCTTCACGCCGACAACCCGGCTGAGGTGGTGGCCAAGGCCACCGGCACCACGGTAAGCGCTGCTGGCCATGGTCATACTCACACCCATGAGGACGGGACCACCCACTCCCACGAATGAGGCCCTCTAGGGAGTAGCACCCTAGGAGGCTGAGTGGCTAACGTTGGGAATATCTACGCCCAGGGCATGCGGGCGTTGATGACCGGTGGGGCGCAGTTGACCGGCCATACCCTGAAGCTGGCTCTGGTGGGCGCGGGATACGTCCCCAACCTGGCAACCGACCAGTTCTGGTCTATCGCTCAGTCCTCTGAGTTCTCTGGGCCGGGCTATACGGCCGGGGGTTCGACCCTGACCGGGACCAGTGTGACCGTCTTTACGGCCTCAGCTTGGCCTCTGTCCTACCCGGCATCGGGTACGGCGGTGGCTACCGGTACGGTCATCAAGTCCGGGATCTTCTTTTACCGGGCCGCTAATTCAGGCAGTGCGGCGTCCTCGGCTCCGACCTTCCCCAACATCGAGGGCGAGACGGTGACCGATGGCGGCGGCATCGTATGGACCAACATCGGCAATGTCATCTTGATCTTTACCGCCACCGGGGGATATGCCTGGGCCGCCATCTCGACTTCGAACGTACCCTACGCAGTGATCTACGATTCCACGCCGGGAACAGCGGCGACCAGCCCGCTCTTGGTCCTGCTGAGCTTCAGCCCGGCCATGACCAACATCCCCGCCGGGCCGGTGACCGTAAACCCGGACACGAACCTCGGCTACCTAGCTCTGCCGCTGTTCTGAGGCTAGGCCTGTGCCGGTCCTGCGGGCAAACAATGTAGGCGACTTCACCGGGGTCACCAACCCTATCACTCTGGCCAACCCGACGACCCAGACGGCCACCTGGTCCTCGGTCCCGGCCAACATGCCTGCGGTAGCTAACCCCTGGATATTGAAGCTCAGTATCGAGCCCAATACTCCCGAAGAAGAGATCATCTATGTAACTCTCTACGTCCCCGGTACCACTACGGCCCTGGTGGTCCGGGCGGCCGAAGGCCCTGGCCTCGCCATTGCCCACAACGCCAAGGCGTGGGCGCATGCCCCTACGGCCATGGACTTCGGTGATGTCTACACTTCAAATGGGGTAGCTCCCCCACCCGATACCACCGACCTATGGGTGGACACCAGTGGGACCTTGCCCGGCCCTCAAGGCCCTCAGGGCTCTCAAGGACCTCAGGGCAGACAGGGCTTTCAGGGGCCTACCGGCCCGACCGGCCCCCAGGGCACCCAAGGCCTGTTCGGTTCTCAGGGCACCCAGGGGGTGCAAGGCCCGCAGGGCAACCTCGGCAACCAGGGTACTCAAGGTACCCAAGGCTCTCAGGGCAATCAGGGTCATCAAGGCAATCAGGGCGGCCAAGGCCCGCAGGGTTACCAGGGTGTGGCCGGGAGCGGGGCTCAGGGAGCACAAGGCCCTCAGGGCGAGATGGGCCCACAGGGGTTCCAGGGCTACCAGGGCGGGTCTGGCAACCAGGGCACCCAGGGAGTGCAGGGGGCCGCCACGGGAGGCATGTACGCCCAGGTGGCCTCGACCCCGCCCAACGCCAGCGCGCCTGCCATCGCCCCGCCTATGGGCTTTTTATGGCTGGACACCTCGACCAGCTATGCCGGTGTCCCCGGTCCTCAGGGCGTCCAAGGCGTCCAGGGCGTCCAAGGTAACCAGGGCTTTATGGGCCCTCAGGGTTACCAGGGCCCGCAGGGGTTCCAGGGGTCAGGGATCGTTGGCCCCCAAGGTCCTCAGGGTACTACCGGTATCCCGGTGGCAGGTACTCAGGGCCAAGCCCTGGTCAAAAACTCAGGTGCTAACTACGACACCTTGTGGTCGTCCGAGATCGAGGTCCACACGGCCACCGCCGCCCCCAGACCTCGTAATGTCATCGCGCTTTGGGTTGACACCGGGACCCCGGCCCCGGTCGCGCCCATAATCCCAGGGCAGGTGATCGGGGCCACTCAGTACTCTCCTACTTCCTTGGCCCAGTACCCCGCTCCCTTGAACACCCCGGCTGCCATGGACGGTACCAACCTGACCGTTAGCTTTGTCTGCCCGCCCAGTGGCCAGGTTTATGCCTGTGCCAGTGCCGCCGCCAATGTCACTCCACCAGCCACGGTAGGGGCGGCGTCTGCCATCGGGTTCTGTTATGTCACCCATGGCACGACGACGGTTATGTCCCAGATCAGGCGCTACCTGCAATTGGCTTCCGGTGTGGCCGTGGCAGGCCCGTACATAGTCAACACCTGTACTTACGAGGTTTTGGTTACCGGCCTCACTCCGGGACAGACCTATCAATGGGACCTGGCTTGCTATTACACCACTACCGTGACCGGCCAAGGTTCGGCCACTGTTTATTCCCAGTTGTCTTCGGCTGCGGCCGGGTACGTCGATGTCGGCCCGGCTCTTCTCACCATAAAGGCGGCCTAGATGACTGTCCTTCGGGTTTGGGACCCGGTTACCAGTACCTGGCTCATAGTCAACAACCCAGGCCCGGCTGGGGCGCAGGGGGTCCAGGGGGCGCAGGGCTTTCAAGGACCACAGGGTTTCCAGGGCGCAGCTTCCGGGCCAGCCGGGGGTGACCTCGGTGGGAACTACCCGAACCCTTCGGTGCAGAAGCTAGCCGGGGTGGCATTGGGGAACTGGACGGTCGTTACCGGGCGGCGGTTGGTGTTCGATGGGACCTATTTCTCACCTCAGCCTGCCGTGCGTACCATCCCTGGTGGCCAGAACCAGTCCAATAACTACACCCCGAACAACGACCTGGGTGAGTTCTTCCCGATCGGGGCTCGGGGTCAAAATTCTGTTTCGCCTACGGCGAACTTCACCATCAACAACCCCAATGGCAGCCAGACCTATGACGGCCAGAAGCTCCTGTTCCGCATCTGGGCTCCGGGTAGCTTTGCCATAACTTGGCAAGCTCCTGGCTACTACGCCAGCGGTGGTACCCCGATCCCTACGACGATAAGGGGTGGGGCTGACATGCACGTCTTGTTTGTCTTTGCCGGTACGGCAGGCCAGTGGATTTGCCTGGCCGCCGACCCGGTTGGTTACTGAGTGGCCACCACTGTCAACTTTGGCTTTACCGGTGGGGTACAGACCTGGACGGTGCCACCGGGGGTGCTCCAGGTTAGCTTCGATGCTTGGGCTGGTTCTGGTGGGACGGGCGTATTACAAAATGGCAGTTCTTTTAG
>Ga0210402_10003108_pt1 | contig 15758 bp, 18 predicted proteins | sample IncBWC7MmetaG_FD_161055 | JGI IMG/M metagenome (GOLD analysis project Ga0210402, IMG submission 161055) | Forest soil microbial communities from Barre Woods Harvard Forest LTER site, Petersham, Massachusetts, United States - Inc-BW-C-7-M | ecosystem: Environmental > Terrestrial > Soil >...
CTTTGCGCAGCCGCCATATTCGCTCTTGCCTCAGGGCTTCGTTTCATTCCTACGTGCTTCTCTCCCCGCGTAGAATCCTTCGGAACGCTGATGGCCTGCTCTGGAGACCACCCAGCCCTGAGACGGTTGTAAACCAAAAAGGCATTTCCTCCGGTAATCTCGGCCCACTCAGCGACGGTAACAAATCTTCCATCGATAGGGACTAGAACGTTCCATTCTCCACGATTCCTACTCTGTTCTGTGTTTGTCGCCCACCGGCAATTTGCGGGTTCGTAGTTTCCGTTAGGATCTATCCGATCTATTGAATGCAGGTTTGAAGGTCTCGTTCCCATGTCATCAAAAAAGTGCTTGAACGATTTGCGCCATCTTTCACACATGACTATTCCACGAGCACCGTATCTTTCAAACTCAGCAGTGTTCGGGTTACAGCACCGGGCTTTTATCCCGTGCCAAATGCCGTACTCAGAAGAGAACCGCATCCCGTGAATCGGTTTGAACTGGCCACGGTTTTTCATTCTACCCTCAGGTGAAAAGAACGCGGCAGCAATCGCGCACCAGGCACACTTGCCGGCACGGTGCCAGTGCCTTCGCAGCGTGGACATGGAGTACCGTCATCAAGGTCACCCTTTATCATGGGAGGACAGGCAGGGCACGGCACGCGCTTCTTGAGTTCCGCGCGGATGGCGTCTTGCTGAACATCCACCTTGCCGATTGGTACGACGCCGCCAGGGTAGACGATTTCCTTTTTAGCCACAGCAATCTGAAACTCGTGCCACATCGACATAGGAAGCGTTACGGTGACCTGCTTCAGTTCGCGCGGCACTTCACCGAGGTCGTAAACTTCCAGCGGTTCCACGCCGCCGTTCGCCTGCACACGCAGCTTGTTGGTGGGCGTGTCGAGCCGCCGAATTGGTGCGGCGATGGTTCCTTCGCCTTTGCAACGTTCACACGGAACGTATCCGCCAATGCCAATCTGTTTCGGTCCAGCCTCAACCACTTTGCTACCCTTGCATTGCTGGCAGGTTGCACGCATGTTCTGCATGGCCCACAGCGCCGAAGCCTTGATGCGCTCCAGGCGGCTTCTGTGCCGCTTCGCCATCGTATTCAGCCGCGCCGCTTCCCGCTCGCACTCTTCCGCAAACGCGTTGCAGGCCCGCACCGCCGTCGCGATGCCGTCCACCTTCTTGACTTCGGCGAGCGCGTACTGGTTGATGCGATCCTCGATGACTTTCATCTCTTCCGGGAGCGCGCCTTGTGCTTCAACGTCCTCGCGTTCTTCAAGAAGCTCTCGAAGCTCCGTGTCGATCTTGTACAGCGATAGCGGCGGCAACGGCTCAGGCGCGAGTGCGCCGCTGAACTCGGCGGCAGATTCCTTGCGCTCTTCGGGTGTCATCGCCTGTTCAGACTGTAACGTACCTATCGGAAACGCCCTAACTGGATCGCTCATTTCAACCTCGTGTACGGATATTTCAAAGCGCCGTCCGCGCCCTTCGCGTACCTGATCCGGTAAGCAAAGTGCTTGCCCTTCGATTCTGCGGCCTGGAAGTCTTCCCAGTCCATAGCGCTAAAGTTCCGGTATTCATACGTAGCCGTAAGCATTCCGGTAATGGTACTTCGGAAATCAACCTCAAGTCGCTGCTCATCGGGAAAGTAGCGCGCCCATTTGATGTTTGAACTTTCTTTGGCTTCAAATTCCTGCATGGTTGCTCCTTTACGAAAGCGGGACGCTCACTAAGAAAAAGCGCCCCGCCCATCGTTTCGGGTCAGGCGGCTGAAGCGTCGGAGGACAGGTCAGCCCGACACGAAAGACTAAAACGGTACGTCGTCGTCGGTGATGCCTTCCGGCGCCACAACCCCGCGATCATCATTGCCCCACTGCGGCTTGGCTTTTGGCTTAGGAGCATCCTGCGGGCGATCCTTCATCCGCACGTAGTCGCGCGGCGTCAGCTTAGCCATGCCTTTAGGAAGCGGCATGATAGATGCTACGTTGGCGAACGTCCCGCCCTTGCTGCCGGTCTTGTGGATGACGCTCAGCATACAAGGCGCACCAACGATATTCTCCAAGTCAAAACCAACAAGCTCCGCGCTGGTGAACGGTTGCCCGCGCCACGATTCCAGATCCTTCCGAAGGCCGGCGCGTTCGTGCAAGCTGGCCCGATAGTCTTTCTTGATGAGAAACGGCTTTCCGTCCTTCATGTCTTCGGCGATCTGCCACACCAGCCTGACCGTGAGCACGTCATCGCTTTCAGGGTCGAAATGATTGGGCAGGTACCCCAGGTCGATCTCATCGACGCACACGGCAGAGTGAGCGCCGGCTGGCGCTGGGATGAAGTTCGATTCCGGCTCTTTAACGACCATGCTATAATCCTCCTAACTGTTTTGCCTGCTAAACCCCGGAGCGGCCCTTAGACAGACGCCACTCCGGGGAACTCGGCCCCTACAGACTGCCGGGCCTAATCGCTGTCGAAGCGTTCCCGCTCCCACTGCTCTTCCATAGCCGCGTCGCCGTCCGGCTCGATCGCGACCTCGCCGGTGCCGTGACACTCCGGGCACTCCGTCTTCTGCTCGATGACGGCCCCGGTGTCGTGCTCGGTTCCGATCTCGTCGTACAGGTAACCTTCGCCGTCGCACAGCCAGCAGGTTTGAAGGATCATTAGAGGTTCTCCCGCAAGTGCTCTATCGTCATACGGACATCCTCTGGATCGTCTACCGGAGGCTCGTTGGTCATCAGGATATTCATGTGCGGATCGGACAGGACAAAGCGGACGCGCCCGAACGGAAGCATTACCTTGCGGGCGCTGTTCTTGGGCCAGCCGATGGAGGCCGCATGATCGGCGGCTTCCTTGCGAGTGTAGAAGAACAAGCCGTGCGCAATGGTGTACGTATCGGTGATTGTGGGTTTGGGTTCGTGCCTAAGCTCCATTGACCTATCCTCCGCACTCAGAATGCGCCTTCAGCGCGTTTTGGTCAATGGACCTAAAGTACTATCGTGGTGGAAAAAAAGCCTTAGAACGCGCCACCAGATTGAAGTGGTACGACCGTGGCAGGCGCAGCCGCACCGCATCACTGTGGCGTCGTAGGCGGGGTGCTCGTGGTCACCGTACTCGCAGAAAATACAGCAGGTGGTGTCACGCATGAGACACCACCTCTGGCTTGCGGCATTTTACGACCGTCAGGTCGGGATTGCCAGCCGCAAATTGCTTGGCTGCATTTTTGTCGCGCCAAACGGCAATGAACATACCGTTTAGGACGCAGCGACCGCCTCTATCTTTAGAGGCAACTGCGAAGTACACTTCGCCAGGATCAATGTCGCGAATATCTTCAGTGATGTTGATGTTTTCCATGAACCAATGATGCTCCTGAAAGTCCCATGGAGCAACGGTACGAAAGTACCGATTTTAAGAGGAAAACACCTTAGTTCCGCGAGTTCCCACGGGCATAGCACAACGCCGTGCAATCTCGCGGAGATCCATTACATCGGTGAGATTAGATGCTCAGATTGGCTTTAGTTTACAACAGCTCGTACAGGATTTGGTCAGCGTTCGGGATCGCGGCCCACTCCTGCACGTGCGCGATGTAGGCCGCGTCGTCGTTGTGGTCGGCCCCAGGCGCGAACCCAGCGTAAATACCAGGGTGGCCAGCGATGAAGTCACGAAGCGTGTTTCCTTGCGCCAAGTGAAGCGCGAATAGGTGAGCCAGTCCCGCAATACCTTCCGCGCGTGTAGTGGGCTTCCAGAAGTTCTTATCGTCGATGACTGGCTTAGTTAGCAGCCAAGGCGCGCCGCGAAGGTTGCCCGGATTGACCGCCCACTCCGGCTCGCCTTCCTGCCGGATGATAGCCGCGACAACACGCTGGATTAGGTCCGTCACTGCGACTTACCGACAAGTGCGGTTGGGGCGGAAGGGACGCTTACGGCAAAAGGGGGGATCAACTCCGAGTCCTGGTTGGTCGGCGCGCTGTCGCCGGCAGAATTGGCGGCCGTCACAACGTAAAAAAACGTCGTGCCTGTCGTGAGTGCGGCCCCGCTATCCACGTACTGATAGGTTCCTGTCACGGCAGTGGCCGAAACCGCCAGCGAAGGGCTGGCGATGACGGTGCACGCCGCCGTGGGTGGCGTTGCAAGGCAGGCACCAGCGACCGTCGAGCGCTTGATGTTGAAGTTGGTCGCCATGCCTCCGGGAGTTCCGTCCGGCAGGGTGCCTTGGACCCACTTCCAGTTGAGCGTTACGGTGTGGAGCGTCTGCCCGAACAGGGACGCAACCATGAGAGGCAACAGAAGTGCGATTCGTTTCATGGCTGCATTATACCTTAGGTGCGTTCGTCACGTGCCGCTTCGTCTTGAGCCTGTTTGACGCCGGCCGCGTGCGCCTCTTTGCGGGTGAGCGCCACGAGTTCGTCCTTCATGCTGTTGGTGTTCCGTTCAGTTTGTTCGGCGACTTTGGCGGTCTTTTTAGAGTGAACAGAAGCACGGTAAGCGAACCACGCCGAGAAAAAAGCCGCTATCGCGGTAGGGATCGTTGACAGTGCCGTGATGAGCGCGGTCGCGACGGGATCGCTCATAGTCGAATATCTAGGAGCCTTTGCCGTTGCGGACCGCCGTGTCGATCTTGTTTTCAATTCTGGCGAGCGTGATGTTCTGAAAGTCGAATCGCTGCCCGATGCCCTTAAACTGCTCTTCGTCGCGCGCCGAGTGCGTCGCGAGATCCATGCGATTTTCGGCGTGCTTCGCCGTCAGGTCGCGGGCAATGTCGGTTTGTTTCTGGACCAACTCGGCTTTCACATCCGCCTGAGCGCTTCTCATCTTCTCCAGTACGTTTTTGATCGCCAAGCCGACCCATGAAGCGGCAAACAGACCGACCAGGGAGATGATGTCGAAGAACAGGTGGGAGTCCATCGCTGCAAGTTTAACATTTAAACCGCGTAACTGTTGAGCACGCCGCAATCGAACGAAACAGCCCGCAAACTCACGAGCTTTTCCAAGTAAATCTGTGTCATATTCGCCGCCCCGCTCGAAAGCCCAGCGCCCCACCAGGCGCGTCCGATGTCGCCGTCTGTCCAGAAACTTGCACCCGTCGCCAAGTCCTGCTCGGCAATGCCCTGGAGACAAGCCCAGTCCGATCCACCGGCTGGCGGCGACAGACTGGCGAGCGTCACCGCGGAGCCGGCGGCACCGATCGGCTGGCACAGCAGCGCGACGGACGCCGGCGGAAACCCTTGGCACGTCGCGTTGACCGCCACGCCGAGGATACGGCCCACGCACTGCGGCGACGCCACATTGAACAGGTCGGAACACGAGGCCGTGCCCGCGAGATAGCTGAACAGCCAGTCCGGTACGCCGTGGCCCGAACCCGGCGGGTACTCGTTGACGCGGTCGGTATCGGTGGCACCGCCGTTGCGCACCCAGCCGCCCGACAAGGAAGCATCGCCGATGACGGTCTCGCTCATGATGCGGCATGGCCCGAGCCGGGTGTTGTTCAACGCACCGGTGCCGTCCGCGATGTAGTAGTCGTCAATGTAGTAGCCAGCGGTGCCGAGCGATTCCCAGCGGAAGCAGGCGCGATCGATGTTGGCGGCTCCCAGGTTGATCGTGCCGTCGGTGCCGGTCGGCCCGTAATCCGCAATCGCGACATCATCCTGAAAGACTTGGAGCACGCTCGAAGCGCCCGCCACGATGACGAAGATTTCCAGGTAGGTCCATGAAGAGTTGGGAAGCACCACGCCTGTGTTTTTGACCAGCGTGCCCTTGCTGGCGTTCGTGCCGCCGCCGTTCCGGTAAACCAGTAGCTTGCCAGTAGCGGTCTCGTAGGCGAGCCCGACCACCTGAGTCGCAAGGTTGGCCGCAGCAAGCGTGTAGAACAGCGGGTCACTCCCCGCAAGCCCACTGTGGAGTTGGAACGCGAACCCTACCGCCCACTGGGTCTGAGCCGCGAACGCCTTTACATAGTTGGCGCTGGCAAAGCCGGTGTTGATCTGCTGAAGCGCTTGCCCGCCGAAGCGTCCCCCCACCATCGCGATCTGGTCGCCGGTTATTACGGAGGCGTCGTAGTACTTGGCAGGGAGCTGGAGTCCGGACGCGCCTCCGAGGTAGCCGGAAGCGTCCATCGCGTCGAAGCCGTCAACAAAGCGGAGCATGTTACAATCCCTGTGTCCGATTCCTGTTTACGGCTTCAGTCACAAAAGCCGTGATCTAGAAACCCATATATTGCGTTAGCCGTTCGGTTTGCACGACCGAACGGCTTTTTTATATGGCCCAGCGAATCGTAACCGTCACCGAAGCCGCCTGCACGGTTGGGCTTCCCGTTATGCCGTAGCTGGCGTTGATCGTCAAAATGTCATCGCCAAACACAAACGAAGATGCGCCGTTCGCGAAAAGATTGCTGTACGTTACCGAGCCTCCCGCTGGTGTCGATGGCGTCAACTGCGGCTTGATCGGACCGAAGATGCTAACCGGCGAGCCGACCCCTCCAGGGTTATCGAGAATGTCAACGATGAGGTTCTGACCGACAGGTGGCACAGAAGGCGAGATGTTGACGTCGATGAGCCGCCCAGATCGGTTAACGCGAATCGGGTTCGTCTGGTTCACTCCAGCCGCTATCGAACTTCCTGGAGCGAGCACAAACGCGTGCTCCTCGTACTGAAGCACAGGCAGCGCGTTTTCCGTACGCGCTACGAGCCGCTCGAACCACTTAATCTGATTCCCTAGATCCTGCCCTGTCTGCGCCACAACCACGTACTTGAACGCGCTGCCGTGCCCGAGGTTCGCGCCCTGATCGGTCGCCTGGATGCTGGTGATCATAAATGAGTCTGCGGGAGACGCGTTCAGCTCCGGGATATTCACCACAAGTTGCTGACCGACAAGCGCTCCCGCTAAATCCGTCTCGTACTGCAAGTACTTCGGCACGCCGCCTGCCTTAGCGAGAATGTCGGCCGCGATTGCGTTCAAGTCGTTCAGGTGGTTGACATTCTTTACCTGGTCAACGAACTCGTAGATTCCGGAGCCGCACGTGCCGCCCGTTGCCGTCAACGGCGTCCCAATCGCGATGCCGGCCGAAGGCGTCACGCCGGTGGGCGAGCCAGTGGGTGCCCAAGGCACGTACGTAATCACCACCACGTCGCCGCTGTTCGGATCGGGTGAAGTGACGGGCGGGTCCGGGAGCGCTGGTACGTCGTTCTGGACGTTCGGCGCGTACAAGTAAGGCGCGCCAGGGAAGTACCACCAGGCGTGCCGGAAGTTGAAGCCAGCGGTTCCAAGGTAGGTCGGCTGCGTCACTCCGTTGACGGTCAACTTCGTGATCTGGCCGATTGGGAAGTTGGTCACACAGACGCCGAGGTAGAAGCCGGCCGCCGTCGCTTGCGCCTGCGGAAGCGTGTAGGTCTCCGTGATGGCGATGCTCGACGCACCGCCCCCAGGTAAGACCTGAAGGTTTGAAGTGACGTACTCCTTGTTGCGGTAGCTCAGGAGCGTGGTCTTGACCGACAGCGCCCGCACCGCAGGGTTAGAACTGGCGATGGCGGCCGTGTCGATCTTGTAGGGGCACGGCGGCAGGCTCACGATGGGGACGAAGTGCAAATCTCCGTTTTGGTCCACCCACCACACGCACGCGCAGTCCGTCGCCAGTTTGTCTAGCGCGCTGGTGGCCGTCACGAAATAGAACTGTTCGTCTTGATCAAGTGACGTGATGGACGCTGCCAGCGTGAACGCCGTTATCCCTTCCTGGGCGCACCAATTAAACAGAATATCCCGCACCGCGTTCGCCACGTCGGTGCCCTTCTTGTAGACAGCGTTGATAACGCGGTGGTCAAGAATGCCGCTCTTGTCGATGCACGTGATGTGGTGAATCACCTGACCGTCCGATCCTGTCAGGAGCTCGGAAACGACATCGTTGATGCAGCCCATGAATGCGCGGTTGCCGAAGTCGTAAAGTGCAACGGTCTGGCCGATCTTCGGAATAAAGAGATTGTTGAGGCTGAACACGTCGCACTGGAACGTCCAGCGCCCGATGGTCTGAGATGAGAAGTTCGGCTTCGTGGCACCGCCAGCACCGGGGATCGGGTCGCTGGCACCTTCCACTAGGATCGGAAACAGCACGCCACCGATGTAGAGTGCTACTCCTGGGTTAGCGCCGCCGACAACGTTAGGTGTGCCCGCGGCGAAGCCTGAAGCAACGCCAAGCGGGATTACACGCTGTGGGCCACCTTTGATGTTGGGAATGCCTGCGGCGAAGCCTGAAGGCACCCCCATCGGGGCAATGTCGGTCCCGAACGCAACGACGCTCGGATAAATTTGAGTCGGCTCTGGCGGGTGCCGGAAGATACCCGGCATTTAGTTAGCCGCCTTCTTCGCCGAAGATGATACCGGCGTCCGTCGTCATTGAAGCGCCTGGAGCTGTGATGAGCGTTAGCCCGATTATGCCGGCTGGCCCGACGATGATGCGCTCTTCTGGCACCGGCACCCACAACCAACCGTTCAGCACACTGAAGCTGGCCTGCACTAGAATATCGCCGTTCGTGCCTTCAACGGTTGCGTTAACGCCCGTGGCCGCCGCGCCGCCTACGGCACCTGAAGCCGCATCGCCCTTGTCGAGTAGAAGTGGCGTCGCGCTGGTGACAGTGGCCGCTCCGGTCTTACGGAGAATCGCAACGCTCAACTGTGCGCTTGACGTCTGGTTCGACTGAGACACCCAGGCGCGCAGCACTCGCAGAACATTCGAGGCCCCGGCTTTAATCTGAATGAGCGTGATCGCCGTAGTGACGGCTGTCTGCTTCATGGTGACGCTGTACGTTCTCATCGTTGCTCCATTCTACATTGCCATGATGGTAGACATCCCCGCCGCGCTACCGCCGATCAGGTTTATCACCGTCCCGGAATCCTGGTGTTGAAGCGGCCCGATGTCCACGAAGCCGGTTCCACCGATCGTCAGTACTCCAGGGAAGCCAGCCGCACGACAAACCAACCCAGCGCCGGCAGAGCTGTTCAGAGCGAAATTGTTGGACGCGCGATTGACGAACGGATCGCCACTGAGGGTCACATCACCCACACCCGCCGCCGCGCCGTTCCGCGCCCCACTGGTGTTGTTCCAGTACGCGTTCGAGTAGGCGGCGTAGAACTCGGCGAGGTTCGCGCCAGAGAAGTTGATGCCGTAGGTGCCGTTGCTGTCGAGGATGCAATTCATCATCACCAGGTAGACCTCGGTGCTGAACAGCACGCCCGCCCCGGTGTTATTGATGAAGGCGCAATTCTGGAAAATCTGAAGCCGTTGCGTCACCGCGCCGCTGAGATTGTTGAATCCGTTGCCGCCGTTGGATTTGAAGATGCAATTTGAAAAGAAGTTGGGCGAACGGTTCTCGCTCGACCCGCTCCCGACTCGGAATCCGTCGCCGGTGTTGCCGTGGATGTAGGACCCGATAATTACCGTGATCGCTGAAGCGACGAGTCCGTGCGACGTGCAGGCCGTCACCTCGCAGTTAATGAGCACGAGGCCGGTAACACCTAGACTGGTGTTGAAATCGACGTTAATCCCGATGCTCCAGCCCGTCCACTTGCAGTTGATCGCCATGAGGTTCTGTGGGTTGGTCGAACCCGACAGACCGCCAATCCACCCGCTGCCAGGCGTGCCAGCCGTGCAGGAGAAGATGAGATTTTGAAACAGCCAGTTCTGTGGAACGGTCGAGCCGCTTTCGAGCGTGAAGAGATTCACGCTGTTGGTCGCGGTCGTGATCGTGGCCTGCCCGCCATCGCCGCGCGCTGCCGTGTAGCCAGTCACAGTAGTTGGCGGCCCAGCGCCGCTGAAGTTCAGAGAAATCGTGATCGTGGTGGTTATGGTGTACGACGCACTGGCTTTGATCCATAGCGCATTCTTGGCCACCATCAGCGAGAAGGCGAGCGTCGGTGTCGCGAGTCCACCGCCCATGTTGCCGTGGCCACCTGTCGCCGCCGCGGTGCCGAGTGACTTATCGCACGTCGCCACACCACCAGCTACCGAGAGAACCTGAACGCGCTGGACGGTGAAATTCACGCCGCTGGTGACATTGATGATATTGCCGACCAGAGAAGCGGCCGGCGGATTGGCGACGCTCGTAAACTGCGTGGTGGTGGCGCCAATCACCATATCGGTGTAGGCGATTTGGGCGGCGTCTTGCTGGCTGAAGTCGGTGCCTGGCACGCCTGACGTCGGGTCGAAGCCGCCGCCGTTGTTGTCGCTCCCAGTGGAACGGCATTCCCACACCATGCTGGAAGCGAACGCCATTTAGAAGCGGCTGACTCCGTTGACCTCTGGCGCAATCACGGTGTTGAGCGTGGCATTGGTGACCGGGACCAGAAAAGGCGAGCCTACCAGCCCTTGCTCCATCCACGAAATCAACTCCTGGCACCGGCTCACTATGGCGGTAGCTTGCGCGTCAGTGATGGGCGGTCGGCCATCCTGCGCCGAACCGTCCGCGATGACGGTGGAGTCGTTCGGAATCACCGCCGCGACGTTCTGCGCGTTCCACTCGGTGTTGAGCTTCTTGGCCGAAAGGTACGCCGAGTACAGCAAATCGGCCATGGGCCGGATACGCGTGTTCGTGAACGTCACCGCTTGCGCGTTCGTGTTCGCCATCGTTTACACCTGTACAATCTTCGGCTCTGGAATCCAGAGACCGCCGGGAGACTGCTGGGCCGGAATCCCCAGCCCGCGCAGCCAGTCACGCAAGCGAGTTACAAGGCCGCGGTCGGCCTCGCTCAATCCTGCGAAAAGCGTAAATATTTTGTTGGCTCCCGAGTCCCACTGGACGCTGATATCGCCGCCATTTGGCGTCACCGGAAGATTCGTCGCGGTATCGATCAGCATAATCAGCGGTGACGTGGCGCCGGAGCCGGTGTCTTTGTAAAGCACGATGTAAGTAGCGGTCGAGCCACTTACGGAACTCCACGTCACGTTGGCGGCATTGGCGGTGCCTAGCGTGCTGGTCTTGCTGGCAAGATTCGCGGAAGTGGCCACGATGTTGCCGCCGCCGATGATCGATTGAAACTGGTCGGTGGTGGTGTTCGGCGTGTAGCCGTTCGTCACCAACGCTACTTTCATGTTGTCGGTCAGCCAAGCGATTGTTCCTTCCAGGAACGCTTGGCGGCCCAACAGGTACATTCTATTCGCCAATCTTCACCGCCATGTGGCCAAGCGTCTGCGTCAGGTGAACCGGACCGGGAACCATCGCCGCAATCTCTTTGGCGTGAATCACCGCGTCAACTAGACCTTGCTTCTCCCGAATAACCCGAATCTCGTCGTCCATCTGCGCGTGCAGCTCCACGAGTGCCTGAACGCTCATCGGCTCAAGGTCTGGAAGTTCCATGGGCGAATAGTACCACAGTCCTATTGCGGCGTGCGAGGAAGTGCGGCATCCTGAAGCCATGCAATCCAGGCGCGACCTGCTAAAACACTTTGGCATCGGAACTGTCATCGTACCGCTGGTAGGAGGTGCGGCAGAGATCACGGCACCTGCCAAGCTGATTGAGGTTCCATCAATCGAGGCCGTGAAAACCTTGCCGCGTTCCCTAAACTTGAAAGACCTAAAATCTGTCACGGTTGTGTTCGAGCACTCGGACGGATCAGTTTCAACTTTCAAAAGCGATTACTGGGTCCAAGGCTATGGTAAAAACCTAAAAGCCGGTTCTAAACTTTCACTGAGCATCGTGCTTCATGCCGGTCAGTCTCCGCTAGTTGATGTTGGGAACGTCTATTCTTCAGGCACTCTATTGTGAAGTGCCGAATTTGCGCTCAGGAGATGCGGAAGCGGATAACTCGTAATCAGCATCATCTTGAGCCTTCGCCTCTGATTTCTTCATGGTGCCTTGGCTGCTGGACGGCCTCCGTTGAATTAGAGAAGTTCCTATTCCGCTCAACAGGTCCCGGTCGCACGGTCATGGGGAACTGGACAGAAGGATGGCTCAGGCAGATCATCGAAGACCCGAAGCGCTACCTATAGCTTCAGTCCGGCATTGTTCCGTAACGCCTGTACGATCTGTGACGCAATCGTCTGATGCGTTGGGCTGGTGACGTTGATCTGAATGTTGCTCGTACCCATCGCGTTACTGGGTCCAAAGCCAAACGAACTCCACGGCACAGTAGAAGGCGGCGACCAAGGTGCCGATCCTGGATTGTTGCCAGCGAACAGATTCCCACCACTGGCCCCAATTGACCCGAGGCCGCCGTTGAGCTTCAGAAACGCTTCCGCGGTCGCGTTCGACTGCTTGGCTAGGTTCTCAAGCGCCGTGTCGGTGGTGTCGATCGGGCCAAGCATCCCGGCCGCCATCTTTCCGAAATTGCCAGCCAAGTCCGCCGCAGACGCCACAAGACCCCCTAGCGCGCTGGTGGTGTCGACCACCGCCGCCGACATCTTCCCGAAGTTTCCGGCCAAGTCTGCCGCCGCCGCTGTAGCAGTGTTAGCGCCGACCGCCAACCCGCCCGCCGCATTAGCGGCACTCGTCAGATTGGACGCTGCCGTGCCTGCCGCGCCCGCCAGCGCGATCATGACTGGCGTGGTGCCGGTTGACCCGCTGACGGCCGTCCCTAGCCCCGTAATCGCCGTAGTGGTGGCTGTGGTGGCGCTGTGGGCGTTGATGAAGGCCGTCACCAGTGCCGAGAGGCTTTCGCCAGTGCGGTTCGCCTCTTGCTCCAGCTTCGTCATCTCGGCTTGAGCGTCCTTGGTGGACATCCCGAGCGCTTCGAGGTTGACCAGGTCGGTGGCCGCCGAAGCGCTGGCGGCTTTCACGGCGTTCAGCCCGTAAGCGGCATCGTAGGCCGCCGGCGTCATGTACTGGTTGAAGCCGACCACTACAAGGCCCATCGCTTGCGCCAAGTGGTCGAGCGTTTCGCCCAGCACCCCCTCGGCGGCGTACATACCGAGGATCGACTCGGCGCCGCCCGCCGCACCCGCCGCCTTAGCGCCCTTGCCTCCAGTGCCGCCCATCTCGCTAGTGGCGCTGTTGACGGAATCGATGGATGCTGAAGCCGCACCCTGAAGTTGCAGGAACGCTTCGGCAGCGTTCTCTACGTCCTTCGCCATCTGGTTTACGGAATCGCCGGCCGCTAGTGCCGCCGCCGCAACGTCCTGGAGCTTTTGCGCCGCTGTCTCAGCTTTGGCCGCGTGCGCGTCCCATTTGTCGTTCGCGTCCGCCACCGCGCCAGCAAGGTCTGTTACCTTGCCGCTGGTCTCGACCACGACCTTGCCAACATCGGCGATGGCCACGCCCATGCTGTTGAACTTTCCGGTTCCATCTCCGACTGATCCGGTCAAAAGCTGAATAGAGTTCATCAGTCCAGAGAGTCCGTGCATCTGCTGAACTTCCTGAGCGTAGGACTGGTTGAAGCCCTGACCTAGCTGGTTAAGTCTGTCGTTGAAATTGTCGTAATCGGTGATGACTTGCGGCATCACTCCACGGCCTGTGCCGAGGTCTTGGCTCCAGCGTTCGTAAGCGGTGTTTAGAACCGGCTGGACGGCAGCCGCCTTTTCCGCCGCCGCATTCGCCGCAACCTGCAACGGGGTGAGTGTTCCGAAACCGGAAGCGATTTGCGATAGCGCGTCTTTGACTGTTGTGGAGCCGTCAGCAGCACTTTTGGTCCACTGGACAAACTCACCGCCGTCCTTCGCCGCCTGTGACGCCTTTCCGCCCACACCTCCAACAGCGTCTCCTAAAGTGATGTGCTTCGGAGTTGCGTCAGCGGCAGCGTCGCCCGTCGCTTTGATACCATCTCCAGCCGCCTTTGTCGGCGGTAGCATCTGGTTCTCGTTGTACATGACATCGAGAAGCGCCGCGTTGAATGTGTGAGCCTTTCCGCTTGCAAGCTCGAACGTCGCCGCCGCAATAGTCAGGATGTCGCGCGCCTGTTGTAGCCCGGTAGCGAATCCCACCATCTGGGTCACAAGTCCGCTTAGGTAGGTCTTTAAATCCATACCGATCATTCTTTGAAGCGCGTCGTTGATCGGATTCAGGAAGCCTGTAATTGGGCTGGCGGCTCCAGCTAAGTCCTTGAACGAGGTAGCGAGCCCGTTCACGGCGTCAGCCGCGCCTTTGATGTTGTCGGCAAGTGCTGGGGCAATCAGACCGGCCATCGCTTCGGCCGCTGGCGCTACAGCCTGAAGTAAGTCCTTCATAGAGGACTCAACCGACGAAATAAAAGGTACGAGCGCGTTTCCTGCCGCTTCTAGATCGAACTCAAATTGAGTTTTGAAGTTCGTCCACTGCTGCGCCATGTCGGTAGAAAAAGCGCGGCTGGCGTCGTTCCATTTGCCCATCGCGTCCTGAATCACTGCGATTCGATCGGCCATGTCTAGCGCCTTAAACGCTTTGGTGACGTTGGCAGCCGTAACGTCCGAGCTGTCGGACAGCTTATTCATGGACGCCGCGAGTTGGTCAGTGGAAAGTCCTACAGTCTGGAGACTCTTAGCCGACGCCGTGCCGGACAGCGCCATGTTGTCCAACTTGTTTGCTACAGCGTCGAAGCTACGCCCAGTCACTTGCGCGGCGTTTGCTGCGTCCTGGATCAGGATCGTTGCGTTACCAAAACTGCCCAAATCAGCGGTCATCTTCTGCGCCGCCGCCGCAACGTCGGCAAATGGCTGGTTTAACTGCAACGCCATTTCCTTCAGTTTTTCTACCTGGGACTGCGCGACGTTGGCACTACCGCTCAGAAATGTGAAACTCGTGGTTAGTTGCTGAACTGTCGATGCCGCGGTGATGGCCTCGCGTCCCAATTCTTCTAGGCCGATACCGATGCCAATGGTTTCGGCGATGGTTGCAAGGGATTCACCAAGTCCCTCGAACATGCCTGCGGCTTCGCTGGCACTCTCGCCGCCACGTTGCGCTTGATTTCCTACGTTTTGGAGTGCGTCCCCAGCGTTAGCCGCTTCGGGAGCAACGTCCTGCAACGCTGTGGAGACATCGCCTACCGCTGTAGCAGCATCGGAAGCCGCAGCATCTATCGGCGTAAACGCTTCCGCGATGTCCGTACCTGCCGTCGTCGCCGCTTCCTCGGCGGTGTGCAACTGAGCCGTGATCTGGTCACCAATGTCGAAAGTAAGCTGCTGTGACGGAGACGACAACGCTTCTGCAATCGCGGTTCCAGCCGTGGTCGCGGCGCTCTCAGCTTGCTTTAGTGAATCGAGAAGATTTGAGATGTCGCCCGTGATAGCGACTGAAAGGGTGCCAGCGTTCGCGTCGGTTGCCATGACGCGATTGTAGCGCAGGGAAGGGTGAGCAACACTCAGGCGGGTGCCCTTTTGGGCTGTCCGTCCTGACCTGCTGCTCACTTACTATATACGCTAAATCAGTGCGAAGTGTCCAGTCTTTTTTGCGTCATCTGAGAACGCAACCACTCGTCGCGCTTGGCGCGTCCTTCCGGCGAGTCCTCGAACACGAATCCAGTAGTGGGCTGCTTCTGCTCGCCGTTGGCCGGTGCCACCGCTCCAGCGGCTTTGGACGCCTGGACGGTGGCCTTTGCCCACTCGGGCACGTCGTACATGCCGCCCATCGCGAGGTTCAGGCGCAACTCTTCTTTCTTGAAGGCCGCCTGCTGCTCTGGTGTGAGTGGCTTCGGAGCTCCGTTCTGTTTAGCCCGTCCCAAGAAATCGTCAGCCGTGTAAGCCTGGGGATGCTCACGCCCGCGGAAGTTGGCATTCGCGAACATGCTGCACGTCACAGCCCAGCGGACGGCCGCCAGTTCATCGTGTGCTTCCTTGACGCGCACGAACGCCTGGAACTCTCGCGGCGTCAGGTCCCAGA